>Ga0209647_1002361_pt1 | contig 15347 bp, 15 predicted proteins | sample GraSoi_2013_60cm_FD_185827 | JGI IMG/M metagenome (GOLD analysis project Ga0209647, IMG submission 185827) | Grasslands soil microbial communities from the Angelo Coastal Reserve, California, USA - Sample 9_17_2013_60cm (SPAdes) (version 2) | ecosystem: Environmental > Terrestrial > Soil >...
GCTAGAGGCCCGGCGAAAAGCCCGGCAGTTCCTGGCCGACGTCAACGAGAAACTCAGCAAGGATGGTCTGACTTTCAAGATCATTTCAGGGACGCGAACCTACGAGGAGCAGAATGATCTCTTCGCACTGGGACGCACTAAATAAGCTGGAAGTCGTCTCTTAGACTCAATTCAATTTTTCGCGAAACGTCAAAAAACTTATCAATAATTTATGGCCAATGAACGTACCCCACTCGACCCGCTGCCTGTTGATTTTGTGCCCGAAGGGGCTGTTGCAACACACCGTGTCACCGATGGAGAAGATTGGGCTTCTGTGGCAGCGGAATATAACGTAAAAGTGGATGACTTAATCTATTTTAACTTCCACACCAATGAACCTGAAGAGGTCAATTGGTATCTCGGCCGCAACACTGGATGCAATGTATCCAACGATGGCGGAATAAATTGGGCGTTCAGCTCCAGCGCCGATCCGGGCATTATTTACATACCTCCCTCTGAGGTCATCGATATGGAGGCAGAGGAGGTCAAGGGGTACAAGCCCGTTATGCAACGTCTCGAAGAGATCGCTAAGACCATTCCTGGCATCGAAGGCAAAAGGATTCGCAGGATGCTAGCGGTAGTGGTTGGTCAGGATCGACCAGCGGCTCTCTGGTACTATAACCCCGCGGCTGTATCGTATTATATTCAATTGATAACAAGCAACGCCGACCGCCAAGAGATGACGAAGAGCACCAATGGACAGTTCCCATTTGACGGGGACACGGGGCTTTTCCGCCAATCTGGCGAAAAGGAGTGGAGAATCTACCCTTTTAGCGAGATTGTCGTTCTGGATGCCACCAATCCTCAATCGGATTCTTCCCTTAAACTCTCGCTAGAGGGGACGGAGAATTCGATCTACAAATCTTGGCAAGATATGGCCAACGTTGAGGGGCATTTCGCCACTGGCGGGGGCAGCGCTCTGGGACCGCTGGTTGAAGATTTTTTAAAACATGTGCATGCGCTTGCCGAAGACTCGACTCATTTGTATTACATCTATGCACATGATGACGATGACACGTGATCGATGCAGTTATTTCTTAGTGATGCATCAACAGTGGCGGGCGCGGTCCGCGGAACAGATAGGGCGGGCTGAAACTGGTTCAGCATCCCAATTAGCTTTAGCCCTGAAATGAAAGTCTGAGAGGTGCAAAATACGAATGGCCTGCCGCATCTTTAGAGTCTTTTTTTACTCGCCAGATACCTGAGGCTGTAAATTATCCGGCCCAAACCCATGTCTTAGGAGTTCCGACATAGGAGCAGCAATAATTCGTGGTCGCAAAAAACAATGCACGGTTGCATCCGAGCCGAATTCCCAAATGACCTGTCGGCATGCGCCGTAAGGCGGATGGCAAAAGTGTCGGAGTATAGATAGCGATCGCTTTGATCAATTTCTCGCCTCTTGCGATCGCTTGGAAAACTGCGTTCCGCTCCGCACAAATGGTAAGTTTTCGACATTGCAGCCTGAATAAATCTTTCCAGAGCCAGATAAGAGCGCGGCGCCGACCGCGAATGCACTGTACGGACAATACGAAAATTTGCTTGCGTCCCTGGCGCAAGCCTTCAGTTCTTCCAGAGTTTCATCAAGCTCTAGCATTTCCTTCATCAAATGCTCCCGAGTCGCGATAGCCTCAAGCCCATGCGTTGCCACAGGTGTGACTTCTATTAGATATTGATCATTCGTCGGACTAGGCTGCGAGACAATTTTCGAGCTCGAGCTCGGTCGGTGAAGTTTTTCTGGCCCGGTATACTCTTTGAACAATGTCCGATGGCATCGGGTCATGAATTGTAAGTCTTAGCGCCTTACGCCTCGTTGCAGTCCCATCTCCGAGCTGGTTTGCAAAGCTGGAGAGGCTAGCTAGACGCTGTTTAAAATCTGGCGAATCAGAGAAGACACCCTGGTATGGGAGGGCCAATTGACAGCGCTCAAACTGTGATAGAATTCTGGCACCACAAAATCGTCCCTTCCGAGTTCTTCAGCCCCGATCAAAAGTGCCTAGTTGCCATCCTAATGAACTCCAAGTTTCGCGTCATTGGCTGGGATCTTATCAGCCTGGGCACCCTCAATGAATCGCTGGCGTTCACGCACGTGGCTGGCGAAGCACTGTGGTGCTTGCAAGACCCCGTTTATGAGAGTGTCACTCTTTTTTCGCCGTCTGAGCCAAGCCTCCTTCGTTGGCTAATCCAAGGCGAGAAATGAAAAAGCAAGGGAAGACAAAAACCAAGTCCGAAGCATCAAAACCTTTACACGAGCCAGAGCCGGATGCGGCCGGAATCGATGTGGGTGCCAATGAAATCTGGATTGCGGTTGCGCCTGATCGGACCGAGGAGCCGATTAGAAGATTTGGCGCATTTACTGGGGAGCTCAAAGCCATCGCGCAGTGGCTGCGAGATTGCGGGATTGTTACCGTAGCGATGGAATCAACCGGTGTGTACTGGATTCCGCTTTATCAGCTACTGGCCGATGCCGGACTGAAGGTCTGTTTGGTCAACGCTCGGCATGTGAAGAATGTACCGGGTCGCAAAAGTGACGTGCGCGATTGTCAGTGGTTGCAATACCTCCACAGCGTGGGCCTGTTGCGAGCTTCTTATCGGCCCGATCAAGCCATCTGTGCCGCTCGGTCCATTTACCGCTATCGGCAAAATCTACTCACCCAAGCGGCTCAGCATGTCCAGCACATGCAGGCGGCTCTGGATCAAATGAATATTAAGCTCCACCACGTTATCGACGATGTGACCGGAATGACAGGGCTGGCGATCGTTGAGGCCATTTTAAACGGAGAGCGAGATGCACGCCAATTGGCCAAGCATCGCGATCCCCGAATCAAAGCTTCGGCAGCAACCATCGTCAAAGCCTTGGAGGGTGATTGGCGAAGCGAACACCTCTTTGTTTTAAGGGTGGCCTGGGAAAATTGGCAGCAGGCTCAACAGCAAATCCAAAAATGTGATCAACAACTACTGCAATACACCCGCCAATTGGAGGCCTGCACCATCGTTGCTAAGCCGATCAAGACCGTGCGCTTGAGCGCCTAGCTGGCCGGCTCTCAACCCATCCCTGCGTGGAGCAAACGCCGCCGCAAGAAAACCAGTAAGAATGAACCCCCGGGGCCTTGGCGAGAAGAACTCTCTCGCTTCTTTGGCGTTGATCTAACGACCATTCCAAGCGTCAGCGTGCTAACCGGTATTACCCTGATGACTGAGCTAGGCAATGATCTGGGAGCTTTCAAAACTGCACACCACTTTAGTTCCTGGCTCTGTTTGTGTCCGGATAATGAAACCAGCGCGAGCAAAGTCCTGCGTCGAGCGACCCGTCGCAGCCAAAATCGAGTGCGTCAGGCACTACGCATGGCGGCCTCTACTTTGCATCACGATAAGAGCTACCTGGGAGACAAATACAGGCGCCTGCGCGCTAAACTGGGTGCTCCCAAGGCGATCACCGCCATGGCCCACCAATTGGCTAGAATTATCTGGCACCTCATCGTTCACCGAGTCCCCTTTGACTTGACCATCTTTGCTGCTCACGAAAATGCCAATCAGACCCGACGGCTTAAACGCCTCTCCTCAGCTGCCCGCCAGATGGGATACCAACTTACTCCAATCGCTGCTGCATGAGACCGTTCTCCGCTGTGAATTTCACGTTAGCTCCACCATGTTCCTTATGAGAGGTCACGAGCTGCTGCACTCGCGAGAAGCGTTTCCCGGGAGCCGGCCAGTCGCCCACGTCTTGTTCCACTATGTGCAGAGATATGGGCGCTATGGCTGGTGGGCCAACCACCGCCGCCACGCGTGTGCTGATAACCTTTGAGGGTCTGGATGGTGCAGGTAAATCGTCGCTCATGCGTAACGTGGCGGCTAGACTGCGCTCCAAGCTGCGCGAGCACCTAGTGCACCTGCCCGACATTTCACAATCGCCCACGGGTCGCCGGCTCGTTGAGGTGTTCCGCGCCGATGAGCTCTTTGGACAGGGGTACGTCGGGTCCACCGTGATGTCACGGTGCTTGGCCGCCGCTGCGGATCTGTTCTACTTCGACGGAGCACTGATCGCCCCGATGGTAGCCGCAGGCAGAGTCGTGCTGAAGGAACGGCACGTCGATACCCTCATTTCATACCAAGCCCCCGTCTTGACCAGACGTCACGGCTGGTCGGAGGAGCGGGCCTTCGAGTGGCTGTCTTCGATCGTGACACCCCTGCAGGTTTGGCCAGCGCTGACCATCCTAGTTGAAGCGCCGCTCAGCCATCGTGAGCGGCGTCTCCGTGAGCGGCTGATGCGGGCCGGGTCGGAGGTCGGGCGAATTGACCTGAATGTCGATCGCGCGGTGTTCCGCGCTCGCGCCGAGTGGTACGAGCGACTGCGATTGAAGGATGGAGACCGATGGGTATCCATCGCGAACCCCGACGGCGAACTGCCTCGAGCAACCGCCCAAGCCATCGCCCAGATACTCGAGCGACACGCCCTTTAAGGATTTCTTACAGCTTCTTGACTGCTGTTCAATGGTTCAACGGCCGAGGCTCCTATGTTGAAGGATGAGGCAGCCCGAGCAGTCGAAGCGGGTGTCGCGGACTGCGGATTACTGTGAGTTCCTCGCTGGCGTTGAGCGCTTGATTCCATTTCTGACAGTTAATCAAAAATGTTTTCGCCTCGGATGCACTCGGCGAAAGATTATAGAGCATGAGGCCAATCCGGTTGGGACGGAGTAGGTCTGCACAAAGTTTTTCAACGCCTCCGCTGACTTTTGCCGCCCAGATGCCGAACTGCACCTCCGAGGGATGCAACCCGGCGCCGCCGGGTTTCGAGGTGTCATTCGGATCCTTTGGATTCCTGGTCGCCTTAAGGCGCATGCGATCGAAGCCTCAATGTTAGAAACACTTGTGCTGGCGACTGCATCGAAGCACATCGGGCGTGCAATTAGGTTCAAACCGGCGGCTGCCAAGGCGAACGGCTGAGCCTTCATGAAGCCGTTTTGGCTCACACCGTCTTCGACGAATGGCGCGTTCGCGTAGGTCACGATCCCATTATGATGGGCCATGGCTGTCAGATTCCAAATTAAATGCCTGGTCGTGATTTTTGCCAAATTTGGTGCGACTGAGCGTTCCACATTATTTGCGACTACAAGTCGAGGATGCTGAAACGGCCAATTTGCAATAGTGCCGTGGGTCGGTTGTGATCGGCCAGTGGGAAAAGCTATTTACGCCATCGACGCCTTTCCTGATGACGCCCAGCTCTGGCGCGATGACCGCCTCGAACCCTGTGCAATCGACAACAACAAAGCGCCGCTTCCGCCAACGAATGATTCTGCCAGGGGCGAATTCGACTGACAGTTTGTTGCTGACGTTTCGCCTACTCAAGAAGTAAAACTATGATATCATGGGACTTCTTCTCAGTCGCAAATAATTTGGGAGATTCAGTCGCATTTAATTTGGAATCTAACATTGCGCCTAGAAATCGGGATCTCTTCGTCGGTGGCCACCGTGATACTCTTGGTGCCAGCGGACCAGGAGATCGTATAGGTCCCAACATCCATGTAGATGACAGCCCGCGACTTGTTTGCAGGCACGTTGACTACCAGAGGCGAAACGCCACCACCGCCGATCGTCAGGGTTTGCCCTGGGCTCGACATGTTCATTGCGATACGGCGAAGCGCACCGCGCGCCCTGGCGAGTGCCATGAACGCGCTCCCTCCCAAGCCGTTTGTCTTCTTGAGCACGTAGGAGCCATATCCCTGGCATGCCAATTCGATAAGTCTATCGGCAAGAGTCTCGGCTCTCGTAAGCAATCCAGCGTTCGGCGAGCCGACGGCCTGGCTGGCCTCGTAGGCTTGCACCACTAGGTTGAGGAAGATGTCCTGAGACTGATCCGTGCTCCCGCTCGGGTTTCCGTACGGGTCGGTTAATTTGCCCTCAGTGATACTGTAGGGCATGACACCGTAAAAGAACGGCTTAACGCCCGGCGACGGAAGGATCTGGGGCGCACTCGACGGTTTCACGACGTCCATCATCTTATCCCAGGCGGCAAGGAACAACTGCAGGAAAAGGATGTCTCCGGTGAAGCGGTACGCCCACACAAGCATTTCGAGCGTGTTGTACTTCCCATCACCGTACAGCACGCCGTACGGCTTCTTGTCGGGGACCGGTGTTCCGTCGAAGAAGAGCTTCCGGCGAAACTGCTGGTTGATGGCCGACCAGCCTCCACGAATCCAGTCGATCGTGACGCCCAATGCGTAGGCGAGGTAGAGGTCGGGAAAGGAAGCGCTGGGCGACGCTAGGTACTTGGCAATGCGGTCGCGCCACAGCCAAATGCGCAAGGACAGTAACAGGTTCGGGGACAAGAACCCTGGCAAGTTGATAGTGATCGGAAGTCCGAGGAAGGTCACAGGGCTGCTATGGAAGAGGCTATAGGTCCGATAGAGGCCGTTCGCCCAGTAGAGGCAGTCTGTGTCGTACATGTAACGGAACCCTGGCGTACCCTCTTGGTCGCCCGGAAGGACACCAAGAGGAGTCACGGTGGAGGGCATAAGGAACGAGGCCTGATTCAGACGCGCGTTCCAGATCCCTTGATTGAGCTTCCGCGCCAGCGTGGAGAACGTCGGATCCGGTGAGGTCAGATCCTGTTCCTTTGTCAGATGCTCGAAAGCGAGGGCGATTGTACTGTACGAGTAGGTGGTTACCCACCAGGAGTCGGGAAGACCCTGGAGCGACCAGAGTAGTTGGTCCTCGAAATCGTCGATGGGCGGTGGTGTCGCATCGGCGGGCGGGCCAGCATGCACGAAGTTGAACAGGCCCCACCTGTCGTTGGCGAGATGGCCCCCGACAACGCTGGAATTATTAACCTTGGAAAATGCGCAGGCCCACTCTTTACAGTTCGTCTGCAGCGCGGAGTCGCTCGGGAACCATGACAGAAAGTCGTGCATGAGCCTGAACGTGCGGAGGTGGTAGTATCAGCTTTTTTGTGTGTTGGTCGATTTTCTTTTAGTTAATAGCTAGCTGAAATTGTTGAGGCTTTTGCTTTTGCCTGGGTTTGAGCTTGCTGCTTTGGCCCTGCCCCAATCCAAAACGAACAACCACCCGGCGTCCAGACTTATCCATAATCGCCCCGGGCCGGTGCGCTGCGAGAATGCCTGGTACAGGTCCGTGACGTCGCAGCAGTGTGCCGGCCCGGAAAAAGGCGATTGTGGGTAAGTCGCTGGTTGAACCCGAGCGGCTCCAGCGCCCATCGTTTGTCTTTCGGGCTTTGGCGATGATTGGCTTCACTTTTTCAGATCTCCACGGCAAAGAATCTTTGACCAAAGCGAATGGCAAATTGGGTTGCCGCCAGTTTCCAAGTGATCGGGGGATTCTTCCATTTTTTGGTGATATCGCGCAGTGCCAAATAGATCAGCTTAGTGGCTGCCTCATCGCTCGGAAAATGGCCCCTGGTTTTGAGCACCTTGCGCAATTGCATGTGCAGACTTTCTATTGCGTTGGTCGTGTAAATGATCTTTCGGATTTCGTTGGGATAAGCGAAAAAGGGCACCACTTGTTCCCAGACTCTGCGCCAGCATTGAGCGATTGCGGGGATCTTTTTTTTTCCAGGCGTACGAATCACGGAAGATCACGCTCCGCGGAGCTTGTTGTAAAGTGCGAAGGCCTTTTCCTTTACCTTCGTCTCGATGGTTTCCTGGGTAAGGCCGCTGACAATGCTGGAACCAGGAAACGCAAAGAACAATACATCTTCGTCGATGCTGACGTTGTGAATACGGCGGCAGAATCCCTGGTTGTTGCGAATGCAGGGATCCGGGGCTGGCGGATGAAGATGCTCATGAACACGGATTGAGCCTTCACCAATCTTCTTGGCAGGACCGAGATCTCCGCAAATTGCCGCGGCTATCTTGTCGCCGAAAATGACGATCGCCATATCCCCAATGGCGAGGCGCGTCTTGCTCCGGAAACTGCCGAGCGGAAGCACAATGTAAGGAACGACTTCGGAGGCCAATCCTTTGGTGGTATCCGGAAAATGAAACGTAGTGTCATCCTGCCCCGATCCGGGGTCAAGTTGCGTGCCGCTTCCACGGCCTTGGTCCGCCGCAGGCCCATCGGCATCGATGGCCATTTTGGAACTCCAGAAGATTGTTCCGTCCGGGAATTTTAGAAGCGCCTTGCATTTGTTGGGGTCGTTCTTGCCAGCCGACGTGTTATCGAAGTCATCGAAAATTTGTTTTAAGTCAGGTGCTGCGTCGACGGCCTCGCCAAAAGGCACGCCCTGGAGTTGGCCCAACGATGACGATGGTGGATTGAATGCCATAGGATTTCGATTTCTTGTTGCTCTGTGATTGATCCGATTCCAATGACACGATCCGGCTGATTCTAACCACCGAGATTATTGGGGACATTGAGGACTGGAGTTAACTCATTGTAATTACTTTGTTTCCAGACGCAAGAAAAAGCAAACCCGGCCGCACTGCAACGCTCTTCTCGGGCACGCACTTATTAATCATTGCGTAAATGTGAGCGGTTAGTAGTTATGCCCCGGGGTCATTTCTTCTGTTTTTGACGGACGTGTTTACGTGCTTCGGCGCCGCATTCCTAGTCCCTGGGCAGTCCATCCACCTTCGTTGGTCCGTTGATGCGGTAGGCGCGCCTATCCGCAATTCGATAGCGAACCATCACAACGACGTGTCTATCAACTCGGTAGGTGATGGAGACTTGGCTGGAACCTGCTGACCATTTTGCATAAAAAGCACCCGCCCCAGTGTCTAGGGTATCTTTGATTTCTTCCAGTGGACCGATTTCTTTCCCTGTCATTGCATCCATCAAATAGAGGTGAAAATTGTCGTAGCCGTATTCGCCATCGCCGTGCGAGGCGATCGCGTATCGCCCATCCGGAGAGCGGCCATCGACGATAACGACGTATTCGCCGGGTTTGTAATTGTAATTAGAGGTCGCGTAAGCAGAGTGTGAAAGCAATGTTACGCTGAACAACGCAAGCGTAGCTGCAGGAAGGAAGGATCGAAAGTTCATGTTGGTGACGAGTGATGTCGGTTTTGTGTTATGCATAGACTACTGCGGTAGAACCTCCAAATCATTGTCGAGTTCAAGATAGTTCCGGTGCAAAGACTTGAAAGTTCGGCGCTCAGCTCCGGCTGGTCGTCCGTCGGAGGCAGCTCCCCTCGCATCCGCGTCTTGCATGTTCGCCCTTTGCAGATTCGCACGGCTGAAATCGCTTTTAAACAACAGCGTATCCCGTCCTGATAGATTCGCATCTTGCAGATTAGTCCAATCTAAGATTGTGTAATTGATAGTTGATTCTGCTGTTGTGAGGAACCGAGGCTAGGAAGATCTGGTAAGGTAGGGGTAACCAGCATCAGGCTGCCGCAGTGCGATGAGCAAGAATTGTGACCCTATTACGTTTGCACGCGTTTGTCTTCTAAGCTTCTAAGTTTTTAGGAGCCCCATAAGGCCGCCCACCCAGAGCGTTGTGAGCACCCAGCCTGCGATGATGTGACACCAAAGATACCAACGAAGCGAAACTTCACCCTCTGTCCGGAAGCCTTTCCCCAAATAAACGCCGCCTTCAACCTGGACCTCATCGGCTCTACGCCCCCAATCGGAGCTCCGCATTGGCCGATGATCGTCTCGTGCCCTCACGGATGCCGCGAAGCTTTGAAACTCGAAACAATACGCATTTCTACGTATTGTCGGAATGCAGTGGTCGGATCGACTCATGGCAATCCGTGTCGACTGTAAATGCGCGAAAGTTGCGAGGAGATTTCAATTCGGACAGAAGCGAGCAACGTTGTTGGTGGCTCGACTACCCGAAGAGACCGTAGGATCTGCAAAGGTTGGTGCGCGGACCGCGAGGAAGGAGTGGCTGTTTGAACATTGTTGACTCTACCCGGCATCATGAGTCGTGGCTCGAAAGCCAAACGAACCTTCAGAAAAGCCGGCTTGGGAAGAAGAATTATAAAATGGCGTGCGGAGCCTTTCCGTTCCTGCGCGCTACTTTTTATCAGTGGGTCCAGCGATGGCAAAAGGAGTGTAGTGACCTCCGCGAGCGCGACCAAGACGTCGTACTCGCTATGGGCGATTTTCACGCGGAAAATTTCGGTACGTGGTATGATTCGCGCGGCCGACTGGTCTGGGGAATCAACGACTTCGATGAAGCATGCGAATTACCATTCACCAATGATCTCGTACGGCTCGCTGCGAGCGTCGTACCAGCGGCGGAGGCAAGCAAGATCGAGGCTCGCACGGGTCAGGTCTGCGAGGCATTCTGAACAGGTCGAACGGTCGAATGACGCCTTAAGTCTCCTGCGTATCGTCGCAGAGATCAGTGGCGTTACCGCTGACGGTCAGCAAAAAGGCGCAATTATCTGGGGTTACGCCGACGGTTATTCGGCAGGACGTTCAGGCTCGGATTGGTCACAGGGATTTAGTTGTCGGCTGGCGCTTTTCTCCAAGCCTTGAAATCGTCCTTCACCACGTCCCGCATCCTTTCCGCGGCATTCAGGAGCCAGGCCTTTTTCATACTCTGGAGATTCTCAAGGCGATTCAGCAGTTTAGGTCCTTCCTTGCTCCCAAGGTGAATGTTGGCTGCGTCCCAACCCATTGCCTTCAACAGCGTTCGCGCGAAGGAATCCTCGTTCACTTGTTTGCCCAGCTTTTTCAGATCGACCTTCACCGCATCGGGCGCCAAGAGACGAATCACCCAGCCTTGGCGAATCTGATACCAAGGATCTGGAGAGCGAATCGCGACCTTGAGCGTCGCTTCGGCTCCGATCTCAGTCGACTGCGGATCGTTTAGCCATTCTACAGCCGAGGGTACCAACGCTTTAGCCTCGCGTCCGACGAAACCTCCCTTCCACTCGGTCAACGCGACAAAGCGCGGCCGACCCAGGCTCCCTAGCCCTTTTCCCTTTCGAACCATCCGATAAGTCACCTTCGCTCCGGTGGGCAGGGAATCAGAAAGAAATCTGGCAACGTTCTCATCAATCGGCAATTTCGAGCTAACCAACGGATAATCATTTTCGTCCTGAAGGTCCTTCCAGAAAGTCTTAGCGTTGGCAGTTTCTAAAGCGTCGTTAATGAGCAGGCGCAATGCCTGGTGGGCAGAGTCCAAGATAAAGCCGCCACCACCGGCTCGGCAGGCATTCGCGTAGCCGTCGACTAGACATTGGCAGATCGCATCGTTCGAGATGCTGAGATGATCTTCATCCGCGGCCAGGAGCGCGCTGGTCGCCAGTCGCACCAGATCGTGCGTGAACGGCAACCTGCAAGCCTCATCGAAATCGTTTACACCCCAGACCAGCCGTCCTTGAGCATCGCGCCAGGTGCCAAAGTTCTCCGCGTGAAGATCCCCGATGGCAAACACGACGTCCTCTTTTTGGGAAGCAAGTTCGGTGCACTCCTTCGGCCACAGCTGCGCCCAGCGGTAGAACGTCGCGCGCAGAAACTGAAAGGGATCGTCCGCCATCGCCTTATGCTTCTTTTTGATCTGGAAATCGGAGATTTCCTGATTTGGCTTCAACCTTTCCTGTAACCACTGCTCGTACTTAGCGGTAGATCTTTCGACGCTCATGGGAAGGGGCAATATAAACCAGTATGACTAGCTTAGCGAGCCTTCTGCGGTGGTGCAGAAGTTGGGTTAGGTGAAGGTAACTGACAGTTCGTGAAACGAGCTCTAATGTGAATTTTAGAGCGTTCCTTTTGGCGGGTTTCCAGATCAACCATTCTCAGCGGCCCGACAACGTGTGTTTGGTCGTGTTACCTTTTCACCTTCGCCCCCCCGGCAGCTCTTCGGCCCTTCCGCCGAATATCCGGGCTCTCCTGAGCAGGTTTTTTTTCGGCGAGTTCAGCATCCTGCGATGCACGAAAGCAGCCGGACTCTCTCGACCCTGCGGTTGCGCCGTTGAGGTGCGCTTCAGCTGCTGGATCTGCGCCCTGATCTCACTTGCGCATTGGGCGGCGAGCGTCGCCTTAGGAGTGTCAAACCAGATCGTCTGAAACCACTCGTCGGTTTCGGGAACACCCCAACTCAGGTAATCACCTTTCTGGATCCTTTGAGGCTTGGTGATCGCGTCACTGAAGCTGTAGCGCACACTACGGGTTGCGACCGGTCGCCATCAATCTGATTTCAGAGATCGGGGCGCAAAACATCGGCTGCTAGACGGCCTTCGGCGCTCCCCTTGAGTTAATCCTCCGAAGGAGCTGTTGAATCGGCAACAGGTTCGTAATGTGGCGGGCAAAGCGGACCGATGCGCCATCGCTTTGGCAGAAAGATTGGAGCAGTGATGCGATCTCGTGACTTTTCAATCCACCCTAGAACAATGCATAAACTTTCGCCTCCCAAGAAAAGATTGGTTCGCGGCTCACTTTCTCCGGAACAACGTCGCGATTCTGGGGAACTTCACGCCAGCGTTTGCCCGGCGGGGTCACAGGCCAATTCGGAACGAAGTATTCGGCATTCGGATTGAAAGGGTCGGCTGTGGTGAAGTCGGAGAAGTTCGCGACGACGACGACCTGTTTGTCCGCATCCGGTCGGCCGCGGCGCCAAACTAGCACCCGTTTGCCGTCGTTGAAGTCGAGGTGAATAAAGTCGGTGGTCGTTGACGGTGAGGGCGTCGTAGCTGGTACGCAGCTTGATTAAGCGGGAGGCGTATTCCTTGATCCGCGTGCGCCAGTCGTCGCCGAGACGAGCGAAATTTACGGGATCGACTTGTTTACCGCCGGCTTGGTTAACATTACCGTTCGCGTCAAACAGGTCGTGCTGATCGGCGAATTCGTCGCCGGCGAGAATCATTGGGAGGCCAACCGCGGTGAGGAGGCAGGCAAAAGCCAGCTTTGTGCGTTTCTCGACATCGGTAACACCGGTGTTCATGAAGAAATTGAAGAGGCGTTCATTACGAGGCCCCTCAACATCGTGCGAGGTGAGGTAGATCACCGCCGGGGTCAGGTCGGCGTAACCGAACTCGCGGCAATCGATGGCTTTGCGCACAGTAGCTTCGAAGGTGGACTCATTTTCATGGTTGCGGCCGATCAGGGCTATGCGGATGTAGTCCTTGAAGCTTTGGCGCCAGAGACCGTCAAGACGGTCCTGGACGAGGAGGGCGTGGGGCTCGCTCAGTTCTTCGCCGACTACGAGAAATCGTTCGTCAGCTCCCGCGGTCCCTTGCGTCATGAAGCGCGCCTGATTGAGTGTGCGAGCGAGGTCTTTATATTCCTGGACAAAGTCCCAGTTAGAGACATTCTCGACACTGTCCATGCGGATGCCGTCGATATGGAAATCGGCTATCCAACGAGTGAGCGCGATCTTCATCAGCTGTCGCGCTGGCGATAGCGTATCGCTTTTTTCGCCTGAGATCGGGTCAAAGGCTGGCACCAGTTTAGCGTAGCGGAAAAAGCGATGCGCCGAAGCCGTTGCGAAGGTTATTGTCGTCCTCGCCTCGGGAGTTATGCGCGTCGGGGTCGGACTTGCTTTTCGATGGGTCTAGAATGAAAAAGTCGTCGCAAGCGGCGGCGAGATAGGGGTTGTTTTTCGAAAATGCCATCACGACATCAGCGAAAAAGCGAATCTGGTGCTGATGGCAGATGTTGACGAGCTCGGTGAGAAGGCGATTCGGCGTGGGGAAGGTAAAGGTATCGGGGAAGCCGAGTTCGAAGTCTGAGGCGAGGTAGTTAGTCGTGCCGTAACCCCATTGACGATTGTAGGTACTATCAGCGGGCGGGAGGAGTTCGAGGGCATTTACGCCGAGTTCAGCCAAATAGGCACGACCGAGGCGCGTGACGTCGAGGTCATCAAAGTTTTCGCCGTCGATGTTGGCATCGATAAGCGCGGTGACGTCGCGAAAGGTGCCGACGCCCATGTCGCGCCCACCGACTTCCGTCGAGCGTGTCCAAGTGGTAGGAAGTTCGTAGATGACGAGGTGTTTGTTCGTCGGAAGATTGTCGAGCACCGGTTCACCGACGAAGCTACCGATTTCACCGCCCGCATCGGTGGCTACAAGCTTGCCGCCGCTGAATTTAATGACGGAGGCGGGGTAACGATCGTGGTCGCCGAATGGCGCAGCAACACACGTGGCCCGCGCAAACGCCAATCCACCATGAATGCGGTCGGATCAGTGATTCGCAGGCGAACGTCGGCCGGGCGTTCGGGGTGGCTTACAGGACTTCGAACCAATAATGATAGGTTTGGCCGTCGCTGAGGTTGCAGTTAGCTGCCGGGATCTCCCAGAGGTCCGAGAAACCGGTCGCGGCTTGCAGCGTGAAGCGCCGCTGATTAATGAAAGTGATGGGCGTGCCCAACTGCAGTTGCCCGATAATCAAATCTGGCGGCGGGTTTCTATTGCCCACACAAAAAAGGGCGAAAGAGGTTTGCTTCCGAACTAAGAGGCTTTCAGCCATAATGGTCTCCTCTTACCATCCGAAGGATGGTGTTAGATTTGAACGATTAGTTTGGTGGGACTGTTTTTTTATTTTTGTGTTTTGATAGAATGTCTTCTGGTCGTCGACCTTTGCCGGAAGAGCATTACGTCAAGCCGGCATAGATCTGAGCCGGAGTGTGCTGATAAAGTTATATTTGTGTCAATCGGGTCAACGAGGCATCCCGTTGAGCGCCCCAAATGAATGTCATTGCCGGCAGTTTCAGGGAAGAATATCACCCGGAGGGGTTATTCAGCAGAATCAAAAACGAGTCACCCTATGGCAGCCCTCGCGTAAGTTTGGTTATCCGAGCGTTTGCATTCTTTTGTAGTTCAAGAGACGGATTTAGGCGTTCAGGACATGCCCCAGCCGTCCAGCTCATACCGATCGCCATGAACCGCAATCGGGCCTGGTTTAGTGCATCCCAATGCGAAGAGATCATTCTGCTCCTCGTAGGTTCGCGTCCCTGAAATGATCTTAAAAGTCAGACCATCCTTGCTGAGTTTCTCGTTGACGTCGGCCAGGAACTGCCGGGCCTTTCGCTGGGCCTCTAGCTGCAAACTTTGAATGTTCCCTTCGGTTCGAATTTCGAAGAACCCCAAATCCTGAGCGATCTTCAGCGACTCCGCTTCGAACTGATGTGCGGCGGCATGGCTCTGCTCGCCAAAGTCGCCGTCGAGTTGGCCTCGATAGAAGCCCGCGCTTTCTAGAAAGCGCTGCCAAAATAGTGGATGTGAGTTGTAGTCAATCATAGGGATCTGTTTTTGGTTTGTTTTTTCGATTTGCTTTACACGTCCTCGATCGGACAGTTTTGATGGTTTCTTAGCTATAAGTATTCCTTTGAAAGAACGTGGTTTAAGGGATCGCTGCGAAGGCGGCGTCGATCAGGATCTGTAGGACCCCATTGACAAATGTGTCGA
>Ga0209647_1002362_pt1 | contig 15346 bp, 12 predicted proteins | sample GraSoi_2013_60cm_FD_185827 | JGI IMG/M metagenome (GOLD analysis project Ga0209647, IMG submission 185827) | Grasslands soil microbial communities from the Angelo Coastal Reserve, California, USA - Sample 9_17_2013_60cm (SPAdes) (version 2) | ecosystem: Environmental > Terrestrial > Soil >...
CGGCCGCTGGCGCGAAATAGTTCACCGTTCCGCCCTCGCTCTCAAACTGCTGACGTACGAACCCACTGGCGCGATCGTTGCGGCTCCCACGTGCAGTCTGCCGGAAGGCGTTGGCGGCGGGCGTAACTGGGATTACCGCTACACCTGGATCCGGGATTCAGCATTCACCGTCTATGCCTTCCTGCGTCTCGGTTTCTCCCACGAGGCCGAACAATTCATGCGCTTTGTGGCCTCTATCTGCAAAGAACCATATGCGGGCGAGTCGTTGCAGATCATGTATGGAATCGATGGGCGGAAGCACCTGAGCGAAGAGACGCTCGATCACCTCGACGGCTATATGAGTTCAAAACCGGTGCGTATCGGCAACGGTGCATACAATCAATTGCAACTCGATATCTATGGTGAACTTCTCGACGCCGCCTATCTTTACAACAAACACGGAGCACCGATTTCTTACGACCTCTGGACCTCTCTGAGAGCGCTGACCGATTGGGTTTGCGACAACTGGCATCGCACGGACGAAGGCGTGTGGGAGGTACGCGGCGATCAACGGGAGTTTGTCTATTCGAAACTCATGTGTTGGGTCGCGCTCGATCGCGCCATCCGCCTCGCCGACAAGCGCTCGTTTCCTGCCCCGCGCGATCGCTGGCTCAAAGTCCGTGATGAGATCTACGAAGACGTCATTTCGAAGGGCTGGAGCGAGAAACGGCAGGCGTTCGTGCAGCACTACGGCAGTGAGTCGTTGGATGCCGCCAACCTGATGATGGCGCTCACCTTCTTCATGTCGCCGGCCGACCCTCGCATGCTCACGACGTTGGATGCGACGCTGAAGCCGTTGGCGAAAGACGGTCTGACCGCCAACAGCCTGGTGTACCGATACAATATCGAGGATGCCGTGGATGGGCTGTCGGGAGAGGAAGGCACCTTCAACATCTGCACGTTTTGGTTGGTCGAGGCACTGACCCGGGCAGGCCGCCACGACAGGTCGCGGCTCGAGGAGGCGAGACTGATTTTCGAGCGGATGCTCGGTTTCGCCAACCATCTCGGCCTCTATGCGGAAGAGACCGGGCATCGTGGCGAGGCCCTGGGAAACTTCCCTCAAGCTTTCACCCATCTCGCCCTGATCAGCGCGGCGTTCAATCTGGACCGCGCGCTGGGTCCCGGCCGATGACCAGACCCGAGTCGAACAAGGTTGTCGTCCGCGCAAAGCCCTATCGCGGCTGGGATGCTTCGTGGAGCAAACACGGCCCCCTTTCGCTCGCCCTGGTAACGATATGACCATCGGCGCGCGGGTCACGTATTTTGCCGATGCTCTCCAGCAACGTCTGTCGATTGCGCTGGTGTGGCTAGGCGATGCCATCGCATTCCTCAGCCGGGCGGCCTCGCCGCTCGTCGATCTTCTGATCCGGATCTGGATCGGTAAACTGGCGCTCGTCTTGAGCGTGTTGATCTCGACCGACTGGGCGATGGCCGTCAGCATGGCGGTGGGCTCCTATCCGATCCCAGTCGCGGGCCTCGGATCCACAGCGATTCTGAGCCAGGTGTATTGGCTCGCCGCCTTCTCTTTGATGCTCGGACTGGCGACTCGAGTTGGCGCCGCAGTATTGTTGGCGTTTACCGTCGCAAGCCACATCCGCGTGACAGCGCTTGACCTCAACCTGTTCTGGATGGCGTTGCTCGCTTACTACGTCCTGCTTGGCGCTGATCGCCTGTCGCTTGACCGGCTTTTGTCACAGGGATTGAAGAGCAGCCCGCTGCCGCAGGTTGGCGCGCTAATCACACTCCTCGATGCGACGCGGCCCGGGCTCACCGGCATCTATCTGCTCGCCCTGCGCGTTGCGCTGATGTTGACGATGCTTCTGGCGGGCGGCCATATGGCAACGGCCATGCTGACGACGACGGCGGACACGTGGCTGCCCGTGAGCTCGGCAACGCTACTTTTCGCAAACAAGGGCGTCGCGTGGGCGCTACTCATCGGTAGCGGTCTCGCCGCGCGCGCAACCGCCCTCCTTAACGTCGGGATGATCGGCTACCACGAGATGAGTGGCGGTGAAGTGAGCTTCCCGTTCTATTGGACGGTGCTCCTGTTGCTCTTGGTCGCCAAGGGTCCTGGACCGTTCTCGCTCGACGGCGCCGTACTCGCAGGGTTGCGACGGGGTTTGTCAGAACTGTTGGGCAAGCCGGCTTTTAACCTCAAGGGTCTGCCCCGTGTCGTCATCGTTGGAGCAGGATTCGGAGGCATCGCTTGCGCTAGAGCGTTGCGGCATGCCCCGGCTAGCATCACACTCATCGACCGGCAGAACTACCACCTGTTCCAGCCATTGCTCTACCAGGTTGCGACCGCCGCGCTGTCACCGGCTGACATTGCCATCCCCATAAGGGCTATTTTCCGTGACCAGTTCAATGCCAAGGTGATGCTGGCGACCGTCACCGGCCTCGACACTGAGCGGCGCGAGGTGTTGGCGGATGGGTTCACCCTACCCTATGACCATCTCGTCATCGCGACCGGCGCGACGCACAGCTACTTCGGTCAAGACGCCTGGGCGCCCTTTGCGCCAGGCCTGAAGCGCGTGGACGACGCAACACTTGTCCGCCGTCGGGTGCTGGAGGCATTCGAGCATGCTGAGGTGGCCGCGAGCGAGGCGGAGCGACGGCGGCAGCTCAGCTTCGTCATTGTCGGTGGCGGTCCGACCGGAGTCGAGCTTGCAGGCGCCATTGCCGAGCTTGCGCGCGTCGGGATGGAGAAGGATTTTCGCAATTTCGATCCAGCTTCGGCAGAAATCATTCTGGTGCAGGCAGGTCCGCGGCTGCTGCCAGCGTTTCCCGAGTCGCTAGCGGAGGTTGCGCGTCGCTCGCTCGCCGACATCGGCGTCAAGGTGTTCCTCAACAGCAAGGTCCGTCTGATCGATGCCGATGGCGTCATGGTAAACGACCGGCGCATCTATTCAAGAACGGTATTGTGGGCTGCGGGCGTCGCCGCATCGCCCGCCGCGAAATGGCTCAATGCGGAAGCCGACGAGGCGGGCCGCGTCAAGGTTCAACCCGATCTCTCCGTCCCTCACCTGCCGGACGTCTACGTAATCGGCGACACCGCCCTTGCGAATTGCTGGAAGGGCCAGCCTGTACCGGGACTGGCTCCGGCTGCCAAGCAGGGTGGGGCCTTCGTCGCTAAGGTCATTCGGTCAAAACTTCGTGGCGAACCTATCTCGCACGCCTTCTCTTACCGACATATGGGCAGCCTGGCGACGATAGGGCGGAAATCAGCGGTCGCCGATTTTGGTTTCGTCCGGTTGCGTGGCGCCATGGCCTGGTGGCTCTGGGGCATCGCCCACGTGCTGTTCCTTGTCGGATCACGCAACCGCGTGGCGGTCGTGCTGAATTGGATTTGGTCATATGTAACTTACCGCGCCTCGACGCGGCTCATTACCGGCTCAAGCCCACAAGCCCATAACGCAATGAAATGACCTGACCTGTAAGGAGGCTCCCTCCGCTCGATAAGCCCGACGTTGCCCCCAAGTTTTATCCAGCGGCGGCTAGAGTCTGGCTGTCGGTTGGGCGCATCCCAAAAGTTCAACCGGTTCGGCTGAGAATCTCTGGCCTGTTGGGCGCCTCGACGTAATGCCAAAGTGTGACAGCGCAACCGAGAGCGTGCCGCCCTGAGTCGGCAAGTTCTGTTCCTGAAGGTAAAGTATGCCGAAGAAGCTTGCGCATTGTGGTTCCTTTCGGGGAATCTGTCATCGATTGGCCTCTCGACTTTGCCCCCATCGATTTTCCGGGAGTCGTTAGGTACAGCTTTGTCGGCGTCCCATGTCCCGGTGGACCGGCAGAATCAACGAATCATCGCGCGTCTTCCCAGCAAGTGCGTCACAGGGCCGTTAGCGGCGCGATTGAGGAAGCCGCCCGCGAGCTCGAGGCGGAAGGTTGTGCCCTTCGCGGACGTCTCGCAGCTCAAGGTTCCGCCGTTGCGTTCCATCAGTTCCCGGGCTATCGCCAAGCCGAACCCGTGAATGGCGCCGGCGGCTGGGCGGCGGAAGCATCGTTCCGCCACTTTCCGCGGCAAGCCGCCCCCATTGTCGGCGATTCTCAACACGACAATTCTGCCGGCCCTCTCGACGGAGATATCGATCCTGCGCAGCCTGGGAGCCGCCCGTGCGACCGTTAGGGCGTTGTGAAGGAGATTAAACAGCACGCGGAAGATTTCGTTTTGATCTGCGAGCACATGCACAGGGGCGTCGCTCACGACATTGACCGTGAAGCCGTCCGGGGCAGCGGGCGCCAGAAGATCGACCGTATGCCGCACCATGGCGGTGATTTCGAACAGGTGCCGCTGGCTGCAACCAATCTGAGCGGCCATCAGGGCGACGTTGCACAATGCGCTTACCTTGGAAATAAGCACATGGCCGGCGTTGGCTGCCTTAGCGCCATGGGGGCCGGACAGGCGCGCAAGTGTATCGAGATGAAGGCCGACGCTTGCGAGCACATTGCGAACATCGTGGGCCCAATGGGCGGGCGGCACCGCGGTCGCCGGCTGGCGGTTGGAAACAAGCGCGAAACTGGTCATTCTACCCTCCGGGCTCGGCAGGGGCCCATTGCCCTGTCAGCCGCGTGTGGCGATGCCGTCTATGGGAGCGACCGGCGCGGCGCGCAGGGCGAAAACAAGTCATCAGGTGGCAGGCAACGTCTATCGATCCGGATTCAAGAGCCGAATTTGCGCGGGAACCGCGCTCCAGCCCTAATTCTGGGTGCGATTGATCGCTCCCCTTTTCATCGCTCAAGCAATTCAGGCGACGATAGGGTTCGGCCGTTTGCCGAACCAGGTCTTGCGCATCGCTTCGCGCACCAGCGAGCCGACCCCGGGCGAATAGCGACGCCCCCTCACGCTCACGAGGTTCACTTGCCGCCAAAACTCGGGCTCGACGACAGGCAGACCCACCACGCCGGGATGCTTGACTGAATTCGCAGGCATGAATGCAAATCCCAGCCCGGCGGCGACCATCGCTAAGGTCCAGTCATCGCGCTCGCTCCAATAGGCTGGCGTGCAGGTCACTCCTTGTTCCTGAAGAATTTGGTCGGCGTAACCGGCGAATTCGCAGTTTATGCGATGGATGTAGCATTCGCCGTTCATCTCTCGAACGGGGAATGCACGCTCATTGGCGAGACGATGGCCGCGGTGAACAGCAAGAACCATTTGCTCACGAAACAGCGGAATCGAATGAGTGCACTCGTCGAGTTCTTCGCCCGGCAATGCATAGATGACGACCTCGAGATCGCCAGCCAAAAGGCGCGCACGCAAATCTTTTGCATTCGCGTCGCAAAGCTTCAGCTCCACGTCGGGATGGCGGATCCGAATATTGGCGATGAGATCGACGATCTCGTCAGGCGAGATTGTGCTCATGATGCCCAGCTTGAGCGGCACCTTTTGCGCGAAGTCGTGCGACAGGCGCTTCACCAGCGTCGAGTGATGGTAAACCGACTGCAGATGCGGCCGGACCATCTGGCCGAGGTCCGTGAGGTGTGTCGGTTCGCGGTCGCGGTGAAAAAGCTGTCCACCGAGCTCCTCTTCGAGAAGCTTGATTGCCCGCGACAGGGAGGGCTGCGTCACATTGCACTTTTCGCTTGCGCGCGTGAAATTCAGTTCCTCTGCCACCGCAAGGAAATAACGAACCTGGTGCATTTCCATGATAACCTCAGCGAGCAAAGTCAAAGACCTACGGCAATAAGGGAAAGATTATATCGTCAATCTTGGCCGCTTGTCCTACACCTCGCAGCAGCGAGTTCGGCTAATGGCAACTTTGATGCGGCTCGATCAGGAGAAAACAGATTGGATGGTAATCAGCATCCGAACCCATCGAATTGCGGAGCAAATGCTGAGTCACTACGGCGCAAGCTTCAAAATTGCAGCCTTCTGGGCTTGCAACTTGGCTCCGCTCAGCGGAACCCGTCCTTTCGTGTCCCAATTTCCACGGAAGGGCGTCCGAATTGGCACGGCGCTCGCAATCAGCCAATTGCGGTGTTGAAGTGGTAGTCGGCGGCCACCGTCTGATTGGTGCCACGCGTCACACAAATCATATTAAGCAGTAATGAGAGTCATGCTTGTCACGAAGTTTATCGTAAGCGCGTAAAGCGCCGCGTAGCCCGGCACCGTGAGACCGCTCCCTCTAGCTTGGGCCGCCTTGACCGTTCTCGAGTCCGAGCTCGATGGACTTCCGCGCTACCGCTCGACGTCTTTATCGCCTAGTAGTCTAGAATTTTAGACTTTGGCCAAATCACTTGCGATTCAAGAGCTCGTGCTTGCGTTCCCACCTTCGCTAACCATCAGTTGATCAAAAATTGACCCGAAATCGAAAGTTATGCGCGCTTAGCTGTTTGCTGTCTCAGCACTCTTCTTGGTGTCTCAGCACCCTTCGTGGCCCATTGATGACAACTTCTCCAAGGTTCCGCAAAAATGGTGATGCTTTCGACAACGACCCGACATCATTGGAGCGACATGGCCTATTTCCCCTCAGGTGCTTCATGGGAGCACTGATCCTCGCCTGCGCTCTAGCGGCAATTCTGGGATTTGCCACTCACCGCGCGAGCGTGTGCACGGTACGGGCAATCGCCGAGGTGATTTCATCACGCACCGGCCACATGCTGGCCAGCATTGGGAAATCGGCCATGTGGGTGATTGTGGTCACCAGCCCGGTCATTTTGCTGATGCCATCGGCCGGTACGAGCCTCACCGGATGGCCGCTGTCCGGCTCGGCGGTGCTCGGCGGCTTCATATTCGGCATTGGAGCGGCCATCAACGGTGGATGCGCTTTTTCGACTATGGCCCGGCTCGTCGATGGAGAGGGCGGTATGCTTGTCGCGATCATTGCTCTCGCATTCGGAATTCTGTGTTTTGCAACGTTGGTCGATTGGCAATGGCTCGAGCGTCCTCTACCGACACCCGCACTCGCAAGCTCCCTAGGCGCATGGGCGCTGGTAATGGCGCTGGCACTGGCGTTGTGGAGCGTCTTCGAAGCGGTGCGACTGTGGCGCGCCCGTTCCGCCGGCACTGGGTTTCGAGACCTCGTGCTCGCGCCGCAATACCGTCTCTCGAGCGCGGCGATGCTAATCGGGCTTGCGAGCGCGGCGATCTTCCTCATCCAGGGCTCGGCGAGCTACACCGTGACCCTGCAGCAGCTGATCGAGGGATTGGACAGCACGGGTGGCTTTCCCGCAACCGAGCGGTGGGCTCTTCTCCTTGCGCTAATGGCAGGCATGTTCCTGTCGACCGTGCAACGCGGCAGCTTCCGCATGGATTGGCGGCCGCGACGGATCTGGCTGCGCAACCTCGTCGGCGGTCTGCTCATGGGCCTGGGCGTGGCCCTCACGCCTGGCGGGAACGATGCGCTGGTTCTCTACGGCATCCCTAGTCTCTCGCCGCACGCGCTACCGGCGTTTCTCACCATGACACTTGGGATTGCGCTAGGATTATGGGTCATGCGCGCGTGCTTCGGGATCGAAATGCGCGTCGCCTGTCGGAATGATCTCTATATCCTCGATTCGCAGCCGCAAACTGCAACGAGTCTGCACTCAAGATAGAATCGAAGCCCGCGAAAACCGCGCGAAATATGCCGACTCCATGCTGGCGGCTCGCATTTTGACCCATGGCTCCTTCGGGTTCGCCTTCGTGATTAGGATTGGGACTGAGCGGCAAGACATTCGAATTCGTGTGGACGGTAGTGCCGTTACAATAAGTGCAGATCACGCGACGGTGACGAAGCATATCGCGGTGATCGTGTAACAGGAGCAAGCGGCTGGACGAAGACTCGTGCGTAAGATCGGATGTGCCGGTCGCCCGAAGGCACGCTTCGAGATCTAATGCCTTCAACGCCAAACGACCGAGGTATCCGGAAAAGATCAATGACATGAAGAAACTCATCACGGCGGTCGCCATCGCGAAGGGATCAGTATGACCAACGAAGAAATGACGCCGCTTTCCGATTTCGCGCGCCGCGAGAGTGAAATCGTTGAGTCCCACAAGGACGGCAATGACGCCACCGGCATCGTGGCCCGCGCCCATCCGACGATCGAAGAATGGCGCAAGTTCGTCGGCTCGGAAATTCGGCGCGATCCGGCTCTTGAACCGAATCAATGGATCGACGCGATGGCCTGCATGTTCTCTGTGATGGCGCTGGAAGCGACAAGCATCTTTCCGGAAAGGAAGATGAGAAGTTTTGCCATGACCAAGCTCATTAGAAAGATGGCCACGATGATCTGTGAGGTCTTCGACGGAACGATGAAGGTCGAAGGCGTTAAGACAAATGACCAGACTCAGGAAATCGTGACCTCCGAAGGAATCTTTTGCCCCAAATGGTGATTGCCATTCTTTAAACAACCCCATTCAACGCCTGCGCTTGCTTGCTCAATTTCCACGCCGATTCAAGCGCGCATCTCACCGAATCCACGACGTCCTGCTATGGCCGGTGATATCGTGGCCATTGGGACTCCTGCGAATTTGTTGCCGACCTACGTGTCGAGCAAAGCAGGTCTTCGGAAAGGTCGCTAGACCGATATACCAACGCCAAACAGTTTCTCGGTCGCCGCTGACGACCTCAATATCGTCGGCCCTGGCGTCAAGGGCAGTCGCACCGGTGAGCGCTCCCGGCAATTTTTGCAGGGAACACCTTTTCCTGATCCGTTTGACCCCCACCGATGGGGGGAAGCCGACCCAGGCCTCCGCGCGGTCACCCCTCGATCCCGCCAAGATGGCTGGGCTGCTATGTGGCTGATGTAACCGAATCCGTGCCTGAGCGAATTAAGAATCGGAGATGCATGTGATGCTCTCCGAGCGAGCTTACCATATTCGATCGGTCCCGTGACTGAGGAGCCAAAGATGTCCGACGCGAGCGATCTACCGGTACCGCAGGATCGACGTATGCCTGCCGGCCTACCTCGTCGAAAGAACTCGAACCACGTCGTCGCGATCTTCGTCACCAACGGATATCCGAGTGCGGCTGGGACAAAGACAGTAACAATTGGTTCAACGACTCGTAGCAGGCTTTTCACTTTACTATGAACCCGACGTTACTGTCGGATCGGTGATTCTTGGAGCCAAATGGAAGGCGTGTCGACTATGGTTGTGCTGGCCGCACCGATAACGACTGGCCTAACGATGGTGAATGCGCAAACACCCCGCCCCGTCGACAACAGGGATCGACGGTGGGGGAATTGGATGGTCGCGACCCAGACGGGGGATCGGACCGTCTACGAGACATTACTGCGCGATTGCACTCCTTTCATCAAAACGGTGGCGCGCCGGCAAGGCGTATCACCCAATTACATCGACGATGTGGTGCAGGAAACGCTGCTTACGGTTCATCGGGCGCGCCGGACATACGATCCTAACCGCTCGTTCAGTGCGTGGCTTAGAACCATCGCGCAGCGGCGCGCTATCGATGGACTGCGTCGCCAAAGCCGCAATGGAGCATGGGAAACCCATGCGCCGTTCGCCTACGAAAATCATCCTGATCCCGGCCGCGATCCCGAGGAAGCAACTAACCAAGTGGAACGTACTGTTCGGCTAGACTCGGCCGTTTCCACATTGCCGGCCAGTCAGCGCGAAGCGGTTCAACATCTTGCCCTCCGAGAGCAATCACTTACCGAAGCCGCGGCGGTAACCGGACGCACGACAGGGGCACTCAAGGTGAATCTGCATCGCGCCCTGAAGACACTGCGCGCTCAACTAGGCAGACAGGACTGAAGTCATGGTCACCAATTCGTACGACCGACTGATTCAGGCGCTTGGCGCCGATCTCACGCCAGTTCGGCGTCTGGCGCCGCCGGGTGCGCGCACCTTGATCTGGCTAACCATCGTCGGCGCCATCGCCCTTGCCCTTGCCACCGTGTCTGACGTCGGCGCCATGAGCCGCCGGCTCATGGCAGCACCAGATATGTGGCTCGCCGCCATCGGCTCCTTGGTTACCGCCGTGCTCGCGGCCGTTGCGGCCTTCCAACTTAGCCTGCCCGACCGGAAGCCCGCCTGGGCGCTCCTGCCGCTGCCGGCGGCCGTTTTTTGGGTCGCAGCCAGCGGAATTGGCTGCCTTCGCTCGTGGCTTGTGCCCGAAACCCACCCTGCATCGCTCGGGGAGGCCGAGACCTGCCTGGCCTTCATTCTCGGCATTTCAGTTCCACTTTCGGCCCTCCTGATCGTCATGTTGCGACAGGGCTGTCCACCTGCATCGCTCGGGGAGGCCGAGACCTGCCTAGCCTTCATTCTCGGCATTTCAGTTCCACTTTCGGCCCTCCTGATCGTCATGTTGCGACAGGGCTGTCCGCTGCGACCGAACCTCACATTGGTGATCGCCGGGCTCGCCTGTGCCTCCGCCGCGGCCACCCTGCTCAATTTCATCCACCCCTATGATGCGACCGCAACCGACTTGACCGTTCATGCCTTTGCTGTGGCGACCGTCATCTTGGCGAACGCGATATTCGGGGGTCGACTGCTCATGGGCAAAGATGTGCTGGCGTCCGTCTAACCGAGCAGCCGCCGGATCGAAACATGTACGGACACGATTCTCGCAATCGTGCAACAACATGTTTGAAAGGAATTCGCCAAATGACTACCAGAAACCAAATGGCCGGCGCGCAGGAGACCGCTGCCGACCAATCCGTTTGTGCGCCATCGGGACCGAGCCAGATTGTGCTCGTCTTGCAAGGTGGCGGGGCGCTCGGCGCCTATCAGGGCGGTGTTTATCAGGCGCTGCACGAGGCAGATATAGAGCCGGACTGGATCATCGGCACCTCAATCGGCGCCATCAATGCCAGTATCATCGCTGGCAACAACGTTGATGACCGCCTACCCAGGCTTCAGGAATTCTGGCGCCGCGTGCAGCGCAAGCGCACTCTCGGTGCACCTTTCCTCTGGCCGGAGTTCCACGAAGCAATCTCGGGCTGGACAACATTGACCGACGGGGTCCCCGGCTTGTGCAGACTGAATCCGCTCGCGCTTCTTGGCGCGCATTTCCCTTTGGGTACGGAGCACGCTGGTTTCTATTCAGTGTCGCCGCTCGAGGCGTCGCTGTTGGAACTCGTGGATTTCTCTCTCTTCAATCGGTCTTCGACTCGGCTCACGGTCGGTGCAGCGAACGTGCGCACCAGCAAAATGCACTATTTCGACACCCGTGAGATGCCACTTGCTATGAACCACGTCATGGCGAGCGCGGCTCTCCCGCCGGCTTTTCCTCCGGTCCGCATCGACGGTGAGTACTATTGGGACGGCGGTATCCTGTCGAACACCCCGACTGAAGCGATCTTCGACGATTATCCTCGCCGCGACTCCGTCGTGTTCGGGGTCAATGTGTGGAATCCCATGGGTCCGGAACCGAAAACCATGTGGGATGTGTTGCATCGGCAAAAGGACATTCAGTATTCGAGCCGGATTGCGAATCAAATCGTCCGCCAGCAGCAGGTCCACCGCTTGCGCCACGTCATCACCGAGCTAGTTGGACATATGCCCGAGCAAGTCCGCGCCATCCCTGAGGTGCGCGATTTAGCCGGTTACGGCTGCGTTACCCGCATGCATATCGTGACGCTGTTGGCTCCGCGACTCGAAAACGAGGGTCACACCAAGGACATCGATTTCAGCGCGTCAGGCATTCGGATGCGATGGGACGCGGGTTATGCCCACACGGCGCGAGTGTTGGAACGAGCCCCCTGGAAGAATGAATTCGATCCAATGGAAGGTGTAATTCTCCACGAACCGATGCCAGCTGAATTTCCGCCATGAGATGGCTGATGGCGGAGAAAAAGGTTCTCGACTTCAAGCCGACGTGGTCGATCATCCACCTACTTGCAACGTTCATAGCCTGTCTGTTCAAGCCAATAACGCCCGGTCACTCCCACGAAGCTGTGGACGGTGGGGTGCGGCCCTTAGAGCAATATTGGCAAACATCGCATTTGATGATGCGCTGATTCTGCCTCACCGCGCGAATCCCGCCGGATTGAATTTTCGGGAACGACAGGAAAGGGACGCAGAGGCCCTGGCCTCCCTGCGCCCCTTTGCTTTTTAGAGGGCCACGCAATTCGAGTTCCACATGTTTTGTCGGTCCGTAAAGCCATGCGCAATCAAGATCGCTTCCGTGCATCCATCAGCACAGGACGCAAGCAGCTCGAGCGCGCGCCGGCGGCGGCGGTGGGGTTTGGGACGACGCTTGCGGCCTTGCTTGGATGCTGCGGTCATTGGGATAAGAAGCCGATGGGCCGTCGCCAGGGGCGCACGGTTCGGCATTGAGCTAGTCTACCTCTGTAGCGAGCACATCGAAAACGCCGAGGCTAGCCGCGCGCGTGTGCGTTTGCTCGTGCACAACATCAATTCTGAGCTTCACCCGCTCGCCATCGACGTGCACAGTTTCGATCGCTCCGCGTTTCGGGACCCGATTAAGGTAGTCCGTGAATGCAGTTCGGGCGTGATCTCCGCGCGTCAGCTTCACATGCCACGTCGCTTTGACGGCCATCGCCTTTGCACCTGTCGCCGAAACGCGCTTATGTTCTTCCTTCGTCCCGCGAAGCTTTGGCGCATCCATTGGGGCAGCACGTCGAAATTTCTGCTAAGTGATGGTCGGAGTGGCAGGATTTGCGGATGCTTCCGCCAATCATTGAATTTGCTCGTGTTTTTTGACTAGCACGCTCCGCTTGTGTACTCGGCTTGTGTACTCCAAGCAACCTATCTCGGCTGCGCCGAGGCCCACAATAACCTGCCAGATGCTGAGACAATTGCGCGACTAAGTGACATCATCAGTTCTTCCGCCGTTTTGGGGACGTTGCGGCGCAGCGACACATTTTTTGCATTCGTGCTTCGCGCAATCAGGCGTGTACTCGCGGATCACTCTCAGACCGATCGACAGGTGATTACCAGCCTGTGGTCGATCTTTGACGATCCCGATCTGAACGGAGCCCTGGACATCCCTCAGAAATCGCCCATGGCGATCGTGCCTCGAAAGCCAAACAAGCCCGTTGACTTCCGAAGCTGACACGTGCGGATATTTTCGGAATGGCGATCGGCGAATGTTAACAGATCGCACACGGAAGCTCTCGGGGCGCCGTTCGCCAAGCGCCGTAGCACGGACAGCCCGAAGGCGGCGGCGGCATAACGCTGGTTCTGGTCGCTTCACGCCAGAATCGCTGTAGGAGGAAAGCGAACGGGACGGCATGCGGCCATTTGGATTACCCACGCTGATAATGGGAGCGGTGCTCAGCGCATTCGTGGCTTCGTCGGCTGGACAGTGGGTGCTTGCCGATTCAATCGAGCCGGTGACGTTAGAGACCGAAAATGGCACTCCGGCGATCTGCAACTCCGACGACATCTCGGTCTACGTGCCCCAGCCTTCCTCGACGAGCGAGAGCCCGTGTCCGGCGCATGCAAGAGAGACGGGCGAGACCGCGCGAGCGCGCGCCTATCTGATCGCGACCGCGACGCCAGGCTACACCATGACGCGGCAGGGACCCGAACGCGCCATCGGGCGGCTGCATCCGCAATTCGTCAATCGGCTGGCGGCCGCCATTGCTGAGGCGCGAGGGGCCGGGCTGCTGTTCGCCGGCGTTTTCTCGGCTTACCGGCCACCTGCATTCGGCGTCGGCGGCTTCGTCGACAAGTTCCACTCGCTCCATACCTATGGCCTCGCCGTCGATGTCACCGGGATCGGCGGGCCCTGGCACTGCGCGAGACGGTTACGGCGGATGGGCCGATCAGTCTCGAAGACATGTTCGAAGTCGGCTATTCGCTCATCGCGGGTTCGGGCGGCATAGATGGACCGAGCGCGGATCCACCCGCGCATTTTTTCAAACCGCCACTTGCGCGGCCTGCGATCCTCGAGCCGCGGATCAATGTCGCAGCGACTATCAAAACCGCTCCCAATCGGAGAGTCTCGCAGACCGACCGCTCCGTTTTCAACGGCGGGCCTATACAAAGGCCGCGGCTTTCCGGGGACAAGCTCGGCTGGCCGAAAGGTGTTGCCCCCATCGTCGACCTCTCCGACCAACCACGCGGGCAGACATCGCCAGCCAAGAGCCGTAGATTGCCGCCGAAGCCAATCGTGATGCCGCGGATCATGGCGGACTACAGTGCTGGGCGAAAATAACCAGAGCAGCCCGTCATTGTTGGCGTCGCCGCCGAGGCGAACGCGAGACCGCACTTGCCGCAGCGATGCTTCCAACGTGCTGGCTCACCGATAGCGACCCGACAATTTGGCCGTGGCGTCGGTCCTTCTCACAGGTCGTCCCACAAGGTTCCGCGGCATCCGAATAGCTGCGGCGCAATCGGGGCCCTAGGCCCGCGCATCGCGCATGTCCAACGTGGCGGCCCTTGGTCTCTGCCGCGCCGCAGGCGAGCGTGAGTGCGTCGATACGTTGTGCCAGACCGCGCTCGCTGCCGCCGGCGCCCAGGTTCTCGTGCATTACGGCCGCGGCGCGAAGGAAGCCGACGGTGTTGTCGCAGAGATACGCAAGGGCGGTGGCCGAGCGGATGCCATCGCAACGGACCTCGCCACCGCGGACGGACCCGGCAAGCTTGCCAAGCAGGCACGGAGCATCATCGGAGATCGCCTGGACATCCTTGTCGCCAATGCCGGAATCTCGAAAGCTGCGTCCATCGAGGAAATCACGGTCGAGGATTTCGATAAGCTCTTTGCGGTCAATGTCCGCGCGCCGTATTTCCTGGTCCAGCAGTTGCTTCCCGTACTCGGCGAGGGCAGCAGCGTGATTCTCGTCTCTTCCCTCGGGGCGCACGCCGCCGTCGGCACCCTGTCAGCTTACGCGGCCACGAAGGGCGCGATCGACACGCTGGTGAAGTACTTTGCGGCGGCGTTCGGGCCGCGCGGCATCCGCGTTAACGCGGTCGCACCAGGTGCGATCGACACCGACATGTCGAACCTCGTCAAGACCGACGAGGGAAAGTCCTTCGTTCTCGGCATGCAGGCGCTCAAGCGGATCGGCCAGCCCGATGATGTTGGCTCGGTTGTGGCGTTCCTCGCCTCGCAAGACGCGCGTTGGATCACCGGCGATACCATCCGCGTCGATGGCGGTTCGAAGCTCTGAGCTTTGGGGCGTCCGATGACAGTAAGACAGATGAAATACGCTGTCCCTACCGGAAATCAAATCCGGACGTATTGATGGTGCAATCCGCCCAGGATCGGCAGGCAGAGAATGCGGCCAACGGCCTGAATACCCTTGGTGGCGCTGTTCCACCTAGTGCGGATTTATATGGATTGGCCAGTCATGATCGCGGACTGGTCAGTGCCGAAGTGGGTGAGCTGGTTCGGCCTCATCGTGGCTGGTGGCCTCGCTATTTTCGGGCTTAGGTTCACGGCGAATGATGAACACT
>Ga0209647_1002363_pt1 | contig 15346 bp, 19 predicted proteins | sample GraSoi_2013_60cm_FD_185827 | JGI IMG/M metagenome (GOLD analysis project Ga0209647, IMG submission 185827) | Grasslands soil microbial communities from the Angelo Coastal Reserve, California, USA - Sample 9_17_2013_60cm (SPAdes) (version 2) | ecosystem: Environmental > Terrestrial > Soil >...
GAGTTCAGCTGCTAACGGAGCACCCGGTCACGGTCGCGTTGCCGAAATCCCACCCGCAGGCAGCCCTGCCGGAAATCCATTTGCCGATCCTCAAAGAGCAACCTTTCATCGGCCTGAATCGGATGTATCCCGCTTACGGCAATTGGCTGCAAAACGTCTGCCAGCAATCAGGGTTCACTCCACGCATTGTGAGGGAAGCAGACGGGGCGGCTAGTGCCCTCGCTCTGGTCGGGGCTGGCTTTGGCGTCGCCGTAGTCAGCGAGCCGATTAAAAAATTGCCGGCCAGACATGTTGTTTTCAGAGATTTATTGGCGCCAAAGCCGGTAAAGATTCCACTTGGAGCTGTCTGGAAGAAAAATGGACTCTATTCCACGGTCGTCTCGAAGTTCGTGACGACCTTGAGCCAAGCCTGCGCCGCGATTGTCTGACTGGAGCATGTCTGCTGCGGTTATGGCTGCTTGAAACTTTAAAATCCGCCGAGGGCATTAGTTACCTGTCGCTCTCTGCTCTCGGGCGATATCTTCGAGCGTGACAATGCCAACCATTCGCTTTTCACGACTCAGCACGGGCAGTTGGCGGAGATTTCCTTCACGCATCAACTTTTCCGCTTCAGCGATGGTTTGATCTTCAAAGCAATAGACCGTTTCCTGATTCAATTCCGTTTGCGCGAGTTCGATCTTCGGATCGTGGCCGAAACCGCCGACTTTGCGATTAAGCTCACTCGCCGACACCGTTCCGAGTAGCTGACCGTCCTTATCGGTCACGGGAGATGAAGTCATCCCCTCAGATCGCAGCTCATCGCAAGCTTCCTGGACCGAAGCCTCCGGGCCCAAAGTTTTTGCTTCGACGTGCACAATTTCTTTGAGCGTTCTTGGCGCAACTTCTTCGCCTTGGTCGATGGCGGATTTGGTATTCATAACGGTGTGGTTTGGGCGAATCTTCTTTAGCCAGGCTTCCGCGGTCTAATCGGTCCTCCGCAGCGGAAACGCGTCGCCTGCCTTGAACCCGGGATCTTTCCGGTAATCAAGTGTAATCCAGCTTTTGGTGAGAGAAGTGCCAAAGGAGCCGCAATAGGGGTTTTTCTTGAACCTCAGCCTTTCGAACGGGCCCAGAAACTCGGAAGGCACCAATTCGACAATAAGGCGATATTGATCGCGGAATTTCTCGGTCGATTGGACCTTGGCGTGAATTGATGTCATACGGGTAGCCGGTCCGGTCCTTCCAAGATAGTTCCGGAGGAGAGTCTTTTCCGCCTGATTCGATCGATTGCGTCGGCGACTTCCTTAGCTTCGCAGGTAGGATAAACCTGAGATGTTCCGGAGGCGCTAACGAAGGCTTGCTCATTTTCATCTGCGGACTCGTTCATTTGCACTTCTTTATTTAAAAAGTATGTGGCCATGAGCCAGCTGATTTAGTCCGTTATCCAGAATAAAAGAGTACTCATGTCGGTAGTCCTTTTTTTGAATTACGGCTTGGCCGATTCGCGTGTGGAAAGTGCTGCAGTGGTATAAAACACGGTGCGGTGTTTTTCCTATCCACGTGTCAGCTGAATTAGCCGCCAAAAGCATCGTGGACATTCGCTTTCGTGCGATCGTCTTGCCCCTAGTCATTAAGCGTTTTCTTTCATCCCGTCTAGTTCAGATTCGCCATAATCGGAGACTCCGTTATCTGTCATTGTGACTCTCGCCTTGATCGCTGAGTTTCTCCTATACCCTTCTCGAAGTATTACCGTTGCTTCCGAGTATGACGACTGACAGGAAAGCGGGTGGGGAACGCTGTGCCGGATTTTAGTTGGCTCTGGTCCAAATGTAATTTCGGCCCATCAATGCGATGCCAATAAACCCACGGACTTTGATCCTGTCCGGTCCCTGCAATTCCATAAAACAGGAATAGGTCTTGCCGCTCTTCGGGTCGTAAACCGTCCCGTTCTCCCAGCGAGTGTCACTTTTCTGCGTAAAGCCAGATATGAAGACAAGCCCAACAATCGGATGGCTGCGTTTCTTCGGATCCGGATTGTAAATATCGGTCTTTTCTTTTCCCTCAGCCGTCTTCGGGTCGTTCAAAGCCACGATTCTGGCACTAAGTTTGCCTTCACTTTCGAACATCTCAAAGGTACCGTCTTGGCCCTTCCAGAATCCAATCGGGGATGCAGGATCGGTTGCCTGAACTGCGGACGCTCCAAACCAACCGGTGACCAACATGAAGAGCAGATAGGGAAGTCGAGATGCATTCATAGATTCGTTCTAGGCTCTCAGCTCGGACCGAGCCGTTCCGGATTACTCCGACGAGTCACTGGCCGATTGCTGGTTTCAGTCTTAGACAATACTCCCCATTTGTCGTCACGAGAGGATCGGCTAACTAACATGACGAGTTTCGTTCGGATTGATGATTTCTCTAATACTCTTCGCGACGCGTTACTGTTGTTTTTGAGTATGACGACGGCTGATCTCCTTTCAACCTGCAAAACTACTCGTCGCGGCTACGGGCGATCCATTTCCCTTTCATTTGGTCAAGACCTCAACCGGTATTATTGTGCCGCCCTCCTGGTCCAACCGATGCCTTTTCGGGAATAGGTCGGACGCGCGTCGATAGCCTGATCGGGGGATACGCGAAGATGTCTGCGATCAACGCAAAACGCATGCTTCCACGCGCCTCATTGTATGTTCTTACTCCTTGTCTTTAGCGACATAGTGAGAAGGACTCCAAGCGCGAATCCGGCCGCAGAGGCGATGAAAAGCAAAAAGGCGTGAGGCATAACGACAGTAGCAAATAGCAGATGCGTTGCTACCGGCTCCCTGTTCTGGACCACGACGATTGCTACTAAAATGGCTAAGACTGAGGCGGTGATGAGTTTAAAGTTCCGCATAGCGTTATGATTGCTCGATTTCTGTCATACGCAAAAGCGACAGCAACACTTCGGGAAGGGTATTGGAGAACCTTATGGATCCGGGCGAGACTTATCATAACCGGATAGCGGATAAGTTGCACCTCCGACTGAACCACCGGACTCATCCCAACCGATCGAAATAACAGAAACAAAAAACTATGCTTTGGACAATAGCCGTTGTTCTTATTGTGCTCTAGGCTTTAGGCTTCTTCACTCACGTCGCCGGGGGACTGATTCACGTACTCTTAGTTATAGCCGTCATTATGATTGTACTCAACTTGGTCCGCCGCGGCCGAGCAGGGTGACAGATTGAGTTGCGGCTTCAAGCGGCATTTCAGATCTGACAAGGGAGTTCGAAGAGCGGTTACGCGGACAATAGTATGATGATCGGAATTATCGGAGCTGGGCGGTCTTGGAAGATTGTGGGTTAGAGGATGGTGCGTTCTCTGTGTCGGTCAACGACGGCGGGCGAAGCGCCTGGCTAAAAAGCGGTGAGAGTATGGAACCGAGCTCGATTGAAAAAGTAGTATGGTCACCTGTCTATTTGGAGACAATTCTTGTTCCGACAGATCTGCGACCTGATTCGAAAGTCGCGCTCAGTTTTGCGCTGGCGCTTGCGCAAAAATTCGAAGCTAATCTGGTGCTTTTGCATGTATTTGCCGAATCGTATTCTTCCGATACAGAGATTGGTGCAGGGGCAGGTAGATTACTGGATGCAACGAGAGAAGACGCCGAGCGAGAGGTTGCCCGTTTGGAAAAGTTATTGCGTGCTCAGTATCCCAAGTGCCGACGCCTTCAGAATTGGTAGTCCCTTTGAACAGATCTTGAACGAAGCCGTAGAACTAAAGGCTGGTCTGATTGTGATGGCCTCGCATTGTTATGGTTGGTTTGATCGCCTAATCCACGGGAGCGACGCCGAGGCAGTGCTTCGTCAGGCTCCCTGCCCAGTGCTGATCGCGAGGGATGTCTAGTCGGACGGCTTGCGGAACCTTAGCATAAGCTGTCTCCCATCGGTTCAGAATGAAGTTGTGCGCGCCCGAAGCTTTTTCGTTTTACCTGCGGCGCGAAAACCAATAACCGCCTCCACCGCCCAATAGGGCGATTAGGAGGACGATGATAAATATTGTCTCGATACTCATTTATGATAAGTCTCGCTCTGTTTAGTCCGCTTCTCCCATACTTTTCTCCACGGATTAGCGTTGCCTTTAGGTATGACCAAGGATGGGTTCGTTCTACGCTCCCAGCTCAGGCGAGCCGCTCCGGGTTAGTCCGACGAGTTACTGACCGGTAGCTGGTTTCAATTTAGAGCATCCTCCCAATTTTCCGTCACGAGTGGATCGACTAACTAACGTGAGGAGTCTTGTGCGGATCGATTAGTTTCTGCCATGCATTGATCGAAGACTTGCAATTGTCTTCCAGTATTAACAAAGCCTAGGGAGAGAACGGAACCAGTTTTTGAAACAAGGCACCATTAAAAAATATTCGTTCACGGTGGGAGCCGTTGTTTTGAAGTCCTCTTACGTTCTTCTCGCTATCCACAATCATACTCAAAGGCGACGGTAAAGCATCGATAAGAGTATGGGAGAAGCTGATGAAGCGGGACGAGCTTGATGATCTTAGTTAAAGGACCTCAACCCCTCAAAAACCTTATGAGCCAACAAAGCGCAGAAGGTCATACAAAGCGGCGGAGCTTTGCTTTTTGTAAGTTCCAGGCACACGATTTATGAGAGTACCAATCATAGTCTTGGCAGCTGCTGCTGTTGCGCTGGGTTCCACGGCATCGGCAAACCGCTACAAGGATTTCGCGGCACAAGGGTACCGCTGGGTGGCCGTTGACGGCCCCTATGCCTGTCCGTCGAAAGCTGACCTGCAGGAGATCACTAGACACCGTACCGACCTGTTGGAGGCCAAAATGGTCTCAGACCTCCGGGCCTACTATCTCATCCGAGGGGTTATCGTTGAGGTGCTTCAGGAGGACGTCGCTTCAGGGATGTCGGAAGTGCACCTTCCGGGAGGTTTCAAGACCTTCTGGACCCTTAAGAGATTTCTTAGCAGAAGTCCCATCGAAGATACTTTCGGAGTGGTGGAAACGCCCACAATGTCGGGTATGATGCTTGCAGGGCAAACGATGTCCAGCCCAACCCCAAAACCCGATGCTGATGCTTTGAACCAGCAACTTGCAATGCCAATGGCCGGGCCGAAGTAGTGTGATACTCTCCGTCAGACCGCCCGTCGATCGACGTGCATCTTTGAACAGACGCCTGTCGGCGAGTAAAGGCGAGGATAGAAGTAAGGCAGACACGCACGGCGTCGGGGAGAGGGCGTGGCCAATGTCTTCGATTAGTTAAGAAAGAGAACTGTTTGCTGCCGAGATCTCAGAATTCGACGCGATATCAGCATTCACGCCAATTAATTCTGTCAGCCGAACAATCGAGAATCACAATGAAAACATCTTTTAATGGCGTAATCGCACTATCAGGGCTCCTGTTGGGGAGTCCGGTGATGGCTTCGGCGACCAGAGTGATCATCAATTTGTCTGATCAGAGGGTCTCGCTGGTACAGCAAGGGAGAATCACACTGGTTTCTCCGATTGCTTCAGGTAAACCTGGTTGGTCAACGCCGAGGGGTAACTTCAGCATTTTCAACAAGGATATCGATCATCGGTCTCGGAGCTTCGGGTCGGTCGTCGACGCTTACGGAAGAGTGGTTAACTCAAATGCAACTCCGAGCGGCGGTGGTGTTTGACTTCAGACTGGGCCGGGAACGGGAAGGTCCGAAACGGTTCCTGGGCAACTTCGAAGGCATACTCCAGAGTGACGGCTACGCGGCATATGATTATGTAGGTGGCCCTAAGATCGTGCATGCAGCCTGTTGGGCACACGCACGGCGCAAGTTCTTCCAGGCGGTGGAGCTCAATCCTCAGGACCAGACAGCCATTGGCATTGTAGCACAGATAGATGATCTCTTTGAGATTGATGAAAAGGCGCGCGAACAAGCATTAAGCCAACAGGAACGTCACCTCCTGCGGCTGGAGAAATCCAAGGCGCTGCTCGACCACATCAAAATCCAAATTCAGTCGGCGCGCTCGAGTGCACTGCCAAAGAGCGTTCTAGCCAAAGCCTGTAACTACGCGCTCACGCTTTGGACGCGGCTGACCCGTTTTCTGGAACATCCCGAGCTGGAGTTGAGTAACAACCTGGCTGAGAACGCGATGCGTCCAGTCGCCCTTGGAAGAAGGAATTGGATACACATCGGCAGCGAGGAAGCCGGCCCACGCGTTGCGGCCATTATCTCGGTCGTCGAAACCTGCCGACGACTCAAAATCCCGGTTCGCGGCTACCTTGCCTCGATCCTACCGGGATTAGCCAACTTTCCGATCAATCGGATAGCCGAACTCACACCCAGTGCTTGGGCCGCCTAACTAACACGGGCCGGCCAAAAAAGCGCGGCAACTTGAACTTGCAGACCGCTTGGCTCGGCGCCTGCCCTGCAGGGCCTGCAGTTCGGCACATTCGGCTTCACTCCGTTTCAAGCCATAGTGTACTGTACCTTCATCGTGCCTGCTGGTTCGAGGCTCATCAATCCGAAATCCTCTGCGATGTCACGTCGGCCTACTGCGCCAAACTTTACACCCAAGCAAGGGCAATATTTGGCTTTCATCTACGCTTACACCCACGTGCTCGGAAGGCCTCCCGCCGAAGCTGACCTCCAGCGGCACTTCGGCGTCAGCCCGCCTTCAGTTCACCAAATGGTGCTCACCCTCGAACGAACGGGACTGATTCGACGACAGCCCGGAGTCGCTCGCAGCATCGAAGTGCTGGTTGCTCCCGAGTTGCTCCCGATCCTACGTTGACCCGATCTCAACCGATCAAAGCCCTGTGCCGAGACACAAGACTGTCAGCTGTGCAGTTCGTCAGCCGGATACGACTCAGGTGTGATAGAGGCTTTCGATTTAAGGTGGATAGGCTGATGAAACCACCAAAAAACGCGATGCTGATGCGGTGAATTCGAGATCACCGGCTGGAGCGGTAAACAAAAGAGTGGTCGAACCGGGCCCGAAAGCTTTGTGATCATCCGCCGGCGACCGATCCCCGAGCGCTAGCGTAGGTTTCTCACCTCGGGTGTTTTTGTCTACGTGTTCATATTTGTCTTTTCCGCAAAGGTCCATCGCTGGTTTGATCGTTTGAATCGTTCAATTATGCGGAACCTTAAGCGTAAGCCATCTACCATATGCGCAAGCAACTATAACGCTTCAAAAGAAGTCTTGGAGAAGTTCAAGCATTCGTGCGAAAGGGTCCTAAGAAACGTTATTCGCGCAATTTCCTTCTCCCCTCCGAAGGCCGGTATTGGTCGCCATCGCTCGGTCTAGGCTTTAGCTCGATTCTAGGTGCGCGCAGATTGCTGCGCGCGTGACTAAGATTTTTCTCTTCCCTTGCCGAACAACCTCGTATCTGAAAAGCCAGTCGAACTCGGGAAGCTAATCCAGGTAGCCTACCTCGTTGTTATCCTCTCGGCTTTTGCTTGGGCGAAAGAGTTTTTGCTGCCGCTAATTCTGGCGATTCTGATCAGCTTTTTGTTAGCGCCCGTTGTGTCTCGGCTGGAACGTTGGAGATTTCCGCGCGCAGTAGCCGTCCTTAGCGTCGTAGCGATCGGCTTTGCCCTTATTGGATGCCTCTGCTCGACGCTTTCGCTGGAGGGTCTGGATCTCGTAAACTCTCTGTCCAAGTACCGCGATAATATTCATGCCAGATGGGGCGGCCATTCAGCAAGGGCCTCCGGGCCCGCTCAATCTGGCCCTCAGCAATGTTGATGCGCTGATCACCGATCTTGGAAAAGTCACGGCATCTGGAGGCGTTCAACAGCCGGAGGCAACAAAGGTCCAGATTGTTAGCGGGGCTGACAGTGTACTGGCAATTGTGAAGAATAGCTTGACGCCGGTGGCGGGCCCGATCGAGGAATTTGCCTTGGTCGTCGTGCTCGTGGTCTTCATGCTTTTAGAGCGAAAGCGACTCCGGGTTCGGTTTCTTCGACTGATTGGACACTCGCGCGTTGCGACGACAAACCTCGCCGTCGACGAGGTTGGATCGAAACTTAGCCGTTTTCTATTGGGGCAGTTGCTAGTGAACACTGGATATGCATTACTGCTTTTGGCTCGGGCTTTCTCTGATCGGTATACCAAACGCCTGCTCTGGGCAGTTCTGACATTGGTATTGCGGTTTTTGCCTTACGTCGGCCTATGGATATCGGCCTTTTTCCCGTTGCTATTATCTATTGCCATTTCCACCAGTTGGAAGGAGCCGATACTGACTCTGGCCCTCTACGGGTCTCTGGAAGTGTTCACTAACAATTTTGTGGAACCTTTTGTCTTAGGCGGTAGCACCGGAATGTCGCCGCTGGCCATAATCGTATCCGCCCTATTCTGGACTTGGCTTTGGGGTCCGGTCGGTCTGCTGCTCGCGACACCGCTCACCGCTTGCCTCGTAGTGTTGGGTCGCTATTTTCCCGCATTCAATATTTGCAGTGTCTTGTTAGCCGCAGAGCCACCTTCCTCCTCGGAAACAAAATTCATTCTCCTCCTTACGGAAAATCGCCGTTTAGAGGCCAAAGCACTCCTGCAGGATCTGGGAGGGATGCAACTTTCTGTAGGAGTCGCCGAAGAACTAATTTTGCCCACTCTCCGAGCGATCGAAAACGATCTTTATCCGGGAACTAATCCAACAAAATCTCGGATCTATGCGCAACTGCGCGAACTGATCGAGGAAATGACTGTCGAGCGCTCAACGGAATTGGAGCAACCACCGGAACAATCGACACCCGAACAGCCGGGAATGGCTATAGCGCCTTTCATGGGTGAAGGTGACGAAATTGTGGGGAGAGTTATCGTGCGCTTGCTGGCTGCGAAAGGGATCGGCGCGGATTTGTTATCCTGGCGAACTCTTCGCGCGGAGAAAGTGGAACGTCTGAAAGAACTAAAAACCCCGTGGATTTTGCTCTCCGCGATCGAGTCAAGATCGGTAATCACCGTGGGTAGAATGGCGCATTCCATTAAGCTTGAGGTCCCCGATGCTCTCATTCTTGTCGGCCTTTGGAGCCTGCCAATTGAAGGCGCCGCGCGATGGGTAAGAAAAATTAAGGAATCTTCCGGAAGCGCTCTTTACACCAATATCGATCAGGCGGTTCGAGGGATTGTTTCCCTGGTTCCGCAAGTGGGCGATGAACTCCAGGTGCCCGCCGAAAAATGAAGCAGAACGAGGGGAGCTGAGCCCTTCGATAGTTGCAACCAGAACGCCCATGAATGGCGGAGATCCAACTAGGAAGTACCTACGGTCGCCCAAGAAATGAGCCCACCCGTCTCAGTGGCTCAATTCGATCGCAGAATATTTTGAAGGTCGCCAGGAGGGAAACAGCGAGCAGAGTGCCGGCCCGGCCACACCCCAGAGGTAGGACCAAAGAAGAAAAGTCAGCAGGATGGCGATCGGGTTCAGGGTCAACCAGCGCCCAAGAAACAGCGGCGTCGCTAGGTTGCCCTCGATCATCGCACAAAAGACATAGGCCAGAGGTGGCAAAAGGGCGTACCAGACCGAATCAAAATGAATCAGTGAAACAAGCGTCATTGCCACGACACCGCCCGTTGCTCCCACGAACGGAATGTAGTGGAGCAAAAACGCAGCAACACCCCAAAGCAACGGATGGGGTAGTCCCAGCAAACCCACGGAGATCCAAACACTGACTCCTAAACCAGCATTGATCAGCGTGACCGAAGTAAAGTAACGCGCGGCGGTTTGCTCAATCTCGGACGCGATTTCGACGACGTTTTGTTTCTCTGACACACCCGGGATCATATCGACGAGCTTTTTGAGGAGCCGAGCTCCGTACAGCAGAAGGAAGAAAGCAAGTACGTGTACAATGACTAGAATCGCCAAAAATTTCGGCGCGTTCTTCAGAGCGATCTCCACAAAGCTTGGCCCGCGGATGCTTACCTGAAGGATGTTGGCAGGGTTCAACCAGATGCCTACGCGGTCCATCGATGGTGAGCTTTTCTGAACGGCTTGAATAATTGGCGTTAAACGTTCCTGGATGTGATCGAGATAGCGGGGAAAATCAGGTTCGAACCCTCGCCAGTGATACAAACAATGCGGCAAAAAGACAGATCAAGATGGTCAAAAAGCCGAGGGTGCCGAGGAGCGGTGCCCAAAAGTTTGACAAACCGATTTTCTTTAACCATCTGGTGACAGGCGTTAGCAGGAAACCGAGAAAACCTGCAAGCACGATCGGAAGAAAAAGGTCAACAGCCACCTTTAGGGTGTAGAAACAAGCAAAGACGAACAATCCGATCACAGCAACTGCAAACCAGAGATTGACAAACTTTCCGAGATCCGCGGGGATTGGACCATCTGAACTGGCATTTGGATGGCGCGTCGCTTCCGACGGTCGCATTTCTACCATGAAAGGCCTAGTCTGGTTTGGGGTCGCCATCTTTGCGACGTGGCTCTACGCGAAGTCGAACTCAGATCCATTCTCTGACGGCCGACTTTCGCGTACTAAATGGAAAGCAAACAGCCTGTTCACTATCATCCAATCTGGGAGGGAACAAGGTTGGCATACCGGTAGCGGCAGATCCTAAATTCGTCGCGAACGGGACTTTTACGGCTGGCTCTTAGCCCTCATCCTGCCAATGGTGCCACCGATAATTAGGATGGTAATGGTGGCGGTAATGGTAATACCGGTAGCCGTGTTCACGGTTATAGTAACCATCATCGGAATGGCCTTGTCCTACGGAAATGGTAATCGCCTTAGATTCCGTAGGAACCAAAGCGAAGAGCCCTAACGCGGCTAGGATCGGGCAAAGAAATGTTTTCATTGAGTTCACTTTCTATAACGCACATCTTTATCAGAGGTGCGACTCTACATGTAGTAGTTGTTATTGCTTAGGGAATGTCGCCTGTCTTAGTCGGTTTCTCCCATACTCTTCCCGACGGGGTTGCTGTTGCTTTCGCGAGATGGCACAACCGAGGCACGGGATCTCTTGAAGGTACGACACTTCGGCCTTGAAGCGTCGCCGGGGGAATCAAAACACAGCGAAATGCAGGCAGCTCAGGTGACTGATAAGGTTACCCATTAGACGGAAAAAATTGCACGCGTCTATATTGTTTTCCGTGTGGCAGATCGAACCGTCCGCTACTAGATGATATTGGGAAGCTCGAGAAAGGTCGGGTGTCGGGCTCATGGCGTGGAACGGGAGAGAATAAGGTAAGGGCCGCAAAACAGCCTTTGCGATCGTACAGACCGTTTTCAGGATGAATAAAAGTAAATCTCGGTGTTTCCGACGCGATTGAAATCTGTGGCAGGTCCTAGCTCACGCAAACGTTCTTCATCCACCTCGAAGATGCTGGAATGGCTGATTCTGCGGTGAGGCCCCGGATTAACACTAAAAAGGACTAAGTCCCCAGCTTCCTGCTCAAGAAGCTCTGAGAGTCCGTGTCCAGCGCCGATCTCAATCTTAATTAAGCAATGGATTGGCTCGCCTTCTTCAACATGCGGGATACTTATCAGCTTTGCTCTGTATTCGAAGAAGGCGTGCTCGCTCATCTATCCATTCACGGTATGACGGTCGAAACTGGACAGGCAAGAACGTTCTGGACCGAAGAAATCAGCTAAAGGTGGCGTTAGTGCCGGAACGACGCCAGCGTTGTGAGTGGTAGTCGGAGCGACATTGGTCGGCTGGCAAATGGTCGCCGGAAGTCTACCTTTATTCGGTCTATCATTCCTGTTTGAGAAACGCCTAACAGTCCAATGGAACTTGGCATTTATCGGCATTCTCTTGGCTCTGGGGCTGGTCGGCTCCGCGTTGACGACAGTGCTATGGGTTTGGTTGCCGCAAAAGTATGAGGCCGGCAGCTTATCGCTGTATCTGTTTCTGACCCCAGTCTTCGCGATTATTGCGGCGTTTGCAGCCTTTCGCGAACGACTCGACTGGATCGAGTTTTGCGGCGTAGCCTTCATTTTAGCCGGTATTGGAATAGAGCTCCTCCACGCGAAACTCGAAACTCAATATGATGCTGATTGACACTCACGCGCACGAGATCTTCCGCAAACTCCGGAATGTCATCGAAAACGAGATCCGCGATGAAGCCGAATTGGCCGCACAGTCAGCCGCCTTTGAACAGCATCTGGGACTCGCTGCCGCCGCGGGGAAAAGCGCGGTCATTCACCAACGTGATTCCTGGGAAGATACAATCGAGGTTCTTCGGAAGCACTCAACCCGTATTCGAGCAGTGATGCATAGCGAAGGACATCCGGCCATCTTAGCAACCGATGCCGAGAAGTTGCAGCACTGCCCGGTCGAGCCCGTTCCAAGGCGCCTCCTTCTTTTCCTCAGCCTTCTCTACGCAAAGGCGATAGTATCCCTTCGAAAGAAGTATGGGAAAAATGGAGAAGGCGGGGCAAGTATGGGAAAAATGGAGAAGGCGGGGCGAGGATAACCCGATCAGCCATCATTCACTCTCGTAGGACGCCCACTTTGACATAGCGTTTAAGAGGTCAGCCGGACAGATCAACGGGCTCCGGAACCTGAGTAGATGTTGCTCAATCGATTTCCTGAATGGAAACAATGGTTTATGTCTATTCTTCTCGTCTCTTCTCCCACGGTAGCTGCGCCGTCCTACCCGGCGCAGCCGAAAGGGTTTTTCTTAATGATGCGCCACGGCGGCGGATGCTGTGGCGGTGGTCATTCGCGGCCAGGACAATCGCCAGGAGCCATCGAGCAAAGACGAAGCGCGGCCAGAGCTGGAGCAACCGGGTCGGAGATGAAAACGCCCGCTCAAAGCATCGCGGAGACGCGGTCGCTCAGGGTTGATGGAAGAACCATAGAAAAAATGACAGGGGGTCCCCTATGAACGTACACGAACACGCAACCAAAAATAAACCCGAAACTAAGCCGGCGCAGGACGAGGTGGCCAAGAAGGCATACGGCATCTATTTGAAGGAAGGTCGTCCGCAAGGACGCGACGTGCAGAATTGGTTGGAAGCCGAAAGTAAAATGTCGCACGCCGGACCCGACCACCATGCTCATATGGCGGCGGATTTCCGGAAACGCTTCTGGATCTCACTGGTCTTGACCCTGCCGATTCTCGTTCTCTCGCCGATGCTCCAAACGCTGGTGGGACTGCGAGAAGCCATTCGTTTTCCCGGCGACATCTACGCGCGCGAAGTGATGCTTCGGTCCCAGGTGGCTCACGAAGGAGCGGCTCTCCGCGCGCGGCGCATCACGAAGGAAATAGGTCTGCCCTCCGGTCGCGGCAACCACCGCGGTCGCGCTACCGCTCTCGACGCTTGTCCCGAGGAAGCAGACATTCGCTAGTTCCAGCGGCGCGACGCTTTCCCTTAACTCTCGAGCGTCGAATTTCTCCGTCGGCAACGACTCCCCAGTCAGTGCTGCTTGAGCAACGAAAAGGTCTCTTGACGCAACCAATCGCACGTCCGCAGGGAACATATCGCCGGCGCACAAGTTTATCACGTCGCCTGGGACCAACCGTTTGAGCGGAATTTCTTCTTCCTGGCCATCGCGGACAACCGCCGCAGTCAGGGTGATCATCGCTTTGAGTTTTGCGGCGGCGGCATCCGCTCGTAACTCTTGGACAAAACGCAACGCCACGCCGAGAATCAACATCAGTGTCATCACAGTGCCCCCGCTAAAATCGCCGGTAGCGAAGGAGACGGTTGCTAGGATGGCGAACAGAATAACCAGGAGATTGCGCGTCGCCTTGAAGAGCCGCCATAACCAACCGCGCTGCGTCTCCAGAGCGACAGCGTTAGGCCCATGTTTAATCAGACGTTTTTCCGCCTCAGTCTTGGTCAGGCCCCTTAGTGAGGTTTTGAACTTGTCGAGGACTTCGCTGTTTTCCAAATAAGCTGATTCTGTCAGAAATGGCGAGACACCGATAGAGGCAGCCTTTGGTTTTGCTGTCGGCTGATGCTTAGGCGATATCTGGAGATTGGAAATCATTACCAGTCAATATGAGCTCCGTCAGCTAGTCCTCGTTTGACCACTCCTTTCCCATCAATCTGCATACAATATCAGGTATTGACAGAGCTCTAGTTTCTGACGCGCGATTCATCTCCGCGATGGTCGACATGCATTAATAGATTCGTTCTAGGCTCTCAGCTCGGGCCGAGCCGTTCCGGATTACTCCGACGAGTCACTGACCGGTTGCTGGTTTCAGTCCTAGACAATACTCCCCATTTGTCGTCACGAGAGGATCGGCCAACTAACATAAGCAGTTTCGTTCGGATTGATGAGCTTCTCCCATACATTGCTCGAAGAGTTACAATTGCCTTCGGGTATAACAATGCTTGGCGAGGGAACGAAACCAGACTTTTGGAGACACGAGCACCATCAAGCAATATTCGTTCAGCGGTGGGAGCGTCTTTGCAAAGTCTTCTTACCCGTCGTCATACGCAAAGGCGACAGTAACGCATCGATATGAGTATGGGAGAAGGGAATGAAGCCGGGCGACCTTGATGATGTTACTTAAATCCATTTCTCTTACGACGACAGAATGAGGCGGCCTCTGGAAGTGACTCCAAGAATCGGCCAGTGACCCGTCGCAGCAATTAGAATTTGAAGAAATTTACCAGAAGGCAGAGGAACATGATGCGAAAGATTACTTATTTAGCCATAGCGATTGGAGCCGGTCTCTGCTTCGGTGCGACCGCCCAAGCAGATGATCTTCGATTTACTACGTTGCCGCAGACCGTGCAAGCTACTGTGATTCGCGAGACGCGAATTCCCAATGCATCAAGTGTCACTCGGATTGTCCGGGACAGCGGCGCAATTTATGTTGTTACGGTGCGCGGCGCAACGGGCGAACAGGTGATCTACGTGAATGAGGCCGGCCTCATCGTTCAGGCGCCGGTAACCCCTACAACCGTTCAAAAGTCGGCTGGGACGGTTCTACCGGCGTTCGAGTCTTCGCAGACGGTAGTGACGTATGACCAAGTCCAACAAAACGCGTCGCGGTACCAACTGCTTGAGAAAAAAGGCACGAAAGAAGTGTATCGGGACAGCAGGACTGGACAGAAGGTGACTGTTAAACGCGAAAACAACTAAGCTGTCTGCGGTCTGGTTCCGCAAAGTGGCGACGGTGTCCGGAGCACCCGGCCGTGGAGTCAAGATCAACCGCCAGCGGTAGATCGATACGAATATCTTGAAGAAGGCACTTATGAGCAAAACAAGCGACATGCAAGAAACCGCAGAGGACCTGAATAACCATCCAATGGTTGCTGCGGAAGATAGAAAAATAGATGAAATCAGTCGTGCGCAAAACACACTAAACGACGGGCAGGGCGAGGCCGAGCCCGGCCAGGTCGATCCCGAACCAAAAGCGAAGACTTTGCGATCCAAGGGTGGAGCGTTCCTGCGGGGCCAATCGTTATCGACAATTCTGCTGACCTTGATTG
>Ga0209647_1002364_pt1 | contig 15331 bp, 14 predicted proteins | sample GraSoi_2013_60cm_FD_185827 | JGI IMG/M metagenome (GOLD analysis project Ga0209647, IMG submission 185827) | Grasslands soil microbial communities from the Angelo Coastal Reserve, California, USA - Sample 9_17_2013_60cm (SPAdes) (version 2) | ecosystem: Environmental > Terrestrial > Soil >...
AGGCCTGGGGCCTCGTCCTGGAAATAGGAGCAGGGAATGGACTCAACTTCGCGTTTTACAACCCATTACAAGTTGAGCGAGTAGAAGCAATCGAACCGGATTCGGCTATGTTGCGCTATGCGCGCGCGCGTTTGAAATCAGCGCAAGTACCTATAACTCTCACACAAGCGCCAGTGGAAGCTTTGCCCTTCGCCAACGAGACATTTGCAAGTGCGGTGGCAACGCTGGTTTTCTGCTCCGTCACAGACCCCCTGCTTGGATTAAGCGAGATTCGACGTGTATTAAAGCCTGGTGGCATGTTACTGCTAATAGAGCACGTACGCGCTCAAGGAGCCATTGCGGCGCGTTTACAGGATATAGTTACACCGGTGACGAAGATACTGCTCGGCAATTGCCACTGGAATCGCGACACTGAACATACCGTAGCCGAAGCAGGTTTCCGGGTCCAGGACAGGCGTGATCTTGGTGGGGCACTGCAGCCGATAATTATGTTGCAAGCTCGTCGAGAATGAATTAAACAGGCAGCGTTCTATAGAGATGATTGCGTCGCTGGAGGGGGTTGTATCTTCACAAGGGCCCACTAAACTGTCACCTTTTTATTCACGTAATCGTGTGAATCGTATAGGAGTGGCTTAGCATTTGATTGAAAGTGTTGAGAAAGAGGTCCATTTATGCCAAAGAAAAAGAAAGAAAAGCCCTTGAGCGGGGTAGGCGAAAAAGAAGAGCGCATGTATGAGCACATAAAGGACTCAGCAAAGAAAAGCGGCCGCTACGGAGACAGAGCGGAGGAGGTTGCCGCGCGTACGGTGTTGAAGCACCACAAAGAAGAAGGCCATAAAACAGGCCAGTAGCGCAGTGCCTTCTTCCGATTAAGCACTAAGTTTTATGCATCCGTATATCGATACGGATGCGGGTAACCATTTTGCTAATCTACATCCTAAAAAAGGAGCAGCCTGGTTTTACCTACCAGGCTGCTCCTTTTTCTTTTTTCCCCTCTCGACGCTAGCCTCCAACTTTGATATAATGGAGCAAGTCAATCATAGAACACTCGTTTCAGTCAGCAGGAGTACATCATGAGCGATCGACTTGTCTCGCCAAAGTTGAGCGACGAAGAGCAGGCCATCGAGGGCAGTCTACGCCCCCGGCGCCTGGCTGAATACATTGGGCAGGAGAAAATCAAGGAGAACCTGAGCATTCTTTTGGAGGCTGCACGACGTCGCAATGAGTCGGTCGATCATGTGCTGTTGTATGGACCGCCAGGATTGGGCAAAACTACCCTCTGCAATATCATCGCCGTAGAGATGGGCGTCAGTTTGAAGACCACTTCAGGCCCGGCGATTGAACATGCGGGCGACCTGGCATCTATTTTGACCTCGCTGCAGGCGGGTGAGGTGCTGTTCATCGATGAAATACACCGTCTTGCGCGCGCAGTTGAAGAGCGCCTCTATTCGGCTATGGAGGACTTCGCGATTGATGTGGTAATCGGCAAGGGGCCAGGCGCCAGGTCGCTGCGTCTCTCGCTACCTCCTTTCACTATCGTGGGAGCTACCACGCGAGCAGGTGCACTGACGGCGCCACTACGCGACCGCTTCGGGGCCATCTACCGCCTGGAATACTATGACCCTGGCGCCCTCAAACAGATCTTGACCCGCTCGGCGCGTATTCTCAATGTACCGGCAGACGAGGAAGGGATCGAAGAGATTGCTGGCCGGGCTCGTGGCACGCCGCGTATAGTTAACCGCTTGCTCAAGCGCGTACGCGACTATGCGCAGGTGAGAGCGGATGGCGTGATTACGCTGGAGGTGGCTAAAGCGGCGCTCGATGCGCTGGAAGTTGATCATATAGGTCTCGATCAGACCGACCGCAACCTGCTATTTACGATCATCCAGAAGTTCGACGGTGGGCCGGTCGGGTTGGACACACTTGCAGCCAGCACCAGTGAAGATACTGAGACGATTGAGGATGTGTATGAGCCATATCTCCTGCAGCTTGGCTTCATTGCGCGCACGCCGCGTGGCCGCATTGCCACACGCCTGGCCTACCAGCATCTGGAGCTAGCTGCGCCAGGTGGGGGAAATGGGATAGGGCCAGGATTGTGGACAACGCCAGCGGCATCAGACTAGAGCGCGAGCCGACCTGCATCCATGGTATCGGGCAAGTGTTTCAGGATTCGTCTTGAACTCTCCGTGATATTTGCTGTGAGACCTCAACCAGGCGGCGATTTAGAAAAGCGCGTTCTCGCTCATTGTGACAGAGGTCTAGCGCCTGGGCATAGGCACTGCTCGCCTCACTCATCCGGTCCGCACGCCGCAGTAGATCAGCACGAGCAGCGTGAAACAGATAATACTCGCCCAGGGCATTTCTCAATTCAGGTCGATAAAGCAATGCAAGGCCATGTAAAGGACCATCCGCCATGGCTATAGCCACGGCCCGGTTCAGTTCGATTACGGGCGAAGGCGTCATGCGCAGAAGTTCCCTATACAATGCAGCGATTTGTACCCAATCGGTATCCTCAGGGCGCTGCGCCTGGGCATGCAAAGAGCTGATAGCCGCCTGGATCTGGTATGGGCCGGGCTGCTTCATCCGCAGTGCCCGCTCTAAGGTGGCCATGCCTTCTTGGATTTCGTCCTGGTTCCAGAGAGAACGATCTTGCTCTTCCAGCAGGATAAGTTCTCCCTGCAGTCCGACACGCGCCGTGCGCCGCGAGTCATGCAGCAGCAGTAACGCCAGGAGTCCTAATGCTTCCGGGACTTCGGTGAACAGTAATTCCTGGACAAGCAGCGTTGCTAGCACGCGGGTGAGCCGGATGGCTTCGTCACAGAGCTCCCGTCGAATCAGGTCGTTGCCAGATGAGGCCGTGTACCCCTCGTTGAAAATGAGGTAGAGGACGCAGAGTACCGCGTCAACGCGTTCGCCTATGACATTTGCTGGTGGTACACGATACGGGATGCCAGCATCCCGTATCTTGCGCTTGGCTCGTACCAGGCGCTGCGCCATGGTAGGGAGAGGGACCAGGAAAGCGCTGGCGATCTCGGGGGTGGACAGCCCGCCCAGGGTGTGTAATGTCAGCGCAACCTGTGCTTCCAACGCCAATGCCGGGTGGCAACAGGTGAACATCAGTTTGAGCCGCTCATCAGGGATCGAACGGTCCTCCATCTCCGCTGTTCCTTTCTGCTCTTCCTGCTCGACCAGCCCCTGAAGAATCGCTTGTTTGCGAGCCAATGTACTCTCACGGCGCAGGCGGTCGATAGCCTTACGCCGCGCCGTGGTAGTAATCCAGGCACCCGGATTTTTAGGGATTCCGTCAACAGGCCAGCGTTCAAGCGCAACAAGCAGCGCGTCTTGAAGCACATCCTCGGCTAACTCGAAGTCCCTCACGCTACTGATCAAGGCAGCGAGGATGCGATCTGATTCCTGGCGGAAGGTGTCTGCTACGAGCCGGTGCGTTGTATCCATTTCCCTCTTAACAGGTATTACTCAAATTCCATGACAGGCCGGATCTCAATGGACCCATCGGTAGCTGCGGGAATCTTCGCCGCGAGCTCGATGGCCTGGTCGAGGTCCTGACAGTCGAAGAGGTAAAAGCCTCCAAGCTGCTCTTTCGTCTCGGCAAAAGGGCCATCCGTCGTCAGTGTCTTGCCATTACGCACCCGTATAGTTGTCGCAGTCTTGGTAGGCAAGAGCGCCTCCCCGGCCTGCATTGGGGCTATTTTCTGGGCCTCAGGTCCAAAGGCATTATAAGCTTCGTATTCGGCCGCCAGCTCTTCCTGGCTCCACTGGGCATGAGCAACCTCATCTTGATAGATCAGCAGTAAGTAGCGCATCAGTTACCTCTTTCTAAATTGCATGAATATTTTTTGGGGCGATCAGTTTCGCTTCCTCTATTAGAACGACGAATAAAGTATAGCCAAATCGACAGTTTAGAAGCCTTCCGGTATACATGGAAGAGTTCTTCTTATTTTACCTCGAAATGAAGCGGAGCAGTAATGCTGCTCTTGACGTACTCTACATGTTTAGCGCACAATAGAACCTAGTTCATAATAGAAGAGAGGGAATACCTTGAGTTGGCACATCCCCAATGCAGTCATGCTGGCCGCTGACCAGATCACACAGTTCCTCTACTGGGCCACCGGTGGTCGACTAGGAGAAAAGCAGTTGAGCTATTCGATGCTCCTGCTACATACGATCGGACGCAAAACCGGGAAGAGACGTACTCATACGCTGTTATATTTCCGGGACGGAGATAACCTGGTTGTTTGCGCATCGAACAACGGCTCGCCCCAGCCTCCTGCCTGGTATCTGAACATTCAGGCGAACCCACGGGTTCGTATTCAACATGGACGGATCCAGCGGGAAGTCATCGCGGAGACAGCCGGCCCGGAGGAGAGGGAACGACTCTGGCAGATGCTGTTGAAGATTCGTCCCCAGTATGCCGGCTATCAGAAGACCACGTCGCGTGTGTTTCCAATCGTTCTTTTAAAGCCGCTTCCCGCGGGGGAGAGCGAATTATCAGATCAAGGAGGGAGATCTGGCATGACCAGCGTTGTTTTCGATCCCAACGTCATCCACGAGATCAGCCTTAAACATCTTGGGCAGCCTCTCGAGCAGATGTTTGAAAACATAACCGCGGAGCTATCGGAACGCTATCCTGGCGCTATTGATGATTCGAAGCCGTGGATTTTCAACAACGCTGGCGGTGTGATGCTGCAAATGAAGTTGCTGTACGCCTCGACCAAAGAGTATGTGATGATCTGGGGCACCCCCATCGGCAGCGAAGGGCATACCGGCCGGCACCTGGCCGAATTCTACGATACGGTGCTAGATGGCGAGGCATGGTACTATCATGAGGGGCAGTTCACCCGCGATGTCTATACGCCGGGAGACCATGTCTTTGTAGGCAAGGGGCAGAGCGCGGGAATGCATTATCCTGATCATGTGTGGATGATTGAGTACGCGCGAGGCGTGTTGCCTTCACTGCTCCCATTTGGCCTGGCCGATGCATTGACCAGTACGCTTGATTACAAGACAGCGCTGCAGACGGTCGTGATCTACTTCTCGCTGGCCACACGGCAGTTCTCAAAGGGTCAGAAGGTCGCGTTGGGCACGCTGGCTGCGGCAGCGCTGGCGCTGTGGGCTCTCGGTGGGATCCGGGGACGCCGCAAGAAGTAAGCGATGAAATGGTTCAGGCTTTGTAATAGGGTGACATACGTAGTATCCACCAGCGAGCGGCAGGGCGTACAAGTGCAGTGAGCCGCCGCTTGTAGCCGGCGATGCGTGTCAGTTGTTCCATGATGTCATCGAAGGAGTAGCGCTGGTATTTGAGCAGGCGCTGGCTTTCCTCGCTGTCCACCCAATCGGTGCTATACGGCTCGGTGCCGAAAGCAGACTCCGGCAGCATGCCGATGCCCATCATCTCCAGCATGCGTCCAAGGTAATCCCGGTACAGCATCTGGCAGCCAGGGCCGCCGCCGATGAGCAGAATCCTGTTCCATATTGCGTCAGAACGCATGCCATTGGCTACTGCCAGTCCGGCATCATAGGTGTGGATGACCTCGAAGCGTGTCGTGAGCGGTATTCTGAACATAATTGGGTGTGGACTGCGCAGACCCAGGGGAGGAACGTCGGTGAAACGAAAGATAGCCCATTCCAGCCCTGAGGTTTTGACCATCTCCTCACAGGCGATCTTATGGGCGGTGTAGTGATCGGTGGCCTGTACAGGGTCGGTCACCTTGCGCGGTGGCGGCTGATCCTGCGTATGACCGAAGACATCAAAGGATGAAGCGAAGAAAAATTGGGGTGGCCTGGGCAGGCTGCTTGCGGCCGCAAGCAGATTGCGCGTCCCATCAACATTAATCGAACGGGCAAGGCCGGGTTGATCTTCGCTGCGCGGTGGAAGCATATAGGCCATGTGAATGACGGCATCCTGGTTCTGCACTGCCGTTGATAGGTCTGCCGGTCGCCGGATATCACCCTGGATGAGTTCGATTTTGCCCGCAAAGCGCCTGGCGGTGCGTTCATTGGCTTTGTGCCGCGGCACAAAGCAGCGTACCTGGTGTCCCTGCCGCAGTAACTCCTGCAGTGTACTCATGCCGATGTTACCGAAGGCGCCGGTCAGCAAGATTCTCATGTGGACTTCGCTCCATTGTTTTTTTAGTGAGAGAGCAGCTCCTGTAGTGGGTTGAGGAAGTTGCCCACAAACCATCATGTGAATGGTTGAGACCAGGTGCTTGCCTCATATGGATGTATTTATTATCTTCTACTTGTCAATGGAGATAACGCCTGTCATCCTGAGCGCAGCGAAGGATCTCTGTGCCCGTCGAGCCAGATCCTTCGCTGCGCTCAGGATGACAGCCAGGACACCTCTCACGTTCTCTCACGAGAAGTCTTATCTCCAAATGTCTGGTGGGGGGGACATGCACCATCGACTTTTTCCTGTTGCGCTGCATATTGTATTATCCTTCTTTTTTGGATATGCTTACACAGGCGGTGGTTGTTATGCTGGATGTCAGATGGCAGGCAACTGTGTTGATGGGGTTTCTCTACGTTGATAAACGACTATTTGGGAGAATGGGTAGTTCTCCGTTTATGTATACAGTGCTCATTGGGATAACGAGCGAATGGAAGAGATAAAGCAATATGACAGGGAAGGGAGCGGATATGGGCCAATGGTTCCAGCGCTTTGTCACGAGTGGCCTACATGGTGAGGTGAGTGATGCCACGATACAAGGATACCTGCGCTCGGCGGGCCAGATCGAAGAAGTCTGGCAGCAGATCGATGACAGCGTGGAAACGCTCATTGCGCAGGGAATGGCTCCCTGGGATGCATACGCCAAAATGGGATATGCCCTCGCGTTCGTACGTGCTTGCCGTACGAATGTCGTGTTTGTGCAGGAGCTGATGAAAGCCCATACTGCCATGGACCCCACAAATGCAGGCTACTTGCCCAAAGTGACGTATGATCAGGCTCTGGCCTTATGCGAACATATCGAGCCCTATCTTGAGGAGGCGATAAAAGCATCAACGAATCCACGCTATGTTCGCAGCACGTATACCTTCCCGCTCGCGCTGGGCCCGCACATCCGGTATACGAACCAGCGATTCCCGCTCCCTCACCTGCAGGGGATCATAGGAGCTGCTCAGCAGATGAGAGATTGGGCTGCCGGGCTTCTTGCGAAATATGAGCTCGCGCTGGACGCAGCCAAAACACCGGTTCCGCAGGCAGTAGCAACGCATCTAGAAGAGATGAAGAGTGAGTTAAAGCTCGGAGACTTCCACCTGCGGACCGGCGTTGATATGGTGGGTCAGCTCAGCAATAGACAGGTACCTGATGAGTTGAGCGAAAGGGCTGAGGGCTTCCTCTGGGAGGCTATGGAGAGCTTTTTCAAGGTGAGCCAGCTGGTAGCGAACCCGGGAGCGTCTGCGCAACCGCCGCATAGAGCACCCACCATGGTGAGTCACGAGCAACAATACCGGGACAGCCATATTTCTCCACAGTCAGATCCAGGCGTACCCGTACAGCCTTCGCCCGGTGTGTCCAATATGTTGAACCAGGTGATAGCTGGCCCAGGAGCAACACAAGAAGCACCCGTGCAAGCCTCACCCGATATGCCCGGCATGCTAAATCAAGTGATAGCTGGCCCGGATGCGACGCAAGGTGCATCTACGCACCCCTCGCCCGATGTGTCCAACATGTTGAACCAGGTGATAGCTGGTCCAGGAGCAACACAAGAGGTACCTACGCAATCCTCGCCCGGCGCATCTGACCTGTTGAACCAGGTGATAGCTGGCCCGGATGCGACTCAAGAAGCACCCGTGCAACCCTCAACTAAAGGGCCTAATGCGGTGGATCGCGAACCGCATCGCAACAAACCAGCCCCTGAGGACAATTTACTGGAAACGCTCTCTGATGTGTATGGAGAGCAGAAGAAAGATGATTAACGAAATTTACAAGCATTGCGCTGGGCGACAGAAGCGAGCGGAGTGTAGGTGAATGAAAGGACAGGTCAAAAAATGGGTTTGTTTGAGCATTTAAAGTTAGTAGGCAATATGAAGGCTGAAAACGCCCTTCAAAAAGCAGAAGATCCCACCCAGGTGTTTGATTACAGCTATACAAAACAGCTGGAACAGCTCCAGCAGCTTCGTCAGGGCCTTGTGACCATTGTGCAGAACGAGAAGCACATCGAAATGCTCGAGGCACAGGTCGAGGCGCAGGTGAATCGCCTGCAACAGCAGGCTCAACAGGCCATGCAACAGGGACGCGAAGACCTGGCCCGCCTGGCATTACAACGCAAGGAGGCGTTGCTCACGCAGGTGGCGGCATATAAGCAGCAACTCGAGCAGCTTGCTGCCCAACATCAAAAAATTGAACTGCTTGTGCAGCAGGCAGAACAACGAGTTTCGACTTTTGGGACCCAGAAGGAGATGGTCGAGGCACAGTATCAGTCTGCGCAGGCTGCAGTTCATGTCGGAGAGATCGCGACGGGTATCTCGAAAGAATCCGCCGAAATGAATCTCGCTATGCAGCGTGCTCAGGAGAAGGTCATGCAGATGCAGTCGCGTGCCTCTGCTATCGATGCGCTGCTGGATTCTGGTTCCCTTGGCGATCAGGGCCTGCTCGGTGGTGGTGCACCGACCGACCTGGATCATCAGCTCGCGCAAATCACCTCCGAGCACAATGTCGAGGCGGAATTGGCTTCGATGCGGCAACAGCTCGGCGGAGCGCCTGCACAGCAAGGACTCCTGGAGGGACCATCCTCCTAGATTGATATGGAAGTACATGCCTAGGTGCACAGGGAGACCATGCGCTCTGTGCATAGTGATAGTAGTGCATGGTATATTACGAGACTAAGTAAAAAGGAGAACCATACTATGACCAACGGAATGAATCCCACCTCGGCCGACCAGTTTGCTCAGACCGAGCAGGAGAAGGAGCCGATGCTCCTACTCGACACAACCGGATCCATGAACTTTGGCACGTCAGAGAACGACTCCACGCCGCGCAGAGATACGATCCGCGAGGCGATCAGCATTATCGTCACCCGGCTGGCAGCAGCCGATAGCCAGGCGGGGAAGGAAGCAGAAGGCGGCGGCCTACGCACCGTCACGTTCGCAGATGGGCAGGCACACGATATCGGAGATCTGAACCCCAACAACTTGCAGCAGAAGTGGAGCCGTATCCACTGGGGCGGCGGCACGCGCATCATGCCGGGCTTTAATACGCTGCTGAAGACCTACACCGATGAGTTCGGGCAGGAGCCGCCGGCGGAACGCCCACTGTTGCTAGCCCTCATCATCACCGATGGTGAGGCCGAAGACACCGACCTCTTCAAGAACACGGTGGCGCGAGCAGCTGGGAGCATGTACGCCGTGCTGGCGATCATCGGCTATGGTCCCGAACACGATCGAGCGCTGCAAGCCTATCAAGAGGTCGAGGCGCAGAACGCGCATGTCAAGGTGATGCCATTCGCGGGTGAGACTGATCCCGAGAAGATCGCCAGCGCCCTACTCCGCATGATCGAGTAGCCGCCAGCCTTCATCCAATCGCGCCACTTCGCCTTCCCTGGGCGATTGCCGCTTGCCCAGGGAAGGACCGCCGCTCCCCGACACTTTTTGTCAAACATCCAGGAAAACAGCGCCCGCTCTCTGGAAGGCGCCCGCGGAGGCGGCTTAGAAGCGCAAGGAGAAACGTCAGCGGGACATGGTCTTGCGAAACGGCAAGCACCGAAGCGAAGATGGAAGAGCAAACAAAGAGGTTAGAAAACCCTGTTATTAGAATAAGTGACTTTGATTACTCCTTACCGCAGGAACTGATCGCCCAGACGCCGATTGAACCACGCGATGCCTCGCGACTCTTAGTGCTCAATCGAGGCAATGGGATGATTGAACACCGGCATTTCCGGGATATCGGGGCATATCTGCGTCCAGGCGACCTGTTGATCGCCAACCAGAGCCGCGTATTACCGGCACGACTGCTGGGACACCGGGCCGAGACGGGCGGAGCGGGAGAGGTACTGTTGCTGGCAGAACGTCCAGACCTGGGGCCTGATTACTGGGAAACGCTGGTGCGTCCAGGCCGTCGCCTGCGCGAGGGATCGCACATCACGTTTGGAGAAGAGGATGGGACGAAGCAGACGCTCCAGGCAGAAATCCTGCAACGCACAGAGGCGGGTGGGCGTATTGTGCGTTTTTCGGTTGTGGACGCGAGAAATGCGGAATCCTCAGGGGCGGAACAACATCCCCATGTAAGTGCGCAGGAATTGATCGAGCACCTGGGGCGTATGCCGCTGCCACCGTATATTCATGAGGCGTTGACCGATCCGGAGCGCTACCAGACGGTGTATGCGCGTATAATGGGTTCGGCGGCAGCTCCTACCGCCGGATTGCACTTTACGCCGCGCCTGCTAGAGCAATTACGCCAGCAAGGAGTACGCATTGGTTTCGTGACCCTGCACGTGGGACTCGATACGTTCAGGCCTATTGAAAGTGAGGATATTCGCGAGCATAAGATGCACAGCGAAGAGATTGACCTGGATGCTCCGACGGCTGAGTTGATTAATGAGACTCGCCGTGCGGGTGGCCGCGTCGTTGCAGTCGGCACGACGGCAGTGCGAGTGCTGGAGAGCGTTGCGGGTTTTCACGAGGGACGTATAGAGCCATATCATGGGGCTACACGTTTGTTTATCACACCCGGCTATCGCTTCCAGGCGGTGGATGCGATGATTACTAATTTTCACTTGCCGCGCTCCACGCTGCTTTTGCTTGTGAGCGCGTTCGCTAGCAAGGCATTGATTGAGAAGGCGTATCAAGAGGCCATACGCGAGCGCTACCGCTTTTATAGTTTTGGCGATGCGATGCTGATTCTGTAGTCACCCCCACCCCAGGGCGACCGCAAGGGATCGCCCCTACTATATTACGAATTGGCTCGCCAAGCCCGTGTATAGTAGGGGCCGGGCTTGCCCCTCAGGGGTAGGTCGATGGTGAGGCCGCTTGAGGAGCCGCTGCGCACAGGGCATGCGCGTAGGGGCGGGGGCGGTGTGGACGAGGCGGGGGGACGCTTGCGTCGCCCCGGGCTGGCCCCCGCATGCTCCTGCGCCTCGCCCTCCACCGTACTCTTCATGCCTGTGCAGTGCGCACCGCCTGGCCGGGGCGACGCAAGCGTCCCTACGGGATGGGCGGGCGCTCTCTCAAAAAACCTACCCCTGAGAGCTGGGCTTGCCCCCGCCCTGGAGTGGTGCCGGGCAACCGCTCGCTAAACTACACTATCAATGCCTCGGCTTCGATCTCGACCAGCATATCAGGAGAAATCAGGCGTCTCACCTCCACCATGCTGGTAGCAGGCCGAATTTCGCTAAAGAACTCGCCGTGTGCCTTACCGATTTGCTGCCAGTCGTCAATGTTCGTGACGTAGATGCGGGTGCGAACAACGTCCTGCATGCCGGCGCCTGCCCTGTGCAACGCCGATTCGATGTTTTTGAGAACTTGAACCGCCTGAACATAAGGATCGCCAATCCCAACAACCTGGCCATCCGCTCCAGTGGCAGTGGTACCAGCTACGTGGACGGTGTTTCCCACACGCACGGCGCGCGAGTAACCAACGATGGGTTCCCAGGGGGTGCCGGTCGAGATGTTTTGACGTTGCATTTGCATGTTCACCTCCGAAATTTAGTGGGCCTCCTTTGTCATAAACGCTTATTATTTTCGCTACTAGTAGTGTAACAGATGCTGGTGACGACAGTATGTCAGTAGCTATTAAGAATTCTCCGCCCCTCACAATCCAGGGCTTCTCAAACGTCGCTCTGCTTGGCAGCAAGCCCCACCCCAGATTAGTAAAGAGCGTGGTGCCGGTTGGGCGCTCCCGCGCCCAACCGGCACCACGCTCTTTTTCTCTTTTTTGGGGCGGGGAGGGGAAGAGGAAAAAGACGTTTGAGAAGCCCTGTTCACAATCCCAGGCTCATTGACAATACTTAGAAGTTGCCGCACAATGTAGCACACATATTCTTTGAATATGTGCGCTTAAGCAGAACCGGAGGTAAGAACCAAGTATGAATGTTTTTGAAGAGCTTCAGTGGAGAGGGATGCTTTATGACGCTTCAGACGGATTGCAAGAGGCGCTGAGCAGGCAGAAGGTTACGGGCTATATTGGATTTGATCCCACGGCTCCGAGTTTGCATGTTGGTTCTTTGCTGCCCATTATGGGCCTGGTGCACCTTCAGCGGTATGGGCATACGCCAATTGCGCTGGTTGGTGGTGGAACCGGTATGATCGGCGATCCCAGCGGCAAAACAGCGGAACGGCAACTGTTGTCGCAGGAGCAGATCGAGTATAACCTGGCGGGCATTAGAACGCAACTCAGTCGCTTCCTGGACTTCGAGTCAACGACAAACCGGGCGTTGCTGCTCAATAACGCCGATTGGCTGGCTCCCATGAGCCTGGTTGATTTCCTGCGCGACGTGGGTAAGCATTTTACCGTTAACTATATGCTGGCCAAAGAATCGGTGAAGCGCCGTTATGAGCAGGGAGACGGCATTTCTTTTACCGAGTTCAGTTATATGCTGCTACAAGCTTACGACTTCCTGGTGCTGTATGACCGCTATGGCTGCACACTGCAGATGGGCGGGAGCGACCAGTGGGGCAACATCGTCGCAGGCATCGAACTGATACGCAAGCTGCGCGGAGCAAGGGGCTATGGTGCCGTCTTTCCACTGGTGACGACTTCTGCTGGCATCAAGTTTGGTAAAACAGAGGCCGGGTCGATCTGGCTTGATGCAAACCTCACCTCACCTTACCGTTTCTACCAGTTCTGGTTCAACACCGATGACCATGATGTGGGGAAGTACCTGAAGTTTTTTACTTTGCTCAACCAGCAAGAAATTGCCGAACTGGAAATGTCAACCATTATCGCGCCGGAGAAACGCGAGGCACAAAGGCGGCTGGCGGAAGAAGTGACACGCATGGTGCACGGAGAAAACAACCTGCGCAAAGCGTTAAAAGCTTCCCAGGCGTTGTTCGGAGGCGAGATAGCCGATCTAAGCGCCGCTGATGTGCTGGACATTTTCGCAGAGGTACCTTCAACTGACCTGCCACGTGCCAGTTTCGAAGGGGCTGGTATGCCCATTGTGGACCTGGTGATAGCCTGCGGGTTTGCTCCATCGAAAGGCGCGGCCCGGCGCTTAATTGAAGCCGGTGGCATCTATGTCAATAATCGCCGTGTTGCAGACGTGCAAGCGAAAGTTGGCCTTTCCGCGCTGATCGAGGGGCAATACCTCGTACTGCGCAAAGGCGCGCGAGAATACCATTTAGTGCACACTTTATAAGCTATGGACACAATCTACACCATAGGTCACTCGACACGAAGCATCGAGCAGTTTTTGGGCTTGCTCCAGGCACACAACATAGAGGAGCTGGTTGATGTGCGCACTGTGCCGCAATCCAGGCACAACCCCCAGTTTGGGCAGGAAGAGCTTGCGGCCGCTTTACAGCAGGCTGGCATCGGCTACATGCATCTCGGAAAACTTGGCGGACTGCGGCATAGCAGCAAAGATTCTATTAATCTCGGCTGGCAAAATTCGTCTTTTCGCGGCTTCGCGGACTACATGGCTACGCCGGAATTCCAGCAAGGGCTGGATGAACTCAAAGCAATTGCTGAGAAGAAGCGCGTAGCTATCATGTGCGCGGAAGCTGTACCCTGGCGCTGTCATCGCTCGCTGATCGCCGATGCGCTGACTACGCAGGGCTGGCAAGTGCTGCACATTCAGAGTAAAAAAACGGCGAGCCCTCACGAGCCGACGCCGTTTCTGAAGGTGCAGGATGGGAAGCTGACTTACCCCGCCTCTTAATCCTGCGAAAGGTACTTTCTATTTATGGATGGAAACTGGTTGTATAACGGGGATAACCTGGATATTTTACGCGAGTATGTGAAGGACGAGGCAGTGGATCTGGTTTATCTTGATCCACCATTCAATAGTAATCAGGACTATCATATCGGTTCTGCCCAGAATCGAGGGATGAGGGTGAGTGCTGGTACCACGCATGGGGCGACGCAAGCGTCCTTTCCCCACGTCCACACCGCCCCCGCCCCTACGCGGACTATCATCCACCAGGTCTTTAAAGATAGCTGGCGCTGGGATCAGGAAGCTGCTCGTGCCTACCAGGAAATTGTAGAGGCAGGCGGAAGACTAGCGCAGGCTATGCAAGCGTTTCGTCAAATGCTTGGCGCGAACGATATGCTGGCATACCTGGCCATGATGGCCCCACGCCTGGTGGAGCTGCGGCGGGTACTGAAGTCTACAGGCAGCATCTACCTGCATTGTGATCCAACGGCAAGCCATTATCTAAAAATACTCATGGACACAGTTTTTGGCGTGAGCAATTTTAGAAATGAAATCATCTGGTTCTACAAGACCGGTGGAGCATCGAAAAGACATTTTTCCAGGAAGCATGATGTGATTTTATTTTACACAAAGACAGATGATTACGTGTTTAACGCGCAAAAAGAAAAATCGTACATGATGCACGAATATGGCTTTAAGAAAAGCGACTTCCAAAAGGATGAGCAAGGTCAATACACCTGGGTTTACATGAAAGATGTTTGGGAAATTCCCTCGATTGGTTCTGCGGATAGCCAGAGGCTGGGCTATCCCACGCAAAAACCGCTCGCGCTGCTGGAGCGAATTATCGGGGCTAGCAGCAACGCTGGGGATGTTGTGCTTGACCCTTTCTGCGGCTGTGGCACGACGATCGATGCAGCACAAAGGCTTGAGCGTCGCTGGATTGGGATCGATATCACTTCCATTGCGATAGAGCTTGCTAAAACGCGATTACAGGATGCTTATGGTGAGGGTTTATCCCTCTTGCCCAGCTAACAAAAATGGTGGAAGCATATGGCGATTTCCTTGTCCGATGACCGGGTACGCTTGCTGCGCCTGCATGCTCAACGACTCATTCCCCAGCAAGCGGATGCGATTACTGATGTCGCTCACGTTGTGAAGGAGCTATGTGGCCTGCAGTCGCAGGATGCATTTGCAGCAACGCTCGCGGTGCGTGTGCGTAGTACCGGGTTAGTGGCTGCCGATATCGAGCACGCGCGGGTGCAGGAGCGTTCTGTGGTACGCACATGGGGTATGCGTGGTACGCTGCACCTGCTGGCGACAGAAGACCTTAGCTGGCTCCTACCGTTGCTGGGTCCCGTGTTTGTTGCGGGAGGCCTGCGACGGCGTGCTGAACTGGGTCTGGACGAGGACACCTATGCAAGAGGACTCCGCGCCCTCCGCAATGTTCTCACGAACCACGGGCCGCTGACCCGCGATGAGCTCGTTGAGCAGCTGGCGACTCA
>Ga0209647_1002365_pt1 | contig 15323 bp, 13 predicted proteins | sample GraSoi_2013_60cm_FD_185827 | JGI IMG/M metagenome (GOLD analysis project Ga0209647, IMG submission 185827) | Grasslands soil microbial communities from the Angelo Coastal Reserve, California, USA - Sample 9_17_2013_60cm (SPAdes) (version 2) | ecosystem: Environmental > Terrestrial > Soil >...
CCCGCCTCTACTATGTTATACCCCGGAGACGCACCCGCTAGCCGTCGTACTTGCCGCCATACGTGCGATTCCGCAGGTCGGCGTGCTGCGGCCAATAGGGATACGACGAGGGATTCCGGCTTACCGGCTTGAGGAACGGCCGCAGGAGCAGCGCGATCACAAAGCCGGCGGCGAAACCGCCAACGTGGGCGAAGTATGCGACGCCGCCCGAGGAGACACTGCCCGGGTTCAACGACGCGAGGCCGCTCACCAGCTGCAGCACGAACCACAGCCCGATCACGATGATCGCGGAGAGCCGCGCGAACGTCACAAAGAAGCCGAGGAAGATCAACGTACGTACCTGTGCGCCTGGGTAGAAGACTAGGTATGCACCGAGCACCCCGGCGATGGCGCCGCTGGCGCCCAGATTCAGCTGGGTCGAAGTGGGATCGACGGCGATCTGCGCCAGCGACGCCACGAACCCGCAGAACAGGTAGAACACCAGGTACCAGAAGTGCCCCAACCGGTCCTCGACATTGTCGCCGAAGATGAACAGGTAGAGCATATTCCCGCCAATGTGGAGCAGGTTCGCGTGCAGGAACATCGAGGTCAGCAGCGTCAAATAGACGGGCGTTGGCTGTCCTATTGGGCAGCCCTGGATCGTCGCTGGAGCGCCATGCACAATGGCCGCCGGGATCGTCGAATAGTCCGCTATGAAGCAGTCGCCGTAATTGAGCTCCAGCACGAAGACGACGACGTTGATAAGAATGAGTGCGTAGTTGACGAAAGGAAATCGCCTGCGCGGACCGGGGTCGTCGCTGATTGGGATCATGGGCTGCTCTCCTCACTTCGTCGCGCGGCGCACCAGCGCTGCCCTACGAAAAATACAGGTCAGCGGCAACATCGATGAGCTGAGGCACCAGCTGGGGCGCCATCTCGAAATAGCGCGCGGCCCCCACCAACAGCCGCATGAGCTGTGCCGGATGGCAGGCGCGCAATGCGCGGCCGCGCCGCGCGTAACAGCGCTCGATCAGGTATTCGAAGCCGGCGTGCATGTACTCGACCCCGGCAAGCTGACAGGCGCGACGCACCAGCTCGGAGAATTGCTCGCGCGTGGGATCGACAATGGCAATCTTGCAGGGAATCTGGCGCAGCAATCGCTCGGTGAGAATCTCCGCCGGCTCCATCGAGGTCGCAAAGGTTACCAACGCCGTGAAGGGGAAGGCGATCTGCTGCCCATCCACTGTCGTCAGGTAGTCGATGCCTTTGGCGAGTGGCTCGATGCAGCGCATCAGCACGTCTTCGATGCTGCCGCCGCGCGTGCCTAGGTCGTCGAGCAGCAGCACGCCGCCTGCCGCCTTGAGCTGCAGCGGGCAGTCATAATACAGGCGCTCGCGATTGAATCGCAGGTCAAACTGATGCATCTCGAGCTCGATGCTGGCGCGGACGAACGGCACCTGACAATAGACCCAGCGATCATCGAGCTTGCCGGCGGCGCTGGGATCGAGGCTGGTCGGCCGGTGGATGCTCGGGTCGAGCACACGCATGATGTGGCCGTCGATGACGACGGCGTGAGGCACGACCACCGCGCCGGCGAACATGCGGGCAATCGAAGCGGCAATCGTGGTCTTGCCGTTGCCCGCGGGGCCGTGCAGGAGAATCGGTCCGCCGCTTTCCAGTCCGGCGCCCAGCCGATCGATGGTGTCATTACCCAACACAAGATGGCCGACCGCATGGTAGACGTCTGCCCGCGGCGCGGCGCGCCCACTCGTGGCCTGCTGGCGCAGCATGCGCTCGTACGCCCCTAGCGAGACCGGCGCAGGGCCGATATAGGCGCTGCGCTCGCGGGCGAGCCGATCAACCTGCGTGCCGCGCTCGGTGGCGCGTAGGCGCATGGCCGCCAACCCCAGCACGGCGTTGTTCGCGCTGCCGCTCTGGTAGTCCACCAATCCGTCACGGCGCAGCGAATGGACGGCCTCCTCGACGATGCCGGCCAACGACAGGTGCAGCCGCTTGGCAAGATCGGCCCCGCTGATCGTGCCGCTGGCGACGATGTGGCGCAGCGTGAGCTCCTCGAGCAGCACCAGCTCCAGGCCGCTCTCAGCGACGGTTGACGGGCGGGCGGGCAAGATGAAGTTGAGCGGCATGCGCGGCCTGGAGGGATCGGCCATGCCGACCGCGGCTGGTTGTAGCATGGGGCCGCCGCTTGTCTGGCGAGGCGCCGGGCGACCTGTGGAGCCATGTGCGGCAGGCGGACCTGGCGGCGGTCCGAGCGGCGCCGTGTACATGTTCTCGACGTCGGCAGGGCTGTCACCGCGCCGAATGCCACCGTCTCCCACTGCAACTTGCTCCTTACCGTCGGCACTCTCTGGTCCGAGTCCGGGTGCCGCCCATGTCTCACTCGCCAGTGCCAGGCCGCCAGGTTGTCTACCGTGTGCGCTCACAGTATATACGAAGTCGCGGCGGCGGAATAGACCTACGCGCTAAGCTGGCGGCTACGCCAGCGTGAACCGTGCCCGGTCGCCGGGCGTTCGCCTCGTTGACACCATGCGGCGCTAGGCATATACTGACCTCGACCGCAGATGGTGCGGCGCCACCCGCAATGCCAGGACGGCTCCGAGCAGCGACACTCCAGCCAGGGCCTGCCGTTGCGCACGTTCTTGAGAAAGTAACGCATGACTGGTCCAGGCGGAACATCGACCAAGCGCGATCAGCGCCGCGACTCTCGGCGCGCCCAATTTCAACAGCGGCAGCTGGAGCGCCAACGCGAGCGCCAGCGCCGCATGCGCCAGCAGCAGCTACGCCGGGGCGGCTTCGCCGGGGCGGGCGTGCTGGTCATCATTCTGCTAGCGCTGTCCCTGTTCGTGTGGCATCCCTGGCTTAGTAGCAGCCACCCCAGCACGTCGTCGACGTCTGCATTCACGCACGATGCGCACTCCGGCCAATACACCTCTGGCGCCACCGGCGAGGTCCGCGACGGCATGTCGTGCTTGCCGGCCGAGGCCACGGTCGTCCACGTCCACGCCTATCTCGCCATCTTCGTGGATGACCAGCAAGTGCAAGTGCCGCCGAACACGGGCATAGTATCCAGCACCTGCCTGTACGCGCTGCACGTGCACCCAGGCGACGACAATATCATCCACATCGAGTCGCCCTCCACCGCGCCATACTCGCTGGGCAACTTCTTCGACATTTGGGGCCAGCCGCTCAGCCGCACGCAGATGATGAGCACCCCCCTGAACAACAGCCATCCGCTCAAGGTGGTCGTCGTCGATGGAAATGGCAAGTCAACGACCTGGACGGGCAATCCGTGGGACATCAAGCTCACCGCCCACGAAACGATCTTCCTGCTCTACAACAGCCCGAAGGTGCAGCCCTCGGCCTTCACTGGGTGGAAGCCGAACGAATAAGACGCAGATAGCAATACCCCCTCTCCATCACGTGGCGAGGGGGTATTTCGTTGCCGGCGAAGCATATGGCTCGGCAGGCGCAGCCTACCGGCCGTGGCACATCTTATACTTTCTGCCGCTGCCGCAATAGCATGGATCGTTGCGGCCGAGCTTGCTGGCGGACCCAGAGCTGCTCGCGGCCGCGCTGGCGGCGACAGGCTGCCGCACTGCTTGCCCGCCTTTGGCCGCCTTCGCCGCCGGACGCTGGCCACCGCCAGCCCGTGCGCCATTGCCTGACCGCGCCCCATTGCCGTTACCAGACGCGCCACCAGCGACCGGCCGCGCGCCGTTCGGGCGGCTGCCATCCTTCGCGGCGACACGCGCACCCGCGCCACCAGTTGGCGCAGGGAGCTGCTTCGGCCGGGTGGCGGATGCTCCCGCCTCCTTGGCCTGACCGGAGAGCTTGGCGATATCCTCGGCGTTGGTGCGCAGGTTCTGCGCCGGCGCCTGGAGTGGCGGCTCTTTGAGCTGGATCTGCACCGGCGCACGGAACAGATATTCCGTCACTTGATGCTCGATCTCGCCTTTGAGCAGCTCGAACGCGCCGAATGCCTCGCGCCGGAACTCGACCAGCGGATCGCGCTGGGCGACCCCACGCAGGCCGATGCCGCTGCGCATGACATCCATATGGTCGATGTGGTCCTGCCAGAGGGTGTCTACGATCTGCAGCACCACCATGCGCTCGAACTGGCGCATGTAGACCTCGCCCGACTCGACAGCGCCCTGGTCCTTGGCGACCTGTACGACGTGTGCCTCCTTCGCCGCGTAGGCGGCGCGCGCGGCGGCGCAGAGCTCCTCAATCAGCGTGTCGCGCTTCAGCCGATTGATCTGCTCGGGGAAGACGTCGTCCGGGATCTGGATGCCCCACACGTCAAACTGCTTGACCAGGCCATCAAGATCCCAGTCCTCGGGAAGGTTCGCGGTCGTGTGCCCCTGCACCACGCGGCGAATCTCGTGATCCACCATTTCGAGCACGCGCTCGTGCATGTCCTCGCGCTCGAGCACCGCCTGGCGATCCGTGTAAATGACCTTACGCTGGGCGGCGATCACGTCGTCATATTCCACGACGTTCTTGCGGATATCGAAGTTGAACCCCTCGACCTTCGCCTGCGCCTGCTCGATGAAGCCCGTCACCATTTTGTGCTCAATCGGCATATCGTCGGACATGCCGATGCGCTCCAGCAATCCAGCCGCGCGGCCCGTGCCGAAGCGGCGCATCAGGTCATCCTCCAGCGAGACGAAGAAGCGCGACTCGCCTGGGTCGCCCTGCCGCCCTGCGCGCCCGCGCAGCTGATTGTCGATGCGACGCGACTCGTGCCGCTCGGTACCGATGATGTAAAGGCCGCCCGCCGCAAGCACCTTCTCGCGGTCGGCCTCGCAGATCTTGCGCGCCTCCGCCAGCGCCTCCGCCCGGTCCTCAGCGGTGGCGAACTCGGGATCGATATCGCGCTGGCGCAAAATGTCGTCGACATACCCGTCCGGATTGCCGCCCAGCATGATGTCGGTGCCGCGGCCCGCCATGTTCGTCGCGATCGTCACGGCGCCGCTGCGTCCGGCCTGCGCCACGATCTGCGCCTCCCGCGCGTGCTGTTTGGCGTTCAGCACGTTGTGCGGGATGCCCCGCTGCTCCAGCAGCTCAGACAGGTGTTCCGAGATGTCCACCGAGGTGGTGCCGACGAGGACCGGCTGACCGGCCTCGTGGCGATCCTGAATCTCGTTGGCCACGGCGTCGAACTTGCCGTTCTCGCTGCGGAAGATCAGATCTGGGTAGTCGTCACGGCGGATCGGCTGGTTGGTCGGAATTACAATGACGTCGAGCTTGTAGATCTTGTTGAACTCTTCGGCCTCGGTGAGCGCCGTGCCGGTCATGCCGCACAGCCTTTCGTACAGGCGGAAGTAGTTCTGAAAGGTGATCGTCGCGAGCGTGCGGTTTTCCCGCTGGATCTGCACGCCCTCCTTCGCCTCAATGGCCTGGTGCAGGCCCTCGCTGTACCGCCGGCCGATCAGCACGCGACCGGTGAACTCGTCCACGATCAGCACCTCGCCGTCGCGCACGATGTAGTCCTTGTCGAGCTTGAACAGCGCGTGCGCCTTGAGGGCGTTTTCGAGATGGCGCGTCAGCTCGATGTCGTCATAGACATTGCTGACGCCGAGCATGCGCTCTATCTTGTCGATGCCCGCGTCCGTGATGGCGACCGTCTTGGTCTTGGCGTCGATCTCGTAGTCATCGCCCTGGCGCAGGCGCGGCACGATGCGGGCGAACTGCTTGTACGTCTCGGCGGATTCCTCGGCCTGGCCGGAGATGATCAGCGGCGTGCGTGCCTCGTCGATCAGAATGTTGTCCACCTCGTCCACGATGGCGTAGTGAAGGTCGCGCTGCGCGCACAAACGCAGGTCGGGCACCATATGGTCGCGCAGATAGTCGAAGCCGAACTCGTTGTTGGTGCCATAGGTGATGTCAGCCTGGTAGGCCGCTTTGCGCTCGGGCCCCTGCGGGTTTTGCGTCGTGAGGACGCAGCCCACGGAGAGGCCGAGGAATTGGTGAATGCGGCCCATCCACTCGGCGTGAAAGCGGGCGAGATAGTCGTTGACCGTGATGATGTGCACGCCCTTGCCAGTGAGGGCGTTGAGGTAGGAGGGCAGCGTCGCCACCAAGGTCTTGCCTTCGCCGGTGCGCATCTCGGCGATCTTGCCCTCATGGAGCACGATCCCCCCGATGAGCTGCACGTCGAAGTGGCGCATCCCCAGCACACGGCGGCTGGTCTCGCGTACCAGGGCGAACGCATCGGGCAGGATGTCATCCAGCTCCGCGCCGTTCTCCAGCTCCTGCTTGAAGTCAGCCGTCATACTACGCAGATCGTCGTCGGTGTGCGCGCGCATCTCGTCTTCGAGATCGTTGATGCGCGCGACCAGCGGACGGATGCGCTTTAGCTCTTTCTCGTTGGGGTCGCCGAGAATTTTGGTCAGCAAGCTCATCGCGGGTCAGCTCTCTTTGATCGCGCTCCACGCGGCGCACGGCGGCACGTCTAGCCCATCCATGTGCGGGCGATGCGATCCTGTATCCTCAACCATGTCGGTAGGTAACACAACTCGATATCACCGCGCATTATAACATACATTAGCAGGCGAGCGTGTATCCTTGCAGACGATGTGCGCACCTACTGGATTTTGTCGGCCAGGTGTTCTATATTGTGCACAGATGTCGCTCGCTTGGGTCTACGTGGGCAATTCGCGGCGCCACACCGCCGGGGAGGGTCGCGCCATGACTGTTTCGCCCGCGCACGCCGTGCGCCGTGTCATGCACTGCGATCTGGACTGCTTTTTCGCCGCCGTTGAGGAGCTAGACGACCCTGCGCTCGCCGGCCGGCCCGTCGTCGTGGGTGGTGACCCCGAGCGGCGCGGCGTCGTCAGCACCGCTAACTACCACGCGCGCCGCTTCGGCATTCATAGCGCGATGTCGGCCGCGGTTGCTCGCCGCCTCTGCCCCTCGGCGGTGTTTCTGCGGCCACGCTTCGAGCGCTACCGCGAGCTGTCGGGCCGGACCATGCAGATCCTGGACGACTACTTCGTCGTGCGCGAGCAGGTCTCGATCGACGAAGCGTACGGCGAGCTACCGCCGGGTCTGCCGGGGTGCCGCCCGGCGGAGGCGCTGGCGCGCGAGATCAAGGCGCGGGTGCGCGCCGAGGTCGGCCTGGTGATCTCAGTGGGCGCGGGGCGCACGAAGTCGCTGGCCAAGCTGGCGTGCGACCTCTCGAAGCCGGATGGCTGCCTCGTGATCAAGCCTGGCATCGAGCGCGCGTTCTTGCGCCCGCTTCCCGCCGCCCTGCTACATGGTGTCGGCCCGCATACCCGCGCCCGCCTGGAGCGGCTTGGGCTGCGCACGGTGGGCCAGATCGCCGACACCGATCCCAGTATGTTAGAGCGGCAGTTTGGCAAGCATGGCCGCTGGCTCTGGCAGCTGGCGACGGGCCAGGACGAGCGGCCCGTCGTGAGCGACCATGGACCGCCAAAGAGCGTCTCGCGCGAGACAACCTTCGAGCGCGACCTGGCGTCGCTGGAACGCGCCGAGGAGCGCGTGCGCGAGCTGGCGGAGAGTGTGGCCAGGCGTGCGGAGCGCGAGCGGTTGGCTGGCCGCACCGTGCACCTGAAGGTGCGGTGGGCCGACTTTCGCCTCATGACGCGCCAGTGCCCGCTCGATACGCCTACCGCTGCGGCTGACGTCATTATGCGTACGGCGCTCCGCCTGTTGGCCAGCGATGTCGCGCCGGAGTTGAGCGAGGGGCAGGCGATTCGGCTGCTCGGTGTCGGCCTGAGCGGATTCGCCGAGGAGGCCGCGCAGACGCAGGTGCGCGGATACCAGCAACTTGCGCTGTTCCCGCGCGAGCTCGCGAGCTAGTCGCGCTCGTCTGTGCCGGCCTCGCCCGCGCGCCGTCGTGTGTGCGCCATCCAGGGCCAGCAGCGGCGCGTTAGCGCAGGCCGATCTCCGTCGCGAAGCTGTTCCCGCTGCTCAGCGGCCCGACCGCGAAGGCCTCGGCAAGCGTCGCACCCAGGTCGGCAAAGGACGCGCGTGCGCCCAGATCGACGTGGCGCCGAATCGGCCCGCCCGCCGCGAGTAGCGGCACCGCTTCACGGGTGTGGTCCGTGCCGCTATAGGTCGGGTCGGTGCCGTGGTCGCCCGTTACGAAGAGCGCGTCTCGCTCGCCAAGCCGCCGCAGCACCTCCGGCAGCCAGGCATCCACGGCTTCGAGCGCACGCGCATAGCCAGCCGGATTGCGCCGGTGCCCATAGAGCTGGTCGCAGTCCACCAGATTGACGAAGAGCAGGCCGCGAAACGGCCTGTCTAGCTCGTCGAGCGCCGCCACCATGCCGGCATCGTTGGTGCCGGTATGGTTCGAACGAGTCAGGCCACGGAATGCGAAGAGGTCCTCGATCTTGCCGATGCCGATGACGTCGTAGCCGGCCGCCGCCAGGTAATCCAGCAGCGTCGGCTGGGGCGGCTCCAGCGAGAAGTCGCGGCGATGCGGCGTGCGCGTGAAGTTGCCCGGCGTGCCGACGAACGGCCGCGCGATCACCCGGCCGACCGCGTCCTCGCCGGTGAGCAGCCCACGCGCCGTCTCGCACATACGATACAGCTCGTCGAGTGGGATCACTTCTTCGTGCGCCGCCAGCTGAAAGACACTGTCGGCGGAGGTGTAGAGAATCGGCTTGCCGGTGCGCAGATGCTCGGCGCCGAGCTCCTCGATGATCGCGGTGCCAGACGCTGGCTTATTGCCAAGCGTACCGCGACCGATCGCCGCTTCGAACCGCTGGACGAGCTCGGGCGGAAAGCCGTGCGGATAGGTTGGCAGCGCGCGGTCGAGCGTGACGCCCATCAGCTCCCAGTGCCCCGTCGTGCTGTCCTTCCCCGCCGCCGCCTCATCCAGCCGGCCAAACCCCCCCAGCGTCTCCGCAACGGCGGGCGTCCCGGCGATGGGGGTGATATTGCCGATCCCCATGCCGCCCATCACAGGCAGTGTGAGCTGGCCCACGGCACGCGCGGTATTCGTCAGGCAATTCGCTCCGGCGTCGCCATAGCTGGCGGCGTCCGGCGCCTGGCCGGCGCCGACACCGTCCAGCACGAGCACCACCGCTCGATCCAAGGTACTCACTGCGCCCTCCCGTTCTGTTTCGCGCTGCGGACCAGGCTACTATGCGTGCGGAGCGGCGCCCAGGCGAGCGTAGCGCGGCAGCGGCGCCCCGAGCAGCGGCAGCGCGTACGCCCGAAAGGCCTCGGTGACGCTGGTGCCCGTCGTGGAAAGAAACGCTGGCGGCAGCGGCCGCGTCGCGTTGGCGATGTCCGCGAGCTCAGCTAGCCCCGTCTCGCAGCGGTACTCGTCGCCGGGCACGCGCACGAGCGTCACCATTTTGTCGGTCTCGCCGGCGAGCGCCGCCAGCACCGCCGCGCGCCCCACCAGCTCCGCCTCGCGGCGGTCCACATCCGACACCGCCAGTGACGACATGCGCTGCAGATCGCCTGGCTTGTCGAAGCGGGCACGCAACCCAAGCTCCTCGATGACGAGCGAGACAAGGTACTGCGCCGCGCCGCTCAGCAGATGATGGCCGAACGCATCCACTCCTGTGCTGGCGATCGCGCCCAGCGCCTGTCCGGTTTCGTCGCGCACCGTCTCCGCCACCACGACGACGACGAATCCATGCTCCTGGTGCACGGCCCGCACGTCTGCGAGAAAGGATGCCGCGTGCCATGGCCGCTCCGGCGTGTAGATCAAGTGCGGTGGGTCTTCGGGACGCGCTTGACCCAGCGCGGAAGCGGCGGCGAGCCAGCCAGCGTCGCGGCCCATCACTTCGATGATCTTGACGGGATAGTGGTCAGGCATGGCCAGGGTACACAGTGCGGAGTCCATCGTCGCCAGTGCGATGAAGCGGGCGGCGCTCCCATAGCCGGGGCAATGGTCCGTCGCGGGCAGATCATTGTCGATCGTCTTGGGCACGCAGATGATGCGCAGATCGTAGTCCGCCGCCCGCGCCGCCTGCACCAGCCGGTGGGCTGTGTCGGCGGAATCGTTGCCGCCGATGTAGATGAAATAGCGCGCGCCGAGCGCGCGGAGGCCGTCGAGCGCCTGGAGCGTGGTGTCGTCATCCAGCCGGAAGCGGCACGCGCCAAGCGCCGCCGAGGGAGAGCGCAGCAGCGCGTCCCACGTGCCGGGCGGCTCCGCGCGCAGGTCGAGTAGATCGCGGTCCAGCACGCCACGAATGCCATAGCGCGCGCCGTACACGCCACCCACCTGATCGCTGGCGAGCGCCGTACGCACCGCTCCGACCAGACTGGCGTTGATGACCGCGGTGGGGCCGCCGGATTGGCCGATGACGAGCGCGTCTGGTATCGCGCGACTGGGCCGCGTGCTCGACGCGGGTAGACTCTCCATCGTCCGGCCTGCTCCTGCCTTCACGCGGTCTATCCGCATGTGCTGTTCGTCAATACCTTCTCGCCACGATCTTACACAATCTCATCGCTGCACACCCGGAGAGTGCGGGCGCTGCAAACCGCCTGCTCTGTGCGCGCTCCGCGACATCGTGGAACGAGGGTTGCGCCGGTGAGCGCGGGCAGAACGCGCGGGGCCAGCGCAACCGGCGACGGCGCGGCCATTCAATTATAGCAGCCGCGGTCGCCAATGCCTTCACGCACTGGAGATTGCGCCGGGCAGCGGCGAAACGCTATAGTCGAGGTCGAACGCTCGCGCTGCTGATTCCGGCCCGCTGGAGGATTCGTCGTGCTGCAATTCCTGCTCAACCTGCATTCCGCCATGGCGCCTATCATTCTCACACTCGGCGCCGCGTCGCTGATCGCCGGGCTTGCGCTGCTCTACTCACGTAGACGGAGCGCGGCCACCGAGAGCGCCACGGGATCGCGCGCCACCATCTTTCGCATCCTGCTCGCCGCGACGGCCGCCGGCGGCGTGCTGCAGGCCATCTTCGGCCTCCTGCTGGTCTTCCAGGGCTGCCAGCCGCGTGAGAATCTGCACTACGTCTACGGCATCATCGTACTGGCGGCGATTCCGGTCGCGTACGTCTATAGCGACCAGAAAGAGGTCCGGCGCGACATCATCATCATGAGCATCGCCGCCGTCGCTATCATCGGCGCCGTCATCCGCGGCCTCGCCACCGGTCCGGGCGGCGTCTGCCACTAAGGGCGCCTCACAAATTCAGCCATTGACTGCTATCACCCTGCTCTCAGCCGTTGTCGCTTGCCGCAGTGCCGTGCCCGACATAGGCAGGAAGTGGGCGCCCCCTTCTCCTTCGGCCGGGGACACATTGGCATGAGAGCGTGATTAGGAGCTCTCTCAGCCGCTTCATTCCCCAACACACCGCAATCCATACGCAATATGCTGACCAGGGCAGATCCAAATCGACACCTGTCCCAAAATGGACACGTCAACCCTCTTCATGTGTGGCGGCCACAACGTGATGGTCGCGACAACAGCGCATCCACACATGAGGGGGAACATGATGCACATTGCCGTTTTTGGCGCGAACGGTCCAACTGGACAACACGTGACGAAACAGGCACTCGCTGAGGGACATGCGGTGACGGCAGTCACCCGCCACCCGGAGACATTCCCGCTGCGCCACGAGCGTTTGCAGGTGCTGCGTGGAGATGTGTTCGATCTCGCAGCGGTTGAGCGAGCGGTTGCCGGACAGGATGCCGTCCTCTCGTCGCTCGGCGTCCCTTTTACACGCAAGCCGATCACTGTGTATTCACAAGGCACGGCAAACATTGTCGAAGCCATGCAGCACTTTGGCGTTCGTCGCCTCGTCTGTGTGAGCTCGAGCGCCGCCGGGACGAACCATGAGACGGGGGCTGGTTTCGTCTTTGACGACATCCTGCAACCGTTCGTGATGTCCACCATTGGGAAGACGACCTATGCGGATATGAAGCGGATGGAAACGCTGTTGAAGGCGAGCGACCTCGATTGGACGGTCGTCCGGCCCTCTGGCCTCTTTGAGACGCCCGCCGTCACCGACTATCAGATGGCTGAAGATCACGTCCGTGGACAGTTTACCTCCCGGGCGGATCTTGCGGACTGCATGCTCCGACAGCTCACCGATGACCAGTACGTGCGCAAGGTTGTGGCGGTGGCAACGTTCGCGGCGCGGCCCTCATTGCTTCAGTTTTTTGGGGGAGAGGCGCTCAAGAAGCCTGCCAAAGCTGAGAAATAGTGGGGTGCCTGGCCTGTGCAGCGCCAGATGGGAGAGCCGTCCAGACACGGATTACTCAACCCTCTATTGGCCGTGACGACCATGTCTCTGTGCAGTGCCAGAGCATGAGAGACGCTGATATTCCACCCGCGCAGAGGTATTTCTGCACAGATAAGGAGCTTGCAATGATCCTGGTTACTGGAGCGACGGGAAACGTCGGGCGTGAGGTCGCGAACCTGCTCCTGGCCAGCGGCGAGGAGGTGATGGCAGTCACGCGCAATCCAGCGGCCGCCGTGCTGCCCGACGGCGCTCACGTGGTGGCTGGCGACCCCTCCCACCCACAGACGCTGACATCGGTACTGCGCGACGTCGAGGCGATCTTCATTAGCCCGCGCGCCCTGGGGGATGCCACAGCTGGAGATGCGACCGCCGAGCTGTTGAATCTCGCCGCCGAGCAGGGGGCGCCGCGAGTGGTGGCTCTGTCGGCGGTTACGGTGGAGTATGGCGGCGGGTACCAGCGCTTCGCCGACGCCTTCAGGGCTGTCGAGGATGCGACCAGAGCCGCTGGTCTGCAATGGACCATCCTGCGCTGCGCTGATTTCGATGCGAACGCCCTGTCCTGGGCGCCGCAGATCCGTCAGAGCGGTCTCGTGCGCGGCGTCTATGGCGATGGGGCGACCTCGTCGATCCACGAGCGGGATGTCGCCGCCGTCAGCGCGCGGGTATTGGTGGACGCCGCGCACGACGGGCAAACTTATGTGCTCACCGGCCAGCAGTCGCTCACGCAACGGGCCAAAGTCTGCCTGATCGGTGAGGCAATTGGCAGAGACATACCCTGGGTGGAAGTAGATCCTGGGCAGTTCCGCCAGGCCATGCTTGCCCAGGGCCTTCCTGAGGATGTCCCCGACAGGGTGATTGGCTACTGGGTCGACCGTGTGCTGGAGCCGGGACCAACCTCGGACACCGTGGAGCAGCTGTTGGGCCGCCCCGCGCTCACCTTCGCTGAATGGGCAATCGAGCACGCTGCCGCTTTCCGCAGCTGAAAGCGACATCTGCCCCGGCTCACGTCAGGCGCGTCCCCGGGGCACGGTCCTACGCCATGAAAGCGGCGTTCAAGCAGTCCAACCAACATTGACAAAAAGGGAGGTGTGGCATGCGCAAATTCAGGCCACGCACCTGTCCCAAAACGGGTGTCTCAACCCTCTACATGTGAGAGGCCACCACCTGTGGTCATCTCAACGACGTCTCTGGTCATAGAATGAGTCAAGGAACACATGGCAACGGCATCGCAAGTCCCGACGTTTGTACGCCTGGGCAACCTTCTGACAAAGACCATGCTGCGCGCGGGCATCAAGGTCGTCGGGCCCAATAAAGTCCCCACGTACCTGCTCACGGTGCGTGGGCGCAAAAGCGGGCGGCCGCGTACCACCCCAATTGTGGTCATCGAGCAAGACAGGAAGCGCTATCTGCTTGCTCCGTTTGGCGTGGTGGATTGGGTGCGCAATCTGCGCGCAGCGGGAGATGCCACCCTCACGCGCGGGCGTCGGACCGAGGCGCTGCGGGCGATAGAACTGCCCAGCGGCGAAGCAAGTCTCGTGCTGCAACGCGGCCTGGCGGATGGCAGCATCCCCTCATTCCTCGTGAAGTACTTTGAGATCACCACGGAGTCGTCGCCTGAGGAGCTTGAAGAAGCCGCTGGGCGCCACCCCGTGTTTTTGTTGCAGCGCCCCAGGTAACGGGAGCCAGCGTCATCAGGGGCATCTTGCACTGGTGAGATGTCCCCTGTTTTCAGGAGATTGCCATGAACATCGCACGTCCTGTTCGTATCGTTGCCACGATCGCCGCGCTAGTAGCGGTGGCGTTTGGGATGGGCACGTATACCCACGCAGACTTCACCAGCATCCACATGCTGTTTGGTCTGATTGTTGCCCTCGCACTGTTGATCCTGGCTGTACTGGCAGTTTTCACCAGTGGGTTGGGACGGCTGGGCGCCATAGGCATCGTCTACGCGCTCATCATGCCGATTTTTGGCGTCACGCAGCAGACGATCCTGGTAGGTGATCTGCATTGGCTGGTCGAGACCGCACACCTGGCGGTGGGGTTCGGCGCGGTCGCACTCATCGGGACCATCAGCGCGCGCCTTGTGCTTTTGAAGCAGACCGCACGTAACGTGCGCGGGCAACCGCAGCCACAACCTGTGCGATAGTTGGTGAGCGCACGCGGTCGCGCCCGCGGCGACGCGATGAACAGAACCATCCGGTTCGGCGTCGCAAGGAGGAGCAAGGACGAGTATGGAAGAGTCTTTTGAAAGCTACCGGACCTACCTCTTTGCCATCGCCTACCGCATGCTCGGCAGTGCGATGGATGCCGAAGATATGGTGCAGGAGACCTATCTCCGCTACCAGGCCACGCCTCCGCAGACGATCCGCTCGCTCAAAGCGTATCTGACCACGATCCTCACGCGCCTGTGCATGGATCAACTCCAGCTCGCGCACAGGAAACGAGAACAGTACGTGGGCCCCTGGCTGCCGGAGCCAATCCTCACGACCGAGACGGCTGAGACGGTTGAAACGGGCGATCCGGAAAAGCGCGTCGAGATGGAGGAGTCGGTTTCACTGGCCTTCCTGGTCTTGCTGGAGCAGCTCCAACCATTCGAGCGCGCGGTCTTCCTGCTGCGGGAAGTCTTCGGGTACGAGTTCGCCGAGATCGCGGCGATGCTCGACAAGAGTGAAGCGGCCTGCCGCCGGTCCTTTAGTCGGGCGAAGCTCCATCTGCAGGCGCACCGGCCACGCTTCCCGGCCTCGCCCCAAATCCATCAGCAGTTACTCAGCGGGTATCTCCAGGCGGTGCAGACGGGTGAGATGGGCCCTTTGATGAACCTGCTCTCCGAGGATGTGACCCTGTGGGCCGACGGTGGTGGGAAGGTCAAGCAAGCAGCACTGCACCCGATTCGCGGGCGTGATGCGGTGGCGCGCTTTAGCCTGGGGACGAAGCGTTTTTGGCCGGAGCATGCTCGTGTCGAGGTAGAGGAAGTCAACGGCGAGGCCGCTTTGATCATCCGCACTGGCGATCACGTCTTCTCGGTCCTGACCATCGAGGTGAAGCAGGGGCAGATCCAGGCGATTCGCGTCATTGCCAACCCGGAAAAACTCGCACGGATCTAAGCGGTCTTGTCTCACGACGCTACCGGCGGTGCATCCT
>Ga0209647_1002366_pt1 | contig 15322 bp, 15 predicted proteins | sample GraSoi_2013_60cm_FD_185827 | JGI IMG/M metagenome (GOLD analysis project Ga0209647, IMG submission 185827) | Grasslands soil microbial communities from the Angelo Coastal Reserve, California, USA - Sample 9_17_2013_60cm (SPAdes) (version 2) | ecosystem: Environmental > Terrestrial > Soil >...
ATCACAAACAGGCAGCTCAGATCCGCCGCGAAGCGCGCCACCGACTCCGGGCCGCCCCGGCATATCAAAAGCAGCAGCAACACAATGCAGCCGCCTAAGTCAATATGAAACATTCTCAGTCTTTCGCCTTTTGGTTAGCGCCTCTAACTAAATTTCACGGAAACTCACCCGCTTGCGCCTACTCTCTAGTTCCCAAGGAAATTAACTCTCCGTAACCCACGCAGAACGAGTCCGCCCACGATCGCCGCAACAAGCATGTTGTGGCTTACCGTAAAGGCCAGAAAGAAGCAGATGAATGTGATGATCCCGATCCCGATCGCTGAAGCAACCTTGCTGGAGTGAGCTACGGGTTGAGGCGCCGGTTGCGGCTGCGGATTTTGCCGCTGCTCACGCACAAAATTCCACTTGCGATCCAGCTGTGGCGGCGGAGTAGCGTTGCTGCCATTTCCATTATGGCGCCGGGAACCGGTGTTTGGGGGGCGAGGCGTATCGTCATCGGAAAAGAGCCAATCTTCCCAAGCCTGGCGAACGTCCATCCGTGCAGCTTCTTCTGGAGTCGGGTCGCGTCTCTCCCAAGCGCAACGCCAGCCGTCCGGATCAACACCACGAGGCGGATCATTAGGCCCGCGATTCACATAGTCTCTGTACCAATCTTCCTTAGCTTTTTTACACCAAGCTTGAGTTCGATACACAGGATTGGCCGTATCTGCAGGCGCGGTTCCATCTAAAATATCGTAGCCGCTGATCCCACGGTTACGTAAGGACGCAATCAACGTTTGCGCAGCTTTCTCGGCTTCAGCTGGCGCACTAGCCTTGTCTAGGGCACGCAACAAGAGCTTTTGTTCGTGATCAGTGAGTTTCATCACGCCCGGCATCCGCTAAGACTTCTTTTGCCCGTAAGGCTAAACTTGGCCGACATTTACTCGGCAAAAGCTTGTTTCCTAGGTTCCAGGGTTCGAGTCCGCGTAGGTGACAGTGTAGTGAAGAATAGATACTCTCCGAAAAAGTTACCTAGCGCGCCGATAAACGACGCTGCCGTAGGGCGTATCCCGGGTGCGATCCTCCTCACGCCAAGTGTAAGAGGTGTCGTGGTTGCCGCCCATCGCAGCGAACATGATCATGATGAAGACGCCCGCTGTTCGGCGCTCTCGGTGTCGCTATAGCGATGGCCGTATCGGTCGAGTATCATTTCTCTTGCATTCGTCGGCCGGCGGCGACTTTCCTTTAAGGCCCACGCTTCCGAAAAAGGGTTCCTGTTCATCGGACTTTTCCTTTCTTGGCATCGGATCGCGACGTCTTTGACCGGATTTTCGTGCTCCCAGCGTTGCATCTGCAAATCGTAAAGCTGATCGACCGTGAGGTTTTTAGCCATCTCGGGCGCGACGATTTTCTTGGCTTTTGGAGTGTCCCATTCAACCTAACATTCTTGTCTACTGACCGCATTGTGCCGCGCATGCGGAGCCAATCGTCTTCCGATTCGGAAGAGCCGGGATGCAATTTCGACGATATGTATACAATATACCTTCGACTTTTATTGACCAAACTTTAGGATTCTTTTGGCGCGACAACACGAATATGAGTTAAAAAAAAGAGTCGGACATCTGCATTTGATTGCCTTAGAAATGTAGCGCAGCAATATCGGTCCGGTCTTTCAACTTGATCTTCGTTCCAGTTTATATTCGATCGCATGGCGGTATATAAAAATGGAAAGACGAGTGACTCGCCGTTCAACGACCGCGTTACATTACTAATCCATCAAAGGGCAGAGAGAGATCGGGTTGTGGCTTCGGGTTGAAGGACACCCGAACGAGCCCCGGTAACGGGCTTTGGAGTCTCAATTGCGCAGGAGGGTCCTGATCTGCGGTTAAAGCTCTACGTCAGTTGCCTTAAAATGTGAAGAGCAAAGCCTCGAACGAGTTTCGCGCTTTGGAACTTATTAGCCTTGGCTATCTTGCCCTGGGCGGCTTCGCAAACAGCCGCAGCTTCTTTTTCTGCCTTGTTTGACGTGATTTGGTCGTGCCCATGTGAAGCGACCACAATCGCATTGAAAGCCTTGGAGTTGTCTGCCGTTTTCACCTTCTTTTTTTTCCGTCGTAGCTGTAAGGAGACCATGACGTTCGCGCTCCGCGCAGAAGTGTGACAGGCATTTCCCGCAGCTTTTTCGCTCGTCAATCTGCAGATAATGCACTGGGAACCAGCCAACGTGCCCACAATCGCAGATGCATTCCGCTTGAAACAATCTATGGCCGGTTCTGTGATTACCGGTAGTTACCAGATGACCAAAACGATGACCTGCTGGCAATGGCTCGAGCATCCGACATTTGCCGCAGCTCTTGCGTCGGCCAATGCGAAGAGAATTGGCTTTATACCAGTTGGTGCCCCCACAGTCGCATTGGACCTCGTAGAGCCGTGTCGAGCTTTTGTCCATCTTGGTCTGCCCGGTAATAACGAGCTTCTCGAAGCGCTGGCCCCGCACAAGCGGCCGATAACGATTCTGAGAACAGCCACAGCTGGTCCGCATGCCATTGGCTAGATGCCAGCGGGTATACCATTTCTCATTCCCGCACTCGCACTGGACGTGTTGTTCTCGACCGGTGGGGCGCTCTCTAATGCCCTCGATGACCGTTAACCGGCCAAAGCGGGTGCCCACAGGAAACGGCTCCGGATCACCCATGGCGCGTTCTGCCAGGCGGTCTAAGCAAAAGGTCTCGACGGCGTCCCGCAGCGCCTCCAGCCCGACTTCAGGCGCGATAAACTCTATTAGATCCTGGCGCCTGGATTCGTCATAACCTCGGGTCTGGCTGACTGGGAGCGCTCTTCGACGAAGAATATCGACAAGGGCTTCGTCAACCTCCTGTAAGGCGTTAAGAACATTCCACAACTCGCCCAAATCAGCGCGCTCAATGGCTTGTTGAATCGTTTCTCCTTCAGCGATGTGGACATAAGCCGGGATCAGAATGTATCCGATTTCTTTTTTGGTATCTCTCGGTTTACGCAGAGCACGCCCGACAGCTTGGATGATGTCGATCCGGCTCTTTTTTGGCGACAAGAAGGCGACCATGTCGACTTCTGGGCAATCGATGCCTTCAGTTAGGCAGCGCGCATTGGAGACGATCCCGTACTCGGCCCGACCAAACTCTGCTAGGATTGCGTCCCGCACCTTGGTCTTCATCTCGCCATTGACCGAGTTACAACAGAACTCTGGCAAATGGTAGCCGATGCCTTCTTCATTCCGCCTAGTGAAGGATTCGGCTGCTTTAACGCGAGAATGAAAAGTGAAGATCTTTTTGACGCCGTAATTTTGGATAGCGCTAATCAGAGCTTGCTGACCAGCTACTTGCCGAGCACGGATCGGTTCGCCATTGAGTACAACAACGCTTTGGCTGATCTGTCGATCAGTTAGGTCCGCTGTGGCGATTACTGGCACCAACACCTTGTAGCGGCAGATCAAGCCCCGTTCGATCGCTTTACGAAAGCTCAAGGTATGCACGTGTCGGCCGTACATGAGAGGGTTGTCCATTGAGAAAAGCGCTTCTGGCTGGATGTCATGATTAGGCGTCCGCCCGAGTCGAGGATTATAGTGGCGTGGTGTAGCCGTAAAAAAGACGCGCTTACTAATTGGCATGTTCTCGGCTTTGACCGCAAAGGACCAATTGTACTTATCAGGGCCAGCTGTCCGATGGGCTTCATCGAAGATGGCGAGGTCCCAATGGTAATTCGGATCAGCTTCTTCAACCCTGCGGATCGATTGGTAGGTTGAAAAGATGATCTTTGTTGCCCGTGTCTTGGCTCTGAGGAAGCGTCGAATCTTTTTAGATTCGGTCGTTACTGGAAAATCCAGATCCGATTGAGCAGTGATGATGTTGTCTCGACTATTGTCCTTAACGGTCTCATCAGAGCAGACACATTGATAGAGGAATGGACTGATGGTAGTCTGCCTTTGCCATTCGTGAAGTGTCTGCCGTAAAAGACTCAACGAAGGGAAAAGGACCAAGATACGCTTAGCGTTCTGATTGTTGATAGCGTCCTCTGCGAGCCAGAGTCCCACTAATGTCTTGCCGGTAGCACAGGCCATGATGCAAGAGGCGCGGTCTTCGCTTGCAAGGCTTGAAGTTAGAGCCTGTAAAGCTTTCTGTTGGTGAGCCAAGGGCTGCTTCTTGACTACCGGGATAATTGAACCTTTTAGCCAAGTATAGATTGCCTGAAAGTCATCAGGTTCCAGCCGGTCAAGATCATTGCCCGTGATGCAGAAAAATCCTTTCCGCTGATTAATGACCTTAGCTACTTCATCGCAATTGGTAAAGATGACCGTTTGATCGATAGCTCCGCTCTTAACGGCATTGGAAATCAGGCCAAAGAACGTGCCGACTTCCTCCCAGCCTAGTATTGGGCGGCCCAAATGAAATTTGACCTGATAAGCGTTTTTGCGGCGGAGGTAGTCATCGTAGACTCCATCGACCCCATTGTCCTTGACTGGGATGTTGAGCCCCTCGAGAACCGATGGGCCCAAGGTCTTGCCCGGTGTTGGCCATACTTCGCATACATCGGGACGCTGAGTAACTAGATAAGCTTCAGCGAAGACTTCGAACGCCTCGCCCATTTCGGTCTGGTGGTCAAGATTGGCAATTTTCTGCTCCAATTCCTGGAAAGATTGGAGCCCGTTAAAGAGTTCAATCCAGCGGGCTGCCTTATTGTGCTTGGCTTTAGCGATATGATTAGCTTCCATTATACATACAAATTAAAGTTTTGTATGTAACATCCAGAGTTGCCGTAACTTTCTAGCGAGAGGTTTTGATCGAACTGTATCGAAAAGGCAAAATTAACGAGGTGCTTCGAGAGTTTAAAAAGATATACTTAGAAACCGTTGACCAGATCATAGATCATTTCAAAAGTCAGGAGGTTCCTTAGATGATAGGAAACTCTGTCGTGAGCCATTCCCGAACACGTTCTGGTGAGTTTTGTCCTTTCTCAATGAGTATTTCGGCGATGTCTTTGCCGGCGATGAAAATGATCGGGTGGCTGTCTCCTCTCACTTCCTCGTAGCCCTGGCGAGCGATCGCTGAGGTGGTAACAAGGACGCCAAACTGACGGTGTCGCAGCCGCGAGATTAGGCGCGAAATCTCTTTCACGCCGATGGTATTCGCGGCGATGCCGTCGAAACCGGGCGAGTAACATTTGGCCTCCAGCGCAAAGTCTACGTAGACAGGATCATCCTTTAACCCTAAAACGTAGCGGCCAATTGCGTCGCGACCGCCGTCGATCGAGGCGCGTGTGATCTGGTCGATGATCACGCGCTGGTCGTGCATTTGGAAAAGGCGTGCGGCAAATCCTTCAAATTGATGCGGTGAATCTTTGAAGTGCTCATACACCGCACGCAAAATCGCGATTTTATTCTCCCCGTCCGGCATCTGCTCAGCCAGGGTACGGATCACCGTAGTGGGCTCCGAGGCAAGTGGTCGATACTCCCCGGTTTTAACCCACCGCTTCCAGACTTCAGGAGCATCGCTTAAGCGAGTAGCCTGACCGCCAATAAAACTCAGCAAGCGTGTCCTCTCAATCACCGCTAAGTCCAAGATGGTGAATACCGAACGATAATTCTGAAAGCGTTGACCCAGTGAGGTTTTCCATACGGCGACCAAATCCTCGGTTGCAGAAAGACCGCCGTAACCCGGGACGGCAAGCCCTTTAAACTGGACGGACCGTGCGCTTTTCTGTGTCGGATACTTTTGGAATACAAAGAACGGAGGAATCAGTTCTCTTTGGGCCGGAGAACTGTGAAGCAGATCAAACACGCGCCTAAGAACTCGGTTCCCGCCCAACGGCGTTTTATGCAGTTCCCCAGGCGTCCGGTTGTCACCGTAATAAGTAAATTGGCCGGTGTTTAGGTCGATGCGATCAGGCCAATCCTTCTCTCGACCTGTGGTAAAAAGCGCAACAAACTGTTTGTCTAACCCTTTGCCTGCCAGTCGGAAGCCGCCCATATTTCCGCAGCCGGGAAGAAGCCTCGAGATAGGGTCCGAAGAGAGTTGGCTGTCCTTGCCCTCGTAGACCGCATCAACAATCAAGTCTGCGTTACCGAGAGATTCGAATTCGATCACATGCGCCATTTTAGTACACCAATTCACCGGCGAGAACAGGGCGCAATAAGCCGAGCACTAGGCTCGTAAGGACGAGAGATCGAGTCAATTTGAGCATCGTGAAGCGTCACTAATCGGCAGGTGATGCGCAGAGTTTAGGCGAAATTTTAGAATGTGCTTCACTCGAAAGGCGAACATCGCTGATCTGGGCTTTTATTTGCCAAACGCCATTTCACAAGAGTGTCAACGATGCGGATCACTGGCCGGAGCTAGTACGAGTGCGCTGTTTCATTGACCTTCGGAAGCGGTTCGGATTCGAATACTGAGCTTAACGTTTTCGCCTTGCATTCTTCAAAGCAACTACGCCGTCAGCCGGAACGGCTAAGAATTCTGGGCGAGCGTGCAAGTCAATGCGAACTAGAGCCTTCAGGTATTCGGTCCGGCTCATTCGAAGAGACGCAACCCTGGTGTCCATCTCTTCCAGCAGATCCTCCGGCATCGAGAACGAGCAGGGCTTACTCCTAGGCTTGTGCATTCTCATAAAAATAATCTTCGGCAAAAATTCGTCAAAATTTATTTGAATTTATTAAATATTATTGGACTTCTGCCGACCAATTTATTCGCAGACTATGGCCCTATCGACTGAACAACAGCGCCTTGTGTCCATGCTCGATTACCTCGAGGAGTGGGACAAACTCAATCGCGTTCCTACGTTTGATGTTGCTACTCACCAAGGTGGCTTCGTGGCCTGGCAGAATGATTTGAATCGCTTGCCTGGCATTCATTTCAATCTTGCCGATGCCTCTGGTGAAATCTGGATGGAAATCGAGCGGCTCCGGCCGATCAAGCCACCAACCCCGCCGGCGTCATTAATTCCGTGGGTGTTACTCCGAGATAATCCCTCGTCAGAACCTGGCCACCGCGAGACCCTGCCAAACCCAGAGCTACCGGAAAAGCCGTTGGTTTTCGAAGAGATTCCTAGTCTCGTGTCCGCCTTTGAAACGTACGTCGACGGACCGTGGAAGAAGTGGGTCGAAACAGAGAAACCTCGTCGCGCCAGTATCGCAGTATATGACAAGCTCTTCAATCTCCTGCAAACAGTCGAGACTGAAGGGGCTGAAACTGCGTTAGAATTGGTTTGGGGTATCGGCGTAGCGATCTGGAACAAGGACGGAGAGAGGGTGCGATACCCGCTCGTGAGCAGGTTGGTGGAGATTGACCCAATTTCGACAGACATGGCGCTGCGCGTCCGTCCACGGGAAGTCTCGCCAGTGCTTGAAACAGACATCTATGTCGCGCTTGACAACCCGGGTCTACCCGCGTTCGAAAGGGCAGCGCGAGCCATTCTTGAAAATCCGGATGCTGACATAACCCCTTTCGATGAAGCCTCTTATGACCAGCTTCTTTCGGGCGCAGCGGGCATGCTCGATCGCCAGGCTCGTTATTGGCCGCGTGAACCGGATTTTGAACCGGGAATCGTGCCTCCTCCGACGGATGCGCTAACCGTTACCAACGTGTGGGTCGTTTTTGCGCGGCGGAAGGGAACGAACTTTCTGATCGAAGATATTCGCCGTTTACGCGCCGCGGTTGAGGCCGGACCTGTCCCAGAAGGCGCGCCGAAGATTCTTGTCGAAGATCCAGAAGGAGCAGTGCCTGAGCGGCAGCCGCGCATTTGGCGCGGCCTATCCTCAATCAGTGACGCTTTAAGTGGGAGCGGATCGACACCTGAGAACAGCGACAACATCGAGCGAGCACATGGGGAGTTGTATTTTCCGAAGCCGTTTAACGCCGAACAGATACAGATTATCGAACGCTTTGAACACGCTAGCGGCGTCGTCGTTCAAGGCCCACCTGGAACTGGCAAGAGCCATACGATCGCTAACGTAATTTGCCACTATTTGGCCGAAGGTAAACGGGTGCTGGTCACCTCCAAAGGTGAGTCGGCTCTGACAGTCCTACGTGATCATCTGCCTCCTCCCGTGCGGAGTATGACCGTTAGCCTACTCACAAGCGAACGCGAAGGCTTGAAACAATTGGAGCAAAGTGTCCTTAAAATTACGACCGAAATCACGAATCTAAACAAGGCTGAGATTCGCCGCGAGATAGACCGCTGCCGGGGTAGTATTGATCAGCTTCATCACCGCATTGGCGCAATTGACCGCGAGTGCCAACTGGGCGCACCGGAACATCAATCCCGCTCCACCTGCCCTGGACGGTTTGCGGCCCGCAGCATTGGCCCAGCAAGTTTTAGAGAACCAAAAGGCTTACTCGTGGTTCCCCGACCGCCTCGACGGACGAGCAGAACACGAGATGGCTTTCCCCGCAAACGCCGTGAACGAACTGCGCGAAGCGCGTCTAAAAGTGGGCAAGGATTTGGTCTACCTCCGCTCAAAGGCGCCCAGCATCGAAGATCTCCCGACCCTCACCCAAATCGGCGATGTTCATCGCTCGCTGCTGGAGCTGCATAATGTGAGCGGCGTTATTGATGAGAGAAAGGTTCCGCGTTTTCGGACTATCAGCGTTTTCCATCTTGAAGCTGCTTCGAATCTGCGAACGCTACTCTTCGAAGCCGTCCGCGTCCGTCGCAGCCTTTCGGAAGGCTGGAGCCAGTGGTTACGACAGCAATATGAGGCTGGGGCTGGTGCTGCGCCAGTTTTCTCAGTCTTGACGCAGATCGCCGACGAGCTTGGGATGTTGTTGGAGACGCGACGTCAACACTTCGGCTTTGCCGTCCAGTGGGAAAATGAATGGGATTCCGATGAGGGACTCTTTGCAGCGGTGAAGAATTCTGCCGCCGGAAGGAGCGCCTTCGGTTTGAATCCGTTCGGGAAAAAGACGGCACGAGAGCGCTACCAAAGGGTACAACTAAATGGAAAAACCCCTGCAGAGCGCCAAGACTGGGCTTGGATCGAGTCTCACGTTACACTGCGCAGACAAACCCGCACCGTTGTCTGCCGTTGGAATTCCCTGTGCGCCGAGTGCCCGGCGCCAAGTCTGCCAGAGCAGCCAATGGAAGCATTGCGTGCGACCGAAGTACTCCTGGCGCAAATGCGCAAAGCGCAGCGCTGGGTCAAGGATCTGGCGCCAGAGATCTCAACGCGGCTTCAGGTCATCTTCGCCGATCTTAGTACCGAAGCTGTCCAAGACGATCCAGCCCGCATGGAAGCATTGGCAGAAGCGATCGAGATTCGACTTCGCCGCCATCGTCTCCAAAGCGCTACAGAGGAAAGGAGTCGACTCCGGGAACTCTTCAAAGCCGAGTCGTTGGAGCTTTTCAGCCAAGCCATTGGCTTCATAGACCATTTCCTGGGCAAGTCGCAATATGATGTCGAGGCTGTCGAGAAGGCCTGGCAATCCATCCTGGACCAGATCGGACGACTCGAGGGACTGCAGTCCCATTTTGCTACAATCCAACAGACAACCGACACGATCCGTGTGGCAGGAGCGCCGCAATGGGCGAAGCGGCTCGCGAGCGAGCCGGCCCTTGAAGACTCTTTCGATTGGACGCCCCTCGATTGGACTGCGGCTTGGAAGTGGAGTCGCCAGTTCGGCTATCTTTTGAGTATCGATGGGCGCGACCGTATGCGCTTGTTAGCAGTGCAGCGTAATAATCTAGGGCGCGATCTCTCCGCCGCCTATGCACACCTGGTCGAGCAACTGACTTGGCTAAAGCTGCGGGAAACTTTAGATCAAGACCGCGGATTGATGGCGGCCTTGCAACAGTAACTGGCCGCGATTCGCTCAATTGGCAAAGGCACAGGGATTCGAGCCGAGAGGTATCGCCGGGACGCTCGGCGAGCGATGACCAAGGCCAATCGTGCTATCCGTTGCTGGATCATGCCTCATTGGCGCGTTTCGGAAACCTTGCCTTCAGAACTCGCCCTGTTCGATTTGGTCATCGTTGACGAAGCATCTCAGAGCGACTTATGGGCTTTACCGGCTCTGCTTCGAGCAAAAAAGCTGCTGATCGTCGGCGATAATAAGCAAGTCAGCCCAGCTGCGATCGGCGTGCGCGAAGTGGACGTTCGGCAGCTTTACGCCCGGTTCTTGAGGACGTTGCCTTTTGGAGACGTCTTGAGTCCCGAGAAATCGATCTATGAATTGGGCAGCGTTATGTTCGCCGGCGACCTGGTTCGGCTTCGGGAGCACTTCCGTTGCGTTGAGCCCATAATTGAATTCTCCAACCGGCTCTGCTACAACGGCGAGATTAGGTGCCTGCGGCTCGCTAGTGCCTCTGAGAGAATTGCCCCACCACTGGTAGATGTCTTGGTCAAAGACGGTGTGCGCGATTCAGGCTCGGCGAAGATTAACCGGCCAGAAGCGCAAGCCATTGTGGACGAAATCAAAGTGCTCACGCTCAACCCAGCCTTCGCCAAACGGACCATTGGCGTTGTCTCCCTGCTCGGTAACGAGCAGTCGCGCCACATCTTCGAGCTTTTGATTACTCAAATCGGTGAAGAGAAAATCGTCCAGCACCAAATCCGTTGCGGTGACGCAATGACATTCCAAGGTCGTGAAGCCGACATCGTTTTTATTTCCATGGTAGCCGGCGCTCACATCCTCACGGCTCTCAGCACAGAGATGTATGAACAGCGCTTTAATGTCGCCGCTTCCCGTGCAAAGGATCGTTTGTATCTCTACCGGAGCTTCCGTCGCGAAGATGTCAAAGAAAATGATCTCAGGGCTCGACTGCTCGATCACTTCGCAGCTCCATTGCGCCGTGACCCAGAAAAGAAGGGGCGTGAACGGTGTGAGTCTGATTTCGAGCGTGCTGTTTTCGACCGGCTCGCTAGCGCCGGTTATCGACTCACTCCTCAGGTGCCCGCAGCCGGCTACCGGATCGATTTGGTTGTTGAGGGCCACTCCGGACGCCGCTTAGCCATAGAGTGCGATGGCGACAAGTATCATACCGCGGACACGTGGCTTCATGACCTTAACCGCCAGCGGAGCCTGGAGCGCGTTGGCTGGACCTTCTGGCGCTGCTGGGGCTCCAGTTTTCTTCGGGATCCCGATTCCTGCATGGCTGACCTCTTTGCGCTCTTGAATACCATCGGCATCGAGCCCATCGGTGCTCTTGACATCGATTTTACCGACATCGTTGAATACAGGGAAGTCGGCCAAATACGCCGCGAGCAAGAATCGGCTCCACCAATGGTCCAAACCGACGGAGAGGTCGTTCCTATCCTATCAGTGCCTCAATCTGACAGCACCGAAAAACTCGACGCCAATTCTGCAAGTTCCCCCGACCTGCTTAAGGACGAACTCAGAGACTCTGTTCGCTTCTGTTTTGTCGATTCACCAGATGATGATGCCTTTGTTACCATCGTCGACTCTGAGTCCAATCCTGAGCTTGGCTTTATTAACAAAGACACTCCGGTCGCCAGAGCTTTATTAGGCGCTGGTATCGGCCAAGAACCCGAAGCCCTTCTTCCTTTGGGTAAACGCAAAATTCGTGTCCTAAAGATCCATAAACCTCGGCCAAGACTTGCTTGATCTACTCGAAGGCCGTGCATAATTCTGGCTAACAGAATTTCGTGGTGGATCAGCTGCCAACATAATACTAACCAAGGTGAATTCATGAGAGAAGTGGAAACTCCATTCAATGAAGAGTGCAGCCAATCTCCTTCGAAAGTTGGGAAGCAGGACTCGTAATTTCCAATTCAGTAGTCGATATCACAGTGGTATTCTGAAGACTTTGCATAGCACTTTGGCTTCAACCCGACCGCTGCTAGAAAAACCCGCGCAGAGACCCGTCTAATGCTTTTACCTGCTGCAGCCCAGAAATTCATTTCAGCACTTCCGAGCACTGCTACGGTAATCGCTACCGACTGGGCTGCGCATTTTTACGGCGACCTTCTCAGCGTCGAAAAGTGTGAATTTCGGCACAGACCAATTCGATTTTGGCTAATTAGTTTTGCCCGATCCAGCGGCAACGAAGAGCTCTACGCCATTGTGTTACCAAACGGAACCATAGTCGAGCCACACACATTGAGGCGCAGCTGAAAGGTGGCCCATCCATTTAAGTTATGTGCGGCCGGTACCGAAGAACCACCAGAGAAGAAGAGCTAGCGCGGATCTATCATATCCCGATTCCAGCCCAGCCAGACTTGCCGATCAGTTATAACATCGCGCCAAACCAGCCAGTGCTCGCGATCCGATTCAATGCCGACACGAAACAGAGGAGCTTGGATACTTTACTCTGGGGCCTGGTCCCTTACTGGAGCAAGGATGACAAAACGGGTTTTATCAACGCCCGAGCGGAAAGAATCGATACGGCCCCGGCCTTTCGCCGCCCTTTTCAAAAGCGCCGATGTTTAATTCCTGCCGACGGCTTTTATGAGTGGCAGAAAACGCCCGAAGGAAAAGTTCCGTATTCGATCGAAATGAAAGATAATTCCCCTTTTGTTTTCGCGGGTCTTTGGGATGGCTGGCAAAATCCCAATACCAAGGAGTGGCTACGAACCTGCGTGATCGTCACAGGCGAACCAAACGAGTTGGTCGCCCAAATCCATACCCGGATGCCTGTCATTCTGCCGCCGGAGACCCACCAGCAATGGCTTTCAGGAGAGTCAGGAAAAGAAATCTTGCGACCGTTTCCTGCGAAGGAAATGACAGCAAGACCGATCTCCAAACGAATCAATAAACCAGAAAATAACGACCCGAGCGTGCTCGAAGAGGGTAAAATGGAACATGTCGGTCGGCTGATTTAATTCCGCACCGGACGCGTATAATGAGAACCTTCTGCATCCACTGGTTATAGCACCACTTCTTCCGGGCTCTTATCGTCCCGCCATCCAAGAAACGTAGTCTGGCGTAACTGCTCGTCTTCAGTCCACTCGGCGAACGCCACCTCACAGACCAACAGTGGGCTCGACCCACTGGATTTTCGACTGTTGGTCTGTCTGTAAAGAACGGTCTCAAGCGTTGGACCGTATCCGCCAATCCTTTCTCAGTGAATCCGGTTCCCGAATGCCCGAAGTAGTGGAGCTTTCCGTTTCGATAGGCGCCCAGCAGCAACGCTCCAAAATGCTTGCGACTTCCTTTTCCTTCGGTGAAACCGCACGCGATGAATTCTTGCTGCGGGCGGGACTTGATCTTTAGCCAATCTGGCGACCGCTGGCCAGGCTGATACGTGCTCCGCCTACGTTTTGCGATGATTCCCTCCAGTCCTCTCTCCTTGGCGAGTTGGAAAAGGTCTATTCCTCGCTTCTCGAGGTAGCCTCCTACTTGGATTCCGGCAACGGGAGTAATGATTTCCTGTAACCGTTCCCGGCGCTGAATAACGCTCTTGCCGGTCAAGTCGCGGCCGTTATCCCAAAGCAAATCAAATAGGACATACGACGACCGGAGCGGTTGGACGTTTTTGCCATTTTTGAAGTAATTGGAAGCGAGGAATTCCTTCTTCATCCAATGCGACGATCTCACCATCGATGATCGTTGATCGAAGGTTCAGTTGATCGACCGCATCCCGAACGGTCGGAAACTTCGGTTCGAGCGGCAAGTGGTTGCGAGACCAGATCCGAGCTTTGCCGGCGGAATCAATTACGGCAATCGCCCGGTATCCGTCCAGCTTGGTTTCAAAGATCCAGTCCGGGTTATCGAATGGTTCCTTGGTGATGGAAGCCTGCATTGGCGCAACGAATTGCGGCAGAGGCTTCTTAGGCATGAGTAGCCAAAAACTTCTTCAACCGTTCGACACTTTCGCTTTTAGCCGTCAATGAATGCCCCGTGCACCAGTAATTGACAGTCATTGGCGAGACTCCCATCTCGGAAGCGATCTGCTTTTGTGAATAGCCTTTCTTTGATACAAGCCGTTTCAGATCGGTAACAAGCCGCTGAAACTCTTGCTTCTCTGTTGCGTAACGTTCTGGGCTGCGCTGGTAGAATGATCTTCCGCTCGGCATCGTTAGTTATTGTCTGCCCGCTCTATCTCGGCCCCGATCACTGGCGACGCAACAGCATGGAATGGTGAGGGAATAAACTAAAGGAAACTTTTTCCATAAGCTAAGGGAACTTCCTCCGAGTTGCGTGGGATCTGCACCCGGCGGACGTAAGGTGGTAACCATGAAGGAAATCCAGCTTAGCCGACCAGAACTGGCGTTTGTTCTGGCTACGCGTGCTATTCTTGCTGCGGGTGTCGCCCTGCTTCTTGCGGACCGGCTCAATGCAGGGCAACGGAAGGCGGTCGGGTCTACCCTCGCTCTGGTCGGGCTGGTCACGACAATTCCTGCCGCCTGGGCAATATTCGGAAAGCACGAGTGCAAAAATCGGGTTCTTGAAGAAGCCGCGTAGGGCAAGAGCGGATTTCTTTGCGTGAAGAAGGTGGCACCGGGGCGCCTGACAAGAAGAGCGCCCTGATGCCTGAAGCGCGTGACACTTCAGTATCTAGTTCGTAGCCCGAGAGTGAAATGAGCGTCTGTTAAAATAAGTGAGGAATTCGCCATCGTTCAGCGCATCGTTGATCACGGACCCTTTTCTATCGAGTTGCATGCTTGGCGGCATGCGGAGTCCTTTCTCCTTGGCGAGCCGGAACAGATCGATCCCGCAATTCTCTATGTAGCTGCCGATTGGATTCCTTCGACGGGAGTAATGATCTCCGCAATCGTTTGCGCCGTTGCAGTACAGTCTTGCCGGTTAGGTCGCGCCCATCGCACCAGAGCAAATCAAACAGAAAATAGACCACCGGAGCGGTCGGCCGTTTCTGCCATTGTTGGAGCAACTGAAACCGGGGTATTCCCTCGGCGTCCAGCGCAACAATCTCGCCATCGAGAATTGTTGAGCACAAGCCCAACTGGTTTACGGCGGCGCCGATGGTCGGAAACTTGGGCTCGAGCGGCAGGTGATTACGCGACCAGATTCGAGCCTTGCCGGCCGAGTCACTGACTGCGATTGCTCGATAGCCGTCCAATTTTGTTTCGAAAATCCAATCCCGATGATTGAATGGCTCTTTGGCCACAGAAGCCGTGATCGGCGCAATGAATAGCGGGAGGGGCTTCCTGGGCATAATGGATCATTGCGCGGATAAGAACCTTTTCAGCCGCTCAATGGTCTCTCGCTTTGCCGTGAGCGAATAACCGCTCAACCACTGACAGATACAGGTATGGGATACTCCGAGCCGGTCAGCAATCTGCCTTTTTTCGTAGCCGCGTTCCAATGTTAACTGCCTTAGCTCTCCAACAAGCCGCTGAAACTCTTTCCTCTCTTTTGCGAAACGCCCAGGTCTGCGATGATAGAACGACCTTGCC
>Ga0209647_1002372_pt1 | contig 15304 bp, 13 predicted proteins | sample GraSoi_2013_60cm_FD_185827 | JGI IMG/M metagenome (GOLD analysis project Ga0209647, IMG submission 185827) | Grasslands soil microbial communities from the Angelo Coastal Reserve, California, USA - Sample 9_17_2013_60cm (SPAdes) (version 2) | ecosystem: Environmental > Terrestrial > Soil >...
TGGACCGGCGGCGGCTGGAGGGCTTGCTAGTGCTGTGCGAGCGCTTCTGGCGCCCTGGCCCCTGGGCATCCCTGCATCAGGTCCTCTCCGCGGGCTTGCCGCAGGCGGCCGCGCGTGGCGTGTGCGCCGTGTGCGCCGTGTGCGCCGTGTGCGCCGTGTGCGCCGCGCTCGCTGTGCCCGGCGGCGCGATCTCGCCAGGGCGGGCCGCAATCCTGGCGGCCAACGTCGCGCTGCCCTTCGCCGCCGCCTGGGGGACGCAGACGGACGATGCCGCTTTCACTTGGCGCGCGCGGGAGACATTCAGCGCCCTGCATGGCCTGCCGTCCAACGCCATCACGCGTACGATGGCCCGCCAGCTCGGCTTGCCACGGCTGCCGGCCGGCGCCCAGGCGCAGCAGGGCCTTCACCACGTGTGGGCCACGCACTGCCGCGAGAAACGCTGCGCCGGCTGCCCGTGCGCGTCCGCACCGTGATGGATGCCCGCGCCGGTGGCCCCTGCCGCAAAACCTGCTACACTGACGGACGACGCATGCGACAGGGCAGTTGGCACCGTTCGTGCCGCCAACAGCCGCGACGACTCCGTGGCAGACATCCAGGAGGTAGGCTGTGGAGCAGCAGCGAGGCTTCGCGACGCGCGCCATTCACGGGGCACGCTTTCATGGTCCAGGCAAGGGGCAGCCCATCGTCTTCCCGCTGTTCCAGACGGCCAGCTTCGCGTTCGCGAGCGCCGAAGAACAGGCCGAGGTCGGCGGCGGGCGCGAAGCGGGCTTCGCCTACAGCCGCGTCAATAATCCCACCACCGACGCGTTTCATCGTGTGCTCGCGGATCTGGAGGGCGGCGCGGCGGCGCTCAGCTTCGCCTCGGGCATCGCGGCGATTCATGCGGCGATGGTCGCGGTCGTGGGCGCTGGCGAGCACATCGTCGCCACGCAGCAGGTCTATGGCGGCACGTACAACCTGCTCAGCCGAACGCTGCCGCGCTTTGGCATCACGCATACCTTCGCCGATGCCACCGATCCCGCCGCCATCGCCCGCGCCATGCGTCCGCAGACGAAACTGGTCTGGGCCGAGACGTTCTGCAATCCTGGCATGGCGGTGCCGGATCTGCGCGCGCTGGCCGCGGTGGCGCATACGCACGGCGCGCTGCTAGCGGTGGACAACACATTCGCCACCCCGTACCTGGCACGTCCGCTCGCTGAGGGGGCGGATATCGTGGTGCACAGCGCGACGAAGTACATCGGCGGGCATGGCGATCTGCTGGCGGGTGCGCTCGTGTCGAGCGCCGAGCTGGTCCGCCGGGCGCTCGTAATCTGTGTGGACGCTGGCGGCTGCGCAGCGCCGCTGGAGGCCTGGCTGGCCTTGCGCGGGCTGAAGACACTAGCGCTGCGGATGGAGCGGCACTGTGCGAGCGCGCTGGCGCTGGCGCACCTCCTGGCCGAGCATCCCGGCGTCGCGCGCGTCCACTATCCCGGCCTGGCTTCCCATCCGCAGCACGAGCTGGCTGCCGCGCGCTACGGAGGCTGCGGCGGCGTGTTAAGCTTCGAGGTGCATGACGGCAAAGCCGGCGCCTATCGCGTCATCGACAAGCTGCGGCTGGCGCTGCGTGCTTCGAGCCTGGGTGACGCCGATACCTTGGTCTGCCATCCCGCCACCGTCTCGCACCGGCGGCTCACGCGAGTGGACCGTGAGGCGGCGGGCATTCCCGACGGCATGGTGCGCGTTTCGGTGGGGCTGGAGGACGTGGCAGACATCCTGGAAGACTTCCGGCAAGCGTTGGAGTGAATTGCATGAACCAGTTGTTACAGGGGCTGGGCACCATCCCGGCCGTGGTGGTGTATCTCTTCGTGCTGCTCTGGCTTGGCGCTGAAAGCACCGGCGTGCCGCTGCCCAACGAGATCGTGCTGCTGCTTGCCGGCTCGCTGGCGGCACAGGGGCGCGGCCTGTCGCCGGTGCTGCTCATCGTCGTGGGAACGGCTGGGAGCCTGGCGGGTGCGAGCAGCGCCTACGCCATCGGCCGCCGCGGCGGCAGGACGGCTGTGCTGCGCTTCGGCCGCTTTCTGCGCTTGGACGAGCGCCGGTTGGATGCCGTCGAGGCGTGGTTCGCCCACACCGGCGCGTTCGCCATCTTCATCGCGCGCATCACTCCATTCGTGCGCACGGTCGCTTCGTTCCCGGCCGGCATGCTGCGACTCAACCGCCGCACATTTCTGCTTGCGACGCTTGCTGGATCGCTGCTCTGGTGCACGATCATGGTCGAGCTGGGCAACGCCCTCGGCGCGAACTACCGCGTCGCCCTCAACCTGATCACACAGTACACCCTACCGGCGATCGTCGTCCTGGCGGCGCTGGTTGCCGGCTATTTCTGGCTGCATGGCAAGCTCGCGCGGGCGACGGAGCGCCCAGTCGATGCGAAGGAAGCGGAGGCATTGCGCGAACGTGAACGCGAGCGCCGCTAACCCGTGACGCTCGGTGTCGCTTCGTCCTCATACGCGTCTGCTTGTATAGCCCATTTCGCCGAGTATTGACAGTGACAGTGAAAGTGTGTACACTCGCACCATGACCACGCCTCGCTCCTCGTGGACCATCGAAGAACTGGCGGACGAGGTCGGCGTGCCCGTCCGCACGATTCGCTATTACATCGCCGAAGGCATGCTGCCGGGGCCGGGCTCGCGCGGAAAGGGCACCACCTACAGCGAAGACCATCTGCAACGGCTGCGGTTGATCCGCCGGCTGGTCGAGCAACGCGTGCCCCTGGCGGACGTGCGGCAGCTTGTCGAGCGCCTCTCGCCGGACGAGACCGAACAGCTGCTCGCAGAGGATGAGCGCCGCAGTGAGCAGCTGCAGAAGCTGGCACAGACGCCTTCGCCCGCGGCCTATGTAGCGGGCCTGCTCGCGCGCGCGCGCGCCAGCCGCCAGGGGAAGTCGTCGCCTGCGCTCCCATCGCCCAGCGTGCGCCCCGGCGGCGAGCAGCGCAAGACCGTGCCAGCGGCGACCGGCAGCCAACCGGCGGACGCCGTACCCGCTGTCTCGGCATCCGAAGAGTGGCAGCGGTACATTGTGGCGCCGGGGCTAGAGCTGCATGTGCGGCGCGACCTGCTGCCGCGCTACCGCGACGTCGTCGAGCGCATTCTGGATGAACACGGCGTGGATCAGACGTGAACACGAGCGCGCGAGAGGGAGAGGGAGAGACATGGACAGGCACAGTGGCACACCTGGTGAGCACAGCGAACACAGCGAGCGCACGGGCGGCAGAGGCGTGCCTATAACATTGGAGGCGCGGCCGGAGCGCCGGCTCGTGCGGCCGACCGGCAGCAAGCGGCACGTGGTATTTTCGCTGCGCGTCGGCGAGCTGGCCCAGCGACCGGAACGGCGCCCGTTGACGCTCGGCCTGGTGCTGGACCGCAGCGGCTCGATGCAAGGGGAAAAGCTGCGCGCGGCGAAGCAGGTTGTTGCCGCAATCGTGCGCGGCATGGACGAGCGCGACCGTGTCGCGCTCGTAATCTTCGACGACAAAATTGACGTGCTGCAGCCAATGGCAACCGTCACATCTGCGGTGAAGCGGGCGATCGACGGCGAGCTTGGGCATGTCGAGGCGCGCGGTAGCACGGCCCTGCACGAGGGCTGGCTGCGGGGCTGCCAGGCCATCGCCGGAAACGAGGCCACACCGGCGGACCGCGCCGTCGCGCGCTGCTGGCTCTTCACCGATGGGCAGGCGAACGTCGGCGAGGCCGATCCGGAGCGCATCGCGACCGAAGCGGCCGGTATCCGTGACAATGCTGGCATCGGTACCAGCACCTTCGGCTTCGGTGAAGACTACAACGAGCAGCTGCTAGGTCCGATGGCGGTGGCCGGCGGCGGGCAGTTCCACCACCTGGAGACTGCGCACGACCTGGCGCGGACGTTCCAGGGCGAGCGCGACGACCTGTTTGCCGTAGCGGCTATGCGCGTGCGGCTGGAGGTCGAGATGGCGCCTGGCATGACGGGCGAGCTCATCAGCGCGTTTCGGCGCTCGGGGGCGGCCGAGCAAGCGTCCACCTGGTCGGTGGATCTGGGCGACCTGCTGGCGAACGAAGAGCGCCACGTCGTCGTGCGCTTCGGCTTTCCCTCGGACGACAGGGCGTACAGCTACACCGTGCGCGCGCGCCTCGTGTGGACGGATGACAGCGGGGAGCGAACCGGCGCGTGGCAGGAGGTCTCGTTCACGCACGGGTCGCAGGACGCCTGCGACGACGAGCCGCGCGACCCGGTGGCCATGCACCGCATCGGGTTGGCGTATGCGGACCAGGCGCAGCAACGTGCCGTAGAGCTGAGTAACGCGGGTGACAACCGCGGCGCGGAGGAGCTGCTCCGCAAGGTCGCACGGCGCATCTCCGAATACGCGGGCGACGATGCCGAGCTGTTGGGTGCGGTTGCGCAGCTGGAGGAACTGGCGGCGCACCAAAGTGCCTGGGCGCACAGCTCCTTGATGAAGAAGGGCATGTATTCGACATCGCAGCGCCGCTCGCGCAGCCAGAAGGACTATCGCTCGGAGGTGTGAGACCGCAGTCGTTGCGCTGCCTATCATGCGACGCCGCCCGCCGTGGGTTCGCCGCCGTCTCCCCTTTCCCCGCTGGCGAGGAAAGGGGCTGGGGGCAGGGTCCGCGCGAGCGCAGTAGCAAGGGGTGAGCCCACCGACATGGTGGAGTCTCACCCCTCGCGCTACAGGCAGGTCCGCTTTGGCTAGGCGTCGTAATAGAGCGCGAACTCCAGCGGCGCCGGGCGCAGGCGCACCTCGGCGGACTGGTCGCGTTTCAGCTCGATGTATTTTTCGAGCAGATCGCTGGTGAAGACATCGCCCGCCAGCAGGAACTCGTGATCGAGCTCGAGCGCGACCAGCGCCTCATCCAGCGAGCCAGGCACCGAGCGGATCTCGCGCTTCTCGCACTCGCTCATCTCGTAGATGTTGCGGTCGAGCGGCCCGAAGCCGTGCTCCTCCGGCAGCAGATTGCGCTCGATGCCGTCCAGCCCAGCCATCAACAGCGCGCTGAACGTCAGGTACGGGTTGCAGGTCGGGTCCGGCGGGCGGAACTCGACACGCTTGGCCTTCGGGTTTTCGGAGTACATCGGGATGCGTACGGCGGCGGACCGGTTGCGCTGCGAGTAGACCAGGTTGACGGGCGCCTCGTAGCCCGGCACCAGCCGGCGATAGCTGTTGGTGGTCGAGGCCGCCAGCCCCAGAATCGCCGGCGCATGCGTCAGCAGCCCACCGATGAAGCAGCGCGCCAGCTCCGAGACGCCGGCATAGCCCTCGGCATCGGCGAAGAGCGGCCGCTCCCCCTTCCACAGGCTCATATGCACGTGCATGCCGGAGCCATTGTCGCCGAAGATCGGCTTGGGCATGAAGGTGGCGGTCTTCCCAGCCCGCCGCGCCACATTCTTGACGATGTATTTGTAGAGCATGACCTTGTCGGCCATGCGGGCGAGCGAATCGAAGCGCATGTCGATCTCGCATTGGCCGCCCGCCCCCACCTCGTGGTGTTGCGCCTCGACCTCGATGCCGCAGTCTTCCATCAGCAGCACCATCGCCGTGCGCAGGTCCTGCAGCGTGTCGTTGGGTGCGACGGGGAAGTAGCCCTCCTTGGGGCGCATGCGGTGCCCTAGATTGGCGGTGCCATTGCGGCCAGAGTTCCAATGCCCCTCATCGCTATCCACAATCGCCCACTGCTCGTTCTGCGACGAGCGGAACTTGACGTCCTCGAAGACGAAGAACTCCGCCTCGGGGCCGAAATAGGCGCGATCGGCGATGCCGGTAGACTTGAGATACTCTTCGGCTTTGCGCGCGATATACCGCGGGTCGCGCGTGTAGGCAGCGCCGCCCGGCTGCGCGACGTTACAGACGAGGCTGAGTGTGGGCTCGGCGGTAAACGGATCCAGGATCGCGCTGCTGGGGTCGGGCATCAGCAGCATGTCGCTCTCGTTGATCTCCTGGAAGCCGCGGATGCTGGAGCCATCAAAGCCAATGCCCTCGCTGAAGAGCGACTGCTCCAGCGCACGGGAGGGGATGCTGAAATGCTGCCAGGTGCCTGGCACGTCCGTGAACTTAAAGTCAACCATGCGGATGCTCTGCTCGCGCACCATCCGTAACACGTCGTCAGGCGTCATCGTCATTCGTGGCTTCTCCCACCGCTCTCACTCGCTCGGCGCGAACCCGCGGCCGACTTGCGGTCGCAGCTTGCGCATATTGCACAATGCACTTACTGAGAGAGAGTATACGACAGAGTGCCCGCCCTCTTGTACCGACGAATTGGCCTAATTTCGCCGTAATTCATTGTGCATTATGCCTAATTATGGCGAGTGACAGAGCCATGCGCCGCTGTGGCGTGGTTGTTGTAATCCGACCTGACATGGCTTCCTCTGCGGTGACATTCCGTAGAGGACGGTGGGTGCGCGCCCGCAATGGAGACGAATCATGACGATTGAGACACAGCCGGTGGTCAGGCACTGGACGCTGAATCTCCCCCTACGGCTGCGCCTGCTCTGGGGCGCCGTCGGACTGGTCTTCGGCATCGCGCTCACCCTGTTCGTGCTGATCTGGCTGGCGCCGCAGCCGCCCGCGCTCCACTCACCCGCGCCGGCCCCAACGACATCACTGTCACGCTCGACGACGCCAACCTCTCGCAGGTCATGGCCGATTCGCTGACGCAGGCCGGCCTGCCGTTCGCGACGCACGACGTGCGCGCCCACATCCTGCCGAACGATATCGTCACCATGTCGGCGGAGACGTCGCTGACGCTGCTGCCCGATCGCCGCCTCACTGCCACCGCGCACCTGGCAGTACGTGGCGGCCATCTGTCGCTGCGCATCACGAGTGGCACCATTGGCGGGCTGGCCCTGCCCGCACCCCTCGTCACCCTCGGCGGCTTGCTCATCCTCGGCAGCACCAGGTATGTGGTCACCGGGCTCACTACTACTCAGGGCCGCATGACGCTGGGCCTGGCCAAGGCCGGCGCCATCTCACCCTGAGCGGCCGAGCTGCCGGAAGAGCGAGCGCCGCAGCCGCGCGATGCGCTCGCGATAGGCGTCCTCCGGCTGCCGCGGTCCGGCCTTAGGCAGATCGCCCAACGCGACATGCCACTTGCGCACGGCCAGCCCCGTCGCCGTTTGGTGCAGGGCGCGGGCAGTCAGGTACGCCCGCGGGCCGAAGTCGAAGAGGACCCGGCGCTCGGCCAGATTGCGCAGGGCGGCATCCTGTACGAGCAGGTACTCGTCGGGCGTCACCGTGCCGGCCACCACCTCGCTCGCCAGGTAGGTGCGCACGATCGCGGCCTCGCGGCGCAGCGCCGCCAGTAGGATGCGCAGCAAGACGGCCTGCGCCCCAAAGAGTGGGCCGTAGGCGAGGCAGAGCGTGACGGCGGCGAAGAGCCGCGGCGAGGTGTTTATCATGCCGGTCCGTACGAGGTCGTTGGCGGCGAAGGCCACAAAGTCGAAGTAGGTGTGCAGGCCGATGGCGGCGACCAGGCCAATCGTGGGCGCCAGCCAGCGTCTGCGGCGGCCGTGGCGCTCGCGCGCGAAGCCGAGTGCCGCACCCAGCAGCGCCGTGAAGATGGAGTGGCTCAGCCAGCCCAGCACCACCCGGCCGAGGAGCAGGAAGGTGAGATCGCCGCGCGGGCTGAGCGCGAAGTACGCGTAATTCTCGAACATGGCAAAGCCGGCGCCGATCAACAAGCCGTAGAGAATACCGTCGGTGACGTTGTCGAATTCATCGCGCAGCGCCAGCAGCAGCAGCAGCAGCCCAGCCCCCTTGAAGACCTCCTCGGTGACACCGGCATTGAGCGCCTGTACGCCCGCGTGCACGACGATGCCACCGATGCCCCCGCCGGGCGCGAGGGTGGGAAGCGCGCCGCCCACCACGCGCTCGACGATGAGCACCGGCGGAATCGCCACCAGGGCGCCCCAGAGAAAGGCCGCCGCCAGCAATGGCACAGGCTCGCGCTCGTAACGGTCTATGGCGAGCGCCAGCAGTCCCGCGCCCAAGGCTGGCGCCAGGGCCAGCGCGAGCGCCGCGAAGACGCTGCCCGGGCCGGCAGAGGCGAGCGCGTCGCGCCCAATGAGCGCGGCCGCCCCGACACTGAACACCGCGCCGACGACGAAGATCCCGAGGGCGAGTGCGGCGCTCAGCCACCAGGCCCGCGAGCCGTGCCGTGCGCTGAGGACGAATTGCAGCGTGATGCCGGGCGCCAGCACGCCGGTGTCACTGCTGTCGGGTCCCGCGCTCTCCGCCGGATGTGTGAGGGCCGGCACAAGCAGCTGGAGCGAAGTCGTGCCGAGCCGCAGTGTCTGCCCTGGCGCTATCCCGGCATAGCTGCCGGGAAGCAGCTCACGCCCATGCACGAAGACAGGATTGTGCTCGGAGATGTTCTCGACCTGCCAGCCATCAGACGCGCGCTCCAGGCGCACGTGCTCGCGCGAGACACTGGGGTCCAGCAGCACGACGCTGTTCTGCAGGCTGCGGCCCAGCGTGCTCGCCGAGCCGAACAGTGGGCACACCCAGCGACCGCCGGCGAAGGTGTGGGCGTCCCGGTGCCTGGGATCTGTCGCGTCTAGCGGTAAGATCCGCAGCACGCCAGAACTGGCGGCGCTAGATGCGGCGCCGGCGGGGAAGACGGTGCGTTTCTGCCACGCCCAGTGGATCATGGCCGCCCCTGTCGGTCCAGCTGTGCATGTGCCCGCGGCGCTCGCGGGTCCGTCCGGACTATAGCAGATAAGAGCCGGCACAGGCGACTCGGCCCGCGCTGGTGGACGAGGCGGTGCGCACTGGGCATGGAAGCAACACGCCAGCGGCCTCACGCGCGGCGACGCCTGGCGCGTGTGCTGGAGCCGGTGGCGCTGGCGGGCAGCGTCGCGGGGCGGTATGGCTGGCAGGGTGGCGCGGCGGTGAGTGGGTAGAGATGGCTCAGCGAGACGCGCCAGAGATGCTGGTAACACGGCGCGAGCCGCACACCCTCTGCCCAGTCGCCGAGCCACTGGGGCGGCACGACCACCATCACCTCATCGTCCGCCAGCATCGGCGTGCTGGCAGCCAGCACGCCCGCCAGCACGTCCAGCGCGGGCATCGTGCCGTCGCAGTCGTGGCCGCGCCACAGCACGTATTCGAAAATGCGCCCCATGTCAAACCGCTCTCGTGTCAATGTGCATCGGTTCCATATTGGTGAGCCGACAGCGGATAGCACAAGCGACTGGAGGCTGAAGGCCCGTCTCGTGCTCCTATTCTGTGCCAGGCGTCAACAGCGGCAAGGCACGAGATGCCCGCCCAGGGGCCATGTTCCCGCCCACTGTCTGTGGTCCGTGCCATAATACGTGCATTCATGCAGCGCTTGCGACCATGCCTGAATCTTGCGAATGGTACCCACCGAGGGGCGTACGCCCTCGCAAGCCGATGGGCCTCCGCGCGGCCAATCCGGCGGTGGCAGGGCGGAAGCAGCACGCAACGTGGCGTGCGAACGCGAAGAAAGAGGTTCACGATGGACACTCCCCAGTCCGTCGCGGCGGCTAGTGGCGCAAACCTGGAGCCGCGCTACCGTCCCATCAGTGACTACGGCGTCATCGGCGACTGTCGCACCGCCGCGCTCGTGGGTCCGGATGGCTCGATAGACTGGTGCTGCATGCCCCATTTCGATAGCCCGGCGGTGCTCCTGCGTCTGCTAGACGCGGACAAAGGTGGCTACTTCTGTATTCGCCCTGATAGCGCCGCGACAACGCGCATGCAGTACCTGCCAGGCACCAACATCCTCGAAACCACCTTTGCCACCGACGAAGGCCGCTTGCGGCTGGTCGACTTCATGCCCATTCGCCCACGCAAGGAGCAAGGCTCGAAGGTCGATGAGCTGCGCCTCGCACTCAGTCTGACACCACACGCCAGGATGGCGGAAATAGAGCGCCAACTGGGCAACGACGTCGCCGCGGCGCACCGCATCAATCGCATGGTCGCATGTCTGGCGGGGAACGTGATGGTGGAGCTGACGCTCAAGGCGACGTTCGATTACGCGCGCGCGACACCGACCATCGAGCGACACGTCATCAATCAGCACACAGCGGGAGCAATTCTCTCGGCGGGCGAACGCTTTCTGGTCCTGTTGGTGCGGCGCGAGCAGACCGTCGCCACACCGCCCGACAGCCCACAACTCCTGCTCGACGGCGACGACGAGATCGTCAGGCTGCGGGTGTCGCTGCAAGCCGGACAGACGATTGCCGCCGTGGTGAACTACGCGCGCAGTGCCGCCGAAGCCCGCACGATCCTCGCCGAGCTCGTCGGCCATGAGTTCAATCGCGACCTCGACGAGACGCTGGCCTACTGGCGCGATTGGTCTGCGTCGTGCCGCTACCACGGCCCCTATCAAGAGGCGGTGTGGCGCTCAGCGCTCGCCCTCAAGCTCTGCACATTCGAGCCGACGGGCGCGATCGTCGCGGCGCCTACCACATCGCTACCCGAGTCGATCGGCGGCGTGCGCAACTGGGACTATCGGTACACCTGGCTGCGCGACTCTTCGTTTACGCTGGGCGCCCTGCAGCGGCTCGGCTATTACGGCGAGGCGCGCGACTACTTTCACTTCCTCCACGACCTGCAGATCACGAGCGGCGACGACGTACGCATCATGTATGGCATTCGCGGCGAGTCTGATCATCTACTCATTGAGCGGAGCCTGGACCATCTGGAGGGCTATCGCGGGTCAAGTCCAGTGCGTATCGGCAACGCCGCCGCCATGCAGCGCCAACTCGACATCTACGGTGAGCTGCTCGATTCAGCCTACAGATACATCTTTCACGATGGCTTCCTGCGCCGTCATAGCTCCCTCCGCGGTACGCGCGACCTGCGCGAGCTGTCCTGTGTGGTCGCGGACTATGTGGTGGAGCACTGGCGCGACTATGACCGAGGCATCTGGGAGGTGCGTGGCAACCCGCGCCCCTTTGTCTACTCGCGTGCGATGTGCTGGGCAGCGCTGGATCGCGCCGTGAAAATGGCCAACCGCCATGGCCACCAACATCACGTTAAGCGCTGGTCCGCCTGCCAGGACGCCATCCATGAAGACGTGAGCGCGCACGGCTACAGCCAGGCACTGGACAGCTTTACGCAGGCCTACGGCAGCGAGACACTCGACGCGGCAAATCTGCGCCTGCCATTGACTGAGTTCAAAGCCTGGAGCAACCCGCGCACCGTCTCCACCGTCGATTCGACCATGCATGCGCTCGCTGCTCCGCACGCGCTGCTGTATCGCTATCGCACGTCAGCCAGCGCCGACGGGGCGCAGCCGGGGAATGTGGCCGACGACGGACTGCCCGGCATGGAGGGCGCGTTCGTCGCCTGTGCGTTCTGGTTGATCGACGATCTCTGCCACCTGGGACGGATTGACGAGGCACGCGAGCGGTTCGAGGAGATTCTGCGCCTGGCCGGGCCGCTTGGTCTTTTCTCAGAGGAGATCGATCCCGATACCGGCGAATACCTGGGCAACTATCCACAGGCGTTCTCGCACATCGGCCTCATCAACAGCGCCGTCAACCTGACGGAGGCGCAGGAAGGCACGTTGGCCACCGAGACCAGTTACCCGCCTCTGCAGTAGGCCAGGCACATGCCGCGGAAGCACAGGTGGCTCGACGCACGGAGCCGGTGGCGGATATCATAGAGCCAGATTAGAGCGGCAGACGGCCACATACTCTTGGCCGCATGCCCAATCGCCGGTAGGTGGGAGGCAGCGTATTGGACACGAGCAGCGAGTCACGTCCCGGCGCGCCCCGCGTTGTCGATTTGCGGCGGGCACGCACCCCAGAGGTCGTGATCATGGCGTGCGGCACCTACGATTTTCTCTTGAGTCTGCATGTCTGCCTCGCCTCGCCAGACTACGACTATGCCGACTATGACATCGGCCGCCAGTGGATCGCGGCGGCGCGGCAGCGCTGTTCAGCGCGCGACCCAGGCGCGCTCGACATCCTCGGGCGCTATCTCGGCGATGGGCGACCTGGCTCGCTGCACGCGACGCTCACCTCCCTGGTCATTTTGTGCCCCGAGCCGCGCGACGTCTCGCACTTTCTGGAGTGGCTCGCCACCTTCCCGGCGGACCAGCTGGCCGAGGTCTTGTTGGATCAACAGGGTCTGGGCGTGGACTGGCCAGAGCTGTTGAGCGCCGCACTCGCCGAGCGCGCGGCGGGCGTGCCCGGCGCCGATGCGGCGATGACTCGCCTGCTGTCCCAGTTCGCGGATGATGTGCGCCCCACGGTGGCGCGGGTGCTCGCAGACCTGGAAGGCGCACGCAACGAGCTGCTGGCCGCGCTGCGTGTGTGGAACGAAACAGTGTTCGCTGGCGAGCGCGCAGCCATTCTGCCGCTAATTCAGCGGGAGGCGGCGCTCCTGGAACGCCAGCGTGCGGAGATGCCGGTAGACCGCTTTCTGCAGGTGGCGATGCTCGGCGTGGAGTGGCAGCGGCCAGCTGGTTTCAGGCGCGTTGTGTTTGCCCCGAGCTATTTCTGCCGGCCCGCGGTTTTCTATCACTTCTGGCGCGGCACACTCACCTTCTGTGTGCCGGTGGCGTCCACGGTGCTGGCGGCGGCGAAGGCGGGCGTCGACGCGCGCGAGCCGCGAGAGGACATTTTGCAATTCTTCGAGGCGCTCGGCGACGCGACGCGCCTGCGTATCCTGCGGCTGCTGGCGGAGCGCGAGATGTATCTTACGGAGCTCTCCGAGCGGCTGGGGCTGACCAAAGCGACGACGAAACACCACATGGTGAAGCTGCGTGCCGCTGGGCTGGTGACCCTCTATGACCGCGACCGCATGACGTTCTACGCGCTGCGCCCCGACATCGCGCGGCACGCCAGCCAGTTGATAGACGAGTATCTCGGGCGACCGCCGGGGTCGTAGTGCCGTCGGCGTCCGGTCAGAGGGCGTCGCTCCCTAGGATATTCTTCCCAGGAAGGGCATGCCGGTTTTGCACACGAAAAGCGGCCTAATGCCGCACTGCGCCCCACGCGCGCACTTGCGCGTCATGCTGGCCGGCAGAGTATGCTCTTGAGTACCAAACACGACAGCAGAGAGCCGACAGGAATCTCGTGCGACGGCTTGTGCATGCTGGCAGCCAGACGAGAGGAAAGATTATGACGACACGACGAAACGCGGTGTCGGCCGCGGCTGACGACACTCCTGACAATACCGCCAACGACCTGCCGACACAGCTAGACCTCCCAAACGCGGGGGGGCCGGCCGATGCTGCCGCCACGGCGGCGCGTCCCGTCCCGCCAGTCGAAAGCGCGCCACCGCCAGCAACGGCGGAGACGGACGACGCTACGGCGCAAGACGGCGCGGCGATTGACGATGCGACCGCGGCAAAACCTACTGTGCGCTCGCAGCCAATCTCGCGCCCGCGCAGGAATACGCTCGCCGCCGCGATCCGCCGCCCGCCGGAAGAGCCGGACATCGAGCGCGTCGAAGCGAAGAGCGCGCCAGCCGCGCCGCAGGCGCCGCAGCCACGGGCGGATGTCGAGATCGGCGCGGGCGATCTGCCCGCAGGTATTGCGGATGAGGTGGACGAGTGGTCGGTCGCCGACCAGCCAACCGTGTACCTGGCGCCGAAGCCGCAGCCGCGCAGCCGGCCGCAATTCCTCGAGACCGGCGAGAGTCAGACGTGGCCGCCGCGCCCTGCTGGCGCTACGCCACCCCCGTCCCCGCCCCGCCCCGACATGCCGCAACGCGCGGAGCCGAATAGGCGTCCACCAGCCGCACGATCTGGTGGGGTGCCGACGGAGCCGCGCCATGAGGGCGCCAGCCGGCCGGTGGCGCGAGACGCCATTGGCCGCCGCTACGCCGCGCCAGATGGGCGGGCGTTGCCGCGGACGCCGCCCGCCGGAGCTCCGCGCGCTGGTCTCTCGAATCCGCGCCTGTCGCGCTTTCAAGAGCTGCGTCGCCAGCGCGCCGCGCATGAAGCCGGCGAGCGGAGTGAAGACGATCAGCGCCCGGTCGCGGACCTCGTCAAGCAGTGGTGGAGCGATCTAGCGCCGGGACTCGCGCGCGCGCTGGATCACCAGCACGAGGCCCGCGCCAGTGGCGTCCACCCGATTCCGGCGCACGAGCCAACCGCCACCTCGCGGCTAGGGGACGCCTTCGGCCGGTTCGCCGCCTCCGCGCGCGAGCTGACAGAGCGCGCGCAGGCCGCCGCCGCGCCGACGCTCAAGCGGCTGCACAACCAGGCAGAACAGGCCGCCCAGGCCATCGTCGGCAGGATCGAAGGCTCTCCCACGCGTCAACAAGCCCCGCTGCTTGGCCCTGGCCGCATCGCCGTGTTCTTCAAGCAGGGCGTCACCATGGGGCAGGCGCAGCGACTACTGGCGGCGAGCCATGCGCGCCCCATCCGCCTCATCCCGCGCAAGCACGGCTTTCTGTCGCTCGTGCCGCCGGGCGCGGAGGCTGAGATCGGTAATCGCCTGCGCGAGCATCCCTACGTGCGCGACGTTGCCTTCCTCGACTACAACGAATATGGCGAGACGGTGGCGCCGCCGGAGTAGCTCGACCGCGCTGAGCGGCAGAGGCTGGCCGCGTGCTCCGTAGTGGGGCCGCTGCCCTCAGCACCCACCGCTGACCATCATCCGACGCGCGCACCGCGACCCACCATACACGCACTCAGCGCGTGCGCCGCTCGGCGGGTGGGCCGCCGTTGCGCTCGCCGTCGCGGGTGCGCGACGCATCTTGCCGGCGGGCAACGGTGAGGAGCCATTCGGCTGCCAGCGCGCTGAGCGCGGCGCGCCCGAGCACCGCGAACACCAGGCCCACCACGAAGGCGAGCACTGGGCTGCTCCCGTGCTCTACGAGGAAGATGTAGCAGCCGACGCCGCCGAGTAAGGCTGTACATGTGGCGCCGAGGCGCAGCGCCTGCGCGCGTGTGCGAAGCTGTCGCCGCGCCTCAGGTGAGAGTCCGGCGTCGGAAGGCGGGCGCGGGTCACTCGGCTGCGGCGTCACGTGCTCGTACCCGCGCCGTTGTCCGCTGGTGGCTCCCCCGCCGCGGCAGATGCTTCGTCGCCGTAGGTAACAATCAGCTTGTTCACCAGGCCCGCGATCTCGTGCCAGATGTAGTGCTGATAATCCAGCATGGTGGCCTGTCGCTCGTCGAAGGCGCGCGAAGCGGTGTCGCGCCGTGCATTCTCGAGGAAGCGTTGCGCCAGGTCGTAGGTGTGCCGGCCGCGCCCCTCGAGATAGGCGTGTAGCTCGCCTAGGTCGCGCAGCAACGCCGCCAAGCGCTGCTCGGCCGTCTCCTTCTCCGCGCCGGATGGCGTGTCGTGATCGTGATCG
>Ga0209647_1002373_pt1 | contig 15304 bp, 19 predicted proteins | sample GraSoi_2013_60cm_FD_185827 | JGI IMG/M metagenome (GOLD analysis project Ga0209647, IMG submission 185827) | Grasslands soil microbial communities from the Angelo Coastal Reserve, California, USA - Sample 9_17_2013_60cm (SPAdes) (version 2) | ecosystem: Environmental > Terrestrial > Soil >...
TAGAGAGGTCTGAACCTGCCGAAAAGGAAATGAGCGGAAAGTCGGAGTTAGAGCGAGAATTCGAACGGGCAGAAGTAGATCGAGATGTCGAGATAAGAGAGTCTGCGGAGCTTCCAGAAATGAGAGAGATACAACAGATCCTTGACCAAACCTCGGTTTCAGTAGAGGTCGACGTCAAACCTGGTTCGGAGCCTCAATAAATTCTGCCGGTTCGACTCGCGCCTGCTTCCCAGTTCACCGGGCAATGCGCAAAATGGTCTTACTCACTCTAGTGATCCTCGTACCGGGCGCACTTCTGCTCCTCGCTCTCAGGTGCGTCCTTCGACCGAACTTTGGAGATCTCCGGAAACGGCGGTACATGCAGTTCATTTATCTATTCGCCGCGGTATTGGCTTGCGCCGCCATTCTTGCACCCGCACGCGGGGCGGAATCGGCCGATTGCACGGGTCTGGTGTTGGATGAGAATGGTGTGCCGGTACTGGCTGCGCCCATACGACTTCAACAAAACGGCGGAAAGTTGTACCAGACGGAAACCGATGGGGCGGGGCGCTTCACTCTGCGGGGAATTCCTCCTGGTGATTATAGAGTCGAAGTACATAAGGAAGGCTTCTTTCTGCTGACGGGCCAAACGCTGACGCTCCGGCCTGGACCCAATGAGATCACGCTGACCTTGAACCACGAGCAGGAGGTGCATGAGCAAGTGCAAGTGGTGGCCACTCCGAATCAGGTCGACCCCGAGGACACGGCGCAACGCACGACGCTCACGGCACGACACATTCGAGACATTCCGGTGGCGAGCTCGCATATTCTGCAGCAAAGCCTGGTCGGGTTGCCGGAGATCGTGCGCGATAACCGCAATAATCTGCACGTGGCCGGGGCGCGCTCCGGCGAAACGCAATATCTGCTGGACGGATTTGAAATTGGCGATCCTGTGAGCGGGGCATTGACCGCAAGATTCAATATCGACGCCACGCGTGCAGCGGAAGTGCAGACGGGGCGGTTTGGAGCGGGCTACGCCCACGCCGGCGCGGGCATCCTTAGTCTCGAAACTCCCGATGGAGACGACAGGTGGCGGTTCGGCACCACGAATCCCATCCCCGGCATTAACATGCAGCAGGAAACCCATCTGGGAAACTGGTATCCGCGATTTGCGTTTTCCGGTCCCATTCAGCGCGGGAGATTGTGGTTCTCGGACTCGGTCAGCGTACAACACAATTTCTCGGTGGTCAGACGGCAGCGCAGCGAGCCCAATACCACCACGGAGTGGGCCGGCGACAACCTGCTGCGTCTGCAATATAACGTCACACCAAAACACATTTTGCACGCCAGCTTTCTCTATAACCAAGCTGACCATTCGAATCTGGGTTTGGACGCACAGAACCCAAAATCGACCACGTTAGATGCGCGGCGGCGCCGTGCATTCACCTCGCTAAAAGACCAGGTGTGGTTGCAGGACACGCTCTTTGAATTCGGCGTGGCCGCGGATAGCGGCGAGCTGGATTACATCCCGCATGGGACTCGACCCTACATCCTGCTGATCGATGGGGCCCGCGGAAATTATTTTCAGCAGCTACATCAGCGCGGGGGCAGGCTGCAGGCGATGGGCAGCATGACCGCGGCTTCACGGCAGTGGCATGGAATGCATCAGGTGAGTGGCGGCTTGAATTTGGCCGGCGTGACGAATTCGCAATCGTCGCGGCGAGGAGAAATCGACGTGCTGCGAGCGAATCGGACGCTGGTGCGGCGAACAACGTTTGCCGGGCCGGCACATCTGAGGATCTCGAACACACAGGCCGGCGGATATGTTCAGGATACCTGGTCGATCTCGAAGCGCTTGGTGCTGCAGGGTGGCATGCGAACGGACTGGGATCGCTTCACGCAAAGCGCAATGGCCGAGCCGCGGCTCAGCGCCAACGTGCTGCCCTTCGCGGACGACCGGGCTAAGCTGTCGCTTGGATGGGGAATCTACAACGCACCGCTGAATCTCTCCGTCATTGCACAAGCTTACGACCAGGAGCAGTTGGATACGTTTTACGACGCCGCCGGAAAGGTAGCGGTTCTCGGGCCGGTGGTGAGCCAGTTTGTGCTGCCTGCGACGCGGCCGCGACAACCGCGGTTCACGATCACCAGCGCCGGATGGCAGGAGAAAATCGGGCGCGGCACGATTGCCGGCGTCGAACTGCTGGCTCGCGATGGAGCGCACGGCTTCGCCTATGTCGATCAACAACCTGCGCAACGCGGCGGAAATTTTCTTTTGCAGGATCAGCGTAAAGACCGCTACCGCGCCGCTACCTTCTCCGGGCGCCAGATATTTTCCGAAACGACTGAAGTGTACACAGCGTACACACGATCACGGACGCGCTCGAATCAAGTGCTGAACCCCGTGGCGGGCTCCATTTTTTATGCGGCCCAGCAATCCGCGCCCGTCGCGTGGGATATACCCAACCGTGTGGTGTCCTGGGGATGGACTCCGACCCACATCTGGGGAGTCCAGTTCAGCTATTTCTTTGAGTACCGGACAGGGGTATCCCTTCAGCGTAGGAATCTCGAGCAGCAACTCGTGGGTGCGCCCAACCGAAAGCGATATCCCCCGTATATAAATCTAAATCTGGCGCTGGAGAAGAAAATCGGCTTTCGCGGGTACTTGTGGGCGGCACGAATTGAAGCCGTCAATGCACTCGGCCGCAAGAACTCAGATGTGGTAGTGAACAACATCGATGCGCCGAATTTTGGAACGTTTGCCGGCGGACAAGGAAGAGCGTTCACGCTGAGAGTCCGGTTCGTGGGCAGGAAATAGCCGCGACTAGCCAGGGGCCCCAACCGCCTCTTTAGCGCCTCAAGTCCAAGATGCTCAGGTCTGGGGCGGGGCGTTTGAGCAACGAAATGAATCATAACGTCCTTCATGTAGGGTCTCACGTCTGGTGCAAAGCTGAATGCGAAAGACAGACGGTGGAAGTGCGCGAATGCCCGTGAGTTGTCCCTCGCCAAAACTCTGGCCGACCGCAGAATCAACAGCTTGCAACAATATTTCCAATCCTTGATCTGATATAACCCCAGGCCATGTGCAGCCTGCTTCTCGTCTGGATCGGAGCACTGATTCGCCTCTTCCGTAGCCGCGGGAATCTTAGTATTAGAAATCTCGTGCTCCGGCAACAACTCGCTGTGCTGAAACGTCGGCATCCCCGTCCGAGCATACGTCCGCTCGACAAGCTCTTCTGGGTCGTCGTTCGTCGATTCTTGTCAGGATGGAAACAAGCTCTCATCGTCGTCACGCCTGAAACCTAACCTGTTGGCACCAGACAGGTTCTCGAATGTATTGGAGGTTGATCTCCAGAGTCAGGAGGTATCGACGGATACGAACGAGTTGTGCGCGGAGCACAGGCCGGTCAACAGAATAGCTTCGACCGACGTTTGCAGTTGCGATTCCGCGAATGGTGAGCGGACGGAGGAGGGCGCGATGCCTCGTTACGAGTACCTATGTCCGGCCTGCAGTAAGAAATTCTCAATCGTTTTGACTCTTGCGGAACATGAAAAGGGTCAAGTGAAATGCCCAAAGTGCGGGAGCACGAAAGTCGAACAGCAATGGGCCGCATTTTACGCGACGACGTCTAAGAAGAGCTGAGCTGCACGAGTGTCGAGCCGCGGGCATTCCGACCAGCTTTGGGAATTTTCAGGCCCGTTTGGTTTCTAAGAGTACGTGCTGGAATGTCCGTTGTGCATTGACAACTCCGAAAAACGGTTCAATATGAGCGGAAGGGACCCAAACCCCGCTGACTGCTGTTCCACAGAAGACCGTAAATGGACGTCCCGCAGGAGACCAAACATGACCGCTAAGATTCTGACCTTTTCATCCCACGGCGATACGACGCTTCTCGAATACGATCCGGCAACCGCTGACATGGAAGAAGTGAACAAGGTGATTGCCGAATATGAAGCCAAGACCGGTGCGCAGCCGTTTGACATGGCAACCGGTGAACGCATCGAGAGAGTCACCCGTCAGCAGAACGAAGTCTTGATGGTTCATCCCATCGCGGGCGGCTAACCGTCCGCTAGCCGCTGTCGACAGCACCCCGGCTGGCGGTGTAAGACGTTCGCTGGCATTGGACTGAAAGCGACGCTGGCGGGAGTCCATTTCCGCCCCGGATGTGTTTGTATGGCGCTCGCAATTCTATCTGTGATTGTCTTCCTCGCCCTCATCGTGTGGAGGTTTGTGTTCAACGGCCAGCAGCGCAGGCCAGTGGTCAGGGAAATCGGCGTTCCCCGGCAGCAAGACAACAGCTTCTTAGAGCAGGGCCTCCGCATCCTAGACCTGGTCGGAGTAGCGGTAATTCCAGATAACCGCTTTGAGAAAGGTTCGAATGGTGCACAGCCCATCGCCCCAAGAGATCGCGCGCAAACCTATCTGCGCCGCGTCGTTGCCCTCACCGGTGCCACGCTAATGGGTAGGGGTTATGTCCTGGACGTCGGCACCACTAGATTCGAAGTGCGCGATAGATATGTCCGGCGGCTGCGGGACCTGACAGATCCCACATGTGCATACGAGGAAACCTGCTTTTACTCCGCGGACAAAAGCATGCCGAAAGCCAAGCAAATTGCTACCGCGCTGCTGCAGCTCAAGAACAATCCAGCGCTCTTTGACAGGTGGGTGCACCAGTGCGGCCTAGCGTTTAAGGCCGACGGTCAGGTGTTCACCCGTGCGCAGTGATCGGCTCGCGATGAGAATGCAAACCAAATTCACGCGCGCCCAGCGCGCAGCAGAGTACCTGAAGCGCGTCGCTGCACTCACTGGAGCCAAGGAAGACGACGATGGCACTTACCACCTCACAGCCGGGAGTACGCACTTCCTGGTGGACTCTAAATTCGTACGTGTTCTCTCCCCCCGCTCCGAATCGACGTGCTTTTCTGTTGCGGCGGACCTAGACATGCCGAGCGCGGAAGTGGTGGCGTCTGCATTGCTGCAACTGAAGAACAACGCAAGACTGTTTGAGAAGTGGAGAGACTGGCCGGCACATTCGTTCAAGGCGAATGGGAAGATGTTTAGAGACACATATCAGCTAACCAGAGATGAGACCTGAAAGAGCGCAGCGCCGACTCTAAAGGTGAGCTGTGCTCCTGTCCCTAAGGAGGCGTGATGTGGGGTAACAAGAAATCACATACACCGCGAACTGCGGACCCGGGACTGACAAATGTGAAAACGAATCAGTCGTTAATGGCCACTCCGGCGTCTTGGAAAAGAACACCCAAGATGAACAACGATGCGATCCGTCCAACCGGAGCGACGGCGGACCGCGCGACGGCCCGGCTGGGGCCGAGCCTGCATGTGAAAGGCGAAATCTCGGGCAACGAGGACCTATACATTGAGGGAACGGTTGAAGGACTGGTTCATCTCGATAAGCGGAAGCTGACAGTCGGAGCTACAGCAGAGTTGGCAGCCGACGTCATTGCTGGCGAGGTGATCGTGTACGGAAGCGTGAAGGGTAATGTCCATGGGAAGAGCAAGATCGAGATCAAGAAGGACGGTTCGGTGAACGGAGATTTGACGACGGCGCAGATCATCATCGAAGACGGAGCATACTTCAAGGGCTCGATCGAGATCGAGAAGAGCGCGGAAAAGGAAGGCGACAAAAACGTGTTCTCGCCGACGGCATCTGCGCCGGCTACGCCGGCGGCGGGCCCTGAGCCGAAGAGTATCTAGTCGCGAAGGAATGCTTAGATTCCTACGCTCACGATAGGTACAACAAATGGTTCGCTGAGTTCGGCGGCTCCCACCTCAGGTCTGGAGAGGCGGAGCACATATTTCCTTTTGTGGTGCGCCGCGCGATAATCTTGCCAATGCAGAGGGCGAAAGGAGTACGCCCATGAGCATATCCACGCGTCTCAAGAGTTTCCTTGACGAAAACCAAATCCCTTACTCGGTAATGACGCACATGAGGGCCTACACCGCGCAGGGTGCAGCCGCTACGATGCAGATTTCTGGAAAAGAGCTTGCCAAGACCGTGGTTCTGTGGACGGGCGAAGAAATGATTCTGGCCGTCCTACCGGCGCCGAGTCACGTGAGACTCGATAAGCTGGCTGCTGAGGTGGGAAGGTCTGTGCGACTAGCAACCGAGCAGGAATTCAGCAGTCTCTTCCCCGATTGCGAGGTGGGCGCCATGCCACCTTTCGGCTCTCTTTACAACTTGCTTGTGTACGTAGATGAGTCCCTGGCCGCCGATGAGGCGATTGTCTTCAACGCCGGGACGCACCGCGACGCGATTCGCATGCGGTACAACGACTTTGTTCGTTTGGCGAAGCCCAGAGTCTGCTCATTCGCTCAGAAAGGGTGATGCAAACGATCTCACTCGTTTTTCTTGGCGGTTTGTGTAGCGACGGCTTTCCGTTTTTCGGTTGAAGGAATAAAGCTGGCACCCGCCTGCGTCGCTGGGGTTGCTATCTGAGTCGGCTGGGTTAATCTGGTTATTCACCGCTCGGCGTTACACGCAGCAGGACCCATGCTTGAAGGCTGATAGGGTCCATGCATGGAGGTGACCGGTGGCCTACGTCATCGCCGAACCCTGCATCGGAACCAAGGATACCGCGTGTGTAGATGTGTGCCCGGTGGATTGTATCCATCCGGCGAAAGGCCGCACCTATGATGATGGCCGCCCGACGTTCGATGAAGTGCCTCAACTGTACATCGATCCCACTGAGTGCATTGACTGCGGGGCCTGTGTTCCGGTTTGTCCGGTGACGGCAATTTTCGCGCTGGAAGATCTGCCGGAGAAATGGCACGCGTACATCGAGACCAACAAGAATTACGTTGACGGCGGTAAATTTCAGCCCGACAAGTATCAAAAGGCAAGCAGCTGACGTTTCCCTCGGCACTGCGCTTGGCACCAATGCGTACGTTCCACGAAATCATTCATGAAAACGTTCGCGAGGGTGAACTGTACGAAAAGCTCGACCGCAACTGGGTGCGGTGTTTTGCCTGCGGGCACTGTTGCAAAATTCCAGACGGCCAGCCTGGGGTTTGCAAAGTTCGCTACAACCGGAGTGGAACCCTGTATGTGCCCTGGGGCTATGTCGGCGGCATCCAATGCGACCCGATAGAGAAAAAACCCTTCTTCCATGCTCACCCAGGAGCACTGGCATACAGCTTCGGAATGCTCGGCTGTGATTTGCACTGCTCCTACTGCCAGAATTGGGTGACCTCGCAAGCCCTGCGCGACCCCGCTGCCGTTGTCGGCCCGATGCATGTTACGCCCACAGACCTTGTTCACAATGCCATCCGCCAGGGAGGCAGGGTCATCGTCAGCACGTATAACGAGCCGCTGATTACGAGCGAATGGGCCGTGGCTGTTTTCAAAGAAGCGCGCGCGGCTGGATTGATAACCGGTTTTGTTTCCAACGGAAACGGTACCCCCCAGGTCCTCGAATACCTGCGACCGTGGGTGGAGCTTTACAAGGTGGACCTGAAGAGTTTCGATGACCGCCACTATCGTCAGCTCGGCGGACGCTTACAGCCCATCCTGGATACCATTCGACAGTTGCACGAGATGGGTTTTTGGCTGGAGATCGTCACGCTGGTGATTCCCGGGTTCAACGACTCCAACGACGAGCTCACTCGGCTGGCCGAGTTTCTGGCGGGCGTGTCGCCGGATATTCCTTGGCATGCAACGGCCTTTCACAAAGATTACAAAATGACCGATCCAGAGAACACCGGCGCCGAGTCGCTGATGCGGGCAGCAGAGATCGGCAAGAGGGCAGGCTTGCGTTACGTCTATGCCGGGAACTTGCCAGGCATCGTCGGCGACTGGGAGAACACGCGATGCCCGAATTGCCAGGAGCTGCTCATTGAACGCTACGGTTATCTGATCACAGGCTACTTCCTTACGCCTCAGGGTTGCTGCCCATCTTGTGGCGCCAGCATTCCCGGACGGTGGGATCTTGCGTTTCAGCGACAGATTACAGCCAGTCCCTTTGCGCCGCGCATGCGCCCCCAATCAGATTTGCCTGTGCTGAACTCCTAGAAAGCCACGCAATTTCTTGGCTCTCGTCTCGAGGACACGTAGAGCACAGAAACGGGCACCTGTTGACTGTCTAGAGTAATCTATCCGCGCACCTCGGGAGAGGCTCTCATGTAATGGAAGTCCTGACACACGGCGTGACGCATGTCCTGAGACCCGACATCCTGGAACTGCTGGTTGGGCTGGCGGTGTTTATCACGCTTCTCGTGCTCGCTGGCCTGATCCTCCAGGTGATGGGCTGTGCCAGAGACGCGCGAAGGTTTCCGCCTCCCGGTCAACTGGTCGACGTTGGCGGCCACCGGCTGCACATCTACCGCATGGGTGAGGGCACGCCAGCGGTAGTGATGGACTCCGGGTTTCCCGGCTCGTCGCTAAGTTGGACGTTCGTGCAACCCGAAGTGGCAAGGTTCACCCACGCATGCAGCTATGATCGCGCGGGCCTCGGTTGGAGCGATGCGGGCCCCATGCCCCGCTCAAGCCGGCAGATCGTTGAAGAACTCCGCGCACTGCTGTTCCATGCTCGAGTCGAAGGACCGTTTGTGCTCGTGGGGCACTCCTTTGGCACCTTCACGGTACGCCTCTATGCGAGCACTTATCCGGGCGACATTGTGGGCATGGTGCTCGTTGATCCCATCCACCCAAGCGAATGGTTTGACATGACCGAGGCAGCAGCAAGAAAACTTGCGGGCGCAATAAGGCTCTCTCGATATGGCGCGTTACTTGCGCGGCTGGGTGTCGCGCGTCTCATCTCCGTTCTCGTGCGTCTTGGCGCACCCGGACTGGCGCGCACCAGCGTTTCCCTGCTGACGGGTGGGACGCTCGCGGAGGCAGAGCGTATGATCGCCCCATTGGCGAAGTTACCTTCAGAGCTGCGTCCAATTATTGGGGCCTTGTGGACGCAGCCGAAGTTTTTTGATGCGATTGTAAGCCAGGCCGAGGCACTTCCTCAAAGCGCAGCCCAAGTTGCTGCCACCGGAGATTACAGTGACATTCCGTTGGTGGTGCTTTCGGCAAGCAGCTCATCTCCTTCGCAGATGAAGGGACATGAGGCCTTGGCGCACCTGTCTTCCCAAGGGAAACACATAGTTGCTTCCAAAAGTGGTCATTGGATCCAGCTTGACGAGCCCGATCTTGTGGTTGTGTCAATTCGTGAAGTGGTTGAGTCAGTTCGTCGTCGGTCGGGAACAACCTGGAGGGCGCGCAGAGAAGGAGAGCGCGAAGAGCGACGTTAGGCCAAGACTTAGGACAAGCGGAGACTCTGCGCGCGGCCTTTACTCGCTTCTGACAAACTGAAAGAGATGGTTGAGATTGCCTTCAACGAATTGGGGCGTAAGCGGCAAGGTATCCATGAAAACGCTTTGCACGAAGTGCTGGGCCAAGGGGACGCCAAAACACAGGCGACTGAGGGGAACTCGCTCCTTGCTTTTACAATAGCAGTCCGCAATAGACTTCTCGGCTTTGCTTCCAGGGGGTTGTGAGCATGGCGCAGGGGTGGTACCGAGCGATGGCGGCCAGTGTTCTGTCGCTTCATGCGGTCTATATCGCCTGGGTCATCTTCGGCGCATTCTTCACGCGGGGCCGGCCGCGGCTCGCGGCGCTGCACGTTGCGACGCTGGTGTACGGAGTAATCATCGAAATCTTTGGTTTCTGGTGCCCGCTCACGGCGTTTGAAACGTGGCTTGAGGTGCTTGGCGGCGTTTCGGCTTATCGCGGCCCATTCCTTCTGCATTACCTCGATGCGGTGGTGTACCCTAATATTCGCCCGAACCTTCTCATTGCGGGCGCTGTCGCCGTCTGCGTTTTGAATCTATGGATTTACGCCCGGCGTGTCCGTGTCCGACATTCACTCGGATGAACAAGAGGCCGCAGGGCTACGCGGGCGGGGATGCAACGGTGCCGGTGGACTAAGGTTTTGATGCTGGCTTTTCTTCCGAATCCCTGGTCTTCATCAAGCTCGAAATGTATAGCGTCACTGCGCGTCGTTCTTCCCCGGTCTTGTCCCGGAGGCGCCCGTTCACCGCCCGGGCAATCTCGTCCGTGGACAGCCCGCGCTCGTTCAAGGGCGGGCCGGTCTTGAGCGGCTTGTCGCCGCGCTCGTTGTGGCAACGGGCGCACCGCGCGAGGAAAAGCTCCTTGCCTGTGGAAAGCAACCGGGCGCGCTCTTGTTCTGACGGCGGCTGATCGGCAGCGGGTGCTTGACGAGCGCCCGGCACGCGGATCGCGATCCCGCCAGCGAAACCGAGGAGGGTGACGGAGAAGACAAGCGCTGTAGTTCTTCCGCGCATGGCTGCCTCGTATTCTACTCCGATTAGACGTAGCTCTCGTCCTTTCTCATTCTGACGCGAAACTTGCCAGGCCAGGACGCGAATTCTGCAGGGTGAGGTCTCGAATTTTGCAGGAGAGGAAATTGCAGAGATGACATTAAAGAATCGGCTCCACCGTACGGCTTTTGGTGGGAGGGGTCATACCGCAGCCGATTGACGCCAGGTGCGCGTGCGACTAGGATTTTCTTCCATAACGCTTTTCGGTGGGCAGGTAGTCGTGCCCCAGTACAATTTTCTTTGTCGGGCCTGCAACAAAGAGTTCTCGAAAATCCTGACAATCTCGGAGTATGAGAAGGGCCAAATCGTCTGCCCACACTGCAAAAAGCAAGGACCTAGAGCAGCGGCGGGCAGCCTTCTATGCGGTAACCTCGAAGAAGAGCTAGAAGAGATCCTCGACACGGAACTCGATCCGGGACTGACATTATTCCGGGGAGAAGAAGTGTATGAGGCGTGCAAAACAAAGGCAGCGGAGGAAGACGATTCAAAGTTGGAAGGGTGCAACGCCACGCCTTGAGCGCTGGCGGAAAGACCTAAAGACGCTGACGGTGGAACTCAAGCAACCACGGGTGATTGACGTTGCTCCGATCGACTTCGTAAGTAGGGAGCCGGTCGAACGCGAGGGAACGCCGACGAACAGATTCCGGGGCAACTCCTTTACCTCACGAACGCAGACCTGACAATACGTAGGCCGTCCGGGGCGATTCTGGTGATTGACTGCTATGAGGTGGTCGCGATCTCTGACGAAAAAACGCGATTCGAGCCGCGCTAGCACGCCTTAGCGCTGTTTTTCCCCAGGGAAAACAATCAAACCTACGAGGCGCCTGTCGCCTTTGCGTGCTCATGTCTCAAGCGGATTCGGAAGGAGCGCTTTTCGGGCATGATCACAATCTGGTTTTCGCGCGCCAGCCATCCAATGGCCCAGTCGAAGGTGGGTTCCTTCCCTTTTACCGCTTTCTTCAACTCGCTGAGGGACTGTTCGCCCCTCGTGTTGAGCGCATCCCAAATCGCCCCGGCAGTCTTGCCGATTTCTTCTTGCATTGTGATTCCTTTTACTTCGCACAATCCTCACCGCGCGAATACACACTCCATCCTCGACCAAATGACGCCGGTGAGGTCTCGTGAGCCAGATTTGAAAGTCGTCCGAGGTCTAAGGCTTCGCAGCGGCGGCCTTGGTTTTGGCGAGCTCAGGGACGACGCCGAGCTGCTGCATAAGGCCCAGAGCGTCCCAGTTGATCCAGCCTTCTGCCATCTTGCCGCCAGTCAAGCGGGCGACGCTTACCCCGGAGATAGTGAACTGCTTCCCCGTTGGGGCAATCCCGCTGAGATCGCCTTTATGGGTACCCCGACAGGACCAACGGGCGACTACTGTTTCGCCTTCGGCGAAGATGTCCTCGATCGTCAATCGAAGGTCGGGAAAGGCAGTGCGGTAGAGAGTCGCTCTCTTCTTCTCACTCTCGGGGCCCAGCCCAACATCAGGTGTCGAAGGGTCATGGTGGGTGTAGTTGGGGGCAAAGAGCTGGTCTGCCACCGACAGATTGCCCTTGTTCCAAAGTTCTTCAAACAGACGACGGATGACAGTTTTGTTTTCTTTCGACATGAGGTGTTCTCCTTTTTGAGAAGTGCAAGGTTCCTACCTGCATGAGGCGAGTCGGGCTCGATGGGAGGGGCCTGAAACCGCTGCGGTCTTGGACGTGCAGTCCAGTACGTCGTACAGAAGCTTAGGCTCCGCGCGAGTGCAGAAAAAGGAGCCGACGACGTACTGACCTCTTAGCGCTCAACGCGGAGCTTGGCTATTAAAGAAATTGCGCTCGGACTACGGAGCGGGAGGCCCGCCTCACACGGCGAAACCTCAGCACGAGCTTGTTCCCCGGAGAATACGCGTGTCAAGGAGAATCGAAAAAATTCTTCGGTGCAAAACGAGCGGCGGCGACTCGGAAATCTGCCAGATCAAAGCAAACGCTGCGGGGCGGTCTTCGACGCGGTAGTTTGTGTCGTTGTGAGGAGAAAACTAGGGTTTGTAGAGCTGGTCGATTTTGGCGGCCAGGACAAAATCGCTCTCCGTCAGGCCGTTGATTTTGTGCGTCCAGGTCGTAATCCCTACTTTTCCCCAGGGAAGGGAAGATATCTGGGTGGTGCCCCTGCTCCTCCGCAAATTCGCCTACGCGGTTTACGAACTTGAGGGCTTCGCGAAAGTCGGGAAACTTGAAGGCCTTCGCGATGTGGTGTTCCTCAATAACATTCCATCCGCCCACCTGCTTTTGCAGAGATGCGAGTTCCTCACCCTTGAGCGGAGGCACTCCTCCTCGGCAGGGGACACAGGCTTTGGTTGCTAGGTCTTGCATTTGAGGAATAATTCTAGCACTGGGAGCTGCCGGGGCCTGGACGAAAGGAAAAGGCAGCGAGGCCGGCCATACGGACGCGGGTTGCGGACACGGGGTTTGAGTGGGTGTAGAATCCGGGACCAGAGGCAAGGTCTCCTTCCCCAGAGGGTTGGTCATGTGCCCAACCGACCTGCAGCGATACAAGAGACTGCTATTGGATAAGCGGCGCGAGTTGTCGTTTGCCCAGGGCGACACGCAAGCCCGGGTACCGGCAGCTGGGATATGCGTTCAAGGCGAACGGGAAGATGTCCAGGGGTGCAGGTTGGTCGGAGGGGGATGAGACTTGAAGCTTTACAGCGCCGACTATATTTGTCAGTTGTACTGGGCCAAAGGTTCGTCTGCATTGACTATGTGTTTCCTGTGGAAAGACAGCTGCGCCAAGGCCTCATGTCATCTGCGAAGGAGATGAACTGCTCGCCGAAAGCACCACCAACGGAATGTCACTGTAATCTCCGGTGGCAGCAACTTGGGCTGCGCTTCGAGGAAGTGACTCGGCCTGGCTTACAATCGCATCAAAAAACTTCGGCTGCGTCCAGAAGGCAGCAATAATTGGCCGCCGCTCCGAAGGTAACTTCGCCAATGGGGCGATCATAGACTCTGCCTCCGCGAGCGCCCCGCCCGTCATCAGGGAAATGCTGGAGCGCGCTGATCTAGGTGCCTCAAGACTCGCTAGAGCGGAGATGAGACGTACCAAGCACACTTCGGGGATCCGGACTGGCATTCCTGCGCAGAGGAAAGGAAATCCCGAATAAGAACGGTTGCAACATGAGGTCAGTGTTCAGTCTGTTTTCGTCCGACCTGGCCATCGATCTGGGTACCGCAAACACGCTGGTGTTCTCACACGGCAAAGGCATCGTGGTGAATGAGCCGTCGATCGTGGCGATCAATAAGACGAGCGGCGAAGTGGTCGCCGTGGGCCGGCAAGCAAAAGAGATGCTAGGGCGGACGCCGGGGAACGTGGTGGCCATTAAGCCGATGAAAGACGGGGTGATAGCGGATTTCAAAGTCACGGAAAAGATGCTGACGTACTTCATCCAAAAGGCGCACAACCGGCGCGTGCTGGTGCGTCCGCGCATCGTCATCGCGGTGCCGAGCGAAATCACGCCGGTGGAAAAGCGCGCGGTGCAGGACTCCGCTTACGGCGCGCGGGCCAGCGAAGTGTATCTCGTGGAGCAGGCCATTGCGGCGGCGATCGGCGCGGGCCTGCCAATCGAAGAGCCTTTGGGAAATATGGTGGTCGACATCGGCGGCGGAACCACGGACATCGCAGTGATTTCCATGAGCGGCATCGTTTACTCGCGCTCCGTGCGCGTAGCCGGAAACGAGATGGACGAAGCCGTGATGCAATATCTGAAGCGCAAATACAACCTACTGGTGGGCGAGCGTACCGCGGAACAGATCAAAATGGAGATCGGTTCCGCCTATCCGTTGGAAAAACCGGTCACCATAGAAGTGAAGGGGCGCAACCTGATCGAGGGTGTGCCGCGCACGGTTACCATCGATGACAGCGAAATCCGCGAGTCCTTGAACGAGTGCGTGGCGACGATCGTGAATGCGGTGCGCGCGGCGCTCGAGCGCACTCCACCGGAGCTTTCCGCGGACATCAGCGATCGCGGCATCGTGCTGACGGGCGGCGGCGCGCTGCTCAAGAACTTAGACAAGCGGATCCGCGAGGAAACGGGGTTGCCGGTATCCATCGCGGATGATCCGTTGGCATCGGTGGTGCTCGGCACGGGCAAGATGCTGAGCGATTTTCGCTTGTTGCGGCAGGTTTGCATTGATTAGTTGTCAAGAATTGGCTAGCGGCGCTGAAACTTCGGGAGTCAGCCAGTTCCTTGGAAGGACGTCTTCTCAAATGGGATGAGAAGGCCGGTCTCCCGCGGGATGCGATACGCTCCCAATGGTCGACGCGCTTGAGGCGCAATAGAAAAGGAGACCGGCTGTGAAGAAGATTAGCACTGTGGCGACCAACGGAAACGAGATTTTCAAAGAGCACAAGCTAACGATCGGTTTGGATCTAGTAGATCGATCAACCCATTGCTGCATTTTGAATGAGGCAGGTGAAGTGATTCTGGAGCACAGCCTACCGACGACGCAGAAGGGAATCCACCAAGTCTTCAATGGGATCCCGCGCAGTCGAATAGCACTAGAAAACCGGGGCCCACTCACCTTGCGTAAGCCGGCAGTGCCCAACTTCCGTACCAAGAGACGGGAGCCGAGGTCGATTATCAGGTAGCAGCACCTGCTGAAACGGGAACGCCCAACTTGCACCGAGCGAAATAAATTACTCCACTACTCGGAAATCTCTGTAACTCAATTGAAAAGGCTGGCCGTTTTCTGTCTGACCGAGGCATCGGCGGCTGAGTCTACCGTGGACGGTCCAATTCAGTTGAGATGGCGATTACATTGGCGGAAGGACTCAAGAGCATCTATGGCCAAGAATTTCAAGACCTACTACACGAGAATCAGCATTACCATGCCTTACGAGCTAGCGTTAACTAATGCGTGCTGGTGAGGTCTCTCTTCCAGCTGAGCTTGACACCGGAGGGTGGCCGACCTATGGTTTGCGCAAGGATAGAGTTGAAATCGGAAG
>Ga0209647_1002374_pt1 | contig 15303 bp, 10 predicted proteins | sample GraSoi_2013_60cm_FD_185827 | JGI IMG/M metagenome (GOLD analysis project Ga0209647, IMG submission 185827) | Grasslands soil microbial communities from the Angelo Coastal Reserve, California, USA - Sample 9_17_2013_60cm (SPAdes) (version 2) | ecosystem: Environmental > Terrestrial > Soil >...
GCGCCGGAGCTTCCGCTCGCCGCGGCGGCCCGGGCCGGCGCCACGGGGCGGCGGAGCCTTCATGATATCCATCATGATCCGCCGGGCGATGCCCTTCAGCGTCCCGAGAGGAAGGCTGTTGACGAAAGCGGCAACCCGCGCCTGATCCGCAAGCGTACGCTTGCCGCCTAGCTTGTGAAGGTCGCGTACGAACGCTAGCGCCTCCTCGCTCGTCGCCGGCTCTATGACCTGTACGGGGCGGGGCGGTTTGCGCTCCATCGCCGTCTCCTGAATCCCGAGCGGGGCGACCAGGGCCTGCTGGGTGAGTGGGGATTCCATCATGAACATGTGGTCGATGTCGGCTGTGACGGTGATCGGAGCGTTCATGCCGGGCTTCGCGAGGCGCGTCGTCCACGCCGGCTGAATGCCGTCGCCTGGCACCACCGAGCTATCCTTGATCGGGCTTGGCGGGCTCGGGAGAAGATGCCACGTAATGCTGCCGACCGTGTCGGCAGGACCGGATTTGACGCCGCGGATGCTGAAGAACTTGCCGGCCACCGCGGGCGGCAGCGGAGCGGCCAATTGGTGGTATATCATCAGGGCATGGGCAAGCTCCTGCATGTTGAAACCGGTGTTGGTGGGATACCTGTTGGGCTGCGGATTGTAGGGATCCGCGAACTGCAACGGATTGACGGCATCCAAGCTCGGATAATTCTGAAGCGGGAATTGCGGATCGCTCGAGAGCCACGGCTTGTCTTTCGCGTATGTCGCCGCATCGAGGTAGAGCAACGTATAGCATCCCGGAAATGAGGATATCACTTCGATGACCGCGTCGGTGCCGAGATAATTCAGCAGGGGCTCGCCCTCGAAATAGCGATGGATCTGGCCGCCATAGCCGTAAAACGGCGTCGCGACGGTAACGGCGCAGTACATCCCGCCGAGGATCGGATCCGTCGAGCGCGATGCGCGATTGACGACCATGCCGCCCGAGCTGTGACCAACCAGCGCGAACTTCGCCAGCGGGTCGGCATTGCAGGCGTTCTGCACGGCCGTGCGGAAGTGCGGAAGAAACTGGGTCAGGAAGAACGTCACGATGTCTTCGAGGCGACGCCGCCAGTCCCACCCGAAGACGAACCAGTCGATGGCATTCTGCTCGCACCAGTCGGTGAAGGCGCTATAAGGAGTGCATCCCAGGAACTCGACGGCGCCGTCCGCGATGATGATCCGATCGTCGAGATCGCGATACTCTCCGGTCCCGTCCTGGTGCATTTTGAGGGTCAGCGCATCGCCGAGGAAGGTCTCGACCGTGAGCCAGACCGTGTCGTATGAGAAGGTCTGCGGCGTGGTGACGTCGTCGCGATAGCGCTTTCGCGCCCGCCGCAGCTGGGAACCCATGCCGCCGGGAAACAGGAACAGCGTCCGCCGCTGATTGCTCGGCGGGGCGGAGGTGTAACGCTGGATGAACTCGGCGATGGCGACGTCCATGATGCGCAGCTGCTCGCTATCGCGAGTTGCGGCATAACTCATCGGATGACGCTCTCCTGCTCTGAGCGTTGCTCCGACATCGCCGCGCGGCGCGGCTTCGCGCCCGCCGGAATGTACGGCTTCAGCCATTCGGCCGGGCCGCCGCCGGCATCGGTCAGCGCAATCGGATCGAAGTACCGCTGGCGATCCTGCTCGCTCACATCGCTGGGCCGCTCGAAATACTGCGGATCGAGCGTGTCGCTTCCCGCCAGATAAGACCGCGGCTGCGACGGCGTCGCATTGGACCAGACGAAGCAGTGCAGGTTGGCCGCGGAGGCAATGTACCAGCGAATGGGGTTGAGGGACCGTGATCGTGCAATCCGCCGCAGCGTCTTGGCCAATATTCCGAGGCGCCCGACGACGGTCCACGGGCGCCGGAACATCCTCTCGACGAAGGCGACGATCGCCTCGGGCCGGTCCGCCAGCTTCGCATACCCGATCGTCTCTCCGTCCAGCTCGCGCAGGCGCAGGTTCGGCGCCAATTGGCCCGAAGCGAGATCAGCCCAGAAGCTCTCAGTGCCGGCGAGCGGCGCCACGACGCTGAGATAGACCGGCATCGGCAACAGCGGATTTTGCGCGATCGCCTGGATCTGCTGCTCCATCGCCGCTGCGCTCTGATGGCGGGGATCGAAGAGGTAGCCGTAGGTGATGGAGATTCCCCGGCTCTCGGCGTAGGCGATGTCGTCGACGATGTTGTACCGCCGGCTCAGGTTCTGCGTCTTGTTGTAGCGCCGAAGCAGTTCGATATCGAAGGATTCCACACCGGCGAAGAGCCCGATACATTTCGACGCTGCCAAGTGCCTGACCAGGCTGCGGTCGTGCAGCACGTTCTGGGTCACCAGCGCAGCCCAGCCGCGTATCTTCTGATGCGACCGCATGAGCTCGCAGACTCGGAGCATGTGCGCACGATCATCCGAGAAGTTGTTGTCCAGCAGCATGAAGATGGGATACCAGCGACGAAAGCTGAACCGCGGGCTGGACGAGATGGCGCTATCGATGCCGGCGGACAGGGTGTCCAGATCGTAGCTGGCATGGGCGCCGACTTCGGCAGGTATGACACAGAAGCTGCATTTGAAGCTGCAGCCTCGCGACGCTTCCATGAGATGGACGCTTGGGCTGATGCCGCTCTTGGCGAGAAGCCCGTAGTCGACCGCATAAGAAGTTATCCGAGCGGCCGGCGAGCGGTAGATCGGCTGCAGCGAACCGCGCAGGAAATCGGCGACGACGGCGGGCACGCTATCGACGCCTCCGGCGCATACGGCGTCGAAGAACTGTGCGGCGAATTCCGGGAACGACGTGCAGATGCTTCCGCCGGCGACGACGGTGACGCCGCTGCGCCGAAAAAAATACGCCAGCTGGCGCATGCGATCGAAATCCGGCTGGAGGCCGGTCAAGAACACCAGGTCGTAGCCCACGCAGTTGTCAGGATCGAACGGTCCGTGCCAGTCCTCGTGATGAAGGCGCACGTCCAAGCGCCCTTGGTCGATCAGCGAGCCGATATGGAGCCCGCTGATCGGCTGCATGAAATAGCGCGAGCGACGTTTGTCCCGACCGGGGCGCAGATGCGTGCAGATGACCAGGACCCGCGGCTTGGATGGCGGATCCTGCCAGCCAGCCTTCCTATCACACGGCCGTGGCAAGGCACTTGACAGCTTGGAGCTCATCGCTCCCCACGCGCGAAGGTAGGGGCACGCCCGTTTGACGTGGCGCGTTAGCACCAATATAGACGATGGTATGCGTCAGTCACCGTGATTACAATAGGTAATAGGAGGGACGTTCACCTATCCGGCTCTTCCGCAAGATCTTTAAGACCAAGCGAGGGATACTAAGGGAACGGACGACCATGGAACCCGGGACGCCTGAATCAGCCCCGTCCGCAGCCGAACGCCGCTATGTCACGATCGTCTTCGTTGATCTGGTCGGCTACACGGAGTTGTCCGAGCAACTCGACCCGGAGGATCTGAGGGTGCTGCAGCGCCGCTACCAGAACCTGGCGCTGCGGGTTATGGAACGCTTCGGCGGCTTCGTCGCCAAGTTTGCGGGCGACGGCATCCTGATCTATTTCGGCTATCCTATCGCGCATGAGAATGACGCCGAGCGCGCCTTGCGGGCGGCGCTCGAGCTGATCGAGCGGCTCGGCGGCCTGGACACGCACGTGCAAGACGCCGTGATGCCGCCGCTCACCGCGCGAATCGGGGTCCATACCGGGTTGGTCCTCATCGCGCCGGAGCTGATGAGCGGCGGGTCGAGCGAGCACAGCGCGACCGGTGATGTGGTGAATCTCGCGGCTCGGCTGCAGGCCGAGGCACCGCCCGGCGGAGTCGTGGTCAGCAAGGAAACGCTCGAGCTTGTCGAAGGGCAGTTCGAGTGCGAGCCGCTCGGAGCGAGGTCCATCAGGGGCCTGTCACGCAAGGTTGCCGTCTATCAGGTGATCAGGCCCGTTCCCGGCGCGAAACGGGCGGCACGGCGGCTGCTTCGCAGCGCCCTCCGCATGGTGGACCGAGAGTCCGCCATGGCGGCGATTCTCTCCCGCTGGAAAACCGCGAGGGACGAAAACCGATGCCAAACCGTCGCCGTGATCGGCGAGGCCGGCGTGGGCAAGACGCGCCTCGTCCGAGAGCTTTGTAGTCGGCCAGAGCTGGCGGGCGCCGCGATCGTGCAGGTCAACTGCCAAGAGATTTTCGCGAGCACCCCGCTCCACCCGGTGGGGAGCTTCTTGTGGGCGCGCGCCGGCCTGACCGTCGCGGACGACGCGAGCGCGCGGCTGAAGAAGATATCGACGTTGCTCGACGAGCTTCGCTTGAACAGTCCGGAGAACCGCGAGCTCTTCGCGAGCCTCCTGGGTCTCGCCGTGACGGGCATCATGGAGGCCAGTGCGCCGACGCCTCTCCTGTTTAAGCGAAAGCAGTCCGATTTCGTCGTGTCGGTCATCGGCCAGGCGGTGCGCACGCAGCCGACGATCCTCTGGGTCGAGGATGCGCACTGGCTCGATCCATCCTCGGCCGATCTGCTGCATGAGATCGTCGCCGCGCTGACCGGCGCGCCCCTCCTGGTGCTCTTGACGCGGCGGTCATTTCCCAAGGGATCGCCGCTGCCGGAACCGGACGAGGTCGTCCATCTCGAGCAGATGGACGATCGGGACTGCCTCGAGATCGCCCGGTCGCTCCCCGGCGCCCATGCGCTGTCCGACGACATGGTTTCACGCGCGATCGAAGCTGCCGACGGCGTGCCGCTTTTCGTCGAGCAATTCACCATATCGCTGATCGAGGAGCAACTGCAGATACCTCTCATGAGCCGCAAGCGGAGCGGCGTTCCGCTCATGCTCGCGGAGATGATGTCCGAGCGTCTCGACCGGCGCCCCGGGGGCCGCCGGATCGTGCAGGCCGCGGCCTGCATCGGGCGCTCGTTCACGCCTCAATTCATCGCCGCCGTGTTGCAGCAGGAGCTGGAAGGATTTGCGGAGCCGCTACAGGCACTGGTCGAGGCGGAAATTCTCTTGCCCAGGCGCTATGGCGCCGAAATACGCTACGAGTTCCGCCACACTCTGCTCCAACGAATGGCATACGAATCGATGCTGCAAGCCGAGCGGCGTGCGACGCATGGGCGGATCGTCGACGTCCTGCGCGGCCAGGACGAATCCGGTCCGCCGCTCCCGGAGGTGATGGCACACCACCTGACCGAAGCCGGCATGTTTCGCGACGCGATCGGCGCCTGGCTGCAGGCCGGGGTGAGCGCGGCGCAGCGATCGGCGCATATCGAAGCCATCGAGCACATACGAAAGGGCCTCGGTTTTTTGGACAAGATCCCGGAGGCTGCGCTGCGGCGCCATCTGGAGCTCAACCTTCAGGCGGCGTTGATCGGCTCCATCATGGCCACCGAAGGCGCCACCTCGATGCGCGTCTCCGAGTGCTGTCAGCGCGGACTTCAGCTGTGCCAGGAAGGTGAGCCCACGCCGCTGGTCCTTCCCTTCGCCTTCGGCCAGTTCACCTTCACCAATTGCCGAGGCCGAGTTGAAGAGGCCACCTCGCTCGCCCGCCTGTTTCTCTCCCTCGCCGAGCGCAATGGCAACGAATCCGCGCGCGTGATCGGACACCGCATGCTCGGCACGGTCCTATTCGCACAGGGCGAGGCGGCAAAGGCAAGAGAGCAGTTCGAACGGTCGCTACACCTCTACTCGCCCGAACGCGATGCCGCGACCACGCACATGTTCGGGCAGAACACGGAGATACACAGCAAGTCGGGTCTGAGCCTCGCGCTCTTTTGTCTCGGAGAAGTCGAGCAGGCGCTGACGGTCGGGGTCGATGCCCTGCAGTCCGCCGATATGCTGCGGCATCCGCACTCGACGGCGATTCCGCTCACCTATGTCGGCGGCTGGGTCTTCGGGTTGTGCGAAGCAACCGACCATCTGATGCGCGAGGCGAAGCGATTGATTGCGCTCGCGGACCAGCATCGGCTCGGCGCATTTCGCGCTCACGGGACGGGTCTCCTGGGATGGGCATTGTGCCAGCGCGGCGATCTCGACCACGGCGCCGCGGCGATCGAGCAGGCTATTGCAGCCCTGGACTCGATCGAGTTTCGCATGGCGATTTCCGGCTATCTGGGGAACTGGGCCGACGCCCTGCGGCGGCTGGGGAAGCTCCAAGCCGCAGAAGCCGCGTGCGCGCGCGCCATCGAGTTGATGCGCGAGAGTAGCTTTCGATGGCTTGAACCAGAGCTGCGCCGGATCGAGGCGCTGATCGCCGGCGGGCTTTCGCGGCGGGGCCCGGATATCGCCGAAGGAATGCTTCGGGGCGCGGTCGCCTGCGCCCAGAATCTCGGCTTCCCGGTGCTGGAGCGGCGCTGTCTGATCAGCCTCAAACGGTGTCTTGGACCGAAGCGCAAGGACTTCGAGCTGGAATCGCGGCTGAAGGCGCTGTCGCATTTCGGCGATCTCGCGCGGCGGGTGGCGGCCGCGGTTGCAGGTTCCGGCGCGCATCCTGACGGCGCGATTTCGGAGGATCGGGCAACGCGCAGCTGAGATTGCGAGCGGGACCTCATGTGGCGATCTGGACGCGCCGATCGTCCGGAATGGGGTCATCAGCGGCGATCGACGATATGCACGCTTGGTCGGGTCCGCTGTCCCGGCGATCGCTACGACTCTCGGCTTCGTCTACGTGGAGACCGGTCGCGCACGCGAAGGGGCCGCAATGCTGTCACGCACAATGGAGACACAGCGGTCCAATTCCCTTCCCTATGGGGTAGCCTGGTCCGCCATGTTTCTTGGCTTTGCGCGCCTGCGCGAGGGCGATGAGCGGGCCGCCGTGGCGCTAGGCTCAGAGGCCTTACACATCGCTCGACGCCACAGTTATCGTATCGTCGAAGCTACTGCGCTCCGATTGCTTGCTGTGTCTGAAAGCCGGCTTTCGCATTCTGCCGCGGAGCAGCGCTTTCAAGAAGCTCTTCTATGTTCAAAATCACTCGGGCTTGGCCCAGAGATAGCGCACTGCCGTTTCGGTCATGCGATCTCGCTGGCGCGAATGGATCGATTCCGCGAGGCATATCGCGAGCTTACGGGCGCTGCGGATCTCTACGGCGATTTGCGCATGGAATTCTGGCGTCAAAGGGCCCTGCTCGCGTCCAAGGACGTCGGTGGCGAACGCGAGGCATAACCACACACTCGGCGCTCCAGCTCGCAACTCGGTGCCGCTGTGCGGAGGCTGCTAGAGGGTCATCAGCGGCAGTCGACGATATCCACGCTTGGTCGGGTCAGCCGTCGGCAACGGACCTCAGGAGAGCCGCTGCTCAGGAGGCCCGTCCGGCAGGGGAGAGAGGAAGACATTTCCGGAACTGGCGCCGGATTGGTCCGCGCCGAGTTCTTTCCTGGGCCGGAGATGGTCCGCTGCCTGGTCCGCAGCTGGTGCGGAACGCGGGAGAAAATGGTCCACTTCGACCGCCATCTGTAGGTTTCACGTGGCACATTCGTCGATCCGGCGCCGGCGACGGGCGCGGCTTTCCGCGGAATTGCGCGGACTTGCGCCAATGCCGGCGTGCTGGCGAAGGGATCGACGAGATAGTGCCCGCACACCTGCAGGAAGCGCCGATTGTAGAGCCGGTCCTTGCCGATGAAGACCGTCTCCACCGCCGTCTTCATGTTGTCGTAGATGCCGCGCGCGCAGGCGCCCCGGAAGAAGGCGAAGGCCCGGTAGTGGCATCGAAGACCATCTCGTGCGTCTCGCGGATGGGGCGAGACGTCTCGCAGGGCGAAGCGTAAACGAGTTTGTCGCGCGGACTCAGCGCGTGGCCAGCAGCCCTTCGATTTCCCTTACCAGATCGGCCGAACGCACCGGCTTGAACAGAAGCCTTCCCTGGTGCATTGCCTCGCGCTCTGCCGCCCGCGGCGCGTAGCCCGTGGCGAAGAGCACCTTGATCGCGGGATGCATGACCCTGGCCTGCCGCGCCAACTGCCCCCCGTCCATGCCGGGCATGACGACGTCGGTGAACAGCAGATCGACATGATGATCGGCGAGAAGGCGAACCGCCTCATAGCCGTCGCTCGCGACCAGCACCCGGAAGCCCTTCTCGGACAGCATCTCCACGACGACATCGCGCACGGCGGCGTCGTCTTCGGCGAACAGTATCGTAAGAAGCTGCTCCATGCGCCCTCGTCGACCACCTCAATGATTGAGGCGCGCTTTTCTGCACGATCTCAGTATAGCACAAATGCCGGGAAGAGGACCTCAAATGCAGGTACTACTCGAATTAGGGCAATTATCATCCGGAAGGGGGAACACGGCGGTCGGCGACCCGATATGAACGGCTCCCGATTATTTTCGGTGCTGCCCCCTCAACAAAAATCCCGGCTCCATGGCGGAGCCGGGATTACTGTCGGTGGTTGCGGGGACCCGCAACCAACTATGTCGAACGGTCATGCGTGCGTAGGTCTAAAGCGGAAACCTCCAACCACCGACAGCTGAGCCATCGGCAGTCCTGATTTGAACTGTCCAAAAGTCGGGAGCCGGCCCATGAGACAGCCATCGCAAAGTGCCTCCTCCAGGCCCGTCCGCTAGTTGGCCGCCAGGATCTATCCACCTATGGTAGTCACCGGGAACTTTCTCGAAGAACGCGCTCATACCAATGGCCTTTGCGGCCCTCGGGCCTGGATCCCAGTAAACTCCTCGTGATCATAACCGTCCATACCGGACAGGGATTATTGGCTGATGAGGCCGCGCCAACTCCGTCACACCGGGCGCGGCCACGGGTCCGACGGAAGTCATAGGCCGCGGTGTATGGGTCCTTCCCCGGGTCCGGACTCGACCAGGGCCGGAGGCCGGCACTGATCACCGGCGATTCACTCAAACTTGTGTTTGCGCGAGCGCGCAGGGCTGCGAAGATGGCACGCTCGGTCGAGCGTCGCCTGGGACCGAGGCGCCCCAAACATTTTCCTCTCCCTGCGGCGAAGAGGGAGCTGTGTCGCCGAAAACTAGGGAGGATATGATGGTTCGGCAGCCGACACTTTGGTTCGCCGTTGCGATTTGGGCAGCGCTCGCCGGGGCAGCCATGGCGCAGGACAAGATCGCCTTCACTGATCTCGAATCGCTGCTCCGGGAGAGGCCGCTGAAACCGGGCGGCCCCACCGCGGATATCGTGGCGACGCGGCATGTGGACGCGAGCGAGCTGCAAGTTGTCGTGGCAAAGAAGATCGATTTGCACGCGCATGAAGATGCGGTCCACACTGTCTATGTAGCGCGCGGTGCGGGCGTCTTCCGCTTCGCGGGGGAAGCACGCCCGGTCAAGGCCGGGGACATCCTGACCATCCCCAAGCATGTCGTGCACGGATTTGAGGCGCAGGAGGGATCCGAACCCTTGGTCCTTTTGGTCGTCGAGACGCCGAGCTGAGGGATCGCGGAAGTGCCCGTGACCGGCGCAACCATCCAAGCCGGCTCGGACGACTATGCCACCGACTATGAATCGGTCCATGAGGCCCAGCTCGCTCAGGAAGATGCGGAACTCTGGATGCATTCCGTCTCGCCGGTGCCGAGATTGATCGATCGCATCGGCAGTCGATCGAGCACCGCCGCACCTGCGCGGGCGTCAGCCGATCCGTGGCGAGGGATCGCGGTAGCAGAAGGCGCAGGCGCGGTTGCATTCGTCGGTGAGGCCCAGTCCGAGCGCAAAGGACGGCTGGGGGGCCTTGACTTCACCAATCGACGCGGTATCGGCATGTCAAGTTTGCCTGCGTCATGGGCGGCCCCTCTCGTTCGGAGCGGCGGGGCGATCGTTCATGTTAGCGCACCGAGCACAACGCGAGAGATGAGGCGGCGATCATTGGCGCCGGAATATCTCACAACGATTATGGCGTCGAGGCCCAGACTCCTGCCGTATTGATGAAGCGCGAAGATCAATTGCAGCACAAGGAGGAAGAAATACGTCCAGGGCCACTCGCCCGGCGCATTGTAGAGGCCGAGCCACAGGTTGAGGATCTGCAACGCGCCGATGACGCTCCAGAAGCGCACGAAAATGCCGAGGATGAGCGACACCGCAGTCAGCACCTCGAGGCTGTAAACGATTGGAGCGAAGACGTAAAAGTGCGGCAGCACGATGTTGTTGACGAAATCGGCTTGCAGCGGGATCCAAGCGGACTTTCCCATCTCGGTGATCCAATAGGCAAGCCCGCTTGTCATCGGGTGGTCCGGCTGGTCGGTGTAATAGGGCGGCAGCTTCCACAACGTCTGCTGCCACCACATCGTGCCGATGATGAAGCGGAAGAACCAGTCCCCAACATGGCGGACCGAGCGCTGGCTCTCAATGGTCGCGAAGACATAGATCGCGATGGCTAGGCTACTCAGCAGCAGCAGCCAATAGATTCCGGTCGTCCACGCCGGTTGGGACAGGAACTCCAGCACATGCGAGATCGGATTGGGCTTCATTGGGCCGCTCCCTCTGCAAAATCCACGGGCATCGCTTGTTGCCTCATCCGAGACCGCTCCGGTAAACCGATTATCGGCTCGAGATGATCGCGGCCTGTGCGTCGCCGAGGCGCCTCAATTCGGCGAGGCATGCCTAAACGCCCTCCTCCAGGACGCTGGCCAGCAACCCGCCCGCATGGCGATATAGCTGTGCCCCCGCCGATCAGCACGAGAGCCTTGACGACGCGGCTCCGGCCATTCTGCATCAGCGGTTCGCCCCTCCGGCAGAAGTTGGGTCGATGCGCTCGTGCCGCTCGAATGCGACCCGCACGAAGGTGAGGCCAATGCGCGCGCTTGCCTTCAGCGTCCCGATAAGGCTGCCAGATACCTTGGAGGCGCCGCCGATGCGACGCCGATGCGCCACCGGCACCTCCCGGATGCGCAAGCCGGCGCGCGCCGCCCGCATCTGCATTTCCAGATTCCAGCCATAGGTCATTTCGCGCATGTCGAGGCGATCGAGAGCCTCGCGCCGGATGGCGCGGAAGGCGCACATGTCGGTATAGGCGACGCCGTAGAGCAGTCGCGTGAGCGCGCCAGCCAGATACCCGGCTGCAATCTGATGTATGTTCAAGCTGCCGCATTCGCGCTCGCCCCGGGTCCGCGAACCGATAACGAAGTCGCACTCGCCGCCGAGGATCGGCTCGAGCAGAACCGGGATCAGCTCTGGCCGGTCGCTGCCATCCCCGTCGAGAAAAACGATGATGTCGCAATCCCGCACCGAACGTGCGCCCGCCGCGCACGCCCGGCCGTAGCCCCGCCGGGTCTCGACCACCACACGCGCGCCGCCGGCGCGCGCCCGCTCAACGGTGCGATCCACGCTGCCGCTGTCGGCCACGACGATGTCATCGACGACATCGCGCGGAACGGCGCTGATCACTTGGGCGATGGGCTCTTCCTCGTTGAGCGTTGGAATTACCAAGCCGACACGCGGCCGGCCCGGCGATGCCCTCTCGGCCTCACGCGGGGCTTCGACAAGCCGCCGCATCAGAGGCTCCAGCGCAGTCCGCAGCTCGCGCAGGCGGCCGCCGGCCGTTCGCTCAGCAGCGCGCCACGGAAGTTCTGGTAGCGCTCGCCATTCCAAATCTCACGCAGGCTTTGCTGTGTCGCATCGCCCAGCGTAAAGCTGTCGTAGCCGCGCATCGAGAAGGGCGCGATGCAGCAAGGCAGCGCCTTGCCGTGCGCCGTGAAATACATCAGTGTCCACGGCCGCCGGCAGAGCGACCAGGGCTGCTTCTCGCCTTGCCGTTTGAGGCTCGTTCCCGGCTCGGTCGCACCCGAGGCATTAAACGTGATGCCAAGGCTCCTGGCCAATTCCTCAGCCTCGCGCACGAGTTCGCCCTCGTCTCGGTCGAGTTGCTCGAACAGCGCCGACTCCGGACGCGCCAGACCCTGGCCTTCCGGAAAATAAACCAGCCGCTGCAGATAGACCTCGAGAACGCCGATCTCGTGCGCGAGCCGCACAAAGGCGGGCAGCTGGCCGATCGTCTCCTTGAGCCCCGTCAGCCACAGTGAAACGCGCGGCGTGGGCCGCGCTTGCTCGCCCTGCATCGCGATGAAAGTGCGAAGGTTACGCACGATCCGCACGAACATGTCGCGCCCGCGCACCAACGCGAACGCGTTTGGCTCTGCCGCGTCGAGGGAGATGCGCAGCTCGTCGAGTCCGGAATCGATCAGCTCCTGGCTCTTGCGGCGGGTCAGGAGCGTACCGTTCGTGTTGAATAGGACGTAGGTGCCGCGATCCCTAAGATACCGGATCATGCGCGGCAGCTCGCGCACCATCATCGGTTCGCCGACGCCGTGCAGGACCGCGCGCGCGATCCTGGGCAACTGGTCGACGATCGAAGTGAAGAGCTCCCAGCTCATGTCGGCGGGCGGCTCGAGTGCCTCGAAGGTGCGAGGACAGGTGGTACAGAGGAGATTGCAGCGGTTCGTCGTCTCGAGGTAGAGACAGATCGGCTCGGTCTCCGCGACCGCGCTTCTTTGCTCGCCGACGTGCTCGAAATAGCGCTGCGGGTTCGTCGGCCGTTTTACCGCGGGAGCGTTCGCCATCCTCATACTTCCATCTTGATCCAGCCCGATCGAGGTTCGGCCGTGCGGCGGCGCCAGAGCTCGAACACCGCTAGCACGGCAAAGGGCCCGTAGATCGCGGCTTCAATGAGCATCCTGCTGCCGTCGAGGTCGGGTCCGCCCGAGACGAAATAAAGCAGCAGGCTCGCCACACTCAGATACAAAATCGAAGGCGCTGGCACGAAACAGAGGAACGCGACGATCCAAGCGAAGTACCAGGGGAAATGCGGCGAGAGGAGCACGGTAAACGCCGCCGCCAGCGCGCCGGCCGAGGCGACGTAGCGATCACCGGCCCGGTCCGTGAGCGTGATGTAGATCCCGAGCGACGCCAGAACCGCCGCGGCAATGGTCAAATAGGGAACGTTGCTCGAGCCAGCGGCGGGTACGGCGGCACGCAGCAGGTTCCAGAGGAAGAACCCGGTGCCGCTGTCGAGGCCCTCTTCCCTGACGTAGCCGGGCAGAAAGCCCAGAACGCCGGGACCAGCGGCGAGAAAAGGCAAATATCCCGCGATCACCGTTGCCGCTGCCGCCGCCGGCATCTTCCAGTCCCATCGGCGATAAAGCGCCGGAAAGATCACCGCCGGGAAGAATTTCACCAGGGCAGCGCCCGCGAGCGCGATCCCGGTCAGCCAAGCGGCCTCGCGCCGACGCGCCCACAATGCAAGCGCCACAAACATCACGATCGCCGCATCGATGTGGCCGCTCCCCGCGAACTCCCAGAGCACTACGGGATGCCAAGCGTAAATGACAATGCGCTCGAGCGGAAGACCGCCCAGCACGAGAAGCCGAATGAGAACGGCGACGCTGGTCAGCTCGAAGACGACCATCGTCGCCTTCATCCATGTCACGGACTCGCTGACGCGGGTGGTGACGAGAAAGATGAGCTCAGCGGCCGGAGGATAGATTGTCGGCGCGTAGGTGCGCCGGTTGATGTTCGGATAGATCGCCTCGTCGCGCAGCGCGGCCAGGTGCGTATCCGACGGGACGTAGCGATAGGGATTGATGCCGGCCGCCTCGACGCGGCCGTCCCAAACATAACGGTAGAGATCATCCGAGAGATATGGCGGGGCAAGGAGGATGCTGAGACGCATCAGCGCCGCCACGGCGAGGACCCCGACGAATACCCGTCGGCGGAAACCGCCGCGCCAGGTCAGGGCCACGGCCAGCAGGTAGAGCACGCCCTGGATCAGTGCGATGACGATAAAGCCGTCATGCGCATCTCGATGTTGCAGCGCCAGACCCGCGCCCGTCAGAAGGAGCATGAGCGCACCGATTGCAATCAGCACCCCGGTTTGCCACCGTCCGGCGCTCATCGCGAGGCGCGCTCGCCCGCGAAGCCATCGATGCCCAGCCCGTCGGCGCCGCGCAAGGCCACGAGCCAGCGCAGATAGGCAGCCGTACGCGGTGCCGGGTACCCCGCGGCAATGAATTCCGCCGCACTGCGACCAGCGACCACCTCTTCGCAAAGCCAACCGAGCGAAGCGGCATCGTCGACGTCATACCATGTCGGCAACGTCACGACGGTGAGGTCAAGGCTGGCGGCGCGTTCGACGGTTTGCTGTAATACCCGCTCGGTGCTCCAAGCGATATCTTCGAAGAGCCGCATGTGCGGGTATTTCAATCCGATGAGATAATAACCGCCGTCCGATGCGGGACCGAGCACGACGCGGTCGCCGGGCGCGCGCAACGCCTCCACGGCCGCGACTAGCACGGATGTCGGCAGAGTCGGACTGTCGGCGTTGACCAGGCACGCGCCGCCATATCCGGCGTAGAGCAAGTCTTCCGCAGCATGCAGTAGGCTGTAGCCCAGCCCGATCCGGCGCGGCGGCAGCAGCAGGATCTCCGGAAGGACAAGATCGCGGAACAGGGCCTCAGATCCGGGCGGTGAATAGGCGACATAGCCTTGCACAGGCACTGTCTTTGAGGCGGCGATGAAGTTCTCCGTGATGTCCTGGAGAAAACAACCGCTCAGGATGGCCGCCTCTTCGGCGCGCAAGGGCGGAACAAGACGAGTCTTTACCTCGCCTCTGCGGGGCGCTTTCGCCATCACCGCAAGGGCGCAGACGCACGCGCGGCTCGCCGAGCCCATTGGCACGCTTCGCTCCCTCCCCTCCGCGCCGCAACAGAGCCAAAGGCTAACATACTATTCGCTTCTTCGCGCTGTTCGATGAAAGGTTACACGATGGTTGTACTTACGGGTACTTACTATGCATGCCGCGGAGATGGCGGGGGACGAGCAGCGACCCTGGATACCGAGAAGTCATCCATAGCCGTCTGTTCCTCGTGAAACTTCTGGCGTGCCACAGGCGAATGACCGATAAGAGAAATTGCTTTTAAGGCGATCGAACTCGCATGGACGGCGTTCCGGCAGATCGTGCAGGTCCGGCTCGGACAATGGATGCTCGGGCAGGCGTCGCGCTGCAACGACGCGTTCCATCATACCGCGGCGCAGACGCAGATCTGGCGTCGCCGCTTGCGATGCGAGCGGCTGCCGACGCCGGGCGGGCGGCACTGATCGGTCGTGAGTCTGCGAGCTTGTACCGTGCGGCAGCGATCTTGGCCGTTTTGGCGCTCGCCACGGCGTTGCGCGTTCATGGTCTTGTGCGGCAAAGCGCTTGGGCGGATGAGATCACGACCCTGTTTATCGCCGATCCATCGCGTTCCTTCGGGCGCTTTTGGGATTTGGTGCTGGCCGATACCCACCCGCCACTTTTCTACCTTCTGATGAGGTGCTGGTCCGCGGCGTTCGGCCAGTCCGATCTTGCCGCCCGCGTGCCCAGCCTCGCCC
>Ga0209647_1002377_pt1 | contig 15281 bp, 14 predicted proteins | sample GraSoi_2013_60cm_FD_185827 | JGI IMG/M metagenome (GOLD analysis project Ga0209647, IMG submission 185827) | Grasslands soil microbial communities from the Angelo Coastal Reserve, California, USA - Sample 9_17_2013_60cm (SPAdes) (version 2) | ecosystem: Environmental > Terrestrial > Soil >...
GCTTTACGGGGAATACCAGGCAGGCCAGATGAAACATGTTTCAGTATTGCCTGAACTCCAGGTAATGAATTACTGATTAAGTTTCGATGGATATAAGCTCCTGCTCATCGGCATGTTCTTGATAAACAGCCTTAGTTTAAAGTGTTGAAGTATTAAGGGTTATTGTAGGGACCCGAAACTTCAACACTTCAGCACTTCAGCGCTTTATTGCGATTTCCCTCTGGCCAGGATCGGCAAAATGGATTCAACCTTATCCTTGCGAATACCGTACATGAAATCATAGAGATCGACGGCGGGATCACAGTGAGGAATAATTACTTCCAGTTTATCCCCGACTTTGTAGGACTTGGAAGACTTCTCAAATGTAATCGTTCCATATTCATCCGAACCGGCAGTATAGTCAAAGCCGGGTTCACCAATCACACGGCCATTCGGTTTATTTAAGGTAAACGCTTTCGAACCCGAGTCTGTTATCAGGCGGCCCGGATAATTGGCATTGATAATCGTGGTCATAACGGTAAGGGAAGGGGCGAAATCGTCATACTCAGTTTCATTTTTTGCCCCGCCTATTTCAATGTACTGGCAGTCCATAAACACATAGCTGCCTACCTGAACATCGGTAAATCCCGGAATTTGGGTCATGATATTATAGGTGCCTGTCCCTCCACCACTGAATATCTCCATATTCAATCCGGCCGCCTTCATCATTTCATAGGACTTTACTATGGGTTCATAGTTTTCCAATGCCTTCGCCTTGCGCTGCTGGAATCCCTTTACATGTTGAACCCCTCCATCATAAGCAAGAATACCCCGGAATTTGAGGTTCGGCATTTTGTCAATCAGTTGTGCCAGCGCAAGGGCCGGAGCCCCCGGAATAACACCAGATCTTTTGATCACATCGATATCCACTACGACGTCGGCAATGATACCGGCAGCCTTCGCTGCATCCTGGAGGTCGTGGGCATTCTGAGGATTATCAATAGCCTGAGTGAATCCACTGTATTTTTTTCTAAGGGCCATTGCTTTTTGAATTTTCGGAACGGTAACATTCACGCCCGTCATTAAAACATTGCTGATACCATTATTCAGCATGATTTCCGACTCAGAAAGTTTGGCAGCACAAACCCCGACCGCCCCGGCGGCAACTTGCATTTTTGCAATTTCAGGACACTTATGCGTTTTAACATGAGGCCGCGTGCTTACTCCTGTTCCGTGTAAACTAGTCTGTACCGCTTTGATGTTTTGAGCCATCCTGTCAAGATCAACACAGAGGGCCGGACTATCGAGGTCCCATTTTGATTTACCAATATCGCCTGAGGCGATATCAATACGTTGCGCCTGCAATGAGGGAGACCAAAAGCCAGCTGCGCCAGCCAAAGCCCCTGTTTGCAAAAATTTACGACGGTTTAATGAATTAGGCATTTTTCAAAGTTTTAAAATTTAGTCCGCTTCCAAATTTATCGAAAAGAAAGCACAAATGGATCCGGCGGGAGTGTTTGATTCTCCAATTTTTAACAATTTTTTAAGGAACGTTGACTTACAACCTAAGGCTATATATTCGACTACAAGATACTCTCGCAGTGCTCGGCGGGTTCAGATTCGGATATGACGCGAATTACTAACCCAGATTTAAAACTCATTATTAAGAAGCCGTCAAAAATCAAAATCAGCAAGAAGCTGGACAGCATGGAGGACCCTCTTTTTCTTAAGAAGAAAATGGCGAAAGGTGCAAAAATGCTTTCTGCGGGACTTCCTAAACTGGATTGAACGGCCCAATCAACTAAAATCTTCGACTAATTTTATTACTCATTTTAGATCATTCAGTATGATCTTGTCGATGTATGGCAGAAATCGAAAGTAAATGAACTACTGCCCCTTGACAACGCTTTGGTATACCTCTTCAAAAGGCTTGCCCCGGTGTTGTGGCCATAGCGCTGAAAATTCTATCTCTATGCTTTTCAATAATTGAACACAGAGTTCTTTGTCGTCGTCGCGCAAGGCATGCGTCATCAACATGGCATTTTTTTTAATACGTTTCGAACACACATCCACTACTTTTTCGCCTTTGGGCGTGAGTTCAATCCGTTTCGATCGTTTGTCCTCTTTATCATCGTATTCCCTGATCAATCCCCTTTTCTTCATCCGGTTCAGCATATCGGTCCCGCTTGAAAGTTCAAATAAGTTGGCATAGATCACTTCTGTTTTCCTGGGGTTCTTTTCCTGCCTGATGGTAACCAACATTCCGAACTCTTCAATCTGATTCAGATCGGTTCCCTTCAGGGCCATGTTGGCATACACCATATTCAGTTTGCTGATCCGCCCGATGATTTTCATGAGCAGCCCGTCGACAAACTGGGGAACCACTCCCCCCACCAGGGGACCCTTTATTTTTTGCTCGCCTTGCCGCGCAAGATAATGCCTGCAAAAATCCGCTATGCTCCCATCCCGGTGCCGGGCCTCAAAATTCCCCCATTCATTTACCAGGGCAACTGTCTTATTCATAGGGTTTTAGTTCGTTTACGAAGCAAATGTATCAAAAACACTTCGACAAATTGATAAATTATACCGTTAACGTAGTAACTTTGACACATCAACTACGTTAACGTACTAAACTGTAAGGAATGAAAACACAAAAAAAAACCCTGTACTGGATTGCAAAAGGATTCCTCAGCCTCTTTATGCTCTTCAGTGCATACTATTCCCAAACCCATGCTGAGGAGTTGAAGCTTCTTGGATTTCCTGACTATTTCAGAATTGAACTTGTTACCGCGAAGATCATTGGCGCGGTTCTTTTATTGATTCCACAAGTTTCATCGCGGATAAAAGAATGGATTTACGCCGGATTTGGAATCGCCATGATCTCTGCCTTGATCGCCCATATCTCCAGCAACGATCCGGTTTCAAAAATTGCGTTCGTAGCGATTGACTTTATACTGATTGCAACTTGCGTACAGTATGTGTACAAGCAGGAACAAGGTAACCTCAAAAAACAAATAAGCTGAAGATGAATCTACCTGTTTACAACATAGCCCTCGTAACGCACATTGTTGGAATTACCCTTATGGCAGGGGCTACATTCATTGATTTTATAATTTTTAAGCTATTCTGGAAGGCCTATCCTTCCGATAAGCCGAAAAGCGTTCTGATCGAAGATATGCTCCACCGGTTACAGCGATTCATGGGTATCGGAATGCTCGTGATCCTCGTGTCAGGAGTGGTCATGATGGTTTACTTGCACCAGGTTTGGGGGCAACAGATCTGGTTCCGGGTAAAAATGGGCGTGCTGGTTCTCGTGATTATTAATGGACTGGGGATCAGGAGAAGAATGGGCTCGAAATTGAAAAGACTTTTGACGGAAGAATCATTGCCCAATTTTGATGGGAAACGATCCATGCTTAAGAGAAACATTACCCTGGTTCATGCTTTTCAACTGCTCTTCTTCCTCATTATGTTTACCCTCAGCGTTTTTAAATTCAACTAAAATGAAAGCCGAACCCGTATCGCCCATTTATAAAATCGTGGTCCTGGGAGCAAACGGCGGCATCGGACGCCAGGCGTTGGAAATGGCTTTAGCGCAAGGGCATAGCGTAACAGCCATTCTACGAACGCCCTCTATCCTGACCATTACCCATCCCAATCTTATTGTAGTAAAAGGGGATATCTTGAAACCTGAAACATGGGAAAAATACCTTGAAAATAAAGACGTGGTGATCTCTGCCATCGGAGCAACCTCCCGCAAAGAAACAACACTGTATTCTCAAGGAGCCAGGAATCTTCTGGATGCCATGAAGAAAACAGGAGCAAACCGGGTTTACTTTATATCCGCCTCAGGTCTTGAGGTAAATCCTTCTCACTCTCTTTTTATAAGATTGGTGACAAAGTATGTGTTACAGAGGCTACTTAAGAACATGTATGCCGATTTAAATAAAATGGAACAACTCGTTAAGGAAAGCGAGCTGAACTGGACAATCATGCGGCCCCCCCGGCTGACCAATAGACCATTCACTGGCCGATATCGTTTTGCCACTAACAGTTTTTTGAAAGCTGGCTTGAGCATTTCAAGGGCTGACCTTGCCCATTTTATGATGGTCAACGCAACCAATAATTCGATTTATAAAAAAACTGTTGAAGTGGCCTACTAAATCCTACTAAACTGATCGAAGGCCTCAACAAGGCGCTTGCCTTTCCGATGATACAAGGACGCGAACACGGGATCCACCCAACATTATCAAATTAAACTGATTTTCATTTACCGGGATTCGCCGAATTTGTTGAAAAGAATAAGTAGCCTAGTGCTTGAGCACCTTTATAATCACTTGTTTTGACGTGGGTGTATTACTCTTATCCGCCAGGCTGTTGATGGGAACCAGTACGTTGGTTTCAGGGTAATAGGTAGCCGCGCAACCTTCGGGAATGGGGTAGTCCACTACTATAAATTTACGCGCTATCCGCTCTATCCCACCGTGATAATTAAAGAGATCTACATGATCACCTTTTTTTAGCTCCCTCTTGTTGATGTCCTTCTGGTTCATGAATATGACTCGTCGTTCATTATAAATGCCGCGGTAGCGATCGTTAAGACCATAAATGGTTGTATTAAATTGGTCGTGACTTCGGATGGTCATCATCATCAGTTCATCCTCCTTCACTGGCAGCCCCGCAAAAGTTGCCATATTGAAATGAGCCTTAGCAGACGCTGTATCAAATTGGCCATCCCGGTTACAATTTGGAAGATAGAAGCCCCCTGGCATCCTTACCCGTGCGTTATAATTTTCAAAACCGGGTATGGTGCGTTCAATATCATCCCTGATCGCATCATAATGCAATGCGTATTTTCCCCAATCGATTTTGCTGCGGCTACCCAGGGTCGCTTCAGCCAGCTTGCATACAATAGCGCACTCACTCAATAATTGATTGGACACCGGTTTCAAGACACCCCTGGACGACTGTACAACACCCATCGAGTTTTCGCAGGACACAAATTGCTCTTCACCGTTTATAATGTCTTTATCGCTTCGCGCCAGACAAGGCAGGATCAATGCTTCTTCCCCATGTACGAGGTGACTGCGGTTAAGCTTCGTAGAGACATGAACCGTGAGGCTGCAGTTGCGCAAGGCTTCTGCTGTGAATCCGGTATCCGGTGTGGCAGAAAGAAAATTCCCACCCAGTGCGAAAAATACCGTTGCTTTTTTTTCGTGCATCGCGCTAATGCTTTTCACCACATCGTAGCCATGCTTTTTTGGGGGACTGAAATGGAAGTTTTCTTCTATTTTCTGCAAGAATTTTCCAGAAGGTTGTTCATAGATGCCCATGGTCCGGTCACCCTGTACATTACTGTGGCCGCGAACGGGGCAGGTCCCCGCACCGGGCTTGCCGATGCTGCCTTTCAATAATAAGAGGTTTGCGATTTCTTTGATCGTGTCGACTGCATTTTTATGCTGGGTAAGGCCCATTGCCCAACAGGCAATGATCTTCGTTTTATCTTTTAACAAGTGGGCCGCCTCCGTTATCTGCTCCATACCGATACCGGAAGCTTTTATCAATTCATCCAATTTCAGTTGCCGGAGGTGTTTGAGAAAATCTTCATAACCGTCCGTGCTCTTTTCTATGAATGCAAGATCAAATACCGTTCCCGGATTTTTTTGTTCTTCCGCCAGCAATACCAACTCGATCGCCTGCAAGAGTGGCATATCACCGTTTATTTTTACTTGCAAAAAAATATCGCTCAATGTCGTACTGAGGCCGAGCATGCCTTTTAACTGTTGCGGGTTATTAAATGCCATCAGACCCGTTTCCGGCAAGGGATTGATGGAGATGATCCTGGCCCCATTGTGCTTTGCTTTTTGAAGGGCAGTGAGCATGCGCGGGTGGTTGGTGCCGGGATTTTGCCCCAATATGATAATTACTTCCGCCTGGTACAGGTCTTCCAGTTTTGCGGAGCCTTTGCCAATACCCAACGATTCTCCCAGGGCCACGCCACTGCTTTCATGGCACATGTTGCTGCAGTCCGGTAAGTTATTGGTACCAAATTCCCTCACAAAAAGTTGGTATAAAAATGCGGCCTCGTTGCTGGTGCGGCCGGATGTATAAAAAACAGCTTCATCCGGCGAAGCCAGCTTGTTTAACACATCTCCTATTTTTTTAAAAGCGGCACTCCAGGAGATCGCCTGGTAATGTGTAGCGCCTTTCAGCAGCACCATCGGTTGTGCCAGGCGGCCCTTTTTACCGATCTCAAAATCGCTTAGGCCAGCCAGCGCCTCTACAGCATTTTTTGAAAAAAAAGAAGGCGTTAATTTTTTGACCGTGGCTTCTTCCGCTACCGCCCGTGCACCATTCTCACAATATTCTGCTATGCCCGACCGCTCATCATCGGGATCAGGCCAGGCACAACTCGGACAATCAAATCCACCTTTCTTATTTAAATGCCACAACGCTGTCAGGCCGCGAACCACGCCAGCCTCAGCAAATACAGTTTTGCCGGCGGACAGTACAGCCCGTATGCCCACCGCTGCCTTTTTAATTTTACCCCGCTTCAACCCCGTGAATTCCTCAGGGTTTTCTGCTCCGGGTATGGATTTTATTTCCTTGCTCATAGTACAACACGTTGATCGCCTGAATAAATATTGAACCGCTCGTTGCGCAGGAAACCGATCAGGGTAATACCACTTTCCTGCGCCAGTTGCATGGCTAAACTCGAGGGGGCTCCGACAGAAACCACAATTTTAACACCCGCCATCGCCGCTTTTTGCACCAATTCAAAACTTGCCCTTCCGCTCAGCAATAGAATTTCTTTGTCTAACGGCAGCCGGTCATCTAAAAAAGCAGCGCCTATTACCTTATCCAATGCATTATGCCGGCCAACATCTTCACGAAGCATCACAAAATTCCCATCCAGGTCAAAAAGTGCGGACGCATGCAAGCCGCCCGTACTTTCAAATACGTCCTGCTGTCCCAGTAATGCTGCCTGTAGTCCGTAAAACAGGCCTGCCTTTACCTGCATTTCATCCGGCCCATTTTCATAAACAGAAACGGTCCTGATCGCTTCTATACTGGCCTTTCCACAAACCCCGCAACTGGAAGTAGTGTAGAAATTACGCTCACTTTTTTGAAGCCGCGGACTTTCATTGGCAACCAACGTGACCACGATCTTATTTTCTGTAAAAGGAACAGGTTGTACGTCCATTACCTGAGACCTGTTTTCGATAATACCTTCGGTAAATAAGAAACCGACGGCCAATTCCCGATCGAAGCCTGGCGTACGCATGGTGACAGAAATACTTTTCTGCCTGGGTTCTACAGAGTTACCATAGGATAACTGTATCTCCAACGGTTCTTCCACAGCAAGTTCATCATCGTCATCAACGAGTTTGCCGACACTGACTCGTTTGACTTTTATATGAGCAATTGAAACGTTTCCCATGTATTAAATTTACTGACTTTTGAGCAAAAAAGTTTGAGAAATCGGACAAGCGCAAAAAAGGCCGCGAATTCATTTATCGTTCAGCTCCCCGAGGTCTGAAACGGAATTCATGTTTTTAAAAAAGGGCCTCCAACGCTCGCTGGGGACGATATACTTAGTCCGTATTGTCTCCAGCACATGCATCATACTTTGCCGCATCGAGGCTTTTTTCGTGTAATGCGAGGATTTTTGCAAGGCCCTTAGCGGTGTAGATGCTGCAAAGGGGCTCAATTTGATCTCCAAAACTGAACGCAATCGCTTCATAACCCTCGTTTTTCCTGTATTGCCTCAGTAGTTCCTCAAGTGCCTCGGGTTGCATGTTTGGCAGATCACAGGCCAGCACTACCATATCTTCCCCGGGAAAGAGGCTGTGAACACTTATGATCCCTTGCAGCGGACCGGCCAGATTCAGTCCGGGCTGATCGGGTATGAGCTGCTCCGCTAAGAAAACTGAATTATACTTCTGAAATTGTCCGGGATCAATTGACAACACGGTCTGCAGATCAAAGGCTGATACCTTTTTATACGCTGCTTTTGCCCAGGTCTCGTCCTTAAAAAGCAAAAAGCCTTTATCCTCTCCCATCCTGCTGCTTTTACCGCCGCATAGTATTACTCCTAACATACACGTAATGGTCGCGTAATGTACACTTAAGTTGCAGTCCGGACTATTCTTTACGGGTTTTTGCAAATGAGATCGATACGGAGCAGTTTGAATCCTTTTTTTACCGGCCAAAAAAGGGATATAACCACTTAACCGGTAATCCGTCCGTGGGACTCCCGTTTTTTGTATACCTTAAATTGAAAGCCTAAATTCAAATCTATAAATCCCGGAATATGAAAAGGAGAACCTTTCTAGGCAATGCAGGTTTAGCTGCTGGTATGCTATGGTTGCCATTACGATTTCCAAGAAATTCGCGTTTTGGATTCTTGCTGCATCCTGTCAGCAAATCCCCCGGGGTCCGCCTCGGCGCGATTTCTTACTGCTTCAGAAGTATGCCAAGCGGGGCGGAAGACATCCTCCATTACCTTGTTAAGCTCGGGTTAAATTCCGTAGAGCTGATGGGTGGCCCTATTGAAGAATATGCAGGGGCACCCCCCGCTCCAGCCTGGAAACAAGGAGATCTTACCGAGGCAGAGAAGGCAGAGCGGGCAGCCTATAATAAGGAAATCCGAAAGTGGAGAACGTCCGTAGCGATGGACAAATTCAAGGAACTTCGGAAAAAATACAACGGTCAGGGAGTCGATGTCGACATTGTAAAATTTGGAATGGACCGGATGACGCCCGAAGAAATTGAGTACAGTTTCAATGTAGCCCAGGTGATGGGTGCCCGGGGCATTACGCTCGAGCGTTCAGACGATGCGTTAAGGTTACTTGGGCCGTATGCAGACAAGCATAAGATGATGGTAGGGTATCACAACCACACGGAGGTTAATTTCAATAGCTGGGACGCGGGCCTGGCGGCTCACCCCTACAATGCGATGAATCTGGATGTGGGCCATTATATGGCCGGTACGAATGAATCCCCGATCCCGTTAATTAAAAAGTACAGTGACAGGATCTTAAACCTTCATTTAAAAGACCGGATGAAGAATAAGGGTGACAACGTCGAATGGGGTAAAGGCGACACCCCGTTGCGTGAGATTTTGCAGCTTATGAAAAAGGAAAAATACACCTTCATGGCTGCTATTGAACTCGAATATCCGATTCCGGAAGGATCGAATGCCGTGACCGAGGTAGGAAAGTGTATCGCCTTTTGCAAAGAGGCGCTGGCGTAGGAGTCGGTGATCGGTGATCGGTAATCGGTGGTTTTTACCTGGTTTACAGGTCATTCCACCGATTACCGATTACTGATCACCAATTACAGGTCTCAACCGTTCCATTTGTCTCCTCCCAGTTCAAAGTGTATACAGTCCCCTAACCTACTCACCCTATTTCGGGCTGTGCGTGTCCAGAAAGCGGCTCACGGCGCTATTCCAATTATCGGTAAAGGAAGAACGCATGGAGTTGAGTTCCTGATTCACCCGGTTATAGGATGATCCCTCCTTGTTCATATCATTCACAATCTTATTGTACGCTTCGATATCCGAACTGGTGCGTTGCTGCTCGGACTTTGAATTAAATGCCCTCTTTATTTTATCAAATTCTTCCTTTTTCATAAGATAATCCATGATCGGCTGCACCTTCGTCTCTGCTTCCATTTTGTAAAATTCCAGCATTTTGCGACAGGCGGCGACCAGGGAATAGTCGCCTTCAAAGGCCTTGACTTCAGTAAGCTTTTGTAGTCCCGCGTCCGAATACTTGATCAGCGTTGACTTGTTTTGTTCTACGGCGTTTATGCTATTGGCGTTAAAAGCATCCACCAAATACATTTCCTGCTTGTTGGATTTGAAAAAGACCAGGTAAATCTGATGATAGTAGGTGGAGACTCTGCTCACCTGCTCCAACTTCCTGGAAATCTTACTCTCCGATTCAATGAGCTTGATATGATTCCGAACGGCAAAATCGCCATAGGCGTTTTGTCTTTTCTTTGCTGCTTCATCGAGGCGCTCTGACGCTTTTTCCTGGGCCAGCACATACGCTTCCATGTTGTCATAAGACTGTTCTGCAATCTCTTCCATATTGACAATTTTAGCGTAGTCTTCATTCAACACGGTCAGCAATATGGAATAGTATTCCTTAAAAGCATCGCGCAAGGCAATGTCTCCCTGGTAGGCCTTCATTTTTGCTGTATTCTGCAACGCCTCTTTCACATCCTTAAGGACTTCCTGCCTTCGCCGTTCCATCTTCCGTGCGCTGTGACTATGGGTGACCGCGCTCATGTAGCCTAAATAGTCTTTTGCCAGTCCCTCTTCCTGCGTATTAAAATAGGACATGTATGCGATGGGTGTATCGTATTGAGCGTGCGATGCGGCGGAGATCAGCATCAGAACGAGAAGGTATCGTGCATTCACTGTCAAAGTCTGTTTTATTTTTTGGATTTCAATTGAATATAATCACTCACAATGTGAAATGCCTCTTCCACGTAAGGATCCTCTTTCAGGTTCGTCATCCACAGTCGGGTAAATTCCTTCAGGTACGAATCCATTTCAATCCGCGCCCGGTTAAATTCAGGTGAGCTGACGTCATACAGGGAAGAAGGTTTGTTTCGAATGCCGACCGCTGCAGGGCCGTCTTCCACAACAAAGTTCTTCCAATTCAATGGTACCGGTTGATTCGACGCCCGTTCTTCTTCGGCGAGTTGTACTTGCAGGGCGGCTATCCTTTTGAAGGCCGGCAAACGCTGGGAGCGTTCCTGGCTCATTTTATTCAACTCCGGCAGCGGCAGGGAAGGGAGGGGTTTATAGAATGCTTTTTTTGGCAAGGAATCGTTGGGGAAGGCGTGCGGCCGCGCAACTTCATGGAAGACCGCCCCATCATAAAGATCGGGAAGCCGGATGTCGGGAATAACGCCTGACCCCTGATTGCTTTTTCCGGTAACCCGGTAAAGGCGATTAAGGGTGACCGTAGCATATCCAAATGCGCCCGGTTGATTGGGTTGGATCGTGGTAGGCTGATGATTTTCAGGGTCCAGTGAAAATACGACCTGGCCTGTGGCCTTGCCAAAGGAAGCCCCTCCGACTACAATCCCCCGATGGTAATCCTGAATAGCAGCAGCGAGGATCTCGGAGGCCGATGCACTTTGTCCATTGATCAGAATAACTAACGGTCCATCGTAGACGGTACCGCGATTGACATCCTTAAGGGTTGTGATTCTCCCGATTTTGTCGGTCATCATTACCAACGGCCCTTCATCAATAAATATTCCTGCCATGTCTATGGCTTCCTTCAGGGACCCACCCCCATTGGAACGGATGTCCAGAATCACTCCATCGATATTCTCCCCCTTTAATTTTATGATCTCCGCTGCCACATCATTGGCACAACTGGAATTTTCATCCTCACCCCACCGCGTGTAGAAACCAGGGAGCGACAGGTATCCGATTTTCTTTATCCCATTCAGAACAAAACCCTTTACGGTGTTTTCTTCCGTCTCTATTTTCTCCTTTTTTAATACTACGGTCTTTCGCAACCCTTTGGATTGCCTTACCGTCAGTTCAAGTGCGGAAAGGTTCGAACGATCCAGCACCTCTTCCAACTCCTCCAGGCCGATTCCGGAAAGATCAAATCGAGATTGCCCTTCCCATCGGAATTCGACTAACACATCCCCCTGGTGCAACTCACCCGATTTCCAGGCGGGCCCTCCCGGGATCAGGTACTCAATAAATACGTTTCCATCTTGACCCTCATTTAACCCGAGGCCAAAGGAATACTCTTTCGTGCTGATGGCAGCCTTGAAATTTTCGAACTCCTGGGGCGAAAGGTAGAGTGAATGCGGATCATAATACCCGGCCACGGTTCGAAAGTAAACCGAGGCCAGGTAGTTTTCAAATCCATTGGGATTCTGAAGGATCCTTTTCGTTCTCCGCGCTTCCGAAACCGAAATCTGTTTTCTCACTTGCATTTCATGTGCACGAACAAAAGCAAGTCCTTTAGTCGCGGAAGCAGAGTCCACGAAATCATGGATCTGCGAGAGCACGTTGTATTTGATCCAAAGCCTCCATCGCTTCTTTTCTTCGGCCTCGTTTTTACTCCACGCCACTTTTCTCCCTTCCGGAATAAAAACTTCCGATGCCTCCCAGGATATAGGTTGCTCAATTTCTTTCGAGAGATACGCGCCGCCCCGGGTCAGGGCATTTCTATAGATGTCGGTTAGCCGTTGCAAAAAGTCCCAATGACTCCCCCTCCATTCATCATCCAGCGAGTTTTGAAACTGACCCAGGGACTGAATATCCTTTTCATTAAAATAGATATGACCCGGATCCAATTGATTCAACAAGGTCTCCAGTACCTCCGCTGAAAATGAATTATCCAAAACCGGAAGTTGATAATGGTTTTGTTCAAGGATCTTCATCAACTGTGCGCCTTCTCTTTTGAAATCCCTCGGCGCCTGAGGATACGCAACAATCGTACCGCTGAGGAAAAAAACGGCAAAGAATAGCAGATGCCACTTCATCGCGAATTATACTAAATTTTGAGGTCAATGTAATACATTCGTTGTGTTCTTCATGGTTCTTTGTGCACTTTGTGACCTATTTCGCGAACGCATTTACCGATTCCCGGACAATTAACTCCTATAGCAAGGATTAAGAATGAACCCGTACCACGCAGAAATACTGGATATCGTAAAGGAGAACTCCGGCGAGGCGACCCGGCATACCTTTCACGATCGCTACCTTGGCAATACGCATCCGCGCTACGCCATCAACGCCCCTACCCTGAGGTTGATCGCCAAAGAGTGGATGAAAGATCACAAAAAGGAAAGTGCAGCGGAGTTCGAGAAAATTCTCACCAGCCTGATCAAAGGAGAATCGGCTACGGAAAAATTTTTCGCCGGCATCTTGCTCGATGCATCCACACTGCAGCAGCGCCAATTTGATCCCCGTTCTTTCGAAAAATGGCTGGATCATCTCGTCGGCTGGGCGGAAGTGGATTCCGTCTGCACAGGCAATTATACGATTACCGCCATACCGGCAAATTTCGTCGCCTGGAAAAAAATTCTTGTCCGCCTTTCCAAAAGTAAAAACATCAACAAACGAAGAGCTTCGCTGGTGTTCCTGTGCTCACCCCTGCGGCGGGTAAAAGACGAGCGACTTGCTTTGCTCGCGCTTGAAAATGTCGACCGCCTGAAACAGGAAAAAGAGATCCTGATCACTAAAGCGATTTCGTGGGTGCTGCGAAGCATGGTCAACCACCACACGCCGCGATTGAAAAGCTACCTGAAGAAAAACCAAAAAGAATTGCCGGCGATCGCCGTACGTGAAACAACGACAAAACTCAAGACGGGAAGAAAAACGGTGAAATCATAACACCAGCGGATTGATCAGTGATGCGGCCGGCGCACCGGGCGGCAAGCCCTGAAACCACCGGAGCCTGTCCGCTTCCTGATTGTCATTGATAGGCTTCGTAATGCGGGCCTTGTCGGCGATGTAAATGATCGTCATGACTTCGCGCAACAAGGTGGAATGGTTGCCGGGCGCTTTATGCAACGTCAGTCCGTAATGCCAGCTCGCATCACCGGCGCTCATGAACTTCGGACGCGTCACCGCAAATTTTTTCTCCAGCACGTATTGGTCCAGCAGGGCTTCGGAGTCATCGGAGATGGCGATGTTCCCGGCCAGGCCGCCGGCGTGTGAGCCGGAAGCAAACGTGAGCATACCCATTTCTTCCGTGATGTCGATCAATGGCATCCACATGGTGATCGTATTGTTAGTATCGACGGGCCAGTAGTATTGGTCCTGGTGCCACGGCGTGGGGCCGCCCCCGGGTTCCTTAAACAAAGCCTGATCGTGGTAGACCCGTACATTCTTCACACCCAACAAGTCGGCTGCGATCTTTCCGAACCGTTTGGCAATGGTAAATTTTTTTACAGCCGCATCCACTTCCCACAGGTTCATGATCTGCAGAAATGCTTTTCCATAGGTGTCGCGCTCTTCCAGTTTCCTTTTCTCGGTGTTGAATTGTTTGGCGGCAATGCGGATGACCTCGCGATAGGCGGCGACCTCATCGGGCGAAAGAATACCGCGAACCAGCGCATGTCCATTTTTGCGAAATCCTTTTATCGTAGCCTCGTCAACTGTAATCGTGTCTGCGAGCGAGGGTAAGGTGAGGGAGTTGGGTTGCATTGGACGAAGATAGGAAAAAAGCGGTAATCGGTGATCGGTAGGTCGGTGATCGGTAAGCGGTGATCGGTGGTTTCTTCCAAATTATTAAACAATGCCAATGAATTGTTGAAAACTAGAATCGAAGAATCTCCCCTCTGCGTCGCGGGCTCCCCTCTCCTTGGGAGGCTCCCCACTCTGCGGGGCTACCCTCTCTGCGGGGGCTCCCCTCTCCGTCTCGGAGAGGGGAGGGGGGTGAGGTTTCAATCCACATTCCCCACAACAACAAATTTGTGCTCCAGAACATTCAACCCGATCAGGTTTCCCAATCCCTCACGTTGTTTGTACACACATCCACCATCAATGTTAATGACCTTTCTGCCGTCTTGTGCGAGGATCGAGTCTAATAACGTTGGGGTGTGACCATGAATGATAATACGATTACCGAGTACTTTGTCGTCGATTTCAAAACCCCTGATCCAAAGCATGGACTCCTTATCCGCGAATGGATCGGCGCTATTAAAGTTGAGTCCTGCATGGACAAAAACATACCGCTCTGCCGTCAGATAGAATTCGGGGCGAAATCGTCGTACGACTCGGCATCAAAGCTCCTGAGGGTGGTGTCGCCTCCATTGACCATCCAGAGTCGGAACATTTCTTTACTTTCCCCTGAATCCATCATGATCTGTTCGTGATTTCCTCTTAGCGTGTGAATGGTAAAGCCCTTTGTCCGCAGCTCGAGGATAAGGTCAATGACCCCTTTGCTGTCATTTCCACGATCGATGTAGTCGCCAATACAATAGAGGACATCCGATTTTTGCAGGTTGATCTCTTCCCGTACCATTGTGCGAAATGTATTACTGCAACCATGAATGTCGCCGATAGCGAATACCCTGCTCATTTTTATTTGACTTTTGAAATCTCTGCAAAATTAAAGTAGTGCCAGACATAATCAGCCACAGATTCACAAATATTAATCTGAGAACCCTCGTACGCCCCCGAAGAAAAATATCACTGCAGTATCATCGCACCAAATTGACCCAGCCCCGGCTGTTCTGATTTTGCAGAGCAGGATCCATCGCATTAAAAATGATGTCCGCCCTGTAAAAATAAATTCCAGCCG
>Ga0209647_1002378_pt1 | contig 15280 bp, 14 predicted proteins | sample GraSoi_2013_60cm_FD_185827 | JGI IMG/M metagenome (GOLD analysis project Ga0209647, IMG submission 185827) | Grasslands soil microbial communities from the Angelo Coastal Reserve, California, USA - Sample 9_17_2013_60cm (SPAdes) (version 2) | ecosystem: Environmental > Terrestrial > Soil >...
TAAGAATATATGTACACTCCAATTCAATCAGTCAGAGTTTTTGAGCAGGTAGCCGAGCAAATCGAAAAGCGGATTCTGGATGGCGAACTGCGTAGTGGGGATCGCCTGCCCACCGAACGACATCTGGCTGAACAGTTTCATGTCAGTCGAACCGCCGTGCGTGAAGCAATGAAAATTCTGGCCCAGAAAGGGCTGGTCGATATGCGCCCCGGTAGAGGGACGATTGTCATTGATGGCGCGAACGCGGCAATGCAGGATTCGATCGACCTGGTGATGAAATTGAGGCTAGGGGAAGTAGGCGGCTCGAATAATCTTGTTGAAGTGCGTGAGATTCTTGAGATCGAGATTGCCGCTCTGGCTGCTGCGCGCGCGACAGAAAATGAGATTGCAGCCATGCGCGAGGCGGTAAAGATAATGGACGAAAGTTTGGACGACGCAGATGCCTTTATTGCAGCCGACAACCGTTTTCACGAGGCACTGGCGCAGGCAACCCAAAATACCCTTATTTTCATCCTTGTAAACTCTATTGTTAACCTGCTGAGTGAGCAGCGTAAGCAAATCTTTGACGTTGAGGGGGGGCCTCAACGCGGGCAAATCCATCACAAGCGTATTCTTGAAAGCGTTATCAGGCGTGACCCGCAAGCCGCGCGCGATACCATGCGCTCTCACCTACGACAGGTTCGCGAAGACGTAGGCCAGTTCCGCCAATCACATGTAGACATGTAATGGTCTTCGGAGAAATATATGGTGCAACCTGAAACATCCAAATCCAATGCTGCAGGAGTATCCAGCGGGGGTACAGAGCAAGCTCTTTGGCTGGTCATGTACGAGCAGATGCTGAAGATTCGCTTTTTCGAAGAGCATGTCAACCAATTGTATCTCACCGCCAAAATGCCCGGCCTGGCTCATCTGTATAGTGGCGAAGAAGCTATAGCGGTGGGCGTATGCCAGGCGTTGCGGCGCGATGACTACATCACCAGTACGCACCGCGGCCATGGACACTGCCTGGCAAAAGGAGCTTCAGTCGATCGTATGTTTGCCGAGCTACTGGGCAAGGAAGCTGGCTATTGTCGTGGCAAGGGCGGTTCCATGCATATCGCCGACCAGGATACCGGTAACCTCGGCGCCAATGCCATTGTGGGGGGGAGCGCGGGCATCGCCAGTGGGGCTGCTATGTCGATCAAGATGCGCGGCAGCGACCAGGTGGCGGTGTGCTTCTTTGGCGATGGCGCGCTGGGTCAGGGGATGTTATATGAAGTGATGAATATGGCGTCATTGTGGAAATTCCCCGTCATCTACGTGTGCGAGAACAACCAGTACAACGAATACACTCCCAACTCCGAGACGACCGCGGGCGAGATGAGCGCCAGGGCCAGGGCTTTCGGCATCCCGACCGAAGAAGTGGATGGGCAGGATATTCGCGCAGTCTACGACACGGCGTCGCGCCTCGTTGAGCGCGCTCGGCGAGGTGAGGGGCCCGCTTTTATGCTCTGCCACACGTACCGTTTTTTTGGACACCACGTCGGTGATATCCAGCGCTCCTACTACCGCTCTAAAGAAGAGGAAGAACACTGGAAGACGGAGCGCGATCCTCTGAAACTGCTTGCCGGCTGGCTGATTGCACAGGGGATGGCGGATAACAGAACGTTTGAGCAAATCGAGCAGAAGGTGCGAGACGAGGTCGAAGCAGGAGAGCAGTTTGCGCTCAATGCGCCTTATCCAGAACCAGGCGAGGTGGAGCAAGATGTCTATGCTTAGTACCACAGTGAGCCAGAACGCCGGCCAGGGTGTGCGAGAAATTACGCTCGGCCAGGCCATTCGTGAAGCCTTAGCTGAAGAGATGCACCGCGACCCACGTGTATTTATCATGGGCGAAGATGTAGCCGAGGCCGGCACGCCGTTCAAAGTGCTCTCAGGCCTGGTTGAGGAGTTTGGTACCTCGCGTGTGCTCGATACGCCCATTTCTGAGGCCGGTATCACCGGTCTGGGCGTCGGTGGCGCGATGACCGGCATGCGCCCCATCGTCGATATCATGTTCGGCGATTTCATCGCGCTGGCAATGGACCAGATCGTGAACCAGGCGGCCAAAGTCCACTATATGTCCGGTGGCAAGCTCAACGTGCCACTGGTGGTGCGGACTACGTTAGGAGCCACGCGCCGCACAGCAGCACAGCATAGCCAGAGTCTGCAAGCCTGGGTCAGTCATGTTCCTGGTTTGAAAGTAGTATTGCCCTCGACTCCCTATGACGCGAAAGGACTACTGAAAACCGCCATCCGCGACGACAACCCGGTGATCTATTTCGAAGACAAAATGATGTACCAGTTGAAAGGACTTGTGCCGGAGGGCGACTACACTATTCCCTTTGGTGTCGCCGATATCAAACGGCCAGGTACCGATGTCACTATCGTAGCAACAAGCAGCATGGTACAGATCGCGCTGGCTGCTGCGGAGTTGCTGGAGAAGCTTGATATTAGTGCCGAGGTCGTTGATCCGCGCACTACTTTCCCACTTGATAAGGACACACTGATCGCATCCGCAAAGAAGACCAGTCGTGCCATCGTGATGGATGAGGGCTACGAACGCTATGGCGTGACGGCTGAATTGGCCGCAGTCATCGCCGAGGGAGCTTTCTACTACCTGGATGCGCCGGTCAAACGCCTGGGAGCGATGGATGTACCGGTGCCGTTCTCACCTGTTCTAGAAGATTTAACCGTTCCTACAGCTGCCTCGGTCGTGGAGGTAGCAAAAACAGTATGCGGTCGAGTGTAACCGGCGCACAACGAAGGAGAAAAGTCATGGCGATCAGAACCTATGGCTTGATGGGCGTAGACTGGGAAGAACGTGTAAACTTTGAGCGGCTGCGCACCGAGCGTCTCGCACGTATTAAGAAACTGCTCAAAGAGTCGGAGATGGGGGCATTGCTCTGCTTCGATATGAACAATATACGCTACATCACAGCTACCCATATCGGGACGTGGGCAATGGATAAACTGGCCCGTTTCTCATTGCTGCCACAGGACGATGAGCCGATTATGTGGGACTTCGGCTCAGCGGCACGACACCACCAGCTCTATTGCCCCTGGCTCGGAGAACGTTCCCGCGCAGGCATTTCTACGCAGCGAGGCGCGATGTCCCCTGAATCCGGTCGGGCCGAGGATGTAGCAAAAAAGATTCGCATCGAACTGGAAGGGCGCGGATTGCTCAATGAGCCGCTGGGAGTGGACGTGATCGAACTGCCAGTGCTTTTCGCATTGCAAGCAGAGGGTATCAAGGTGGTTGATGGGCAACAATTGATGCAGCAGGCGCGCCTGTTAAAGACGCAGGATGAGATCACGTTACTTGCCACTGCTTGCATGATGGTGGATGCGGCTTACGACGAATTGTACCGCGCATTGAGACCGGGCATACGTGAGAATGAGTGTGTCGGCCTGGTCAACAAAGTGCTGTACGACCTGGGTTCAGAGCATGTCGAAGGGGTGAATGCCATTTCCGGTGAGCGATGTAGCCCCCATCCACATGTCTATACTGATCGCGCTTTGCGTCCAGGCGATCCGGCATATTTCGACATCCTGCACAGCTATAATGGCTATCGCACCTGCTACTACCGCACCTTTGTCGTGGGCAGCGCTTCGCAGGCGCAGGTGGATGCCTACAAGTATTGCCGGGACATCCTGGATAAGGCCATCAACGCGATCAAGCCGGGTGTAACCACCGCCGATATCGTCAAACTCTGGCCCCGAGCGGAAGAGTTTGGTTTCCCGAATGAAGAGGCTGCCTTCGCATTGCAATATGGTCACGGGGTGGGACTTGCCATCTGGGAAAAACCCATTTTCAGTCGCCTGGTTTCGCTTGACCACCCGGAAGTGATCGAAGAAGGTATGGTTTTCGCCCTGGAGACGTTCTGGCCTGCCTCCGATGGCTGGTCGGCGGCTCGCATCGAGGAACAATTGGTCGTGACAAAGGACGGCTGCGAGGTGATTACCCGTTTCCCGGCGGAGGAATTGCTGGTAGCAGGTGTGCGCTATTACACCGTTACCGGACCATTACCCACGACGCGTGAGACCCAATCGAACCTGAATGCACAGGCCAACGGGAATCAGCATCAAACCATTACTACCGACGTGAGGGGTCAGAAGCTTGCGCGGTGAAGAACAACGCTGATGCGTAGGGACGCGATTATGAACATTAACGACCAACACCGGCCCTTGCGTAGGCGGCGCATTCATGCCCGCGCCGCCGATTTATCGGCCTGGGGAGCGCATCGACGGGCCATCGGCCGATAATGAAGATGAACGACCAAAGCCGGTAGTGTCATGCTGAGCGCAGCGAAGCATCTGGCTGCCCATCGAGAGAGATCCTTCGCTGCGCTCAGGATGACAAGCGACTTAAACTTCTTTATCGGCCCTCGGGGTTTTTCGCTATCCTGATTAAAAAGTTATATTTCTACAGGAGACCAACGATGGCTATAGATGTCATCTTACCAGCGCTGGGGATGTCGCAAGACACGGGCAAGATCGTGCAGTGGCTTAAGGCAGAGGGGGAACGTGTTGCAAAGGGCGAACCACTGGCGGAAATCGAGACCGACAAGGCGACGGTGGAGATCGAAGCGCCAGCAGATGGTGTGCTTGCTCACGTATCGGCTGCTGCAGGAGATGATGTCCCGGTGGGGCAGGTCATTGCTGCCATCCTTGCTCCTGGAGAAGTGTCAACGGGAAACGTGGCGCAGGAGCAGCAGCGCTCCCAGGATTCCTCCAGGGAAACTGCCACGCAACCAGGCCCTGTGATCTCTACCGCACCGGCACGCCCATCCCAGGACAGGGCTACACCGCCGCCGATTGAAGCGACACGCCAACCTGATGTCGCTGCCAGCCCGCTGGCCTCGCGTGTAGCTGCTGAACACAATGTGGATTTAAGCCAGGTGAAATCGGCAGGCAAGCGTATTCAAAAAGCGGATGTGCTGGCGTATCTCCAGAACAATGAGCTTGCTCCGTCTACGAAAATGCCTGCCCGCTTGACGATGGCTTCCCCCAAAGCGCGGCGCCTGGCGGTCGAGCGGGGGAAAGACCTCTCGGCGATTAAAGGTACTGGGCCGGGGGGAGCGGTGCTGGCGGCGGACGTTTTGACTGCGGCTGTTCAAGCCCCTCCTGTAGAAGTTGCCGGGGTAGTTCCAGCAGTAGAGACGACTGCGGCCACGGCCAACGGGACTAACGACCTGGCTCTGAGTAATACCTGGCGCATTATGGCGGAGCGTACAGTGCAGAGCTGGACCAGCGTACCGCACTTTTACCTGGTGCGCGAGGTCAATGCGAGCCGGTTGATAACCTGGCGCGAGCAAATCCTGCAGCGATCTACTGAGAAAGTAACCTACAGCGATCTGCTGGTGAAAATTGTGGCGGCGGCGTTACGTAAGCATCCGCGTATCAATGCGTCGTGGAACGACGGCAAAATAACCCTGAAGCAAGAAATACATGTGGGGTTAGCAGTGGCCGTTGAGGAGGGATTGGTTGTGCCGGTCATCCACCAGGCGGATACCCTCGGTCTAGGCGAGATTGCCCGGCAGCGTATGGAACTGGTGGCAAAAGCGCAGGCTGGGAAACTGAGACCACAGGATATAAGCGGCGGCACGTTCACCATCAGCAACCTCGGTATGTACAATGTTGATGCTTTCAATGCCATTATTAATCAACCACAGGCTGCTATCCTGGCCGTAGGTCGCATCACCGAACGTGTCGTGCCTGTCAATGGCCAACCTGCAGTTCAACCCATGATGGTGCTCACTCTCTCTTGCGATCACCGCACTGTAGATGGCGCGCGCGGAGCCCAGTTCCTGAACACTGTAGTAACCCTCCTGGAGGAGCCACTGGGACTTTTAGAGTGAGTTCGAATGGATAAAGGAACGTTGTAATGGACTGCAGGTTTCTAAGAAGTATGATATGAAAGGAGTAAGAATGTCTTGAGTCATTTTGGCTTAAAGGCTTTGTAAGTGGCCTTGAAGAACCAGGAGTAACCGCTTTGGTTACCTTGTAGAAAAAAGGAGGGAAGTCATGCTAGGACGATACGTCATGCGTCCAAGAATGTTCCTTAAGAGCGTTAGTGTATTATGCTTGGCGCTTTTTGCGCTGAGTGCTTGTGGTGGCAGTACCACGACGGGTACCACTTCCAACCAATCGCAGCCACCCATCAAAATCGGTATTTCACTCTCACTTTCAGGGGATTTCTCCGCCGATGGCAAAGCCTTCGAGCAGGGATATCAGCTCTGGGCAAACACCGTCAACAAAAACGGTGGTCTGCTCGGCCGCCAGGTTCAGTTAGATATCTTGTCCGATGCCAGCAGCACGACGCAGATCGTCACCAACTATCAGAAGTTCATCACAGTCAACCACGATGATCTTGTATTGGGGCCATTCTCCACCCTGCTGACGAAACCGGCATCGCTGGTTGCAAGCCGCTATGGCTATGCAATGATCGAAGGAGCCGGTGGTGGCCCATCCGTCTTTACGCGGGGACTGCACAACCTTTTTGACGTCTCTGCTCCCGTTGCCAACCTGCTGGTGAGTTTCACACAGTATATTCTGTCATTACCAGCCGCGCAGCGACCTCAAACAGCGGCCTTTGCAACCGAGGATGATCCATTTACCCAGCCGCAGGTAGATACCGCGCGAGCGCTGTTGGAGCAGGGCGGAGTCAAAACCGTCTCTTACCAGGTGTACCCGGCAGAAACCACCGACTATACGCCTATCGCGCAAAAGATGATCGCCTCTAATGCGCAGGTCATAGTTACAGGCACGTTGCTGCCCGACATTAGCGCTTTTATACAGGCCTTCAGGCAACAACACTACAATCCAAGGGCTATCATTGCGACGGCGGGGCCAGACCAGGGTGCGCAGTTCCTCAATGCCGTTGGCGGCACAAAAGCAGCGGAAGGCGTATTCGTGCCGAATGGTGGATGGTATCCAGGGATCAATACTTTCCAGAACACACAAATGGTTCATGACTACCTGGCTAAATACGGCGGCACAGCTGATCAAATCAGTTCTGACGTGGCAGAAGCCTACGCTGTGGGACAGGTTCTGGTTCAGGCAGTGAACAAAATTCACAGCATTGATAATACGAAACTGATCAATGAGCTACACTCGGGCGAGACGTTTCAATCGGTGCAGGGGAATGTGAAGTTTAACGCCCAGGGAGAAAACATCCTTGCGACAGGGTATCTGTTCCAGTGGCAGAAAGGTTCATTGGTGTCAGTGTATCCCGCTTCCCAGGCGACGAACCCTCCTGAGTTTCCGAAACCCAACTGGCCCTAGCGGTTCAGCTCGCGTGCCAGGCAGGCACGCACGCGGGGAGGGATACCGGCCCGCCTGGCACGCAGCGCCGGTGCCCCTCTCCCTCTCACGACCACGCCTGTCCGGGTGCGCTTGCGCGATGTGGCAAGGCGTCCTGCGTCGTCCACAAACTTCGATGCCTGGAAAGTAGATTACCATGATCATTGTGGAAGCGATCATCACCGGCATCTTAACCGGAGGTGTGTATGCCTTGATGGCCTCCGGGCTCACGCTGGTGTTCGGAGTGATGAATATTATCAACATCGGGCAGGGAGCGCTGGTGATCCTGGGCGCCTACCTCAGTTACGTGCTGGAGCAAAAGCTGCATATCGACCTGTTCGTGGGCTTGCTGCTGACCATGCCGGCCATGTTTGCCTTCGGCCTGCTGATCGAGTGGCTGTTTATCCGCCCCATCAAGCGCGACCGCACCATGCTGTCCATCCTGGTGACCTTCGGCGTCTCGCTGATCATCGAGGGTGTGCTCAATCTCATTTTCTCGGCGGACTACGTGCAACTGCATGCCTGGTATGTCACCGCCTCATTTCAAATTGGCGGCTTCTATCTCGCCTATATTTATGTGTTTGGCTTCCTGTTGGCAGTGGTGCTGTTGGGAGGACTGTACCTGCTGCTCTATCGCACCAAGTTTGGCCACAGCGTGCGCGCCTCGATGCAGAATCGCACGGCGGCTGAACTGATCGGCATCGATGTCGAGCGGGTCTCGGCGATCACCTTTGGCATCGGCATCGCGCTGGCGGCTGCTGGCGGGATGGCCTTCGGGGCGACCAACGCTTTCGATGCGGGCAGCTCGTATGACCTGATCTCGCGCCTGCTGGCGATCATCATCTTTGGCGGCATGGGCAGCTTGCCCGGTGCGCTGATCGCCTCGTTGGGCATGCTGGTGGTCGAAGATGTCACCTCGGTGGTCTGGTCTCCGGTGTGGGCCAGCACGGTCTTTTTCATCCTGCTGGTGCTGATCCTGGTGGTGCGTCCGCAGGGCTTGCTCGGCCAGGTGGAAGGAAGAAAGCAATGAGGATGGTGAAAACGGCCGGGCTGCTGGTGCTGCTGGCGCTGGCCATCGTGTTCCCGCTGCTGTTTCCTAATCCGACCGTGACCGGCATCGCGGTCTTTACCTTGATCTTCGCGGCCGCTACCACTGGCTGGAATATCTTGTCGGGCTATACCGGCTACGTCGCCCTGGGGCATGGTGCCTACTTCGGCATCGGTGCCTATGCCCTGGCGCTGCTGTGCCAGGACTGGAACATCGCCGGGGGCTATGGGCCGTTCTTGCTGGTGCCGCTGGCCGGGCTGCTGGCGGCCCTGATCGCCGTGCCCCTGGGCTGGGTGGCCCTGCGCGTGCGGCGGCACACGTTCGTGGTCATCACGATTGCCATGTTCTTTATCCTGCAACTGCTGGCCTATAACCTGCGCGGGCTGACTAACGGCTCGACGGGCCTGGGGCTGCCCATCCCGGCGGACTGGAGTGGGGACTTCTTCAATACACCATTCTACTACGTGAGCCTGGCTCTCCTGCTGGTGGCCCTGGCCGTCTCGTGGTGGGTGCGCCACTCCAAATATGGCCTGGGCCTGCTGGCCATCCGCGATGACGAGGATCGCGCGCTGGGCCTGGGAGTGAAGACAGGCCCCTCCAAACTGGCGGCCTTTGTCCTGTCCGCGCTGTTGGTGGGTATGATGGGCGCCGTGTGGGGCTACTTCGTCGGTTCGATCTACCCCAATACTGCCTTTGATGCCAACTTCGACGTGGCGCTTGCCTTGATGGCCTTCCTGGGCGGGCTGGGGACGCTGGCGGGTCCCATCCTGGGCGCGCTGCTGCTGGAGCCGACGCAGCAATACTTTGCCTTACAGTACGGCCAGAGTGGCTACTACCTGGTGATCTACGGGGCGCTGTTCCTGGTAGTCATTCTGCTGCTGCCCCAGGGTATTATCCCCACGATACAGGCGCGCTGGGCTAAATACCGGGCGACCCAGAACCGGGAGGAGCGCGAGGACGAGGCCGCTGTCACCGCACTTCCCGACCAGGGCGGGTCACCTGGCATCGAAAAGAAGGAAGGGATCAACTTATGAGCTTGTTGGAAGCGCAGGGGGTTTCTAAAGCCTTTGGAGGCATTCGCGCCCTGGATACGTGCTCAATCAGCGTGGAGCAAGGCTCCATCACCGGTTTGATCGGGCCCAATGGATCGGGGAAAACGACCCTGTTTAATGTGATGACCGGCTACGAGCGCGTCGACAGCGGGCAGGTGCTTTTTCAGGGAAAGACCATCACCAATACATCACCGGATAAGGTCTTCCGCCTGGGCATGGGACGCACCTTTCAACTGACGCGCATCTTTCCACGCTTGACGGTGCTGGAGAATATGCACGTGGCCGCCCAGCGCCAGGACCTCAAGGGGTTACTGAGTCGCTGGAGTTCGACCCAGGAGCAGGAGCGCGCGCTCGCCCTGCTGGAGTTTGTGGGTCTCACGTCGCTCAAGGACATGGCTGCCGGGAACCTGTCGTACGGGCAGAAGAAGTTGCTGGAGTTCGCCTTCGTGTTGATTGCCGAACCACAGGTGATTTTGTTGGATGAACCGGCGGGAGGCATCAATCCGACCATGATCAACGAGCTGAGGGAGCGCATTCGCACGCTCAACCGGCGCGGGGTAACCTTCCTGGTGGTCGAACACAATATGGAATTCGTGATGGGACTGTGCGACACGGTCATGGTGATGCATCGCGGTGCCAGGATTGCTGAAGGGACGCCGGCCGAGGTGCGAGCGAATCCGGCAGTGCTGGAAGCGTATTTGGGAGATTAGAGAGATGCTGCTGCAATTACACCATGTCTACGCGGGCTACGAGGGAGGCGATGTGCTCAAAGGGATCAGTTTGCAAGTGGAGCAGGGGACCACGACGTGTATCGTCGGACCCAACGGGGCGGGCAAATCCACGATCTTACGCGTGCTCAGCGGGCTGCTGCGCCCCCGGTTGGGCGAGATTACCTTTGATGGTCGCTCGATTGCCGGGCTCTCCCCGCGGCAGATCCTGGCGCTGGGCATCGTGCAGGTGCCGCAGAGCCACAGCCTGTTTGCCAGCATGACCGTGCGGGAAAACGTGCGGCTGGGCGCCTATCTGCTGCACGATACGGCACTCGTCGAGCGGCGGCTGCACGAGGTAGAGGAACTGTTTCCGATCGTGAAAACGCGTGCACGCGACAAAGCCGGCAGCCTGTCGGGAGGGCAGCAGCGCCTGGTGGAGTTTGCGCGCAGCCTGATGCTGGACCCGCGCCTGATCTTATTGGATGAGCCGTCGATGGGGCTGGACCCCAAGACGTTCAAGCAGGTAATCGAGACGGTCAAAGTGATGCAAGACAGTGGCAGAACGATCGTGCTGGTGGAGCAAAACGCGCGCACGGGGCTGAGCCTGGCCACCAGGGGGGTGGTGTTGGAAAGTGGGCGGGTGCGTCTGGAGGGGTCGCACACCGACATCCTCAACAATCCGGAGATTGGCCACCTCTACCTGGGAGGGACACTCTCCAATGCGTGAAACCACAATCTGGAAAGGATAACCACATGGCGAGAGACGAACGTGTACAAAGCGCAATCGACAACTGGGCTCCCCGGTTCGTTGCCAATGGCGTGGACTTCAATGACTTTCAGCGCGTCACGAACAGCGTTGAGCGGTGGGATGACTGGTGTCAGAAGTGGTCCGAGTGTGGGGCTATGCACGAGCAGATGGGCGAGCAGGCCGAAGCGGAGGGATATTATGAGTCTGCGGCATATCATTATTTGCACGCTGCAATGGCCTACCATTTCGGGAAATTTTTATTTTTGAATAATCCAAATGAACTGCGCACTGCACACGATCATGTTGTGAGTACTTACAAGAGAGCCTTGCCCTATTTCGATTTTCCGGGTGAACACGTGACAATTCCCTACGAGGGAGGCGCGACGATGTATGGTATCCTCAGGAAGCCCTGGCATACGCCTAAGCCCCCAGTAGTAATCCTCACGCCTGGACTTGATTCTGTGAAGGAAGAGATGCATAATTATGGCGATGACTTTCTGAGGCGGGGGATGGCGGTGCTGGCTATTGATGGACCCGGACAGGGAGAGATGGAATTCGACCATCCCATGCGCTATGATTACGAGGTTCCTACCAAATATACCATCGACTACCTTGAGAGCCGGTCAGATGTGGATGCGACTCGCGTGGGTATGATGGGTGTCAGCCTCGGAGGATACTATGCTCCGCGCGCAGCGGCGTTTGAGCCACGGCTCAAGGCGCTGATCGCCAACGCTGGCGGGTATAACTTGTTGGACCACTTCGAGCAACTGCCCCAACTGACACGCGCAGCACTTATCAGCCGCAGCGGATCTGCAAGTGAGTCGGAAGCGCGCGCAAAGTTGGAAGCCTTTAACCTCCAGGGGGTGATGGGAAAAGTAACCATTCCGTTGCTGGTCATCATGGGCCGCCGGGATCGACTGATCCCTCCGGCGGACGCAGAAAAGATGGCCGCCGAAGCAGGCGGAGAAGTAGAATTGTGGATGTTCGAGGATGGCAATCACGTCAACAACAACATTATTTACAAGCACCGGCCGCAGCAGGCAGACTGGATGCGTAAAAAACTGGGTCGGTGACACGACCGCAGCTGCTGACTGCACATGAGCGTTACGCGGGCATCCCGGCCTCGACCCAGCGGCGAAATTGGGCAATCTGCTCCTCGGGCCACTCTCCATCGCACGGCATCGTGCCCTCAGTCAGTCGCTCAAGGATGTCCTCCGCGTGCGCACGGACATCCTGGTAGTTCCAGAGGTCGAAGGCGAACTCCATTGATTCTCTGTCGTCCTCACGGAACAGCTGCTGGATGTCCCGTGCAAAGCTGGGCGCGCTGTTGTCAACTGCCATGGTCGTGCTCCTTTTTTGGCGATTACTGCGCCGGTCACTGCTTGCTGGCAAATCCTTGCGAAGACTTCCTCGTTCAAATTCTAAGTTCGAAAGTCAAACCTGTCAACGGGAAGAGGCTAGGAAAGAGGCCTCGATGATAGTTCCTCTGTTCAGTAGTCCTCCTGACGAGACCGTCGTGGCACCATCCCGTTAGGCTCAACTCAACGGGATGGTGCCACGACGATTGGTTATGATCCCAATGTGGTAGCCAACCACGAACGCAGGATTGGCACCACCTGTTTTGCCTGCATGGCCTGGATATGATCAAGCCCATCGAGCACGCGCACATCCCAGCCCAGATCCGAGAGCTGTGCCTGTCCCTGCACGATTGGACCTGCTAAACTCACAGACACATTTCCCCAATGCGGGCCGTACTGGATCTCATCCGCCGAACCCACAAAGCAGAGACGAGGACAGGTGATCTGCGCTTGAGCGGCTCGGTCATTGAATCCTTGTAGCGCCTGGTACAGCGTGACAAATTGCCGTGTCTGATCCCTTGAGAGAGCCATACCGGACCACTCGGATTCATCTGCTGACGGCGTTGCCCGTGCGCCGCTCGCCATCTCGTAGGTCGCGGTCGTGACGCGGAACATCTCCTCATATGGCCCGCCCAGTGGCGGAAAGCCCCCCAGGATGAGTGCCCAGAGGCGGTCGGTGCGGATGGCGAGTTGAAGCCCAATCAGCGCCAGCCAGGAGTAGCCATAGTAGGCGAACCGATCCGCCCCTGCGGCATCGGCCACAGCAAGCAGATCGCTCGCGGTGTTGGCAGGCGTCAGCGTGTCCGGTTTCGGTCGACGAAGGCACTGTCCTTCATAGTCGAAAGCCACCACGCGAAAGGCGTCGCTCAGCCCTTTGATCAGCGATTGGCCCAGAGCCGGATCAGTGCCATACTGGCGCATTTGCTCGGCCTGCGGCCCGATCACCGGCTGTGGATTGACTGGCAGCAGCAGGGTCGGTCCTGCGCCGTGGACCTCGATCGCGATGGTGCTCCCGTCATGTAATGTCGCTTCAGGCATGTGAGTTTCCTCCATCATTCGCTTCATGGCTACCTCGAATGTCGGCAACAGTCGGTCATCTGTTGCCTCATGTGAGGCAGCACTCCCATTCAGATGTATGCATGCGTTTTGATCCCGTGCTGGCCAGGCTTTTTTTCTGGATCACCCTTCTACTGTACAACACCGATGCCCAACTGGAGGGTGAAGCAGCATGGAGACGCGTATGTATGGGGACATCAGACTCCTATTGAGGCTCAATGTGCGTGTTCGATGTGATAGAAAGAAGGGTGTTGAGTGAAAGAAGTCTCTAAAAGCGCCTGGGAGTTTGACATGACAGCTCGTCTCTCTCTGCGTACCCACGATCTCGCCCTGGCTGGACACATCAGTGTGCAACAAGTACGCAATTACGAGGCGAATGGCTTGATCCCGCAAGCACAGCGGAGTCCGAGCGGCTATCGCCTCTACACGCAGCAGCATCTTGCTGCACTCAAAGCAGTACAAAGCATGGTTCGTGGCTACGGCTGGCCCCGAACGTCAGCGATCATGCAAGCGCTTCATCGGGGCGACCTTTCCGCAGCGCTTGCGACAATCGACGAGCGCCATGCTGAGCAGGCTCTCAAACGTCTCCAGGTGGAGCAGACGCTCTTCGCCCTACGTACACTGGCTGTACAGTCCGATTCTTTGCAAAGCTCCCATCATTCCCAACGGGTCCGGGTGGGAGAAGCGGCCAAGCAGGTAGGCGTGCGTGTCTCCGCCTTGCATTTCTGGGAACAGCAGGGCTTGCTGCACCCGGTTCGCGAGCAGCACAGCCGCTACCGCCTCTACGACGAACACCAGATGCGCCGCCTGCGCGTCGTAGCCTTGCTCAGAGACGCTGGCTACCCCTTCAACGTCATCCAGTCGGTCCTGGACGAACTGGCGGCGGGTCGGCCAGAAAAAGCCATCGTGGCTGTGGAGAAAAGGCGCGAGGAACTGACGAGGACAAGCTGGGCGTGCATTGAAGCATTGGCCTCCTTTCAGCACTATGTGCGCGAGTTTGGCCCACAACACAGTTTGGCATCCAGGTGAGAGCATGAAGAACGTTGCTCTCGGGCAAGAAGAGATACCTTTCTGTGCTCTTTCGCTACTTACTATGACCTCGTTGCGCAACCCGTGGGAAAAACCAGACATTTGGAGAGAAGCATGCGCAACAGTTCCTCCAGGGCAGCGGTCAAGGCAGCCCAAATCCGCTCACAGGAGAAGTCTTCTCTCCAAATGTCTACAGTACTTCTTTATTGCTTGCAATTTACAAGTAAAAATACTATACTAAAACCAGGAAGGAAAATTGGCAAGAGTAAAGAAGGCGAGAACATGAAACACACACACCACAGACGCTCGGACTGCCCAATCAACTTTGCCTTAGAGATCTTTGGCGATCCGTGGTCGCTTTTAATCATCCGTGATATCGTCTACTTTGGGAAGAGCACCTATGGGGAATTTTTAGCCTCAGAAGAAGGGATGGCGACCAATATTCTCGCCAGCCGCCTCGCTCAACTGGAGCACCAGGGCATTCTGGTGAAAAAACTCTCTGAGAAAGATAGGCGCAAAGAGGAGTATGTCCTGACGGAAAGAGGTCTCGATCTTATCCCTGTCCTGGTGGAAATGGCCAACTGGAGTGCTGAGCACGATCCGCACACCGCTGCCCCTCCCGCCTGGATTGCCCTGATGAAGGCCGATAGAGAGGAAATGATCCGACTCATGCGTGAAACGGTGCAAAGCGGCGGCTCTGTTTTTGTAGGCGAGAAGAGTCTTGTGGGTCAACTCGTCTAGCACTGCTCCCTTGCGGTTGGTGACACGCAGCGGAGCGCTCCCCCGAACCTCCACGAAACAGCAGGGTTCTTGTCATGAGCCTTGCTGTTTTTTTATGCAATGCCTGATCTCTCCAGGTGTCTGAGCGCGCAACCGAGAGGGCGTGCCATTTGGCTTGCTCTTCTGGTGATTTCCGGTTTTGGGAAGGTCAGGAAGAAGATATATATAGAAGATAC
>Ga0209647_1002379_pt1 | contig 15280 bp, 10 predicted proteins | sample GraSoi_2013_60cm_FD_185827 | JGI IMG/M metagenome (GOLD analysis project Ga0209647, IMG submission 185827) | Grasslands soil microbial communities from the Angelo Coastal Reserve, California, USA - Sample 9_17_2013_60cm (SPAdes) (version 2) | ecosystem: Environmental > Terrestrial > Soil >...
TCTATATGTAGTAATGAACATCAGCATTCTCGGCGTGGTGCCATGGCGGGAACTGGCGCAGTCGGGGGCGTCGAACAGCAAGCTGTATGTAGTTTCCACCTTTATGCAGAGAGTCTACGGGCATGGGGCGGCGTCAGTCGTATCGGCTCTCGTGATGTGGACGGCGTTTGCGTCGGTGTTCTCCCTGACGCTCGGCTATTCCCGCGTCCCGTACGCAGCAGCGGTTGACGGGAATTATTTTCGCGCGTTTGCCCGGGTGCATCCGGTATATCAGTTTCCTTATGTTTCGTTGTTAGCGCTGGCGGGCATGGCGGCGTTGTTCTGTTTTCTGCGGCTGGCGGATTTGATTGCAGCGCTGGTGGTGATCCGAATCATCCTGCAATTTTTGGTGCAGAGCATTGGCGTGATTGTGCTGCGGATCCGGCGCCCGGAGATGCCGCGTCCGTTTCGGATGTGGCTCTATCCAGTGCCTGCGCTCGTGGCGGCGGGAAGTTTCGTTTTCATTCTGGTTTCTCGCGCCGGCTTTCTGCGGGAGATCCGGTATGCGGCAGTGATTCTGGTGGTGGGGATCGCCGTTTATTGTGTGCGGGCATGGCGGCGGCGGGAGTGGCCATTCGGGGAAGCGTCGCTGGTCGTTAGTCCTTAGTCGTTCGTGTGGGGACGGGCGCCTCGCGAGCCTGCCCTTAGCGAAGGCGAAGGGTCCGGCAGCGAGGTGGCCGGGCGAGGACGCCCGGTGCTCCTCCGGAAAGCAAAATGGCGGAAATGATCCAAATGCCGGTAGTAGCGCCGATCACGGCAAAGCCCTCGGTCTCCCCCTGGGCGCCGTTAGGCGAGCCGCTGTTTCGATCGCTGTGGATCGCTTCGGTCATTTCTTATACCGGCACATGGATGCAGAATGTCGGCGCGGGCTGGTTGATGACGCAACTGACCATGAATCCGTTGATGGTTGGACTGGTGCAAGCGGCCGGGGCGCTGCCCGTGTTCCTGGTAATCCTGCCGGCGGGCGCGCTTGCGGATATGGTCGACCGGCGGCGTTTTCTGTTGCTGACACAAGGATGGATGGTGCTCGCTTCAGCCACGCTCGGAATCCTGACGCTGACCAGTTGCGTGGGACCGTGGGTGCTGCTGTTGTTCACGTTCCTGCTGGGCCTCGGCGCGGTGATGAATGATCCGGCGTGGCAGGCGATTACGCCGGAGTTGGTTCCGGCTCGCCAGCATGCTTCCGCTGTCGCTCTGAATTCCGCGGGCTTCAACGTGGCAAGGGCGGTGGGACCGGCCGTGGGAGGCTTGATCGTGGCGGCGGTCGGTTGCGGCACAACATTCCTGCTGAATGCGTTTTCGTTCCTGGGCGTGATCCTGTTTCTGTATCGGTGGAAACGGCCGATCGAAGCTCGACGCAAGACTCAGGGCGTATGGTCCGCAATCGGCGACGGCTTCTCCTATGTGCGCGAGAGCGGATTGGCGAAGTCAGTGCTGCTCCGAACGGGAACGTTCAGCGTGGCGGCCGTTGCCATGCTGGCGCTGCTGCCGATCATCGCGCGTCCGTATGGGGCGAGAGGATACGGCGTGCTCCTCGGCTGCTTTGGGCTGGGCGCGCTGCTCGGAGCGTTAGCGCTGCCGCGCTTGCGAGAAAAGCTTTCGGTGGATGGTGTGGTGGTTACGGCGATCCTTATTTTTGCCGGCATGACTTTTGCGGCGGGACGAACGGAGACTTTTGCGCTGCTATGTGCGGTGATGCTGGTTGCGGGTGCGGCTTGGATTGGGATTCTGGCTTGCCTGAATGTGGCCGCACAAACCATGTGCCCATCGTACATACGCGCTCGCGCACTGTCGTTTTACCTGCTGGTGTTGCAGGGAGGCATGGCCGTAGGCGCCACGCTCTGGGGCGCGCTGGCGAATAAAATTGGAGTTCCGAATGCGCTCGGCGTGGCAGCGGTGGCGCTGGCGTTGGGAGTGTTGGCGCTGCGTGGTCATCGCATCACGGTGAGTGAGTTGGAGTTGGCGCCGGCGGTAATTCGAGATTGATTCGACAGTTAACTTTAATTGGAGGACAAGATGAAAACGATCACGGCGATTCTAGGGTCAGTGTTGATCCTCTGCAGTTTTGGCCTGGCGCAAGCGCAAACGCAAACGCAAACCAAAAACGAAAAGAAGACCCTCAGCCAGGTCGTCGACAGTGCGGTCAAACGAGTGGAAGGCGATTTTATTCCCGCAGCCGAAGCAATGTCCGAGGAGAAATACGGCTTCGCGCCAACGAACGGTGAGTTTAAAGGTGTTCGCACATTCGCTGAACAGATTAAGCATGTTGCCGCCACCAACTACGTGGTTGCGTCACTCATCCTTGGCGAAAAGCCGCCCGTCGATGTTAACGACGAAAAAGGCCCCGATAGCGTGAAGTCGAAGGCCGAAATCCTAAAATATCTGAAAGATTCTTACGCCTACGCACACAAGGCAGTCGCAACCATTACCGAAGCAAATGTTGTGCAACCGATTCCCTCTTTCGACGGCAAATCAACGACCACGCGACTCAGCCTGGGTATGTTGTTCTCGTGGCATGGTTACGATCACTACGGACAGATGGTGGAATATCTGCGCATGAACGGCATCGTGCCTCCGGCCAGTCGAAAGTAGGAAACCTACTTCCTTGCGCCTGGATGATGCTTCTTCCAGTCGGCTCCGTCGCGTCCACCGTGGAGCGCGATCTGCGTCAGGAGGAGTTCGGCGGTGAGCCGGCGCTTGGTGAGGTGCGCAGCGATTCTCTGCTTCGCCCTTTTTGCCGGAACCTTCGGATCGAGGAACACGAGCACGGACGGACCCGCTCCGCTGAGCGCTGCTCCCAGGATGCCAGAATCTCCGGTGAGCTCCTTGAGCGCGGGAAGCAGCGGAGAGAGTGGCGCCCGATACGGCTGATGAATGCGGTCTTCGAGAGCCGCGGGGAGCAAGTCAGGACGATCTTGCGTAAACGCCGCGAGCAATAGCATTGAGTTCTGGATGTTGGTAACCGCGTCGGCACGCGAGTATTGAAACGGCAGCACCCGGCGAGCCTGCTCGGTTGAGACCGAGGCTTCGGGAACCGCCAGTAGCAGCGGCCACTTCCCTTTCGGCTTCACTTCGACTACCTGCGCCTGAACCTGATTGGCCATGCGAGCCACGGTGAGCGCGCCCATCCAGCAGGCAGAGGCGTTGTCAGGATGGTGCTCGCGCATGGAAGCTTCGCCGACGATGCGATCATTTTTCCAGCGCAGATGTCCGAAATGTACCGCCAGCGCGATTCCAGCCAGGCGCGCGGCGGCGGACGATCCGCAACCTCGGCCGATAGGAATTTCGTTTTCGAGGTGGATGCGCAAGGGCGCGATCTTGCGGTTCTCCGATTCGAGCACCTCACAGTAGGTGGTGACGATGAGATGGTTCTCCATCCGGGCGCAGATTTGCGCGTCGCGGCCTTCGGCGGTGACGAAGAAATCGGGCGCGCGCTCGGCACGCAAGCGGAGATGGAAATCCAGGGCAAGGGCGGCGGCGTCAAACGCTGGGCCCAGATTGGCGGAGGTCGCCGGCAGCGCCAGGCGCAGCGAGCGATCCTGAGATGTAGGGCGTGAAGGCATAGGCTACTGAGTCAACTCCTTGGGGGCCAAACCGGCCGAAGTGATAGAAATGGAAGGCTTTATCCAGGCCAAGCCTAAGCAGAATCCCTAACAATCGGCAATGACATTGAACTGTGTTTTATACACGAGTTCGCGGCGAACTGCTACGAATTTCTCTCAGCCCCATCGAGGGCGGCAATGACGGCCCTGAGATCGGCGTCGAGCACAACCGGGGCACGCTGCAGATGTTTTGTCAGGGCAGCCTCGGCCGCGTCGCCAGTTCCCGCAAACAAATCGCCGCGATGGAACTTGATAGTGAAGTCGGGATCTTTGAGAAGATGGCCGGTCAGGATTAGGACGACGGCCTCGCCGGATTTGACGAATCCGCTCCGGCGCAGCTTCTTGAGTCCAGCGAGCGTGACGGCGGAGGCAGGTTCGCAACCGATGCCATCGGCTCCGATTTCGGCTTTGGCAGCGGCGATTTCAACTTCCGAGACCTGTTCGACCTCGCCGCCGGTCGTCTGCAGCACACGCAGCGCTTTCTTCCACGACGCAGGATTGCCGATGCGTATCGCAGTCGCGAGCGTGTCGGCAGTCATGGGTTCGAGCTTCTTCCCGCCAAACTCGCGCACGCTGCGGTAGAAGGGATTCGCGCCGTGCGCCTGGATGATGGAAAGTTTCGGCAGGCGCGAGATCAGTTTGAGTTCAAGCATTTCGAGAAGCGCCTTGCCGATCGCGGAACTATTTCCGAGATTCCCTCCGGGGACGATGATGTGGTCGGGCGGCTCCCATTCGAGCTGCTCCATGAGTTCGATGGCGGCAGTCTTCTGGCCTTCGATGCGATAAGGATTCACCGAATTCAGCAGGTAGACCGGCTTCTGGCGCACGAGCTCGTTGAGGATGCGGACGCATCCATCGAAATCGGTGCGGAGTTGGCAGGTGAGCGCTCCGTAGTCGAGAGATTGCGAGAGCTTGCCCCAGGAAATTTTTCCATCCGGGATCAGCACCAGGCTGTGCATGTTGCCGCGCGCGGCATAAGCGGCCATGGAGGCTGACGTGTTGCCGGTGGAGGCGCAGGCAACCCAGCGGAATTCTTGCTGGTGGGCGGACGACGCAGCGACCGTCATGCCCGTGTCTTTGAACGATGCGGTCGGGTTCATGCCCTGGTGCTTGGCGTGGAGATTCTCGACACCGACAGCGCGGGCACACCGTGGCAGGCGGTACAGCGGCGTGTTGCCTTCGCGCAGCGTGATGACATGTTCTTTGTTTTTGGGATTGGGAATGTGCGGAAGAAGTTCGCGGAAGCGCCAGACGCCACTCTGGTCGAGCGCCTCGCCTGAGGTGCGGCGCTTGAGCCAAAGAGACCTCAGGGCCGCCGGATTGGTGGAGGAACGGGCGCCTCGCCCGTTCAAGTCGGAAGTCCATCCGGGAAAAAAGAATTCCAGCAGGTCGCCGCAAGCGGTGCAGCGGAAATCCGGGGCCGCGAAATCGGGGGTGGCGCCGCAACAAATGCAGCGGAGTCTCGCGGCGGTTTCCGTATTTTGAGCAATCGACACTTTCGCCTTATCACCAGACCAGCGCAGCCAGCCCAGCAAAGATAAATACATCATACGGGGCTAACTGCAGAGTAAGCAGAATTTTGCCCTGCAGCTTCTCACCCAGACAATGGAGTGACGGGCGTCTCGCCCGTCCAGCCGGGCCGGGACGCCCGGCTCTCACCACAACGCTCAGATCGAAAACTCTCTCTCACCGCAAGTAAGCGTCGGTTTTATTGATCCAGTCGGCGCGGGGCGGGTTAAAGATATCGAGGTCCACGGTATCCGCAAGCGCCTCGGCCCAGTGTGGCATGTTGGGCGGAATGGTCAGGACCTCGCCGGCATTCACTACAATTTCTTTGCCGTCGATTCCGAATTTCAGCGCGCCCTCCAGCACATAGGTGATCTGCTCGTTGTGATGGCTGTGTTCGGGCACAAGACATCCTTTCTTGAGCAGCACGCGCGCGAGCATGACGTTCTGTCCAACCACAAAGTGGCGGCCAAGCAAGGGGTTCAGGGCCTCGACTTCGACAGAACTCCACGGAATGTGGCGCAACTCGGCCTTGCGCGGCTTACTTTTCAGTACGGTGCCTTTGAGGGCAACTTTGCTTGCGGAGCTCGCCGTTTTCGTCGTTTTTCTGGTTGATTGTTTTTGCGCGGGTTTTTTTCGGGCGATCGTTTTCTGTTTTTTCTTTTTCATACGAAAGTCTCAATGAAGATGAACGATACTACAAACCTTTATACAGGCCGCCATCGACAAGGATGGTCTGTCCCGTGATATAGGAAGCGCGCTCGCTGGCGAGCCAGACAATAGTGTCGGCAAGTTCATGCGGTTCGCCCAGACGCTTCAGTGCAGTGTCCGCCGCCCAGCTTTCGAACATTTCTTTCTCGGTCTTGCCGAGCGCAGCCGAGCGCGAATGGGCGAGTTCCTTCAGACGGTCAGTCGCCGTGAAACCAGGCGCGACGTTATTAACGAGGATGCCGTCTTTGCCAAACTCATTGGCAAGGCTCTTGACTAATCCAACAACCGCGGCGCGCACTGCATTCGAATAGACAAGGTCGGCCACAGGCTGCTTGGTAGTGATGGACGTGATGGTGATGATCCGTCCCCATTGTTTCTTCTGCATGTGCGGGATCACCTGATGCGCGAAGTAAACAGTACTCATGAAGTTCACTTCGACGGCGCGCTTCCACTCGTCAATGGTAGTAGCGAGAAAGCCCTTGGCGGGAGGGCCTCCAGCATTGGTCACGCAGATATCGGCGCCGCCAAATTTCTGAACCACGGCGGCGACGAAATCGCGGACAGCGCCCGGGTCGGTGACATCGAACGGTTCGGCGAGCACTTCCGTCTTGTACTGGCTGCGAATCTTTTCCGCGACGGCGTTGAGCGTTTCCCCGTTACGCGCGCAGATCGCCAGCCGGCAACCTTCGGCAGCAAAGGCCTCGGCGGTGGCTCGCCCGATCCCCTGGCTGGAGGCGGCAACGATGGCGACGCGGTTTCTAAGTCCGGTTTCCATAGCCGCGTCATTATAATGGACAACATGGCACCCGCTCGTTACGTATGGATTCATGATTCGTTGAGGCCCGCCAGTGAAGGCGTGGTCCCGTTCGTCAGCGCCGCCGTGCAGTACGGCTTCAGCGTGTTTGAGGGCATCCGCTGCTACTCGACCGATCATGGACCGGCTGTGTTCCGGATGAACGAACACGTCGAACGCCTGCTGGATTCCGCCCACATCGTAGGCTTTCGCGATCTGCCCGTTACCGCCGAGCTTGTGAAGACAGCCATCAACCAGACGATTGCGGCGAACGAGTTTTCATCGTGCTACATCCGTCCGATGATTTACCTTGACGGCGCAATGAGCCTGACCGTCGAAGCCGGAGAACCGCGCTTCGTGGTCGCGGTCTGGGAGTGGAAGACTTTTCTGGGGGCCGAGGCGAAGGAACGCGGCATCCGCGCCAATATTGCGTCGTTCACGCGGCTCCATCCGAACATCATGATGACCAAGGCCAAGGTCTCGGGAAATTATGTGAGCTCGATCCTGGCCAAGACCGAGTCGCAACGCGCCGGATTCGACGAGGCGATCATGCTGGGGCCCGATGGATACGTGGCGGAGTGCACCGGCGAAAACTTTTTCCTCGTTCGAAATAAGATCATCTACACCACGCCGCGGGCGGGGATTCTGGAAGGCATCACTCGCGACACTCTCATCACGCTGGCTCGGGATTTGGGCTACTCCGTGGTAGAGGAGCCGATCTCGCGCGATCAGCTTTATATTGCCGACGAAGTTTTTGTGTGCGGCACGGCGGCGGAAGTTATTGGGCTGCGCGAAATTGATTTTCGCGTCATCGGCGATGGCAAGGCTGGTCCCGTAACCCGCGCCTTGCAACAGGAGTTCGACAAACTGGTGAGCGGCCGCCACACTCGCTCGGCCGAGTGGTTGGCGCCCGTGCCCGCGCTGGATGCGGCGGCGGTGCGAAGCTAGGGTTTAGTTCTCAGTTCCCGGTTGTCAGTTCTCAGAGAAACTCGAAGCGGATTTGACTGAGAACTGAGAACCGGGAACTGAGAACTGCCATCCACCGCCAAGGAGAATGAGCATGAAGAAGCACAAATTCCGCCAGGAAACCGAAGCTGTGCATGGCGGTACTGACCTCACCAAAAAGAACGGCCCGCTCTCCACGCCGATCTATCAGACCTCGACCTTCGAAGTCACCGACATGCAGGAGCAGGTGCGCGCCACTCCTACCGACCTCTACTACACGCGCTACGGCAATCCCACAAATACCGCCGCCGAAAATGCCATCGCCGAATTGGAAGGCACGGATGCGGCGCTGCTGTTCTCCTCGGGCATGGCCGCGATCACCACTTCGATTCTCGCGCTGGTGAAGGCGGGCGACCACATCGTGGCGCAGCGCGATATTTATGGCGGCGTGATCAGATTCCTTTCGCAATGGCTGCCGAAGCTGGGCATCGAAACAACGTTCGTCGACACCAACGACATGGAGCAGCACGAACGCGCGATCCGGCCGAACACAAAGATCCTGCACATCGAGTCGCCGACAAATCCGACGGTGCGGGTAGTCGATCTCGAAAAGATTGCGGCGCTGGCGCGCAAGCACGGCCTGATCACAACCATTGATTCGACCTTTGCCACGCCGATCAACTGCCGTCCGGCGGAGTGGGGCATCGACCTGGTGCTGCATTCCGGTACGAAATATTTTGGCGGACATGCCGACATTATGTGCGGCATCGCCACCGGACGACGCGATTTGATCGATCAAATCCACCACCTGCGCACGACGCTTGGCTGCTGTATGGATCCCCACGCGGCATTTCTGCTGCTGCGCGGGATCAAGACGCTGGCCGTCCGGGTCGAGCGCCAGAACGAAAACGCGCTGCGGATTGCCGAGTTTCTGAGCCAGCATCCGAAGGTAACGCGTGTGCATTATCCGCTGCTGAAAAAACATCCTGACTACGCGGTGGCGAAGAAGCACATGACGGGCGCGGGCGGCGTCCTGAGCTTCGAAGTGGAAGGCACCGGAGCCGACGCATGCCGCGTAGCCGAGGCCCTGAATCTATTTACCCTGGCGCCAAGCCTCGGCGGAGTGGATTCGCTGGTGACCATCCCAGTGCTGACCTCGCACTACCTGATCGATCCGGAGCTGCTGAAAAAGATGGGCGTGACTGAACAAATGATCCGCCTGTCCGTGGGCGTCGAGCATGTCGACGATCTCATTGCCGATCTGGAGAAGGGGCTGGGCGTGCTGAGCGGGGTACGGAAAGAGGCGGTGGTGGCGGACTAGGAGATGCGCGCGGGGCGTGCAAAAGAAAACCTGGCTCGTTCGGAGCCAGGATTTTTGTTTGCACGAATGTTCCCGCTAGAAGATGAGCTTCAGACCGAGTTGCAGGTGGCGTTCCAGGTGGGTTGCCCCTGGGCGCAGCAGGCCTCCCGCGAGGCATGACGGATCATTAGGCGTATTGTTTGGCCCTGTGTAGCACCCCACGCTGTTAGCGTAGCTGGTGAGGCCGCTATTGCCCGCAGCCGAACCCCCGTCGCCGTAGACGTAACCCCATTCGGTATGATTGAAAACGTTGAAGGCCTCCGCACGAAATTCCAACGACACACTCTCATGGATGGGGAAGCGCTTGAAGAGCGCCATGTCGAAGTTGGTTTGACGCGGATTGCGAACAATGTTTCTGCCCGCAGTGCCGAATGTGAGGCCACGCGGAGCCGCGAATGCCCCGGGATTGTAAAGCAACGGGCCGAAACCGCCGCCGGCGCCTGAATCCGGAATTTTGGTGTTTGGATTCCCGATAAGATCAGGTCTTGAACCAGCGCTGGCCGTTCCATCGGCTACGCCGGCATTGTCTCCCGGGACCACTCCGTCGCCGCCGTTCGTCACGGTAAAAGGACCGCCGGTCTGAACCAGAGTGATCCCCGACCACTGCCAACCGCCAAGCAGCCTATGCGTCAGCCCTGACCCTTTGAAGAAGGGCAGGTCGTAAATGTAACTCAGGCTGAAAACATGACGCTGGTCGAAGTTCGAACTGGCGCGGTTCGCAGCCAGATTGTAGGAATCGACAAAACTGGTATCTCCCGCAGAGGAAGCATCGTCAATAGAGTGGCTGTAAGTATAGGCGGCACTGAGTTGGACTGAGCCAACACTTCTGCGCGCCGAAAGCTGCAGGGCGTGGTAAATGGAGGAGGACGCGTTCTCCTGCCGCCGTATATCGCCATAGCCCAGGAATGGGCGGAAGAAGTTCGGATCGTTGCCGCACGCAACATACATATTCACGCCGATTGTGCCCGGAGTCTGCTGGGTCGGATCTCCACCCGGGGTATAGCCAGGAATGGAAGCACCGGTGGGAGTTGTACCTGTAGTGCAGTCGTTAGGACCAATGGGTTGTCCGGGCAGATAGGGATTCAGGCTCTGCTGGTATTGCTGAATCTGGTTCAAATCCCTCCTTCGCCCCAGATGTGTCCCCTTGCTGCCAACGTAAGAAACGATGCCAACCACGTGCGAAGGTAACTCTCGTTCAATGTCGAGATGCCACTGTTGAACATATGGCCAGATCTGCTTCTGGGGGATCGAAACCACGCTCTGTGGGAGCTGCGCGCCGAACGCGCCCACTTGGGAGTAACCCGAGGTCTGGATGCTATCGTCCGGATTGAAGACTGTAGGAATAATGCTCTGGACAGGGTTCAGCACCAGCGGCGGTGAACCTTCAAGCGCAGTTGCGACAGCCTCGTTGCCATTTGTGTGTTCGAAGAAGATGCCATAACCGCCGCGGAGTGCAGTCTTACCATTACCGAAGACATCCCAGGCAAAACCGACGCGCGGAGCCGGATTGAACAAGTGTCCTTTGGCGCAGCCCGTGGGAATGCCGCCCAAGCCACATCGAACGAGACCACTGGTTGGGTCGGGGCTGGCAGGGTCAATTGTCCCGTCCGGCGCCAGTAAGATTGCGCCAGCCACGTATTTCGTCGGGTCGAAGTTCCCCGCCTGATGCAGGTTCTCGTAGATGGTGCCGAACAGGCTAATTCGTAGCCCCAGATTCAGCGTCAGGCGCGGTGTCACATGCCAGTCATCCTGGAAATAGGGTTCGAAGATCTTATAGCGCAAGTAGTACTTGGGTTGTCCACTGGCCTGTTGAAAGTTATCGATGTTCCCGGTCAGCATATCTGCGAAAGCGTTACCCGTACTTCCTGAAAGACCTGTGTTGAAGTTTATAAAACCGTTGATCGAAGGTGTGAACTGGGGCAGTTCGTTCTTCTGTGAGGCGACAAAATAACCGCCAAACACCAGATTGTGCTTGCCGATAATCTTGGAGACGTTATCGCGGTAAGTGTAGTTGGGATTCGAATTCACCGGCCCTTGGGGAACCCAACCGGCATCTTCGCCGAGCCCGTCAAATATGCCTCCGTTGAGCTGGATACCGGGCAATCTGCCAGCGTTATTCGGGAACAAACCTAGGTTGTAGCCACTGGGCCGCTGCCAAGGCCCTATATTCTGGGTCGTGATGTGATTGGTGGAATAGCTGGCAACGAACTCGTTGAGGAGGGTGGGGGTAATGGTCGCGGTGAGGTGGGCCACCAGGCTGGTGGATGGCTGTCCAAAGGAAGTCTGAATTGACGGGTAAGTTGTCGCGTTGGTCCAAAGGGGAGTCGGATAGACCTGATTCCAGGAGTCATGAATGTACCGCACCGAAACATGCAGCTTGGAATTGATGTTGTGGTCAATGCGGAACAATTCTTCCCGCCAGTCGGTCGGTGTCGGTACGGCCTTGTTGAATGCCCAGCTCCCGGGCGAGCCCGTAGTTGGCAGCGGAAACTGCGGGAGCAGTGGAATCGCGGTCGGGTCAATTGGTACGAGGTTGTTGGTAAATGGGTTGCCGCTCGCTGGATTGATCGGGCAGTCACCCATGCTCCCACTCGGATCGGGACAGAGTTCCGTGAAATCCCCAAAATTACTTTGCGCTTGAGAGCAATCGCCCCCTAAGCCCCGCTCCGCACAGGAAGGCACGGGAACGTTGAAGAGTGTCGAGAGGCGGTTGCGTCGCCACTCCTCGGAGAAGAAGAAAAAGGTCTTGCTCCGATCCCGGTTATAAACATTGGGAATGTAGACAGGCCCGCCGATGGTGTATCCGAAATCGTTTTTCTTGTAAGGAGTAACACCGGAAGCGAAGTAGTTGCGGGCATTGAAGGCCTGGTTGCGGACAAATTCGTAGGCGACGCCATGGAAAGACCGCGTGCCGGACTTCGTCTCGACCTCAACCGTGCCAGAGCTGTTTCTGCCATACTGCGCGCCATAGTTGGAAGACAGGACGCGTACTTCGGCAATGGCATCGACACTGGGAAAGGTCAGCAGAGTGGTATTGCTGCCATCATCCATGTTGTTGCCGCCATCAACCTCCCAGTTGTTGTATTCCGTGCGGCCCCCGTTGACGCTGTAGACGACGGAATCCAGCCCGCCGGTCGGTTCGTCGTTTCCTGATTGATTGGTTGCTCCGGGTGTCAGTGAGAGGAGCTGCGTGTAGTTGCGCCCATTCAGCTCCAATTGCGTCATCTGCCTGCCTGTAACAGTGCCCGCCAGTTCCGAGGTTTGGGTTTCGACCTGATTCAATTGCTCGCCCTGTACGACGATCTCGGTGCCAATGTCTCCTACCGCGAGCGTTGCATCCACACGAGCCTTCTGGGCGACGCGCAATATGACGCCGTTGCCTTTGAAGGTCTTGAAGCCCTTTGCGGTAATAGTGAGGTTGTAAGTGCCGCCCGGCAGGCCAGCGGCCAAATAATCGCCATCGGAGTTGGTGGTGGTCGCGCGCTCGATGCCGCCGGCGGTGCCGCTAATTTTTACGTCAGCTCCTTGAATCACCGCTCCGGTGTTGTCACGGACTGTGCCGGTGATCACGCCGGTGTCTTGGGCGTTGAGATTCGTTGCCGCGAACACGGCCAGCAATACTGCAATTCCACAGAAGAGACGGTTTCTCATTGTTAGCTCCTCGGATAACTCCTCGCCGATGCGACGCAGAACAAATGCCAGACACTTCTCAGCAAGACGGTCTCACCAAAGAGTTGTCTGGGGCTCCCAATCAGAACCTGTTGGCGCCAGCCCCACGAGCGTTTCATCCTGCCGACGCTTTCAGCGTTCCATCTTCAAAAACGATCAAATGCCTTTATTAAAACGTATCAATACTGCTTCAGGTGTCGTCCGCTGTCAAGAGAAAATGCGGGTAATTTTGAAACCCGTTGTGCCTGGGGCCGCTACTTTACGCTGCGGGTGGATTCGCGCACGATCAGCTCGGGAACGATTCTGCGGTGAATGGTGCGGGTTGGTTTCTTTTCCAGACCGGCATTGATGGCCTCGAGCACGAGGGTCGCCGCGGCTGTTCCCATAACCTCCATGGGTTGGCGGACCGTAGTCAGCGCGGGAGAATAGATGGCGGCGGGCGAGACGTCGTCGAATCCGATTACCGAGCATTGATCGGGAACGCGAATCCCCGCTTTTGCCAATGCACGAATAGCGCCAAAGGCGGTCATATCGTCAAAGGCCATCAATGCGGTAAATGGACGCCGGCGGTGCAGCAATTCCTCCGTTAATTTGTATCCTTGTTCAAAACTTGAGAGCGGATCTCCAGATTCTGGTAGGTCGACAATCAGGCGCGAATCGAGTTCGAGGTCACGTTCGCGGGCAAGCGTGCGCACGCCACGCCACCGCGGTTCGGTGTCGGACAACTGGCGCGGTCCACGAATGAAGGCGATTTTACGATGGCCGAGGGAATGGAGATGTTCGAGGGCAGCGCGCGCGCCGGCGGCATTATCTACGATCACCGAGCTGATATTGTCGTTCTTGAGCTCGCGGCCCACGGTCGCGGTTGGAATGTTGTTCTTCTCCAGATCGGCCAGGACGTTGATGTCCACAAACAGCCAGTTCGCCAGGACGACCAGGCCTTCGATGCGCCGGTCGAGCAGCATTTCCAGATAGCGCTCGAAGCGGCTGCGCTCGTTGTGCACATCGGTGAGAATAGGAAGGAACGACGACTGGTAGAGAGTGTTTTCGATGCCGCGCAACACGAGCGTGCAGTACGGGTCCGTCATGTCGAAAACCATGACGCCGACGGTGTGACTACGCCGGCCTCGCAGCGAGCGCGCAAAAAGATTGGGACGGTAGCCGAGATGCTGGGCGGCTTTGTGGATGCGTCCTTTGGTAGTGTCGGGAATGTAGCGGGCGAGTGGCGCGTTGTTCAGGACGATGGAAACGGTGGCGGAAGAAAATCCACTGCGCTCGGCAACGTCGCGGATGGTGACTGCCGCGGGCTGCGTCCGTTTGCGAGAGGGGTCGGAGACTGACGCCCGGCGGGATTTCGCCGCAGAGGCTTTTCGCGTGGGCTTCGAATCAGCGGATTCCATGGACTCCTTGAATTTAAGCCTCTTGCTGGCGGACACTACAGGACGATGAATCGAGTGTCAAGTTTGGGCGTGGCCTTCGTTGTTCTCATACTACTTTTTCTTTCGCGTGGGATGACGAGTGGTGTAACGAATACGACAAGTGTCCAGAGCACGGCGCAGGCGAAGCGATCGGCCGGAGCGGCGCCGGCGGCGCGCGATCCGCAGAAATTATTTGAAGCCGGGGAAGCGGCGCTGCATGCGGGCAAGCTCGATGAAGCCGAGCGCGCTTTCCGTCAGGTATTGGCGATCAATCCCGGCGTAGCGGGAGCTTACGCGAATCTTGGAGTGATTCATATGCGCCGCAAGCAGTGGCCGCAGGCTCTCGAAATGCTGCACAAGGCGGAGAAACTCGCGCCGGGCGTTGCGGGAATCCGTCTGAACATCGGGCTTGTATATTTCCGTCAGAACGACTTCGCGCGGGCGATCCGTCCGTTTGAGTCGGTCGTAGAGCAGTCGCCGGATTCCTATCAGGCTCGCTATCTCCTGGGCCTTTGTTACTTCTTCAACGATCGCTGGACGGATGCAATCGGCGCGCTGGAGCCATTGTGGGGACGCGCCTCGGACCAGCTCAATTATCTCTACGTGCTGGAACATGCGGCAGACAAGGCCAAAAACACGGTGCTGGAGGAGAAAGCGGCGGCGCGCCTGGTTGAGATTGGAGAGGGTTCTCCGGAATTTCATTTGCTGATGGGCAAGGCTCACATCAATCGCGGAGAGTACGACGACGCTGTGAAGGAGTTGGAAGCGGCGGCGCAGGCCGATCCGAAGCTGCCGTTCGTCCACTTTAATTTGGGCCTGGCGTATGTTCACAAGCAGGATTATGACCGGGCACGCGAGGAGTTTCATAAGGACATCGCGCTGGAGCCGGACGTGCCCTTTAGCTACGAACAGTTAGGGAGTTTGGAGGCGACGGCGGGGAACGAGGACGAGGCGGCGAAAAATTATCGGAGCGCGCTGAAGCTCGATCCGCAGCGGATCAACTCGCGGATGGGGCTGGCGAAGATTGAGGAATACCAGCGCCAGTACACGGCCGCGCTGTCGGAACTCGACAAGGTAATCCGGCTCGACAGCGGGAACGCCAGCGCGCGCTATCTGCGCGGGCAGGTGCTGATGCGCATGGGACGCGAGAAAGAAGGGCGTGCGGAACTGGCGACGGCAACGAAGATGCTGAATGAACAGCGGGCGGCGCGGCATAAAGAACTGGAGGGAGAGGCGG
>Ga0209647_1002381_pt1 | contig 15276 bp, 13 predicted proteins | sample GraSoi_2013_60cm_FD_185827 | JGI IMG/M metagenome (GOLD analysis project Ga0209647, IMG submission 185827) | Grasslands soil microbial communities from the Angelo Coastal Reserve, California, USA - Sample 9_17_2013_60cm (SPAdes) (version 2) | ecosystem: Environmental > Terrestrial > Soil >...
GAAGTCGTCCAGGTTCATCAGCCCGTCGACCTCGATCTCGCCGGTGCGCAGGCGGCGGGACGGGCGGCCCTCAACGTCGTACTCATCCTGGATGTCGCCGATCAGCTCCTCGACCAGGTCCTCGAGAGTGACGATGCCTGCCGTGCCGCCGTACTCGTCGACGACGATCGCCAGGTGGGCTCGGTCCCTGCGCATCTCCGATAGCGCCGACATCACGGTCTTGCTGGTCGGCAGCATCTTCACCGGCCGCTTGATATCACCGACCCTGACGGACCCGTTGCGGCCAGGATCGAGCAGGTCGCGGGCGTGCACGAAGCCGATCACGTCGTCGTAGGAGTCCTCGAAAACCGGGAAGCGGGAATGCGTTCCCCGGGCCGCGACCGCGATCGCCTGGGTCAGCGGCATCGAGGCTGGCAGGAAGTCGACCTCGGTGCGCGGCACGAGAACCTCGCGGATCTGCCTCTTGCCCGCGTCGAAGACCTCGCTGACGATGTGCCGTTCGTCCGGGGTCAGGTTCTGGTGCCCGGCGACCAGATCGCGCAGCTCGTCGCTGCTCATCGTGCCCCGGCCGACCTTCGGGTCGCCGCCGAGCAGCCGGACTACCAGGTTGACGAAGCCGCCGATCAGCCAGACCACGGGCCTGGCCAGTGCGGCGATGCGGTCAAGCACCGGAGCGGCGATGATCGAGATCCGCTCCTGCCGCTGCAGCGCGATCCGCTTGGGCGCGAGTTCGCCAAGCACCAGCGAGAAGAACGCGATCACCAGCGTGACGAGGACGAACGCGAGCGGGTTAGCGACGCTCCGGGGCATCTGGTGGACCAGCCAGCGTCTGAGGTCCTCCACCAGGGTGGCCGCGCCGTAGGCTCCGGATAGCAACGTGGCGACCGTGACGCCGATCTGGACGGCGGCCAGGAACCTGTTGGGATCATGCGCCAGCCGTGCCGCGCGCTGGCCGCGCTTGCCCCGTTTCGCCAGCGCCCTGACCTGGCCCTCACGCAGCGAGACCAGAGCCATCTCGGCGGCGGCGAAAAATCCGCCGATCAGGATGAAGGCAAGGACGACCAGTGCGTCCCAGCCGGCGGCGTTCACGTCGCATCCTTGTTCTCGGCTGCCATTCGCGGACGGTGGCCTGCCTGATCGCTGCCGCCCGCGGCAGGAACCACGCGGTCGCGCGGTGTGCGAATCAGTCTAGGCAGTCACCGGCGGCCAGGCGACCATCCCGAGCAAGCGCCGGCGGCCTGGCTATGCCGTCCTGATCCCGCTATGTCATGCTGACACGGACACGAACGACCGCTGGAGGAGTCCGGATGGCCGCTGGGATCCTGGAAGACGCCGCCGCCATCAGCGGCGAGATCGCCGAGTTGCGTCACTCGATCCACGCCGAGCCCGAGATCGGGCTCGATCTGCCCAAGACGCAGCACAAGGTGCTCGCGGCACTGGAACGGCTGCCGCTCGAGATCACCTGCGGGGAGTCGCTCAGCTCGGTGACCGCCGTGCTGCGCGGCGCCCGCCCGGGCCAGACGGTCCTGCTCCGCGGCGACATGGACGCGCTGCCCGTGACCGAGCGCACGGGGGTCTCCTACTCCTCCCAGGTTGCGGACGCGATGCACGCCTGCGGCCACGACCTGCACACGGCCATGCTGGCTGGCGCGGCGAGGCTGCTCTCCGCCAGGCGGGCGGATCTCGCGGGCAACGTGATCTTCATGTTCCAGCCCGGCGAAGAGGGCTCAGCCGGCGCCAGGATCATGATCTCCGAAGGCGTGCTGGACGCAGCGGGCGAGCGCCCGAGCGCCGCCTACGCGCTGCACGTGGCGTCCAGCGTGCTGCCGCTCGGCGTGGTCGCGAGCCGGGCCGGGACGGCCATGGCCGCTGCCGACACCCTGCACGTCACGGTGCGCGGCCGCGGCGGGCACGGCGCGCAGCCGCATCTGGCCAGCGATCCGATCCCGGTGGCGTGCGAGCTAGTCACCGCGCTGCAGACGATGGTGACCAGGCGGTTCGATGTCTTCGATCCCGTGGTGCTCACAGTCGGCACGTTCCACGCGGGGACGACCGACAATGTCATCCCCGACGACGCGGCATTCGTCGCCACCATCCGCACGTTCTCGGCGCAGACGCGTGATCGCGTCAGGGACATGGCGCTGCGCCTGGCGCGGCAGATCGCCTCGGGGCACGGACTGAGCGCCGACGCCTCCTTCGTAGACGGGTACCCGGTCACGGTCAACGACCAGGCCGAGTTCGCGTTCGCCGAGCGGACCACCAGCGATCTGCTCGGCGACGCCAGGTTCCTGGCGGCCCCCTTCCCGCTCACCGGCTCGGAGGACTTCTCCTACGTGCTCGAGCAGGTACCTGGTGCGTTCCTCATGCTGGGTGCCTGCCCGCCAGACGTCGACCCAGCCACGGCGGCGTACAACCACTCGGCGGAAGCCATGTTCGACGACGCGGCGCTCGCGGACGGAACGGCGCTGTACGCCGAACTCGCGCTGCGCAGGCTCGCCGCCGCCTGACCCGCGGCTCGCAGAGCCCGGAGGTGCTCAGGATCACGGTGCCGAACAGGTACGACAGCAGCGCGTGCCGGAGCGCAGTCGCCCGTATCGCGGTGATGCGCAGGTTGGTGTCGGAAACCTGGAACGTCATGCCGACCGTCAGCGCCAGGTACGCGAAGTCCCGGTAGCAGGGTTTTTCATCCTGGTTGAAGTCCACGCCGCCTTCCGGAACCTCGTAGTACAGCAACGCGTACCGCAGCGTGAAGATCGTGTGCACGGTCAACCAGGAGATTGCGATGCTGATCAGGCCGAAAGCGGCAAGCATGTCGGCCGTCAGGCCCCGTGCGGAGTGAGCGCCAACCAGGACGATGCCGACCGCAGCGATGCTGGCCACGGCGGCCGACAGCGTGAGGATGTCGCTGGTCGCCCGGTTCGGGTCCTCAGACCTGGCCTTCCCGGCGGTATCGGCGGCATCCATGGGCCAGATCACCAGCCAGATCCAGGTGCTGAAGACGATAGCGGTCACGTCCCAGCCCATTGCTGGGGCGTAGGCCCATCGCCAGAACAGGCCAGTGAGCACAACCCCGATGACCCCGACGATCGCCGCGGCGGCGAGCCGCCAGCTAGTGCCGATGGTTCGCGCTCGCCGAACGTTCATGGACGTCCTTCTTAGCACGGCTGGGCTGAACGTCGCGGCTCCCAGCCGCCTAGTAGGGGCCGGCACCTGCGCGATCAGGTACCGGGCAAGCGAGCCTTCAGCCTCGTCGCCTTCGCGGCGGCCTTGCCCGAGGTCCTCGCGGTCTTGGCGGTCCGCAAGATTTCGCGACGTGCCTCCTGCAAGCCATGGCGGCTACGCCAGGCCAGGGAGGGCCGCCCCGCCGTGTCCCCGGCCGCGATCAGCAGCCCACCGAACATGGTGAGGTTCTTCAGGAAATGGATCCGCTGCATGGCGCGCTCTTCGTCATTGTCGGCTTCCCAGAAGCCGTGCCCGGCGACCGTGGTAGGCACTAGCGTGGCCGCGAGTGCCAGCGCTGACAGGCGAGGCAGCCATCCGATCGCTAGCAGCGATCCGGCGACGAACTGGACCGCCCCGTTGAGGCGCACGGCCTGCTCGGTGTCGTCTGGCACGATGGAGACGCGGCTGGCGATCGGCCGCACCACCGGTTCGGCTTTCTTGACGACCCGGTCAGGATTGCGCATCGTGTCATAGCCCTGAACGATGAAGATCGACGCCAGCATCGGGCGCGCGACCGCTCTAAGTACAGCCATAGGCGTGAGTTGCCCGGCGAGCCCGTCTTCTAACATCGCGATCCCGCAACAGGCTGCCCGATTCGGGATGAGTTAACGCAACCCCGGCGGGTAGTTGCCTGGGCGTGCGAATCGATGACTGGTTTCTGACGGCGGCCGAGCGGGGCAACCCGGCCACGACGCTGGATAGCAGGCATCCCGAATTGCCCGCGGGACAAGCCTGGTCAACGGGGAACGTGGTAATTCCCCTGATCCACGGCGCCACCTACTTCAGCGAGCTACTCACCCGCGTCAGCGACATGCGGGTCGGCGACCTGCTGGCATTTACGGACTGGCGCGGCGATCCCGATGAGCGGCTCAGCGCCGACGGAACGACGGTGGCCGAGTTGCTCCGCGACGCGGCCGGGCGCGGGGTGATCGTACGCGGCCTGATCTGGCGCTCGCACTGGGACAGGTTCCAGTTCAGCGGGGAGGAAAACAGGCACCTCGGGGTGGACATCAACGCCGCGGGCGGCCAGTGCCTGCTCGACATGCGGGTCAGGGCGGGCGGGTCCCACCACATGAAGATGGTCGTGCTGCGTCATGCAGGCCGGCCGTCGCTTGACGTGGCGTTCGTGGGCGGAATCGACCTGTGCCACAGCAGGCGCGACGACGCCAGCCACCGCGGTGACCCGCAGCGCCAGCCGATGGCCGCCGTCTACGGAGAGCGGCCGCCCTGGCACGACATTCAGGCCATGATCCGCGGGCCAGCCGTGGGCGACGTCGAGGCGGTCTTCAGGGAACGGTGGCAGGACCGGGTGCCGATCACGCTCAACCCGGCGGCCAGGCTGCACGACCTGGCCGACCGGCAGGATGACACGGCGAACAGGCTGCCTGATCAGCAGCCGGACCCGCAGCCGTGCGGTACCCACGCCGTGCAGCTGCTGCGCACCTACCCGTTCCGGCGCCCGGGCTTCAGCTTCGCCCCGAAAGGGGAGCGCAGCATCGCGCGCGGTTACCTGAAGGTCCTGGCGAGGGCGCAGTCGCTGATCTACCTCGAGGACCAGTACCTATGGTCTACGGTCGTCGTCGATGCTCTCGCCCGGGCGCTGGCCGAGCGCCCCGCGCTCCGCCTGATCGCGGTCATCCCGCGCTATCCGGACACCGGCGGGCGCCTGGCCGGGCCGCCGAACCTGATCGGCAGGATCGACGCAATGCGGATGCTGCGGCAGGCCGCCGGCGACCGGGTCGCCGTCTACAGCCCGGAAAACGAGGCAGGAACGCCGATCTACGTGCACGCCAAGGTCTGCGTCGTGGACAATACCTGGTCGATCATCGGATCGGATAACTTCAACCGCCGGTCCTGGACGCACGATTCCGAGCTCAGCTGCGCCGTGCTCGACCTGGGCGGCGAGGAACGCGGTGGCAGCCGCGCCGGCCGCGACACCCTCGAGCTCCCCAGAGCCGACGGGCCCGTCATCCGAGCGGGTGCCCGCGGTGACGTCGAGGCGGAACTGAGCGGCTTGACGGCGGGCTCCGGCTGGACAGCCGGCTCGGTGGCAGCAGCCACCCTGTCCGCGGAGCCCGTGGCCGCCGATCCTGCGGCCGCCCCACCGACGCCCGGCCCGGGCGAATTCGCGCGTGCGCTACGGCTCACGCTCAGCCAGGAGCATCTGGGTACCGAACTGGACCCAGCGGCTACTGCCGCCCAGACGTACGCGGCCTTCTGGCGGAGTGCATCGGACACCGATGCATGGCACGCGAACGGCAGGCGCGGGCCGCGGCCGGCCGGCCGGCTCAGGCACTACCACGCGCCACATCTCACCCGCTGGCAGCGGGCCATCGCCAGGCCGCTCTACCGGTTCGTCTACGACCCTGACGGCAGGCCGCACGGCATGCGCCGCAGGGGCGAGTTCTGAGGGCCTAGAGGCTGGCTACATCAGCCTGCTTGGCGCGGACCGCATCTGCCGCCGAACGCAGCCCGGCCAGCTCTGACTCGGTGAGCTCGCGCTCCACCACGCGGCGGATGCCGTCCGCGCCGATCTCAGCCTCGACGCCGAGGTAGACGCCGGAGATCCCGTACTGGCCATCCACCCAGGTGCACACCGGCATGACCGCTCCGGTGTCAAGCGCGACCGCGCGGGCCATCCTGGCCGCGGCCGCGGACGGCGCATAGTAGGCAGAACCGGTCTTCAGCAGGCCGACGATCTCAGCCCCGCCGTTCCTGGTGCGCTCGACCAGCGCCGCGATCTCGTCGGCGCCGAGCAGGTCAGCCAGCGGCGTGCCGTTGACCGTGCAAGCAGACGGGACAGGGACCATCGTGTCGCCATGCGACCCAAGTGTGAGCGTCCTGACCGAGCCGACCGGCAGCCGGAGCCGTTCAGCCACGAAGTAGGTGAACCTCGCGGTGTCGAGCATGCCTGCCTGACCTATCACGCGGTTCGCGGGGAACTGCGAGACCTTGGCTGCTAGCGCGGTCATCTCGTCCAGGGGGTTGGAGACGACGATCAGCACCGCCTCGGGCGCGTGCTTGACTACCTGCTCGGTCACGCTGCGGACGATGCCAGCGTTGACCCCGATCAGGTCCATCCGGCTCATGCCTGGCTTGCGCGGCAGGCCGGCCGTGATCACCACGATTCCCGAGCCTGCGATCGCCTCATAGCCCGTTCCGTCCTGACCGGTTGTCTGCCCCGTGACCGTGGTCTCAAAGCCCTCGATCGGGCGGGACTGGCTCATGTCGAGTGCGAGCCCCTCGGGCTTGCCCGCAACGATGTCGGTCAGCACGACCTCATCGAAGATGTCGTACTCAGCCAGCCGCTGCGCGGTGGTCGAGCCGTAAAAACCAGCTCCGACGACCGTTACCTTCCCTGAACGAGCCATCGACGTTCTCTCCTTAGCTCGGGCTGCTCGCGGGTGCTCCGGGGGCTCCGGGGTGCTCCCGGGGCCAGCCCGCTATGCCATCGCGGCCTGCAGGTTCTTGTGCAGCGCGCCGAGAAACTCCTCGGTGGCAAGGTACGGCGCGTCCGGGCCGATCAGCAGCGCAAGGTCCTTGGTCATCATCCCGCTGAGGACTGTCTCGATGCACACCCGTTCCAGCGTTTCGGCGAAAGCCGTGACCTCGGGCGTGCCGTCAAGCTTGCCGCGGTAGGCCAGGCCCCTGGACCAGGCGAAGATCGAGGCGATCGGGTTGGTGGACGTCTGCTTGCCCTGCTGGTGCTGCCGGTAGTGCCTGGTCACCGTGCCGTGCGCCGCCTCGGCCTCGATGCAGGATCCGTCCGGCGTCATCAGCACGCTCGTCATGAGGCCCAGCGAGCCGAAGCCCTGCGCCACGATGTCGGACACCACGTCACCGTCGTAGTTCTTGCAGGCCCAGACGATGCCGCCGTCGCCCTTGATGACCTGGGCCACCATGTCATCGATGAGCCTGTGCTCATAGGTCAGGCCCGCGGCATCGAAATCGGCCTTGAACTCGGACTCGAATACCTCGGCGAAGATGTCCTTGAACCGGCCGTCGTAGGCCTTGAGGATAGTGTTCTTGGTCGACAGGTACAGCGGGAGGCCACGGTCAAGCGCGTAGCGCATCGTGGCCCTCGCGAAATCCCTGATCGAGTCGTCGAAGTTGTACATGCCCATCGCGACCCCGCCGCCGGTGAACTGGGCGACCTGCATCGAGACCGGCCGCCCGACGGACCCGTCGGCGGGCTGGTAAGAGATCGTCACGGTGCCGGCGCCCGGGACGACGAAGTCGCTGGCCCGGTACTGGTCGCCGTGCGCATGGCGGCCGATGACTATCGGCTTGGTCCAGCCGGGCACGAACCGCGGGATGCTCTCGATCACGATGGGCTCACGGAAGACGACGCCGCCGAGGATGTTGCGGATCGTGCCGTTGGGTGACCGCCACATCTTCTTGAGGCCGAACTCGGAGACCCTGGCTTCGTCCGGCGTAATGGTCGCACACTTGACCCCGACGCCGAACTGCTTGATCGCGTTGGCGGCATCGATCGTTACCTGGTCATCGGTGGCGTCTCTGCTGCTGATCGACAGGTCGTAGTAACGCAGATCGATATCCAGGTACGGCAGGATCAGCTCATCCTTGATGAACTGCCAGATAATACGCGTCATCTCATCGCCGTCGAGTTCAACGACGGGGTTGGCCACCTTGATCTTGGACACGCCAATGATCCCTTCATCACTTCTGGCTCGAACAGTCAAGCCGCGCTGGTCGCGGGGCTAGCTGGGAACCGGCACCACCAGCCCGGCCACCAGAAGGCCGATGCCGAGCGTCCCGAGGATCGCCACATCCAGCAATCGCCGCCTCGATGACAGCAGCCCCGCCCGCCGTTCGGGCAGGACCAGCCTGGCCATGGCGGCAATGAGCAGCACGCCCGCGAATACCAACGTACCGCTTCTGACGAGGTGGACGCCTTGACTGATTATCAGCAGCGCGATGCCGACGCCGACCATGACGGCCAGATACGGCAATTGCCCGACTCGTGACTGTCCGGCATGGTCCTGCTCTCCGTGCCCCCGGCGTCCCCGGACCTCGCGCCTGCGCGCACCATGCCGGCCGGCCCCCGTGATCACCCGTCCCGGCGGAGGCGCCGATCGCTCAGGTGCTGCGTGGCTCACCGTGCCGCCAGCGGGGTCCAGGTCAGGCCTGCCTCGCCGATGTACTCGCTGTCTGGCCTGATCAGCCTGTTGTCCGCATGCTGCTCGATCACGTGCGCTGTCCAGCCGGCCATCCTGCTGACCGAGAATACCGGCGTGAACAAATCCGTCGGTATACCGAGGTAGTGGTAGACCGTGGCCGCGAAGAAGTCCACGTTCGGATACAGCCCCTTCACCGCGAGCACAGTCTCCTCCATCCTGCGCGACATCCGGTAATAGGTGTCGTCACCGGCCGTCTCGGCCAGTTCAGCAGCCAGGACGCGCAGGTGGGTGGCGCGCGGATCCTCTACTTTGTACACCCGGTGGCCGAAGCCCATGATCTTCTCGCCGCGGCCGAGCCTGGCCGCTACCTCGGTGCCGGCGGCTTCGACCGGGTCGTCCTGAGCATTCTTGGCGATCTCCTCCATGCTGCGCATGACCTGCTCGTTGGCGCCGCCATGCAGCGGCCCCTTGAGCGTCCCCAGGGCCGCGACGACCGCTGAGTGCATGTCCGACAGGGTGGCCGCGCATACCCGGGCCGCGAACGTGGACGCGTTCATGGTGTGGTCGGCGTGCAGGACCAGGCAGATGTCGAGGATCTCAGCAGACCGCTCGCTTGGCCTCCGGCCCGTGACCTGGAACAGGAAGTTGCCGGCCAAGCCAAGCCGGGGATCAGGCGCGGGCGGTTCCCGCCCGTTGCGGGCCGCTTCGTAGGCGGCGACCAGCACGGGCTGCTGTGCGGTCAGCCTCGCGGCTTTGCGCAGGTTGGCGTCCGCGCCGTTGGAATCCTTGTCCGGGTCGTCGGCGCTGGCCAGCGACACCAGCGTCCGCAGCGCCTCCATCGGCTCCTGGTGATGCGCGATCCGGGCGAGATCCTCGGTCACCAGGGTGCCGAGCCGGCGCCCGGCGAGGATCTCGGCGTGGTAGGAGGCAAGCTCGTCGGCGGTCGGCGGGCCGCCCCGCTGCAGCAGATAGGCGATCTCCTCGAAGGTTGCCGTCCCGGCCAGCTGGTTGATGTCGTAGCCGCGGTACGAAAGCCGCCCGATCCTGCCGTCAATATCGCTCAAGGCGGTCGCCGCGGCCACGACGTCCGCCAGTCCCTTCGATGGCTGCCGCGCCATTACATCGCCTCCAGACCGCCCGCTCGGAAGTGTACTTTCCCGCCGAATCCGATAGCTACGCGCGGGCCAGCCCGTCTCTGTCCGGGTTGCCCGGTTGGATATTGTTATGCCGGGTAAGCATGCAGCTGAGGAGGGCTGTCTCCTGCGCGGAAGGTGCTGTCTATGGAAGGTCCCCAAATCCAGGTCGCGAGCACCGGAGCCCAGATCCCGCTCCAGCCGGAGCTGACGATGGTCGGCCGCGGAAAGTACGTGGATATCAGGCTCACCGATCCCAGCGTCTCATTGCTGCATGCGGAGCTGGTCAGGCGCGGGCCGTATGTCTACGTGATGGATCTGGGTTTATCGCGCAACGGGACCAGAGTGAACGGCCGGCTCGTCGCCAGGCGCCTGCTGGCCGACGGAGATGCCCTGACCTTCGGCTCGGCCCGGTGCAGAATCAGCGGGATCGAGACCGATGAGAACCTCGAAGCTGAGCACCTTCGGTCGGCCGCACCGGAGCTTACGCGGCGCGAGTTCGACGTCGTCGCATCACTGTGCCGGCCCGCGCTGTCCGACGACGCGTTCGTCACCCCGGCGACCGCCAGGGAGATCGCCGCCGACCTCGTCGTCACCGAGGCCGCCGTGAAGCAGCACCTCCTGCGTCTCTACACCAAGCTGAAGATCCCCGAAGGGCCCAACCGCCGGATCAGGCTGGCCAACGAGGTGATCGGGCTCGGTCTGGCCAAACCGGAGCTCGCCGGCGAGCAGAACGCCGTCAGGGTGCGGCCGGAGCAGACACGCTCCGTGCCGATGCCGAGGCAGCCCGCCGAGCGCCGCGCGGCTACAGGCCAATCTGGTGCGCCAGCCTGAGCAGGCTCTGCCGCACGTCGGTCAGCATGGTCCTGATGGCCGGGAAGTGAAGCAGCTGGTTGTGCAGGCTGCTGACCGGCCAGTAGGCAGGCGCCGGCGACTGATACCAGGCGGTGAGCCCGGCCCAGACCGCGACCGCGATGACCCCCACGTACGCGATGGCCAGCAGGATCGTGCTGCGCGCGGCCGACGTGTACAGGCGGGCAAGCGCCGACCTGCTACCCGACGAACCAGGCCCGAGCCCGACGACCGCGACAAGCGCTCCCGCGCCGAAAGCCACCGCCTGAGGGAGCGGGCGCGCCGGCCCGGCGATTACGGTGATCGCCGCCACCACGCAGAACGCGAGCAGCGCCACCGGAGCGGCCAGCAGCAGCCCGAGCAGCGAGCGCAATGCCGCGAGCGGGTAGAGCGCGACCGCGAGCAGCGAGAGGCCGGCCCGGCTCCCGTCGCCTGACCGCCGCTTGGCGAGCTGCCGCCCGGTAATGGTGACCGCGCGCAGCGCGACAAGCAGGGCAAGCGCGAGCCCCGTTCCGAGGATCGGCGCCATGACGCTGATCGCCACAACCATGGCGACGGTGGCGATCACCAGCGGGCTCCACGGCGACACCGGACCCACCGTCCTGGCCGCTTCACCGCCGCCCGCCGGCCGCTCGCTCTGCCGCGAACCACCTGGCCCAGGTCCGCCCCGCGACGGCCCAGGCCCGCCCTGCGACGGCCCAGGTCCGCCCTGCGACAGCGCTGCCGGGTCCAACGCCTGCCACGGGGCCGCAACTCCGGCCGGAGCTTGGCCCGCCAAGCCCCCGCCCGCGCGCGCCAGGCCTGCCCCTGGCGGACCGGCCCTGCCCGCGCCGCCGGCAAACCCTGCCCGGCCCGCGGGCGGGTAGCTGACCGGGGGCAGCAGATCACGAACATCCCCAGGTCGCGATGTGGTCAGCGGCCTGGTCGTCGAAGGCCATGCCTGCCGGTCCTGATCGGTACCGGTCGCCGCGGGCGGCGCGCCAGGCGCTGGTCCCCCGTTGAGGCCGCCGAGACCGCCGCCTGGCGGCTCGTCAATCATCGTGTCGCCGGCCGCCAGCCGCGCAGCGATGGCCGGCGGGCTCGGGATCAGGGCGCCAGGATCAATCGCGGCGACCCGCTGGCCGATCTCGGCAGGTGACGGACGCCTGGCTGGGTCGCGCGAGAGCGCGTCAAGCACGAGGGGCTGCAACGGCGCGGGCAGCGTGTCCAGGTTCGGGCCGCCATGCATAATCCGGTAGAAGATGGTCTCGAACGGCCCTGTGCCGTACGGCGGCCGGCCGGTCGCCGCGAAGGCCACTGTGGCCCCCCAGGAGTGCACGTCGGAGGCGGCGCCGCTCTCCTTGCCCTCGATGACCTCGGGCGCCAGGTAGCCAGGGGTGCCCATGAACATGCCGGTCATGGTCAGCCTGGTCGTCTCATGCAGCTGGGCGATGCCGAAGTCGATGATGACAGGCTCTCCGTCGGAGATCATCACGTTGCCCGGCTTGAGGTCTCGGTGCACGACTCCGGCGGAATGAACCGCGGCCAGCGCCTCGGCCAGCCCGTATGCGAGCCTCGCCAGGGCAGGACCGGAAAGCGGGCCGCCTCCGGCGACCACTTCGTCCAGGGTCAGCCCGGGCACGTACCTGGTCACGATGTACGGCGGATCGCCGTCTAGGTCCGCGTCCATCACCTCGGCCACATAGCGGCTACGTACCCGCCGCATGGTCTCGACCTCACGGCCCATCCGCCGCCTGGCGTTCGACTCCTGGGCCATCCCCGGGTGCAGCGCCTTGAGCGCGACCTGTTCGTCCGCCGCGTTCAAGGCCAGGTACACCACGCCCATGCCGCCCTCGCCGATCCGCCTGACTAGGCGGTACGGCCCGAGACGATCGGGCGTGAGGTCTTGTACCTTCATGACCTCATAGCTTACGGATCGCCTTCTGGGCACCGGCCGCCCAGATATCGGCGGCTGCCGTTACTGACGGCCCTGGCCTTCGCGGGCTCATATACGGAGGCCGTTAGCTGCCCGCGACCAGGCGGCGCAGGGCCGTGGCGGCGGCCGCGTTCTGCTCGGCGTGCTGGACAAGCCCTCTCGCCAGCTCGGCAGCCCACTCGGCGATCGGCACGACGTTGCGTGACAGCACGATGCCGCGTACCTCGTGACAGATCTCAGCGACCGGTGCTCCACGCTGAGTGCCCAGCGTCATGGTCTTCTCGCCGAGCCGAACGGAGACTCTCGTGACGGTGCCTGGCCGATCCCGCATCCGGTCAGACATGCTTCTGTTCCGGTCAACGGTAACGCAGCCAGCGGGCAAGGACTCACCAAGCGACTCGGTCAGCACCTGGGCGTAGATCGCGATGTCCGAGCTGTCGGCGCGCAAGGCTGCGGCCACCATGTCCAGTGCGAGGCCGTCGTCGGCCTGCGCGGCATCACCCGGCTGTGTCATCTTTCGTTCCGTCCTCCTCCGCCGATCCGGGCCAGACGGATTGTCGTGGCGCGAGGGCCGTGGCTACCGCCCGGTGAACGATGCCTTCCCCGGTCCATTCTCCACGAAGCTGCGCATGCCCGTGCCCGCGTCCTCGGTCGCGAAGAGGCCGGCGAAATGCAGCCGCTCGATTTCCAGGCCGGTGTGGAGATCCGCGTCCAGCCCGTCGTCGATCGCCCGCTTTGCTGCCCTGAGCGCGACAGCGGGGCCGTTGGCGTACCCGGCTACCAGGTCGCGGGCAGCGGCGTAGACGTCGGCATCAGGAACGACTTTGTCCACGAGCCCGATCGCGAGCGCCTCGGCAGCCCCCACGAAGCGGCCGGTGAAGACGATGTCCTTCGCCCTGGCTGGCCCGACGAGCCTCGGCAGCCGCTGTGTGCCGCCCGCTCCTGGGATCAGGCCGAGCAGGATTTCCGGCTGGCCAACTTTCGACTTCTCGCCAGCGACCCGGAAGTCAGCGCACAGCGCGAGCTCTAGCCCGCCGCCGAGCGCGTAACCGGTGATCGCGGCCACGACCGGCTTGCCGATCCTGGCCACCGCGGAAAGGGCATCCTGCAGCCGCCGGCTTCGGGTCGCCGTGGCGCTATAGCTGGCGTCGGCCATCTCCTTGATGTCGGCGCCGGCCGCGAATACTTTCTCGCCGCCGTAGAGGACTACGGCCCTGACCTGCTCGTCATCTGCGAGACCCGCGGCAGCCTCGGCAAGCTCGGTCTGAAGCTGTGAGTTGATCGCGTTCATCGGGGGCCGCTCGAGCCTGATCGTCGCGATCGCCTGATCGATCTGCACCCGCACGAACTCGCCCATGTCGACCTCCGAGGGTCCTGCCTGTGCCGAGAGTTAGCGTGCGAGCACGCGCACGGGCGATTTTACGCAGCCCCTTCGGCGATCACGGCGGCGCGTCCTCCGCGCGACACAGGTTGGCGGCTGGCCAAGACAGCGGCGGAGGGCCTGCCCGCTCCGCACGGGAACGCCCTCCGCCGCACAACGCGGGATCGGTGACCCTGTCACTCACCTATAGCGCTCGGCAGGTTGACACCCGGCCAGCTGTTCAGGAACCCGCGGACCTCGGACTCGCTATACCGGCGGTGACCGCCAGGCGTCCGGATCGAGGAGAGCTTGCCGGCCCGAGCCCAGCGCGTTACGGTCTTGGGGTCGACTCGAAGCATGGCCGCGACCTCGGCAGGCGTGAGGAGCCTATTGTCCGGCTCAATCTGAATTCTCACTGCAGCGGATCCTCTCGTTGGCGTACTAAAGTGACTACATCGTGACTTACAGTGACCATTACTGGCGCTACTCCTTGAAGTCGTCGAATCACAGGATGTCACACGTCGTTCGATTTTTGCTGGCGTTCTCATCGCTAAGACGACAAATTTTGCTCAGGGACGGAGCATGTCGTTTCCGGAACGACGGCATGACGTCCAGCTTGCCTTAAATTCGCACGGTGACGTGTTAATTACATTGCGTGGAGCAATGGCGCCTCGGCTCGTCGCGAACCTGGCCGGAGCGGGCTAACGCAGGTCGCCGCTTACCATGCCGGTCGGCGCGACCGGCACGGCGACGAGGCCCATCTCGGCCGGGCCGGAGAGCAGCGGGTGCTTGGGCAGCACCCGGACGGTGTAACCGAAGGGACCGGGCTGGCCAAGCACCGCATGGCCGCAATACCAGGCGACCGAGTCCGATCCTGGCGGAGACTCCAAATCCAGCTCGGCCAGGATCGGATCGGCGATCTCATCGTCGTCACCCGTCCTGCCGTAGATCACCTCGACGCTCACGTCCTCCGCCGACAGCGGGCCGAGCGCGACGCCCACCCGCACGGCGAGCTTCCCCCCCGGGTACTGCTCGCCATCGTGCGATTCCACGTGCTCGATCCTGACGTCAGGCCAGGCTTGCGTCACGCGCTGCTTCCAGGCGGCAAGCTCGGCAGCGCCGGCGAAGGGCCGGTCAGCGTCGTCGGTCAGCGCCCTGGAGGACCGGGACGCCGGCACGTAGAGATCGGCGGTGTACTCCCTGACCATGCGGGTCGCCTGGGCCTTGGGACCAAGCGTGCGCAGGGTGTGCGTGACCATTTGCAGCCACCGGCGCGGCAGCCCGTCGGCGCCGCGGTCGTAGAACAGCGGCGCGACTGACCGGCCAAGCAGGTCGTAGAGCGCGGCCGCCTCGACAGCGTCGCGGCGGTCAGAATCGGCGACCGAGTCAGCCGACGGGATGGCCCAGCCGTTCTGGCCGTCGAACCACTCGTCCCACCAGCCGTCGAGCACCGAGACGTTAAGGCCGCCGTTCAGCGCCGCCTTCATGCCCGAGGTGCCACAGGCTTCGAGCCGCCTGAGCGGGTTATTCAGCCACACGTCGCAGCCCTGGACCATGGTCCGGCCAAGTTCCATGTCGTAGTCGGGCAGGAACACGATCCGGTGCCGAACGGCCGGGTCGTCGGTGAACCTGACCATCTCCTGGATCAGCGCT
>Ga0209647_1002383_pt1 | contig 15273 bp, 17 predicted proteins | sample GraSoi_2013_60cm_FD_185827 | JGI IMG/M metagenome (GOLD analysis project Ga0209647, IMG submission 185827) | Grasslands soil microbial communities from the Angelo Coastal Reserve, California, USA - Sample 9_17_2013_60cm (SPAdes) (version 2) | ecosystem: Environmental > Terrestrial > Soil >...
CCGATGCGGCTTCCCGGCTTGATGCCCCGGGCGGCAAACCAGCCGCGGTTCATTTCCAGCGCATAGCGCGCCGGCCGGCTCGCGCAATGCGAGTCCTCGGTCTGCGGCGCCATGTCCTCGACGTTGATGATCGCGCCGCGCTCGTCGATGAAAGCGACCGACAGCGGGATCAGGGTGTTTTTCATCCACATGCAGTGCGTCGTCGCCTCGTCAAAGATGAACAGCATCCCGGCGTTGGACGGCATCGCGCTGCGGTGCATCAGCCCGGTGGCGCGCGTGGCGTAGTCGGCGGCGACCTCGGCACGGATCAGATGCATGCCGGCGTTCAGCTGCACCACCGGTATCTGCTGGGCAAGCACCGGCGCGGCGCACAAGGCGAGGGCGAGAAACGGGCGCATAAATGAAAAAGGCAGGGACATGCCCTGCCTTCGTTTCATTCCGCTGCGGGTTACTTCTTGTCCATCTTGTCGGACTTCTTGTCCATCTTCTTGTCCGACTTCTTCTTGCCGTCCTTTTTCTTGCCGTCCTTCTTGTCCATCTTCTTTTCCATCTTGTCCATCTTCTTGTCCATCTTTTTGTCCTGCGCGACCGCGGCGAAACTCATGCCCGCAAACATCGCCGCGACGAGGACTGCAACAAGCTTCTTCATCGTCATCCCCTCTCTGGTGGGTTGTGTAGAAAGACCGCCCTAAGGCGCAGTCCGCTCCGTATAACGCACACGCTGTCGCGCGGTTGACGCGTCGTGGGAAGTGATTTTAAATCAAACGCATAGGGCGCTCAAAGGCCGGTTATAATCGCCCCCTTTTTCGGTTCTCGCAGGGAGCACATTCCAAATGGCGTATCAGCACATCAAGGTCCCCTCGTCAGGCGAAAAGATCCGGGTCCGGAAGGACTTCTCCCTCGAGGTGCCCGAGCGGCCGATCATCCCCTACATCGAGGGCGACGGCACCGGCATCGACATCACGCCGGTGATGCTCAAGGTGGTCGACGCGGCAGTGCAGAAGTCCTACGGCGGCAAGAAAAAGATCGTGTGGATGGAGATGTTCGCCGGCGAGAAGTCCTGCCGCGTGTACGGCGAGAACGTCTGGCTGCCCGAAGAGACGCTGCAGGCGGCGAAAGAGTACGTGGTCTCGATCAAGGGGCCGCTCACCACGCCGGTCGGCGGCGGCATCCGCTCGATCAACGTGGCGCTGCGCCAGGAGCTCGACCTTTACGTCTGCCTGCGGCCGGTGCGCTGGTTCAAGGGCGTGCCCTCGCCCCTCAAGAAGCCCGACGACGTCGACATGGTGATCTTCCGCGAGAACGCCGAGGACATCTACGCCGGCATCGAGTGGCCGGCGCAGTCGGCGGAAGCGAAGAAGGTGATCGACTTCCTGATGAAGGAGATGAAGGTCAAGAAGATCCGCTTCCCCGAGACCTCGGCGATCGGCATCAAGCCGATCTCGATCGAGGGCTCGGAGCGCCTGATCCGCCGCGCCTACCAGTACGCCATCGACAACAAGAGGAAGTCGGTGACCCTGGTGCACAAGGGCAACATCCAGAAGTTCACCGAGGGCGGCTTTCGCGACTGGGGCTACAAGCTGGCGCAGAAGGAATTCAGCGCCAAGCCGATCGACGGCGGTCCGTGGCACAGCTTCAAGAGCCCCAAGGGCGGGCCCGACATCGTCATCAAGGACGTGATCACCGATGCGATGCTGCAGCAGATCCTGCTGCGGCCGGCGGAATACGACGTGCTCGCGACGACCAATTTGAACGGCGACTACATCTCGGATGCGCTCGCCGCGGAAGTCGGCGGCATCGGCATCGCGCCGGGCGCGAATCTCAGCGACACGGTGGCGATGTTCGAAGCGACCCACGGCACGGCGCCGAAATACGCCGGCAAGGATTACGTCAATCCCGGCTCCGAGATCCTGTCCGCCGAGATGATGCTGCGGCACATGGGCTGGGTCGAAGCCGCCGACGCGATCGTCCGGTCGATGGAGGCCGCGATCCAGGACAAGATCGTGACTTACGACTTCGCGCGCCAGATGCAGGGCGCGAAGCAGGTCTCCTGCTCCGGCTTCGGGCAGGCGATGATCGAGCGGATGTGATGCGCCTGCTTTGCAGCCTGGTCCTTCTCGCGTTCAGCGCCGCGGCGCAGGCCGGCTGGTGGGTGAGCGGCGACCTCGAGAGCTTCCATTGGGAAGAAGCCGGTTCGCCGAAGGTGACGGAGAAGGGCCCGCGCTACGGCGTCGGCTGGGGCTTCGCCTGGGAGCGCCCGGCCGGCTGGCAATGGGCCTATCGCGGCGAGTTTCGCCGCGGCACCGTCGATTACACCGGGGCCTTCCTCTTCAGCGGCCAGCCGACCACGGCGCGCGTGCAGTACACCGGACTGGTCAACGAGGGGCAGGGAATTTACCGGCTGGCGCATCCGCTGGGCGTGGAGTTCGTGGGCGGCCTGGGCCTGGATTACTGGGAGCGCAACATCCTGCCGGATCAGAAAGAGGACTACGGCGTCGTGTTCCTGCGACTGGGGGTGAACTTCGACCCGCGCGCGGCCCAGGGCTGGTTCGGCGGCGGCGGCGTCAAGCTGCCGCTCTACGTGGCCGAGAACGCGCACCTCCAGGAGCTCGGGTTCGACCAGAATCCGCGCCTCGAGCCGAAAGGCCAGCCCAGCCTGTACGCCCAGGGCGGCTACCGCTTTACCCCAAACTGGAGCGGGATCCTCTATTACGACAGCTACCGCTTCGGCGAGTCGGCCGCGGTGCGCACCACCGGCGCGGCATGTCCCGCGAGCAGCTGCCTGTTGTTCCAGCCGGCGAGCACGGTCAATACCATCGGGCTTAAGCTGCAGTACAACTTCCGATAAAAAAGGCCGCCCGCGAGCGGCCTTTCAATTCCTTAGCGCAGCGCTTACCCCGACTTCTGGATGTTGGAGGCCTGCTTGCCCTTGGGCCCCTGCACCACGTCGAAGCTGACCTTCTGGCCCTCCTTGAGGGTCTTGAAGCCGGACATGTTGATCGCGGAGAAGTGCGCGAACAAGTCCTCGCTGCCGTCGTCGGGCGTAATGAAACCATAGCCCTTCGCGTCGTTGAACCACTTCACGGTGCCTGTTGCCATGCTGTCTCCCTGTTGCCGTTGATTTGAGCTACCGGGCCACGTCGTCGAAGTCCATGATCCCGAGCCATGCCTGGAACTTCACGACCCCGCCCCGCTCTGGCGAAACAGACAGCCTGACTCCAAACACAGCCCGCCTTTTACGCGTCGCTACAAGCGTCGTCAAGGGCCGTGCCGGAAGCTGTTGCGCGCACGCAAGACCGTGAAAAGGCACGTAATCCGCGCCGCTCGGTGCTGTCCGCCGCATTGCACCGCCCCCCCACATTGCGTACGATAGCTACGAGGAACTGGGTATCGCGGGAGCTGTCAGATTTGCTGGGGGGCACGGGGCGCGTAGCGGCGGCATGGCGCAGCAAAAGGACGACACCCTACTCGAGGCGCAGCGCAGCAAGCTGAAGCCTCCGCCGATGTTCAAGGTCATGCTCCTGAACGATGACTACACGCCGATGGAGTTCGTAGTAGTGGTGCTGCAGAAGTTCTTCGGCATGACCCGGGAGCGGGCCACCCAGGTGATGCTGAAGGTGCACCGCGATGGCATTGGCATCTGTGGGGTTTATCCGCGCGACGTTGCCACCACCAAGGTGCAGCAAGTCGCGGCATACTCCCGGAAGCATCAGCATCCGCTACAGTGCGTAATGGAGGAGACGTAGTAGAAAGTGAAAGGTAAGGAAACAGAATGATTGCCCAGGAACTCGAAGTCAGCCTGCACATGGCGTTCGTGGAAGCCCGCCAGAAACGCCACGAGTTCATTACGGTCGAGCACCTGCTGCTCGCCCTGCTCGACAACCCGACCGCGGCCGAAGTGCTGCGCGCCTGCGGCGCCAACATGGACGAGCTGCGCAAGAACCTGACGCAGCACATCGCCGAGCAGACGCCGCGCATCGCGGCAGACCGCGAAGTCGACACGCAGCCCACGCTCGGCTTCCAGCGCGTCATCCAGCGCGCCATCCTGCACGTCCAGTCCTCGGGCAAGAAGGAAGTGACCGGCGCCAACGTGCTGGTGGCGATCTTCGGCGAGAAGGACTCGCACGCGGTGTACTTCCTGCAGCAGCAGGGCATCGCGCGGCTCGATGTCGTCAACTACATCTCGCACGGCATCACCAAGACGCCGCAGGCGCACCAGGGCAAGACCGACCAGGAGGCCGATCAGGAAGGCCAGGCCGAGACCTCCAACAGCCCGCTCGACAACTACACGCAGAACCTGAACGCGCTAGCGCTCGCCGGCAAGATCGATCCCCTGATCGGCCGCGACAGGGAGCTCGAGCGCGTGGTGCAGACGCTGTGCCGCCGCCGCAAGAACAACCCGCTGCTCGTCGGCGAAGCCGGCGTCGGCAAGACCGCGATCGCGGAGGGCCTGGCGCGCCGCATCGTCGAAGGCAACGTGCCCGACCTGCTGGCGAAGTGCACCGTGTACGCCCTGGACATGGGCGCGTTGCTGGCCGGCACCAAGTATCGCGGCGACTTCGAGCAGCGCCTGAAGGCGGTGCTGAAGCAGCTGGTCGACAATCCCAACGCGATCCTGTTCATCGACGAGATCCACACCGTGATCGGCGCCGGCGCCGCCTCGGGCGGCACGCTCGACGCCTCCAACCTGCTGAAGCCGGTGCTTTCCACCGGCCAGCTGAAGTGCATCGGCGCCACCACCTACAACGAGTACCGCGGCGTGTTCGAGAAGGACCACGCCCTGTCGCGGCGCTTCCAGAAGATCGATGTGGTCGAGCCCTCGGTCGACGAGACCGTGGAGATTCTCAAGGGCCTGAAAACCCGCTTCGAGGCCCACCACAGCGTCAAGTACACCGCTAACGCGTTGACCACGGCCGCGGAGCTCTCCGCGCGCTACATCAACGACCGGCACCTGCCCGACAAGGCGATCGACGTGATCGACGAGGCCGGCGCCGCGCAGAGGATTGCGCCCAAGGCCAAGCAGAAGCGCATCATCGGCAAGGCCGAGATCGAGGAGATCATCGCCAAGATTGCGCGCATCCCGCCGCGCAGCGTCTCCTCCGACGATCGCAGCGCGCTCGCCAACCTGGATCGCGACCTCAAGGCGGTGGTCTTCGGCCAGGACCGCGCGATCGACGCGCTCTCCTCCGCCATCAAGATGGCGCGCTCGGGCCTGGGCAATCCGCAGAAGCCGATCGGCAACTTCCTGTTCTCCGGCCCCACGGGCGTCGGCAAGACCGAGGTGGCGCGCCAGCTCGCCTACTGCATGGGCATCGAGCTCATCCGCTTCGACATGTCGGAGTACATGGAGCGCCACGCCGTCAGCCGCCTGATCGGCGCGCCGCCGGGATACGTCGGCTTCGAGCAGGGCGGCCTGCTGACCGAGCAGATCACGAAGAAGCCCTACTCGGTGCTGCTGCTCGACGAGATCGAGAAGGCGCACCCGGACATCTTCAACGTGCTGCTGCAGGTGATGGATCACGGCACGCTGACCGACAACAACGGCCGCAAGGCCGACTTCCGCAACGTCTGCATCGTCATGACCACCAACGCCGGCGCCGAGTCGCTCGCGCGCACCCAGATGGGCTTTACGCCCTCGGCGAAGATGGGTGACGAGATGGAAGCGATCAAGCGCATGTTCACGCCGGAGTTCAGGAACCGGCTCGACGCGGTGATCTCCTTCGGCGCGCTCGACGAGAAGACCATCATGCTGGTGGTCGAGAAGTTCCTGATGCAGCTCGACGAGCAGCTCGCCGAGAAGAAGGTCGAGGCGAGCTTCACCGACGCGCTGAAGGCGCATCTGGCGAAGAAGGGCTTCGACCCGCTGATGGGCGCGCGCCCGATGGCGCGCCTGATCCAGGACACCATCCGCCGCGCGCTCGCCGACGAGCTGCTCTTCGGCCGGCTGCAGCACGGCGGCAAGGTCGCCATCGACATCGGCGAGGACGAGAAGATCAAGCTCGCCTTCGAAGAGGAAGCCGCCCCGGTCGCCTGAGCGTCGGTTCACTCCAGCAAAAGGCCGCCGCTTTTTCCTAGCGACGGCCTTTGCTTTTTGGGCGCCCGGCAGTACGCTTTCCCCGGGAGGACCCATGACCCGCTACATGCTCATCGCCGCAGCGCTGGCTGCGGTACCGCTTGGCGCCGCCGCACAGGAGAGCCCCGCCGCGCGCAGCCTCGCGGCCACCTGCGCCAGCTGCCACGGCACCGACGGCCGCAGCGTCACGCAGGAGGTGGCTTCGCTCGCCGGCCTGCCGAAGGACGACATCGTGGCCAAGATGAAAGGGTTCCGCGACGGCACGCGGCCCGCCACGGTGATGCACCAGATCGCGAAGGGCTACAGCGAACAGCAGATCGAGCTGGTCGCCGACTACTTCTCGCGGAGGCCGCGATGAGACGCCGCCAGTTCCTGAAGTTCGCCGGCGCCGCCTCGCTCGCCGGCTGCGCCACCCCTGGAAGCGTCAAGGCCAAGCCGCGCGTGCTGGTGATCGGCGCCGGCTTCGGCGGCGCGACCGCGGCCAAGTACGTGGCGATGTGGCAGCCGAGCGTCCAGGTGGTGCTGGTCGACCGGCAGAGCGAATTCGTTTCCTGCCCGATCTCGAACCTGGTGCTCGGCGGCAACCGCAGCATGGGCGACATCACGCACAGCTACGACGGCCTGGGCAAATACGGTGTCGACGTACTGAATGGCGAGGCGGTCGCGATCGACAGCGCGAAGCAGCTGGTCACCTTCGGTCGCGGCAGCCAGCTGGTCTACGACCGGCTGGTGCTCGCGCCCGGCGTCGACTTCCTCTTCAACGAAGTCGAGGGCTACGAGGCCGCTGGCGAGCGCGTGCTGCATGCCTGGAAGGCCGGGCCGCAGACCGTGGCGCTGCGACGCCAGCTCGAAGCGATGCCTGATGGCGGGGTCTACATCCTCTCGGTGCCGGTGGCGCCGTACCGCTGCCCGCCCGGACCCTACGAGCGCGCCTGCCAGGTGGCGCACTACTTCAAGCAGGCGAAGCCGCGCTCCAAGGTGCTGCTGCTCGACGCCAACCCCGACGTCACCTCCAAGGGGCCGCTCTTCAAGCGCGCCTGGGAGGATCTCTACAAGGGCATCATCGAGTACCGGCCAAACGCGAAAGTGCTGGCGGTCGATGGCCAGACGATGAGCGTGCGCACCGAGTTCGACACGGTGAAGGGCGATGTGCTGAACGTGGTGCCGCCGCAGCGCGCCGCCGACATCGCGCTCAGGGCCGGCGTCATCACGAGCAACAACCGCTGGTGCGACGTCGACTGGCGCACCATGGAGTCGAAGGCCGTCAAAGGCATCCACGTGCTCGGCGATGCGACGCTTTCTGCCGCGGGCATGCCGAAGTCAGGTCACATGGCAAACTCGCACGCGAAGGTCTGCGCCGCAGCGATCGTCGAGGTCCTGAACGGCCGCGAGCCCAACCCCAGCCCGGTGATGAGCAACACCTGCTACAGCTTCGTCTCCGACAAGGAAGTGATCCACGTCGCCTCGGTGCACCAGTACGACGCGGGGCAGAACACGATCATTCCGGTGAAAGGCGCGGGCGGGGTTTCCGCCGCGCGCAGCGAGCTCGAAGGCCAGTACGGCTGGAGCTGGGCCCGCAACATCTGGGCCGATATGTTGACCTAGCGCCCAGTAGAACCGAAGCCGCCGGCGCCGCGCGCGCTGGCGGCGAATTCCTCGACCACCTCGAACTGCACCTGCACGACGGGCACCACCACCAGCTGCGCGATGCGGTCCATCGGCTGGATGGTGAAGGGGGCTGTTCCGCGGTTCCACAGCGAGACCATCAGCGGGCCCTGGTAGTCGGAATCAATCAGGCCGACCAGGTTGCCAAGCACGATGCCGTTCTTCGAGCCCAGGCCCGAGCGCGGCAGGATCACTGCGGCATGGCCGGCGTCGGCGACATGGATGGCGATGCCGGAGGAGACCAAATGGCTGTCGCCGGCGGCGAGGGTCAGCGGCGCATCGATGCAAGCGCGCAGGTCGAGGCCGGCGGCGCCGGGGGTGGCGTAATGCGGCAGCATGCCGCGGATCCTCTCGTCGAGGACCTTCACTTCCAGCTTCTTCATTTGCGGCGCGGCAGCGCTTGCGCGACGTGCGCGAGGAGCTTGCGCGCGAGCTCGAGCTTCGGGCCGCGCCCGAGGTCGTGCTCGCCGCGCTCGTCGTAGAGCTTGATGGCGCTGTCGTCGGTGCCGATCGCGTCCTGCGCGAGATTGGCGGCGATCAGCGGGACGTTCTTCTTGCGGCGCTTCTCGGCGGCGTTGCGCGCCAGGTCCTCGCTCTCGGCGGCGAAGCCGACGCAGAACGGCGCAGGCTTCATCCCGGCCACGTAGGCGAGGATGTCCGGGTTCTCGACCAGCTCGAGATGCACTGCGCGGCCATTGACCTTCTTCAGCTTGCGCGGCGATGCTTCCTTCGGCCGATAGTCCGCTACCGCCGCCACCGAGATGAACACATCGCTGCCTGGCGCCGCCTTTTTCACCGCCGCGAACATTTCCTCGGCGGTGCGCACGTCGACGCGCGAAACGCCGGGGGGCGTGGCGAGCGCTACCGGCCCGCTCACCAGGGTCACTTCCGCTCCGGCCTCGTGCGCCGCACGCGCGACGGCATAGCCCATCTTGCCGGAGCTGGAATTGGTCAGAACGCGCACCGGGTCGACCGGCTCCTCGGTCGGCCCCGCGGTCACGAGCACGCGCTTGCCGGCGAGCGCCTTCGGCGCGAGGAGCGCTTCGATCTCGGCGGCGATCTGCGCGGGCTCGAGCATGCGGCCCAAGCCGACCTCGCCGCAGGCCTGGTCGCCCGCGGCCGGCCCGGCGAGCGTCACGCCATCTTCGGCGAGCCGCGCCACGTTGCGCCGGGTCGCGGCGTTCTGCCACATCTCGACATTCATCGCCGGCGCCACGACCAGCGGACAGCGCCGCGCCAGGCACAAGCTGGAAAGCAGATCGGCGGCCGAACCGTTGGCCAGCTTGGCGAGAAAATCAGCCGAGGCCGGCGCCACCACGATCAGCTCGCGATCGCGCGACAGCTCGATATGCCCCATCGCATCGTTAACGCGCGAGTCCCAGAGATCGGTCCACACCGGCTGTCCCGACAACGCCTGCAGGGTCATCGGCGTGATGAAGCGCGTCGCGGCTTCGGTCATGACCACGCGCACGTCGGCGCCGCGCTTGACCAGCAGGCGCGTCAGCTCCGCCGCCTTGTAGGCGGCGATGCCACCGGTCAATCCGAGGATGAGCTTCCTGCCAGTCAACGCCACGCGGCTCGCCCCGTTAGAAGGGATGAGGATTGTAAGCCCAAGCCATGCCGATCTCCGACTGGCCGCTGGAGGAGCGGCCGCGCGAAAAACTGCTCGCGAAAGGCGCAACCGCGCTGAGCGATGGCGAGCTCATCGCCGTGCTGCTGCGCTCCGGCGTGCGCGGCAAGAGCGCGGTGGATCTGGCGCGCGACCTGCTGACGCAATATGGCGGCGTGACGCACATGCTCGAGGCCGGCGCGGAGCTGGAGACCATCAAAGGCTTGGGACCGGCGAAGCGGGCGCAATTCGCCGCTGCCATCGAGCTCGCGCGCCGCTCGCTGCAGGAAAAGCTCAAGGAGAACGCGGCGCTCACTTCGCCCGGCGCGGTGCGCGACTATCTGCGCCTCAAGCTCGCGTCGCGCAAGGAAGAGGCGTTCGTCTGCATCTGGCTCGACGCCCAGCACAAGGCGATCGAGTTCGAGGTGCCCTTCACCGGCACATTGACGCAGACCAGCGTGTACCCGCGCGAGATCGTCAAGGCGGCGCTGCGCGTCAATGCCGCGGCAGTCATCTTTGCCCACAACCATCCGTCCGGCGTGGCGCAGCCCAGCCAGGCCGACGAGCTCCTCACGCGCAACCTGAAGGAGGCCCTGGCGCTGGTCGAGATCAAGGTGCTCGACCATTTCATCGTCGCAGGCAACCAGGCGATCTCGTTCGCGGAGCGCGGACTGCTCTGATTTGGCTGGTATAATCCGCGCCTTTCCGAATTTCCCGGAGCCTCGCATGTCCCGCGTCTGCCAAGTCACCGGCAAGAAGCCGATGAAGGGCCACTACGTCTCGCACGCCAACAACAAGACGATTCGCACCTTCGAGCCGAACCTGCACTACCGGCGCTTCTGGGTCGAAACCCAGAACCGCTGGGTGCGCCTGCGCGTGTCGACCGCCGGACTGCGTCGCATCGACAAGCTGGGCGTCGAAGCGGTGCTGGCGGAAATCAAGGCCCGCGCCAAGGCCGCATCAAAGAGCGGGAGCTAAGCCATGCGCGAGAAGATCAAGCTCGAGTCCTCGGCCGGCACCGGCCACTTCTACACCACGACCAAGAACAAGCGCACCACGCCGGACAAGCTGGAGATCAAGAAATACGATCCCAAGGCGCGCAAGCACGTCATCTACAAGGAAACGAAGCTCAAGTAGCCCCACGCCCAAAAACAAAAAAGCCCGCCGAATCTAACCCTCGGCGGGCTTTTTTTTGGACGGGTCAGCCGCTAGGCGATGGCGTAGGACCGCAGCCGCTGCGAGAAGTCCACCAGGGGCGCGACGCCGCTGGTTTCCGCCCGGCGGCACCACTCCTGCAAGTGATGCACCAGCTGTTCCTTCGAGGCGCTCGAGCGCTCCCACAGCGCGGCGAGCTCGTGGCGCATGGCGAGGGCGATATCGAGCGAGCGCGATTTTTTCAACGCCTCGGCGACCTTGGTTTCGTTGCCGGCAACTGGCTGGCCGCGCAGCAGCGCACGCCTTAGTGAGCTCAGCACTTCCGCGTCGCGCGGCGACCAGCGCCGCAGGCGCTCGAGCTCGTGGGCGTAGGTCTTCTTGAGCGACTTGGCATAGCGCGACAGCACGTCGTAGCGGTTGGCGATGACCGCGTGCAGCGTGTCGACATCGACGGCGCGCGGCTGCGCGAAGCGCGGCTTCGGCGCGACCTTCTTCACCGTAGCGAGGCCAAGTGCGGCGAGGATGCAGATGTAGAACCAGCCGATGTCGAACTCGTACCACTTGCTCGAGAGCCTGGCCGACGAGGCGTAGGCGTGATGGTTGTTGTGCAGCTCCTCGCCGCCGATCAGGATGCCCCAGGGCACGATATTGGTGCTGGCATCGGCCACGTCGTAGCTGCGGTAGCCGAAGAAATGCCCGACGCCGTTGATCACGCCGGCGGCCCAGAATGGAATCCAGCCGATTTGCGTGATCCACACCAGCGCGCCCGGGATGATGCCGAAGACGAACAGATCCATCGCCAGAAGCAGGACCACGCCGGTGGTGGCAAAGCGCGAATAAAGGTTGCGCTCGATCCAGTCGTCGGGGGTGCCGTGGCCGTAGCGCTCCATCGTGTCCTTGTTGTAGGACTCCTTCACGTACAGCAATACGCCCGCCCAGAGGACGCGGTTGATGCCGTAGACCTGCGGGCTGTGGGGATCCTCAGCGGTCTCGCACTTGGCGTGGTGCTTGCGGTGAATCGCCGCCCACTCCTTGGTGACCATGCCGGTGGTGAGCCAAAGCCAGAGGCGGAAGAAGTGCGATATCAACGGATGCAGCTCCAGGGCGCGGTGCGCCTGGCAGCGGTGCAGGTAGATGGTGACTGCCGCGATGGTGACGTGCGTCAGCGCGAGCGCAGCGAGGACCACTCCCCACCAGGGGAGGTCAAACCAGCCGGAAAACATCATGAAGTGAGAGGCCTTTGGAGTCGTTTTTCAGGGCGTGCGGCATTGTACGCGAACCGCTCCTCCGCGCGTAAGATTCGGAGTACAAAGGTTTTTTTGGAAATTAATACACGGCGCTCGAAAACCCGGTCGTGTACTCACGACGCGCGCTCGAAGGCCGCGGCGAAAAAGCCGTCGGTGGCCTGCAGATGCGGCCAAAGACGCAGCCGCTCGCCTGCCTGGAGCGCGATTTTTTGCGCCCCGAGCAGCTCTGCGCACGAGAGCGTTTTGAACTCGGGCTGCGCCGCCTGGAACCCCTCCGCGATGGCTTCGTTCTCCGCTCGCAGCACGCTGCACGTGGCATAGACCAGGCGCCCGCCGGGCTTCACCAGGCGCGACGCGGCTTGCAGGATGGCGCGCTGCTTCTGCGCCAGCTCGTCGATCGCGCCGCTCGCGTGGCGCCATTTCAGATCGGGATTGCGCCGCAGCGTGCCGAAGCCGCTGCAGGGGGCGTCGACCAGCACGCGCTCGAGCTTGCCGGCGAGGCGCTTCGCGCGCGCGTCGTTGTCGCCGGAGAGCGCGATCGAGTGGATGTTGTTGATTTGCGCCCGCGCCGCGCGCGGCGCGAGCGCAGCCAGCCGCTTCGCCGAGACGTCCATGGCGTAGACGCGACCCGAGCCGCGCATCAGCATGGCGAGCGCCAGCGTCTTGCCGCCGGCGCCAGCGCAGTAGTCGGCGATCATCTCGCCGCGCCGCGGTGCAAGCAGGTAGGCGAGCAGCTGGCTGCCCTCGTCCTGCACCTCGATCAGACCGTCGCGAAACAACGCATGCTGGTTGATCGCCGGCTTGCCGGCGAGGCGCACTCCCGCGGGCGAGTACGGGGTTGGCGCGGCCGCGATGCCGTCCTGCGCGAGCCTGGCCAGGACCTCTTCCCGGCTCGCGCGTGCCAGGTTCACGCGCAGATCGAGCGGCGCGGAATTGAGCAGCCCTTGCGCGATGCGCATCGCCTCGTCGCGGCCCTGCTCCTCCTCGAGCCGTTGCCATAGCCAGTCGGGCAGGTCGGCGCGCACCGCGTCGGGCAGTGCGTCGCCCGGCGCCGCGCGGATCCTGCGCACCAGATCCTCGTCGGCCAGGCCTTCGAGCGCGCGGCCGGAGAAGCCGAGCACGCGAAGCAAGGCCGCGACCAGCAGCGCATGCGGCACCTCGGAGCCTGCCGCAGCGGCGAGTGAGCGCCGGCGGCGCAGCACCGCAAATGTGGCCTCGGCAATGAAGCCGCGCGCTTTCTGCCCGAGCTCGCGATGCTCGCGGAAGTAGCGTGACAGCGTCTGGTCTGCGGGCGCGGCAAAGCGCAGCAGATCGTCGAGCGCCGCCCGGGCATGCCGGACGAGCGCCGCGTCGGGCGGCGGGAAGGACAAGGTTACCGGCTAGGAAGTTTCAGTCGCCGGCATGGTACGTCAGCGCAGCCGATAGAGCAGCGCCAAGCCCAGCACGTCGTAATGGTTGCTGCCGTAAGTCTGACCGCCGCCGCCGACGTTGCGGTAGCGCTGCCATTGCGCGCGCAGGCCCCAGCCGGCGCGAAAGTCCCATTGCAGGCCGGCGCCGTAGGTGAGTCCGCTGTTCGTATGGTCGGCGATGTCGGGCTCCGAGGCGTCGAGCGTGGCGAGGTAGGCGCCGAACTTGCCGTACGCCGAGAAGCGCTCTTCGATCGGCACCATGCCCATCGCGGTCAAGTCCCACACCGCCGCATGGCTGAACTCGTCCGAGGTAGCGGATTTCGCGCGCACCTTGCCCAGGTCGCGGTACGCCACTTCGGCGCCGAAGTAGCGATTGAGTTGGTAGCCGCCGAGAAGTCCCCACGCCAGACCGCTGTCGTCGCACGAGCGCCCGCCGCCGCTCAGGAAGCCGAGGCAGCCATTCTTCGCCTGCGCGTAGCCCACCGAGGCGCCGATATAAGGCCCGCTCAAGATCGGCGGCGGTGGTGGCGGGAAGGAGGTCTGTGCCTGCAGGCTGCTCACCGCGACGCCCAGCGCGAGTGTCACCAGCGTTCTTTTCACGTCTGTCTCCGATTGGGGATGCGAAAGCTAGCAAAGCTTGCCCGCGCTGTCTTGCGGGAGGGGCGGACGCCGACCGCTAGTCCTACCGGACTACGCGATTCGGCGACAGGTCCCTAGCGCCGAAATAAGCGACGTCGGATGATGCTGACCTGTGTAGGCAGTCACCTACACGGATTCTGAGGGTGGCCAGCACACTGTTACCAGTGCCCTCCGAGAGACCGCCTCGAAAGATGAGCCGGTCCACGGTAGCGCCAAACAAAGTGTAGTCGCCGTCTGATCGCCAGAGTGGGCAGTACCGGAGGGCGCGTCTAGCGGACGTGCCCTCTTTTTTTTCCCGCTCTGGAAAGCATTGTGCGCGAAGCCCGCGGGCGCCGCTATCGCCGGGCGCGGTGTCACATTGTCGCGCTTGGCCGATTTCACCATGGAGCATCGGCGACGTCGCGACGCGACGTCGCGACAGTGAAATCCCCGCATTCGAGACCTTTACACGGCGAAGCGCCGCTCACCCGCCGTTTGCCGCCGCTCGCTATGACGCGAGTGTGACATCAGTGCTTCTTCTTCCCCCGCTCCGCGCCTCGCTGCGGCGCGGTGAAAGGGCCGCGCGCCACCAGGTCGAGGGCGCGCACGTAGATCGCCGTCGGCGGTTCGCGCCGGCCGTCGAGCCATTCCTCCAGGATCGTGGTGGGGACATCGAGATACTCCGCCAGCCGCTCGAGATTGCCGATCGAGCGCAGGGCGAGGGCGAGAGTGCGGGTGATGGAGTTGTTTGCCACGGCCGCCTGCATTGCTTGCATGACACATTGGATAGCTCCCGGCTCGCAAATGCAGTAACCGATTCACGCCGCCCATGTGCGCGATTCACAGAACGGCGCTTAACGGCGCTTGCCTGCGAAAAACTGCACACCTCGCTAGCGCGAAGCGATCCAGATCCCCAGGCCGACGGCGGCAATTCCGACCAGCAGGTGCACACCGAGCGGCTCGCCCATCAGGAGCGCGGCGAGGCTCGAGGCGGGCCGCGCCTGCTGAGCGCCTCGCGGCCGAGCAGCGCGCAGCGCTGGTGTAGCTCATGGCGACGTTGTAGATCACGAAGAACAGCGAAAAGAAAAGCGCGCCGAGCAGCAGGGCGATGGCGAGGATCGGAATGAAGCCGATGCCGAAGCGGAATGCAGCGAGCGTGACGGGGTCGCTCGCGTGGATGGTGTAGCGGGTCAACGCGGCCGCGGTGCCGTCGAGCGGCCGGGCTCACCGCCCGGATACTAAACCGCTACGCCGCGCCCAACGCCCTGCGCTCGACGAGGCCGGCCACGGCGGTGAGACGCTCCTGCGCACCCACGACGCGCTCGATCAGCTCGACCAGGCGCGCCGCGAGGAAGGGCTTGACCAGGCACGCCGAGCCGAGCGACTCGGCGTCGTTGCGCAGCTCCGAGCGCCCGGTGATGAAGATCACCGGCACCCAGGGCATCGACGAGTCGGTGATCACCGCGGAGACGAAGTCGAGGCCGCTCACGTAGGGCA
>Ga0209647_1002384_pt1 | contig 15267 bp, 15 predicted proteins | sample GraSoi_2013_60cm_FD_185827 | JGI IMG/M metagenome (GOLD analysis project Ga0209647, IMG submission 185827) | Grasslands soil microbial communities from the Angelo Coastal Reserve, California, USA - Sample 9_17_2013_60cm (SPAdes) (version 2) | ecosystem: Environmental > Terrestrial > Soil >...
AACCCTTCGCATGTTTCCGCTTCCGCCCTCGCTTTTTCGGCCGGCCTCGCTTTGGGCGCGTCGCAATCTCGTGTAAGGCGCGCGAAATCAATCCGCCTTTACGATTCAATAGCCCCATCACCAACGTTTCGATCAGACGACTCGGCCCATTTTTCTCCGCGCGAGAAATTGTAACTGCATGAACCCCTATGCACTTTGCGACTTCTTTGGCTAAAAGCCCTCTTTCTTCGCGCCAGCGCCTAAGCTCATCACCGGTCATTTGTGCGACGCGAGTATGCGTTCACGAAAAAACGCCTTCAATGGCAAAAATCTCTTAACATCCTGATATTTCCATTTCCTTTACGGTTTTCGCCAAGTGCTATACTCTCTCTCCTGGTATGCGGCCGCGTCGGCTCATTTACGCTTTGCACAGTCGGGCTCTCCCAAATGGGACGCCGACCCCGAATTTTCCTCATCATTTCCCCCTTCCCTTCTCGCAAAAGAGTCAGGCTCTATCGTTCCTAGGTGTTTCATCGCTTCAAACCGAGCGACGACTTTATTTTTTTGGCCCCAATTCTGCGCCTTTCACGCATCAACTAGAAAAGGGTCGCTCTAATCCAGCGACCGCCTTCTAGTCCTTTCTCAATCTCGAACCTCCCGCCGCTTGTCTCCCGTGGATTTGCGGCAGCGACCGCAAGGGATGTAAGCGTCAAGCGCCGTCCAGCACGGCACTTACCTAGTTCCCCAGTCCTCCGCGCGACCCCTGCTTTTTGCGGCATTCCTTAAGCCGCGTTGGCTTCAAAAAAGCGCGCGAAAACGATCCCCGTTTTCCCGCCGTTTCGTGAGCAATAAACCAATTTATTAATAGAAAATGTATTAACATTATGCCAAGTTTTTAGTACGTATAAACTACTACAGGTCGTAGTTTTGCCTCGTGAATGATATGAAAACGAATGCCAATGATTTCCAAACTGAGCGTCAGCTCAAAGTGCAACGATTCCACCAACTTGCGGAACAACACGTCGGACTGGTCATCGCTAGCCAGCTCGCGGCCGAACAGGCCTTAGCTCAATTCGCTGGTTCAACTGAAACCCGCAACACAGCCAGTCCGTCAGAACGGCGACAAGTCCCCGAAAAGAAGCGACGGGGACAGCGATGAGAAACAAAACGCCTCGCCGTCGTCGCGGGCCTCGTCCATCGATTCGATCGCAACAATTACCCGAAATTGTTCGCAAGCTAATAGCCTGGCGCCGGCGTAACAGTCTCTCACAACGAGATGCCGTAAGCGTTTTGCAAAGCCATTTTTTCCGAGTCTCATTGGGCAGCCTGGCCAGCTGGGAACAAGGCCGTCGCTTGCCGATGCCGCAGAGCGCACACTTGCTCGACGAGCTCTTGACCCGGTTCCCGATCGTTGTCGAAGAGAGGACAACAGCCAGTGCAGAAGTGAGAAAAAAACCTCGCTCCGACAGGAGCGAAACCTGATCGACCTTTAATACAACCGTCGCTTACACTCCGCGCCGATGTGAACTCAGACTCCCAACAAATCTCACTCTTTGATGCCTGGCTTGCTCCCACCAGCCGTGATCATAGCCGCACGCTCGAAGTCTATGACGCGCTGCCAAAGTTTTCACTCGGTCGCGAACGCGAAAGCACCAAAAATCTGCGCGAGTGGAATAACGTCGCAATTGGTAACAACCGAGTCGTCCGCGTCACCATGAGCGCCGCCATACTCAAAACCCCGGCCCTGCCGGGCGATCCCGATGGAGAAGTACAGGGGCGCGTAATTTTTCCCGGCGTCAGAGAAGAGCTCGTCGACAAAGCCCTTCGAAAGATGGCCGTCCAACGCCAAATTGAATCCCGCGAAGACCTCGACGAGCTCGGCAACCGCATTGTCTTCATCGATTTCACACTGTTTCAACTTCGTGCTGAGCTCAGCGAGGCCGGACATGACTTCAACACCAAGCAATTGCGCGAGGCCCTTGCCGTGCTCGAAGGTTGCCGCTATAGCGTCGAAGGCCTCGACCAGGATTGGTTGATCGGCAAAAGTTTTCCGCTCCTGAACATAGAGTATCGACGCAAGCGTACCGACAACGACGGTCGGCAGTCTTTCTATCGCGCTACCTTTCCCGCGCCAGCTTCTCGAGCCATTTTATCCGGCGCTTGGCACCCAATCAATTATGGTCGTCTCATGCAATTGCGAACACCCCTGGCCCGCTGGATTGCCGAACGAATAAACCTCGCTTACCGCCAAGCAGAAAAAAATGCGCCACTTAAACGGCGCGGTTATTACTTGTATCTCTCGAGAGTGCTTGCTGAAAGCGGCATCGCCCCAGAGGCACGCTTGCGCGACAACGCGCAGCGCGTGCGCCAAGCCCTTGATGACCTCAAACAGACCGGTTTCCTGAGCATCTCAGACGCTTACTTGGAGGAACCCATTTACGCCAAATCGGTTAACGGCCGCGGCCGACCCACACTCAAAGACGTTCGCTGGACACTCTACCCTTCCAATGCATTCGCTGAAGAGATCATCACTGGCAATGCCGCTATGAAACAACTTCGCGAACGACTCGGCGCTACACCAGCAGAACACCAAATTCCCGCGCTGGATTCATCCCAATAGTCTCTCCGTTTCCAACCAGAAGGGTGCGAGGGGGTGCTAGGCGCGAAATGCCAGAACGCACCGGGTATTAAGCGCGAAATTCAAAACCCGACGGGGCACTAAGCGCGAAATTAGGGGTACTAAGCGCGAAATTCAAAAACCACAGGGGTACTAAGCGCGAAATTCTTTTCCCTCCTTCTCGAACAGGGGCACTAAGCGCGAAATACCAGGGGTGCTAAGCGCGAAATTCCGCGCCATCTCATTTCCAAATGCCGCCTCGCCAACCACTTTCTGAACATCACCCTTCGGCGCTATCCCTGTCTTTTATCCCTTTTATCCCCTATACACAAAAACGATCGCCCCCCTTATTAGTCGCTCGCTTCGCTCGCTAAATGCCGCTTCACGCTACACCTCCGCTTCGCTACGGTTCCGCTGCGGCCAAAATATCATCGACGCTCGCGAGCTCGCCCTTAACAACGATCGCGCCCCCCTGCCCCCAGCGTCCCCGCTGGGGGTTGCGCGATCGCCCCAAGCCTTTCACTCCCTAAACTGTCAAGAGCTGTCGTCGTTCGTTGTGCAGCTCGCTCCCCTACGGGCTTCCCCCGCTTCCGCCTCACTCCTCCGGGATCTCTTGACAGCGGTCGTTTCAGGCTAACAGGTCTCTACCTTTTGCGGTCGAAAGGATTTCGCTTCGTTCCTCAGCGAAATCTTCCACCCGCAAAACATAACCTGTCTCTTCTGCTGGACTTGAATGCCAGCACCCGACGAGCCATCATCAAAGACCCTAGATGCCAACGATCTACCGTCTCCCCTGGGGCGATTTTCCAGACGTGGTAGTCCATACTACCGTCAGCAAGCTCAAAGCCCATCCTGACTATGCCAGCGCTAAAGCCGGCGATCCGGGCGCCGGCATCCGCCTAGCGCTTGAGCTCGTTAAACCCGAGAAGATCACTTTTCCGATTGTAGACGCCATTGTTCCAGTAGTGCAGCCCGATGCTGGTCGGAAAAATGCCATTCCCATTGCGGTCGCTGCTGTTCTTGCCCAGCGCCTTGGACTCGAGCCAGTCGGCACCATCACACAAAGTAACGATGTTGCCCACACGAGCGCGAATGCTCCCTCCCGCATCCTTGCTCAACCCACATTCAGCGGCAAGATTCGCCCCTACGCCCGCGTTCTAATTGTTGATGACGTCGTAACCTTTGGAAGCACAATTGCCGATCTCCGTGGTTGGATCCACCAACAACGTGCCGTTGCCATCGGTTGTACCTGTCTGGCCGCAGCTTTCGGATCCACGAAGCTCAAACCACCCCAGTCAATCCGCGACCAACTCGATCAACGTCATTACAATGCCCATCGCGATCTGGCCGAGACACTAGGCTTTTTTGGAGAGTGCTGGACCAACCGCGAAGCCCGATTTCTTCTACAGCAACCACCTGAGACCATGCTGCAGCTCATCCAAGCTGCTCAGGCTATATATGGCATCGGTTACAGCCTTGGTAGAACCGACCACCCGCAAAGGCATTCACAAACCGATCTTACGCGCGGGCAGGAACCTCCGAAAGAACCGCCTGCACACGAGCGATGACCCATGGTATACTCCCTGGGTATGACTCGGAAGGAAGCTCGAGCACGCGTCGGCATCCGGGACCTGAAAAGTAAGGAAATCGATGAACTTAAAGAGTTCGTCGATGAAATCTACACTCGTGTCCTGGGACCAGACTGGCGTAACTTTCCAGCTAAGGGTGCGAAACCAGGTAACTCAACACCTCCTTCCGATGTATCGACAACCGCTGATAAGCGTTGACATCCATTGACAGCTACGGCCTTATGCCTACTCCATCGCTCACCGCCCTGTCTCGAGAAGCTTTACTTGAACGTTGGCAAGAAATCAGCAGCGATCACGACTTAGTCGAAGCTCCTGAACGCATTGAAACCGACGCCTACGGCAATATTCTCATGAGTCCTCCACCGGATGGCGATCATCAAAAACGCAGCTACCGCATCACCCGACTTTTTGAAGATCTCCTCCCAGGCGATGGAGCGGTCACAGAACGAAGCGTTCTCACTGATCAAGGAATAAAAATCCCGGACGTCATCTGGTTGAACCCATCGCGCGCCCATGAAATCCATGGTACCAAACCGATTGAGCCGGCTCCGGACATTTGTGTGGAGGTCCGTTCACCTGGTAATAGTCTCGAAGAACTCGCTGAGAAAAAAGCTGCTTACTTTCGCGCCGGCGCCCGCGAGGTTTGGATGTGCGATCAAAACAACATCATCGAGTTTTTTGGTCCCAAGGGTCAAATGGCCAAATCCGCCGTTTGTCCACGATTCCCCAATAAGATCGAACCCTACCTTCGAGCGAAGGCTGAGCGCAAGATTCAACGGGAACGCCGAACTCCTCCTCCACCCCCCGGGCGTGCACCTGAGCTGAGCGAACGCCCGGAACCGCCGGCCCGATAACAGAGAGAGCCTGGAGCACTTTCAACCGCCAGAGAAACCTTTCTGCGATCGCTTGCTCGCCAGAATATAACCTCGGCGAGTCTGAGCTTCGACGTTTGGATAGGGATCTCGCTCAACGATTTTTTCCACTTCGAAACCCGCACGTCGGAGGGCGAGGACCACCGCATCGGCACAGAAGAGATGAAAATCGAGCGATACGGCCTGTCCCCACAATTCGTCGAAATGGACGACTTCGTCTCCTACGTGGAATGCCAGCAAAAGAAGACCGCCCGATCGAAGAACCCGTCTCATTTCCGACAAGACAGGTACATGATCGGTACGGGGAATGTGAATGATGGAATAAAAGGCGACAATACCGGCCCAAGTCGCGTCAGCAGCATTCAGTGCAAACATGTTGCCTTGCTCGAACCTAACGTCTGGATTCAACTGACGGGCCCGTTCGACCAGCTCGGATGATAAATCAAGACCACAAACCTGGACGCCATGCTCGCGGAGGTAACGGGCTACATGTCCGGGACCGCAACCAAGATCACACACGGAGCCGTTGCCTTTGACCCGGGCCGCGAATTCGTCTAACAGTTGCCGGTCGAGCGGCTTGTGCTGCAACTCATCATAGATCCGGCGGACATACTCGTCCGCGAGGCGATCGTAGCTGATCTGGGTGTTCTTAGTTATTTCGTCGTCCATTGGGAGTCCAGCCGCGGCCAAAGTCGACAACTAGCTGAAGACCGGTAAGGATGACCGGTGTCCGCCGAAGTTGTGGGTCTCGCATCGACGCGCTACCCTTTCTCGACGCTCCGGCTCTCGCGTCCTCTGCGCCATTCAGCGAGCAGCCACAACCTTACCGTGCTTTGATTCACGACGCCTCTTCTGATCCACCAACATTTTGGAATTGTAGAGAGTAATCTTTTGCACCTCATCAAGCAGAGTCTTAAATCGTGCCCGCTTCCTTTCTGTGAGCTTGCCTTCGTTATTCTTTTCCATAAGCCTATCCAGTTCCTTCTCTGATCTCCGATTCAGACGCTGGAGCTCAAATCTCGGCTTTTGAAACTGAATTAAGTCTTCGAGACCCACATCCAGCGCCTCGCATACGGCCCTGGCAATAGCTGTATCGATCTTCTGAACTGGGTGAGAAGTAGCGAGCCGATATAGGCTTTTCTTATTCACTTCAAACCCCTGCTCACGTAACTTTTCGTGCAGATCGACGACAGTGAGATTCTTCTCAGCGAGAAGAGTCCGCAACGTTGACCAGGCTTGACGTTCGCTACCGCTCATGTGGCCATGATACCATGTATCTGGTACCCGCCAATTAGCCACCTAATCGCTGCGAGACCGCAAAGGCAGGCTCAATAGATGCTCCGAAACTATCTCACTGAGACTGTTCACGTGCTCGGTTTTCAAACCGTGTATACTCTTTTAAGAAGGTAAGCGGCACGTCGCCGGTCGGGCCATTGCGCTGTTTGGCAATGATCAATTCTGCCTCACCAGCCTTTTCCTGCTTGGCCTCCTCGTCGGTCTCGTAATATTCCGAGCGAACCAGCAGTCCCACGACATCCGCGTCCTGTTCAATGGAACCAGATTCCCGGAGATCGCTCAGGCGCGGCCGACCTCCTTCTTTTGCTCGAGCGTCTGGCTGCCGGTTGAGCTGAGCAATCACGATGATTGGAATATTCAGCTCTTTGGCGAGCGATTTAATTCCTCCAGATATTTCCGAAATCTCGATCTGACGATTATCCTGCGCGCGCCGGCTGGTCGAACGAAGCAGTTGCAAGTAGTCAATTACGAGAAGCTGTACCTGATGCGAGGCAACCAGGCGGCGAGCCTTTGCTCGAAGCTCCGCAATACTCAATCCAGGTGAGTCATCAATAAATAATTTTGCAGTGGCCAGGCGGGAAGCAACCGCTGTTAGACTCGGAAAGTCCCGCTCCGATAGAAAGCCATTGCGCACTCGTTGCAGATTCACTTTGGCTCGAGAGCAGAGCAACCTTTGTACGAGCTGTTGGCTACTCATCTCCAGGCTGAATACGGCTACTGGCTTACCCTCAACGAGCGCTACATGCTCGGCAATGTTCATCGCCAAAGCGGTCTTGCCCATACTGGGTCGCGCGGCAATTACAATCATTTCGGCCTGATGCAGGCCGCTGGTCATGTGATCGAATTCGGTAAAACCGGTCGACAAACCTGTGACCGAACCGCGATTCTCGTAAACCCTCTCAATTTGTTCGATCGCCTGCATCACCAAGTCTTTGGTGGACACAACATCGATCTTCACATGGTCACCGGTTATTTCGAAAATTTGGCGTTCTGCGTCATCCAGCAATGGCTCGACATTCTCCTGATCATCGTAGCAACGACTGGCGAGGGAATTGCAGGACAGAATAAGACGACGCAACAAATACTTCTCTCGAACAATATCGATATAATATCCGGCATTGGCCGCAGTGGGTACGAAAGTGTACAGCTCGTTGAGAAATTCGGGTCCGCCGATTTCTTCCAGGAAGCCGCGGTCTTTCAGACTCTGCTTCATTGTGATGAAGTCAATCGGCTTACTTTTGTCGCTGAATTCGATCACCAGCTCATAGATGATCTTATGAGCCGGAGCATAAAAGGCGTCAGGTTGTAGCCGAAGAATGCAGAGATCACCGACCTCTCTTGGCGAGAGTAAAAGCGAGCAGAGTACACCCTTTTCGGCATCTTCGCTGTACGGCAGCGATCTTGGTACTTCCTTCCCTGCGGCGTGAAAAACCTGTAAATAACCCTTCTTTTTTTCCGCTTGGTCTTTCCCTTGAATGCTTAAGGGCCCATCGATAGGTTCGACTGGGTTCACCTTTGCTGAAGCTGATGGGTTTAAAGGCACCCTTTTAGTCCTCCCCTCCCCTGCTCTTAAAGTCGCTGTAAAGTTTGCCGAGATTCTCAAAAACGTGCGCGCCGAAATTGGGCTCGAGCTTTTCGTCAAAGAACAACTTGGTGCGACCCAATCCGTGTTCAACTCTTACGATGCGGCGACCTTTGGGATCAGCCCAATGGTCGATCGAGCGGTCGTCCTTTGGTGAATCGGAAAGAGCGGCGAACAGCGCCTCGAACTTTCGATCACTTCCCAGCGACCTAAACGACTCGGAGGCGAGTATCCCTTCAATTTTCCTTTCTTTGCCGCGGCCGTTGACCAGCTTGGCTAATGCAAGCCACCGAGGCCTGCCTGCCTTAGGCGCCGGGCCGATCGATTGAACAATGGCCATTGGTATGGAGTGCGCTACCGACAACAGCTTTGCGATTTCGTGCTTGTCTACGGAGAGGGCCGCCATGAGGACGTTTCGGTTGAAACCTTTGTCCTCTAATCTTTGCGCGAAAACTGCCCGCTCGATAAATGATAGATCGCGCCGGTCATTGTTCTCTTTCCCTTGAGCGATGACCATTTCTTCATCGTTCAATTCACGAACGACGGCTTTGACCTTGAGTTGGAGGATTTCAGCTACCCGTAATCGCCGATGTCCGTAAGCGACTTGAAAGCGTGCCGATTGATCGGGATGCGGTCTGACTAAAATCGGTACCAGCTGCCCGTTGGTCTTGATGCTCTCTATCAACGCTGCGAAATCGACGTCCTCTGGTTCTGCGAGCCGGTCGGTAATGAAAGAAGGATCTACTTCCGCCGGTGTAAGCTCCACGACTTGCAAACCCTGCGTTAGCTGTTGCTTGAGAAGCCGACCTGTCTCGGCGTCAGCCGTGAGTTTCTGCAATGACAGACCCATTGCCCTGACAGCACCGGAGGGAGTGTGCTCGGCTTCAGCAGATTTTTCTTCGTCCGAGTTTTCGCTGTCTGCTGAGTCTGCCCCCGGTTGAATGCTGAGCAGCGATTTTAATGCGTCTTTACGTTTCACGTTAGTGGCGTCCCCACGTTCTTTTTATCAGCGACTCGATTTCACCGTTGACGGCGTCCAACGATTCGATGGCACGATCGTAAGTACCTCTGGAAAAGTTCTCGCGCCCGACTTCGTATAACGTCTGTTTGGTCAATCCAGCATCTGAGATCGCTGTCGATTTAAGCATGGCGTGCGTTAGTACCCGCTCACCAAAGAGCGACCGAAGAAATCCAAGGATCTGCGCCTGCGGTCCATCATTCGATTCATGTCGCGTCGCGACGTAACGGAAGAAATCAAATTTCAGATCACCGCCGGCTTCCCGAACCACGCTTAAGAGGTCCGAAGTCATCAGGAGAAACTGGCTCATGCTCGCTACGTCAAGCATTTGGGGATGGATTGTGACGAGTACGGATGTGGCGGCACATAAGGCGCTCAGGGTCAGGAACCCGAGCTGCGGCGGGCAATCGACAACCACAACGTCATAATTCTCTTCGACACCGGCCAAGGCTTTTTTGACCCGTGCGAAGAAGAGGTCTTCCCCCCCTCCCCCGCCCTGAGCCAAAATCTTCGGGGTGGTGTGCTCGAATTCGTGAAGTTCCAGATTGGCGGGAACAACGTGCAGCCCATCGAAATAGGTCTTGCGGATCACCTCGGAAAGCGAGCGGCGCTCCTTATCATAGCGGACAGCGCCATAGAGTGTCTCGTTAGCCTGAAGGTCGAATTCAGGCTGAAATCCGAGCAGACTCGAGAGGCTTGCCTGCGGGTCAAGATCGATGGCCAAGACACGGTAGCCGCGCAATGCAAGGTATTGCGACAGGTGGATGGAGGTCGTCGTTTTGCCTGAACCGCCTTTAAAGTTAGTTACGGCCAGAATCTGAAGATGTTCGTCGCCAGTTCGGTGGGGCAAATAATGCTTAATTTTGTCGGATTGGCTGGTGGTGGCGAGGTGACGGCGTAAGGCGTTGACCTGTTCCAAGGTGTATTGTCGCCGGCCACCGGGGCCGACGTCTGGTGAAGGTCCCTCTTTTGCCAGGGAAAGCTGGCGGAGATAAGAGTCGGATATTCCGATGAGCCGGGCGGTTTCGCCGCTCGTGAATCTCCGGAGTACTTTTTTGGACTCAGGAGCAAAGATTTGCTCCCGAAGTCTCTGCAGTTGCTTGCTTAGTATTTGCGCGTCTGCGGCTATTACGCCGTCAATTGCAGCATTTCGTGTTTTGACGTTCATTATTCGCCTTAACGGCGTTTACCTGAGTAACGGAGATCTTCCGTATTCACGCCGCTCAGCGTTATCAGCTTTCGGAGTCCACAGTCAAGCTTTTTGGTGACGTGAAATCGCTTTTGTTTTAAGGTTACCCGGAACAAGGTGACCTTTGCTCGAGTTGTCAGCTGACAACTATCTTACAGCAGATCTTTTCTTCTGGCGAGGTACTCCCCTTGATCCTTCGTTTCCACCGCAAAGAAGCCGGCGACCCATTTCTTCGAAACAGGATACGCAAACCGCACAATTGACGGCTAAAAAGGTTCCGATCTTTTTCGGCGCCAAGGATGATTTAGGGTGCCGATCGCACCGCACAGATGACCTAACCTACGTCATCTTAGTTGGCGGATGGTATGCACTCGGGAAATGGAGACCTTTGTACCACTTGCAAAGATCCAGCAATGATTTCGATAGGATCTGTTCTGAGTTGTCAGCTGACAACCCAAAAAAGATTGCGCTCGAGTCACCGTCTTTCTGCACATACAATTGTTCGGTTTCGCACCTGCGACGGCTCGGAGTTCATTTCAAATTATCTGATGGCATTGCCCTCGGTGAATCGCATTTGCCGTGCCTCCGGATAAGCTCGCCGAGTAACACCTCCCTAAAAAGGAAGGGCCGATACATCAGTACATTTCCCCACGTGAACTCTACGCTGGCGTCGGGCTGCGTTCGGCTGCCGCCAAATCTTAACGTCGTTTGCGACCGGCTACTCTTACAGAAGTGGGAACAGCCGTGATTTTCAGTTGGCAGCTGACAACTTTCCGCTGTCTTCCATGAACTTTCGAGCCTCGTCAGAATAGAGGGTAGCGAACTCTCGGAATGAACCGGGCAGGTTGGCTTTTGGATATCTTTCCCGCAGCCATTCTTTCCAGCCAGCCGGCTCGTACCGTTTTTTCGATGCAGGCTTCTTTTGCTCGATTCTGATCGGACGCTGCCAATCGGTTCTTAACGCAGCAATAAATGCGCGACCGGCGTTGGATCGGGGTTCAGCACGAACGATCGCTGCTTTCTCTGACAAATACTCGAGCCCCTCACGCGCGACGTAACCTTGCAATGCGGTTTCCTGGGTCTTACTCAAGCCGAATTCTTTTGCAAGATCGGATAAGACTTGTCTTGCTTCTGAATCAATTGCGGGTCCCGCAGCACCTAAGGAGAGTTCCATCTGTGGACGATCCGGAAAGGCAATCGGTCGGAGCGCATCAACATTTTCTAAATTCTCGCGGATGGCGAAGGTAATACCTCGAACAGCCTTTGATCCTTTCGCTTTCTCTTCTTTGTAGGACACGCTTAGGTCTGTCTTGGCAATGATCTCATTAATCGCAGGTACGAGTGCCTTGCTCTTGAAATGCTTATATGCCATGAGGCTTTCACGGGTAATCTTTCCGTCATGATTGACCTCGGTCGCTCCTATTTCGAGTCGCAACTGTTCAATTGTGATAGTCTTCTGCCGAGCGAATTGCCACCGCTTAAGCAATTGGTATAGCCGGATCGCGTATTCCCTTTGCATACCAAGGGCATACCCTAACTTGTATTTGAAGAACTCACTTCGGACCTGAATAAGGAACGGCTTCAGCCAGCTGCTGAGTTTGACCGTGACGTATCCATCGCCGATCGCCTCATCCACGTATTCAAACCAGGAGCCGTGTCGGCGTACCGGCTTTCTCATACCTGGCTCTAGCACGTTCTCTACAACGAGCGTTCGCTCGCGAATTGCGACGGCCGTGTCTCGCAGTTCTTGATAGAGATCATCTGCAACAAGTCCGGTAAGCTGCGCAAAGTCGCGGACCGCGATTCGGCACTTACCAAAGTCTTCCGCGTCGGGGTCTATCATTGCAACCACGTACAACAGCAGCTTTTGCTCACGGGGCCTCAGCCGGTAGCGTGCTTCAGCCAATTGGTTTTGTTGCCACACCAACGATTGACCCGTAGGCTGAACCTCGAAAATTAACTCGCTTGCTGCTACCGTATCCGACATTCGCCCAGGATCTTACGACGGAAGGTCCCGTGAGTCAATTCGTTGTGACCTTTATGGTCACATAAGTTACTCTTAGGTGACCTCCGTTCTCCATGGCTGGCGGGCAGCCGCATTGATTACCCCAGTCCAAGACCGCGGATCCTCGTGCACCCAAGTTACCCGGAAAAGGGTGACCTTTCCAAGACTCCGGGCAACTAATTGCAGCGTCGAATGGTGATCAGTCGGTGCCATTCAGACCCGCCATGAGGACTTACCCTTGGATCTCGCCGCATTAAGGCGCATCATGCCCCTGCCGGCGCACTTGCAATCTGGGCGCACTGTCCCAAGAGCCTAGAGCGACCACTAACCCGGAAAAAGGTGACCTTTTACAAATGCAACGCTGAACCCAGAGTGATCCAATTCCCGGCTCCGGGTCCACTCGCCCCTTCCTAACCGAGCTACGCGGCTCGTGATAGCGCAAGTTGCCAAGAGTGAGCCAGCTGGCAATTCTTCTGACTGACAGGCGATCGCGGCTGTGGAGTGTCAACGGCGGCCGTTCTGCAGAATGACAGAGCTCGCCGAGATGGTAGATCCGTATCCGCAAGCCGCACAAACTACCCGGAGAAAAGTGACCTTTGCTCCGAGGAACTCAAAAATGACGTAGTCCTTAGCGACTGATCGATCTGAGCCGCGAACCCAATTCACCATTCGCTGCCGGCCAGCGGCTTCGAGAGTTCAAACTGTACACCTACGGTCTGGATCGAGCCAACCCTTCGAAGCGACCGCGGTAGTCGAAACGTCTGGGCCCGATAGCCCTGTATGAAATACCCGGAAAAAGGCGACCTTTGCTCGCAGGGACGACCCAATAGGCCCGTTCGCTGAGCATAGCCCCGTAGGACCGAGCAGTTGAGTTGTTCGGCGAGCTGCTCTATCGAAAAGGTTGTCAGCTGACAACTCAAACCAAAATAGCTCGCGGGGTTTCCCGCTTCGGTTTCTCTCGTTTTCCGCCAGTGAGAGTGCGCGGCCCATTGTTATCGAAAACTAGGAACTTGCCAGTTCCGGCGCAGAAGCCTTGGCTCAGCTCAGAGTTGAGATTGCGAACCCGACAGCTTACCCGGAAAAAGGCGACCTTTGTTGGAAAGCCGTTGAGAGGATGCCAACTTGGATTCAGTACAAGCCGACCTCACACGCGTGATTGGGCTGAGTTGCTAAATCCCCATTTCACTATCTGCCTCGGAGTCGTATCGGCGTCGGTTTCCGTCGTCAGATTCTTGGCAATGCCACTTTCAAAGTGGCGATCGCACTCGGCCAGGGAACGATCGGGACGCCTAGGCTCTGTTAGCGACGCCCGCAAAACCCACGAGAGAAAGCCGCATTCTTTGGCTCAATCGATCCATACCTACCAAACTGCTTCGGTCATCGACGCCGCTAGGACTGGTGTCTGCCTCGCGTGACACACCCGGAAAAAGGTGACTTTTGCCTGCTGAGCGTTCCAATGATTCACGGTGAGGATAGGCCTTCGGCGGGCCAAGCGATTGGGGTTCCTTGGCGAGCCGCCGTATCGGAATGGTTGTCAGCTGACAACCCTCACAACAGCTCGTAGCCTGCTTCGCCTCGATTCTGCCGGTAGGGCGCACCTCCCCTTGTCATCGAAATCTGCCAATTTGCCAATTTTGGCCCGGAAGTCTTGGTTCTGCCCTCCAGAATACGAGCCCGGAAAAAGGTGACCTTTATTTAGCGGAGTCGGTCGTCGAACCCGTTCGCAGCCGCGAGATCAACGAGACCTGCATCGCTATCCGATTCACGAGCGAGGCATATTATCTAGACCGACTTGGAACCGAACTTGCCGTTTCTATCCCGATATGTTGCTGCTTTCCGGAGATACCCGGGAAAAGGTGACCTTTCTCGGATCCACTACCCGGACGAAGGTGACTTTTGACCCGGAAAAAAGTGACCTGCCTTGTCCTAATTCCCGGAAAAAGGTGACCATGCACCCGGAGAAAGGTGGCTTTGTGAATCCACGCTCTACGATTTCAAAATTACCCGGAAAAAGGTGGCCTTTTTCACAGGTTCTCCGAGCGAAACTGAATTTTTCACCGTTCCAACCATCTACCCGGAGAAAGGTGACCTTTCGTCCCGTTTTCAGTAGGAACAAGTATTAAGAAAGAATAAGAAGAAAGAATAAGAAAGACGATCGGCGTGTCGTTCATCTTTGACTGGTAACACCTCGGAACACCCGCTGATGCGCCTTTCTAATGCATCATGTACATCAGATTCATTAGCTAGATAGGATGGTCCTGCCAGACTTATCTTTTTGCACCGGAATAAAGGAGTGGAGGAAAAAACCGGTTTGTAACACACTCTTTAGCTTCGCGTTGCCTTCTTCGAGGGATGAAGGACCACTACCTTAGGGAATATTGTTCAGTTTCTCGCCTCAGACCGGGTTGCCCACCAACTTGACCTTGAGAGGTGCTAAACATATTTTTTTCATATTGTAGCGGCCAATTCACCACACATTGTTTTCGAGCGCGTCCTTGGGGCTGTCGCTGAACGTCTTGACCGACAGAGCGTCGAGGCATTAATCCAGGTGCGTGCCGACCAGCAGATGCAGGAGCGGATCGAGGAACTAGCTGATAAGTCCACAGAAGGAATGCTTACGCCGGAGGAACGTGACGAGTATGAGGCCCTAGTTCGAGTTGGCGACTTCGTCGCTATTCTACAAGCGAAAGCTCGCTGACTTTTATCTGAAGGTACGCTGCTTAATCGGCGAGCCACTCCGACAATTTGTCCGCGAAAGGGCAGGTCATCGCTGCGAGTACTGCGGAATGCGCAGGAGGCGGAGAACGCCGCAGATAGACGCCGTCTCCGCTGGAGGTAGGACCTCCATTTCACAAGGTTGGCAACTGGCAACTCCGAACTAGCACGCCTGGAACCACCTGCACTCTGTGCGCCGAAGCACGATCGCGATGTCGTCAAACGCTCTCTCCGAACGATGCCTTCATGGTGAGGTTGTTCAAATGAACATATTTAGCCAGCCTGCACCTCCTGAAGCAAATGCAGTACAAGCCGATCACCAACATGTCAGCGGTGCGCGATTTCGCTCTGCTCGCCGCCTGTGCTACGATGGGGGAGGGGAGGGGATTGCTCGATCTTACTATC
>Ga0209647_1002386_pt1 | contig 15260 bp, 13 predicted proteins | sample GraSoi_2013_60cm_FD_185827 | JGI IMG/M metagenome (GOLD analysis project Ga0209647, IMG submission 185827) | Grasslands soil microbial communities from the Angelo Coastal Reserve, California, USA - Sample 9_17_2013_60cm (SPAdes) (version 2) | ecosystem: Environmental > Terrestrial > Soil >...
GAGAGCGGAGAGGCTCCAGTGGAATCAACAGAGGAAGGGTCTCAACAAGGAGACTCAGAAACATAAAAGTTCTCAATTGTGCGACGCGGGAGAGGTATTCTAGGCTCTGCTGAAAAGTGAAAATGGTATTTGACCAAACACCTGGTGCTACCAGAGTGATAGCAGCAGGTGTTTGCACCAATAACTCAACCTATCTAGAGCATTACGAGAAGTCTCAGATCAACGGACACACCCATTAGACAGAGAGAGTATATCCTTTTCCATCACAATAATGACAAGGATGAGAGAATTTTCCAGACCCGTAACACGCAGAGCAGACCTCTTTGGAAACACGTTTCCTTCCCAACTCGTACTCCACTTTCCTCTTACGCCCCCTCCCGCTGCATTGAGTACAGCGAGTTGTTAGTGTTCCTTTCCCTTGACAAAAAAAACATTTTTGCTTCTTCAATCGGGGATATCGCTGTTTGCCTCTCTTTGCGATGTGGGCAGCATCTTCATCAAGCAGCCAACGGTTCCGTATCATTGAAGGCATGTTGGATAAAAGCAAAGGTTCGTCATCTTCAAGCAGCCTGCGGTTCTTCTTCAGTTGGTGCGCGTTGTATAAAGGTGAGAGATCGTTACTCCACCTGATACGATTGTTAATAACCGGCAAAGCATCGTCGTCAATCTGCCCCCGACTTATATTTAATCTTCCTGGTTTGTTGGCTAACACTGAAGGTTCCGGTTCCCTGTCCCAGCGTATTTGATAATTACTGAGGTCTTTAAGATTAACCAAGACGAATACAAGATCACCTGGGGAGTATTGCTTTTGTCCAAGTCCTCTCACGCCGGTGAAAGAAAGGGGTTTGCCAGTATCGGGATGCCTTCCTTCTGTTCGCATACTATGCTCATCCGCGTACCGTACTGTAGTATGTATATTTTCTCCTACTTTTTGTAGCACCGCTATTCTCTGTTCTTCTGCCTTTCTCTTTTGTTCTTCTAGCCTCCTTTTCTGTTCCTCTTTCATCGTTTTCCGCACAAAGAGCACAATCCAAACAAGAATAGTGAGAAGCAGTAGGCTAATAGCAATTTCCATCGTTCCCTCCTGCTCGGAAGAAAAAGATTGGGTGTCCATCAAAGTGACGCACTATCTGGACGGAGAAAACAATTGTCAGAGAACACGAAGAGAGCCAGTCTATAAGTTACGAAAGGTATTCTTCTCTATAGTAATACGAAAAAAAAGTTAAATGGTTTCGTTGAGTTGCCACGAACGGAGCGGAACAATGTGGAGTGCATATGCTGCGGTTAGAAACCTCTGGAGTGAACCCATTTTTCCACACCAGAGGCAAAGTCAACATCGCATATCCTGGGCATAGGCCAGCTCAAACTCTTCGGGTGGCACATAGCCCAGACTCGAATGGAGTCGCTTCGTATTATACACATCCTCAATAAATTGTCCAATGTTCGCTTGTGCCTCCTCAAAGATCTGGTACTGTTTGAGGTACACCTCCTCTTGTTTTAGGGTCTTAAAAAAGCTCTCGGCCTTGGCATTGTCGTAAGGATTTCCCACGGCAGACATACTGATTTTGGCTTGCACACTTAGGAGCCGCTCCACATAGGCAGTACTGGCATATTGTACGCCGCGATCAGAGTGGTGAATGAGTCCTTGTCTCACATCACGAGTCGCCAGGGCCTTGTCTAAGGCTGCTAACGCCACTTGGGTAGCGATGCGCTTGGACAGATGCCAGCCGACACAGTTCCGTGAATAGGCGTCCAGCAACGCAGCCAGATACACAAAGCTGCTCAGCAGGCGGATGTAGGTGATGTCGGCTACCCAGAGCATGTCTGGCGCATCCACCTGCAGGCCTTTCACCAAATTGGGATAGACCTGAAAGGCATGATGCGCATCGGTCGTCGGCACAAACTGGCGCTTCAAGTGACACAGCAACGACTCTGCGCGCATGATACGCAGCACCCGCTTATGGTTGACACTCCAGCCAGCCCGCACCAGTGCATCGGTGACGCGCCGATAGCCATAGCCTGCAAACTCTAGGATGAGCTGCTCAATCGCATCACGCAGCTCCACATCAGGATCGGCAGTCTCACCCTGAGCCAGCCTGGTATCATACCAGCGCCGATTCACAGAGAGCGTTTCACACAAGTGACGAATGGACATCTGTGGCTGCTCCTGCTTCACCTGGCTGATCACTGCGTGCCGCTCTGGGACGAAAGTCGCTGTAAGGCTTTTTTTAACACGGTGTTCTCCCAGGCTAACTGCCCACAAAACCGTTCTAAGTCGGCTACTTTCGCTTCAAGCGCTTGGGTCGGGCTTGGCTCGGCTGGCGCAAATGCGGCCTCCCCTCGTGTCTCATCTTCCTGCCGCCAGCGTGCGACCAGACTGGGAGCCAGGTTGTGCTCTCGACAGACTTGCACCGGTCGCTTTTCCCCGCTGGCCAGTTGGCGCACAATCGTCAGCTTCAATTCGCGACTATGTGTTCTTCCTCACATGGTGCATCTCCTTGTTCTCGCTCTGCTGTAGTATACCGCACTGTTTCGGAGATGTTGACTTTGGCAGTGGTGTGGTCACGTGGGTCCCACGGGATACGCAACGAGGCACTAGCAAGCAAGCAGAAAAGGAGAAGTATGTCCCTTTGATCTCCTGTCAGGACGAAGGGAAGAGGGAGTGAAAGAAGGAAAAAGAGAAACGAAGATCGATCGTATCTGGCAAAAAGTGTGCTCCATCGGAAAGAGGCGTGTGAAAATGGGTAGATGGACCCTCTCGACAGGAGCATTCAGGTCGAGGAGAGGCTTCGTCCACCTCATGCAGTCAACTCAAGCGACACGCAAACCGAGAGCCTGGGCAAATTGGGACGAGAGCCCATAGACAGTAATCTTGACTGGCGGGGCAGTGGGTGGTCGCGCGTTGCGTGCGAGCCGTTGTTGCCACGTCAGACGCCAGTGCGCACGCTCTGCACGCGAGAAAGGCGAAGGCGGTGAGGAAGGCAGTGGAACGGACGCAACTTCCACCGTGACCAGGTGGCTCCGTTGCCATCGTATCCACGCGCGGCGCGGCTGACAGCGTGACCAATCACCCCAAAGGACGGGATGAGGGGCAAGGGCAGAAAAGCGCGAAGGCGGCTGCTCTTCTGGTACCATCTGCGGCAGGGGATGCAGGACAGCGCTGACACGACGAGGTTTTTTGGTGGAGGTGCCATGTCCTTGACAGTGGATGCGGCAGCAGTCCAAGAGCGACAGTCAGCGATCCGGGCGGCATAGAGCACGCGCACCGTCCCATCATGTTCGGGGCGTCGCTCCTGTGGATAGAGCGTTGCCCCTTGCCGACAACGCAGGGTGCCATCAGGTTGTGGGAGAAAGTCATGTCCCCCAAGGCTTCCTTTTCGCGCTGCATGTGCCCATTGCGGAGGCGCGATCAGACGATCCTGCCGGGGAGAGGTTGGGGGATGGCAAGGCTTCAGTTTGAGGGGGGGGAAAACTCGGTGAGACGCATCGAGGTCGGTTGCCACTGTTGGCTCAGTTCTTGGCGCAGGTTCCACACCCATTGCGAGAGGATCTGCCAGACCGCTTGACCGTGTGCCGTGTAGGAACTCCACCGATCACTGTCCTGCTCACGATCTTCATCAGCCAGCACGGTCTCGAAACTCCCACGATGCAAATAGAGCATGACCACATCGGCAGCGGTGAAGCCGGCAGCGGGCAAGGCCGTGAAAAAGAGTTCATAGACCATTCCATCGCGGGTCACCCCAATCGGACTGCTGGCAGCCTGATGAGTCGCAACAATCAGACGAGCGCAATGCCCTTGTGCGGTGACAGGTATCTGCCCACAATCAAACAGATCCCGACAGATGCCACTTGCAGGATGTGTGAACTGCTCATCGGCGGGCAAGGCGAGGCGCTTCTTGACCTGAGGCAGATCCGTGCCTCGCATAGTCTTTGCCGCGCATCACAAAGCAGACTCCTGCGGCGATCAGATCCACGACGATGGCCCCATTGCCATACAAGCCATCGAGTCGAACGAGGGCCTGGGCAGGCAAGAGACCCAATGCGGTCTGATAGGCAGCGATTACGCTGAGTCCCCGTAACAACTCACCTCGGTAATCCCCATTGCCCGCTGCTCCACAAGTGAAGAGCCACTGATGGCTATGAGCCTGCAAGAGCGTGGTACGAGTACGCACGACCTCCCCACGCTTGCGCCCCATGTAACCAGGTGCACACACCGCAGACAAACGCCGCTGCGGTGGTGGTAGATCAGGACCCTGAGGCAAAGCACGTTGTCGCGCAGCCTGTCGGGTGGCATCGAGATCGAAAACACTCCATCGGGTTCCCAGCCTGTCCCACAGCCCTCCCACGTCCGCCTCTGGTCCCAGACGAGCGAGCGCATCGTGGAGGAACACGCTGCGCAGTGCTTCCACAAAAGGCTCGTCTAGCGCGGCAAGGAAGCGACTCAGGGTGGCACGATGAGGCAGTTGGCTGCGTCCGAACAAGCCCATAAACGCGGGCGCAAATGGCTGCAAGCGCTCGTAATACGCTTTAAGGGTCGGCTCTCCACTAACGGCATAGCCTATCAGCATGACGACAAAGTCAATGACTTCAAAGGTGCCGAAGCGCTTGCGGGCGAAGCGAACACGCTCGGAGATTTCGGCAAGCAGGCCCAGACGGGTCAACGTGTGGGCGAGAAGAGCCACTTCGCCAAACCACGCAGGCACCGAGGCAATTGGCAAGGCTTCGGCCTGAATACTCACAGAGGAAGGATGGTCCGTACTCATGCGTTCTCCTGTCATTTTGAATCCCGCTCGCCAAGCCTCGGCTGAACGGGTGTCAAGAGCGACCAATCTTCTCAGATAAGGGAGCTATCATCTCAACACGCTCTCAGTATGACACAAAATGACCGACTCTCCACCGAAACACACTTTCCGCATCTCCGCTCGCTTACTTCAACCTCGTTGCGTATCCCGTGGGATCGGCAGCCCAAGAGCCTGCGCAAGAAAAGCGGCAAGAAGCCGGGAGGACAGACTGATCATCCAGGGAGCACGCTGCAGATGTCGCAGACTCCCGATACGGTGATCGTCCACCCGGTCGAACACTGCCAGCACTGCCAGCACGATTTGCGCGAGGTAGCAGCGCTGCAAGTGGAGCGTCGCCAGGTCGTTGATCTGCCGCCCAAACGTGTGCTGGTCATCGAACACCAGGCCGAACAGAAGTGTTGCCCTGTTTGTCAGCAGGTCAGTGCGGCCCCGTTTCCTGAGGAGGTGCGAGCGCCGGTGCAGTATGGAGCGGCGCTGGGAGCAATCGCCGTCTATTTGGTACAGCAACAGTTGTTGCCCTATGAACGAGCCAGTGAAGTGATGCAGGATCTGCTGGGATCTGGCATGTGTGTGGGCACGCTGCAAACGCTGGTACAGCGGTGTGCCGCGTCCCTGGAACCAGTGGAGCAGCAGATCAAAGCCGCCCTGAGTCATGCGCCCGTGCTGCATCAGGATGAAACGGGCCTCCACGTCGCGGGTCAGCGCCAGTGGATGCATGTGAGTGCGACCGAGCGGCTCACGCACTATGCTGTGCATCCCAAACGAGGCAAAGCGGCCCTGGACGCCATCGGTATCCTGGCAGACTTTACAGGGGTGAGTGTGCATGATGGGTGGAGTTCCTACTGGCAGTTTCGCTGCCTGCATGCCCTCTGTAACGTGCATCATCTGCGAGAACTGACCTTCCTCGCGGAAGTGCAGCAGCAAGCCTGGGCGCAGGAGATGAAAGAGGTGCTCTTGGATAGCAAAGCCGCCGTCGAACAAGCGCGCGCCGAGGGTCGCACGTGCCTGCATCCGGTGGAGAGAGCCGACTGGAAAGCCCGTTATCAAGCGAGGCTTTCCGAAGGCTATCGGGCCAACCCACCCGATCCGCCACCAGAGATCGGCCGACGGGGCCGACGCAAACAGTCGGCGGCACGCAATTTGCTCGATCGCCTCTCGACACATCAGGAAGCGGTGCTGGCTTTCCTGGACAACTTCGCCGTGCCTTTCGACAATAGCCTGGCCGAGCGCGCTATCCGTATGGTGAAGGTCCAGCAAAAGGTCTCTGGCTGTTTCCGCTCGCCTAGCGGCGCGGTGGCGTTCTGCCGCATCCGTGGCTATCTCTCGTCCTTGCGCAAGCAAGGTCTCGCCGTGTTGACTGCCTTGGAACAGACCTCCCACGGGATACGCAACGAGGTTTAAGTAAGCGAGCGGAGATGCAGAAAGTGTGTTTCGGTGGAGAGTCGGTCATTTTGTGTCATACTGAGAGCGTGTTGAGATGATAGCTCCCTTTTCTAAGAAGATTGGTCGCTCTTGACACCCGTTCAGCCGAGGCTTGGCGAGCGGGATTCAAAATGATAGGAGAACGCATGAGTACGGACAACCTTTCCTCTGTGAGTATTCAGGCCGAAGCCTTGCCGATTGCCTCGGTGCCTGCGTGGTTTGGCGAAGTGGCTCTTGTCGCCCACACGTTGACCCGTCTAGGCTTGCTTGCCGAAATCTCTGAGCGTGTTCGCTTCGCCCGCAAGCGCTTCGGCACCTTTGAGGTGATTGACTTTGTCGTCATGCTGATAGGCTATGCCGTCAGTGGAGAGCCGACCCTCAAAGCGTATTACGAGCGCTTGCAGCCATTTGCACCCTCATTCATGGGCTTGTTCGGACGCACCCAACTGCCTCATCGTGCCACCCTAAGTCGCTTCCTTGCCGCGCTGGACGAGCCCTTTGTGGAAGCACTGCGCACCGTGTTCCTCCAAGATGCGCTTGCTCGTCTCGGACCAGGGGTGGACGTGGGAGGGCTGTGGGATCGGCAGGGAACCCGATGGAGTGTCTTCGATCTCGATGGCACCCGACAGGCCGCCCGACAACGTGCTTTGCCTCAGGGGCCTGATCTGCCGCCAGCGCAGCGGCGTTTGTCTGCGGTGTGTGCGCCCGGCTACACGGGACGCAAGCGTGGGGAGGTTGTCCGTACTCGTACAACGCTTCTGCAAGCCCATACTCAGCAGTGGCTCTTCACCTCTGGAGGAGCCGGCAATGGAGATTACCGGGGCGAGTTGGTACGGGGACTCACCGTGATCGTTGCCTATCAGACCGCATTGGGTCTTCAGCCAAGTCAGGCCCTCGTTCGACTCGATGGGCTGTATGGCAATGGAGCCATCGTCGTGGATCTGATCGTTGCACGAGTCTGCTTCGTGATGCGCGGCAAAGACTATGCCCTGCTGGATCTGACGCAGGTCAAGGAGCGCCTCGCCTTGCCCGCCGACGAGCAGTTCACCCATCCTGCAAGTGGCACCTGCCGGGACGTGTTTGATTGTGGGGAGGTGCCTGTCACCGCACAAGGGCATCGCGCTCGTCTGATTGTGGCCACGCATCAGGCCGCCAGCAGTCCGATTGGGGTGACTCGCGATGGAATGGTCTATGAGCTCTTTTTCACTGCTTTGCCCGCTCTCGGCTTCACCGCTGCTGATGTGGTCAAGCTCTATTTGCATCGTGGCAGTTTCGAGACCGTGCTGGCTGATGAAGATCGTGAGCAGGACTCTGATCGGTGGAGTTCCTACACGCCGCACGGTCAGGAGGTCTGGCAGATCCTTTCGCAGTGGATCTGGAATTTGCGCCAAGAACTCAGCCAACAGTGGCAACCCACCTCGATGCGTCTCACCGAGTTTTCCCCCCCCTCACACTGAAGCTCTGCTATCTCCAGACCTCTCCCCGACAGGACCATCCTTTGGTCCTCCGCACTGGGCACATGCCGCACGAAGAGGAAGTCTGGGGGGAAAAGATTTTGCCCTCCAGGCTGACGGCACGCTGCATTGCCAGCAAGGAGCAACGCTCTATCCACAGGAGCGACGCCCCGAACATGATGGGACGGTACGCGTGCTCTATGCTGCCCGGATCGCTGACTGTCGCTCTTGTCCCTTACGCGTCGACTGTCAAGGACATGGTGCCTTCACCAAAAAACCTCGCCGTGTCAGCGCTGTCCTGCATCCCCTGCCGCAGAGGGTACCAGAAGAGCAGCCGCCTTCGTGCCTTTCTGCCCTTGCCTCTCATCCCGTCCTTTGGGGTGATTGGTCACGCTGTCAGCCGCGCCGCGCCTGGATATGGTGGCAACGCAGCCACTTAGTCACTGTGCAAGCCCCACCCATTCCGCCATCTCTGTGTACGCCTTCATCACCTCTCTCGCGTGCTGAGCGAGCACACTGGCGTCTGACGTGGCCACAACGGCTCGCACGCAATGTGCGACCACCTACTGCCCCACCCGTCGAGATTACCATCTATGGGCTCTCACCCGCGTTTGCCCAGACCCTGGGTTTGCGCGTCGCTTGAACTGACTGCTCGTGCTCGACGAAGCTCATCCTCGACGCGGATTCTCCCGTCGAGAGGGTTCGTCTGCCGATTTTCGCACCCTTGTTCCCGACGAAGCACGCTTTTTGCCAGACAAGATCGATATTTTTTCCCTTTTCTCTTCTTTCACCCTCTCCTCCCTTCATTCTGACGACAGGTCGAAGGAACGTGCTCCTCACTTTTCTGCTTGCTTGCTACTATCTCGTTGCGTATCCCGTGGGACCTTGCTTGGCCATCCTGTTTTACCTGCTTTCTAGCCCACCTGGATAGTTACGAAATGACAAGGAACCAGGGGCTTTTGAGCCAAATGTTACCCTTACCAATTGATATCATGCTTTGTATACCGCTTTGTTGGTATAATCATAGAAAGAGGTGGTTCCATCTGGTCCAAATTCGGCTCTAATGCCACCACTAAAGTATTGGACTGTAATGATCTGATTGTTCCAGTTAATCGTTTTAAATTCCAATGTTAGTGGAGTGCCAAAGTTCATGAACTTAGTTGTATATGCACTCAGCCACGCTTTACAAATCCCTAAACCTGAAGGTGCATTTACCGGGCTGCCCGCCCATACTGCCTGCGCTTGTAATTGAATTTCACTTGGCCAGGATAACGGGTCGCCACTGATAATGGGAGGCAACCAGGGTAATTGGATAATGCTAGCCCATTGATTTGCAATCCTGGTTATATCATATCTTCGTGGTTGTGGTTGTGGCGTCTTTGGTGTTTGCAGATTACCGTCTCCTTGTAGCACATTCGCATTGTCTACCGCTAACAAATTCCCGTCACTGCTGATACCTACCCAGGTGAAAATATGGTTGCCACTAGCTCCCCATCAGTAGGGGTTAGTGCCCAGGTCAAGATCAAAAACTGATTGCTCTGTAACTGTGGCAATAACGGGGTAACCTCTAAGGAGAGCGGCCTTGATGGTGTTGATATCAGTGGCCTGATCTGAAGCAGGCCGATACATCGGCACCTACGGTTGGCCGGAGTAGTTCGTTAATGTGCATAATGGGTCCTGATATTCTCATTGATAAAAACGTTGCGGCATCTGGAGTTTTACACATGAGTTTCTCGCGCCACCTGCGGCGCGAGAAACAGGTGGTATATTTATGATGCTGAGCCAATCGGTATTCAGTCAAGAAGCAACGCCCGGGTGAGCGGGCAACTGGAGGACAAGACGCTATGACAAAACAGGTGATTATCCCGCTTCCTGATAGAGACTTCGATACTACAGAGGTTGCTATCCCCTGGAAACATTTTGTTGAAGCGGGCATGCAGGTCACGTTCAGCACCGAGGCAGGGCAAACAGGTCAAACCGATCCGCGTCTGCTGACCGGGGTCATTTTTGGGCAGTTGGGCGCAAAGCCCGATGCGATTGCTGCTTATCGCGAACTCGAAAAGGACGAGGCATTCCGGCATCCCATCCCATACGAGAGCGTCGATCCCCAGGAGTATGATGTGCTGCTCTTGCCCGGTGGTCATGCCAAGGGCATGCGCCAGTATTTAGGAAGCAAGGTGCTACAGAACAAGGCGCTGGAGTTTTTCAAACACGACAAAGTGGTTGGGGCTATCTGTCATGGTGTCCTGGTGCTGGCAAGGACGATTGATCCTGAAACGGGGAGAAGCGTGTTGTATGGGAGAAAACTCACGGGGCTGACCAAACGTTTGGAACGCGCCGGCTATTACCTGACCTTCTGGAGATTGGGAGACTACTACCGAACCTATCCTGAGTATGTTGAAGATGAGACGGTGAAGGTGCTCAAGGAGAGAAGCGATTTCCTGCACGGGGGAAGCATCAGCAAGCCGTTTGTGGTGGAGGATGGGAATCTGATCACGGCGCGATATCCAGGGGATGCCCATCTATTCGCGCAGAAGCTGGTAGAGCGGGTTAAGATGGGTGTATGAGATAATAAACATGGACCTGCAACAGTTTTTCAATGTGCGTCAATCCAGGCGTAGTGTATTACGTCAAATCGGCACACTGGTGGGAGCCAGTCTGACGCTCAATGCATGTACCCCCGCCTCCAATAATCCTGCTGGTGCGTCAACGAAGGGCGATCTCAGTTCCATCAACCACATCCTGGTTGCCTGCCAGGAGAATCGCAGCTTCGATGCCTATTTTGGCTATTACCCCAGGGCAGGACCATTCGGTGTCCCATCTAACTATACTCAGCCCGATGGACGCGGAGGGAGGATCAAGCCTTATCATGCGCTCCGGTCTTTTTCAGCCAATCCTTCCCATGCCTGGCAAGCTATTCACAGTGAGTGGGACAAGGGCGCAATGGATGGTTTTTATACCACGGATGGCAAGGGCGCAATGGAATACTATGATGGCTCAAACTTAAACTACTACTATGCGCTCGCAAACTCTTTCACACTGTGCGGCAATTACTTCTCCTACCAGCTTGGGCCAACATTTCCCAATCGTATTGGACTCTGGACGGGTACAAGTGGAGGCAACACGACCAATAACATCACAGGCGGCAGCCTCGATTGGCCAACGATCGTTGACCTGTTGGATCAGCACAATCTTACCTGGAAATGCTACAACCTTGGCCTGGGAACGGGCAGTGATATAAATGTCCTCGAGGGGTTCAATGCTCTTGCGTTTTTCAAAAAATGGCAACACGATCCCCGCCTCCATTACGAGGAAGAGGATTACTACAGCGATCTGAGGTCTGGTAAGCTTCCGCGGGTATCGTTTTTCATTACCGAAGCCCTGATTAGCGAGCACCCACCATTTGACATTCAATCGGGGCAGCGTAGTATGGCCAAAGTAATCAACGCTCTTATAGCTTCTCCCTTGTGGACGAGTTCTGCGCTCTTCCTTACCTATGATGAAGGAGGAGGGTTCTTCGATCATGTTGCGCCACCGCAGGTGGATGCATACGGCATGGGTTTTCGCGTGCCAGCGACGGTGATCTCGCCCTATGTAAGGCGCGGATATGTATCTGGACAATTGTACGAACATAACTCGATCTTAAAGTTCATTGAGCGTCGCTTTGGTCTCCCATCGCTGGCCAGCGTCAACCATCAATTTGATTTGGGGACGCCGGGACTGAATAACGATGCGGCCAATGGTAAGACAATCGGCCCCCCAGCTCCTCCACGTGATAACTTGCCGCAACTTGGCGATTTCCTGGAGGCTTTTGACTTTTCGCAAAACCCAGGCTACTATCCGAGTTTGCCATCGTTATGACAGAGGGTCAGCTGGGAGGTGGCGTCACCTTTTGACTCAGCGCGCAGGCCATACATATACCAGGCCGCCGCTGAAGCTGGCCGCAATGCGTTGCCCATCGGGGGACCAGGCCAGAGCTAATGCTGCTCCCGGTTGCTGGTTCTGCCCAGGCGCATGGGAGAATATTCGTGCAATCGCCTCCCCTGTGGCTGCGTCATAGACTTGGACCCAGCCAAAGATATCACCTGTAGCTACAAAGCGGCCATCAGGCGACCAAGCCACCGCAAGGATAGGCGCATGATGAGAATCGTTTTCACAGAAAACAGGGTTGCTCCCGGTCAATGCCTCCCACAGATGCACCTTCGGCGTATCGTCTCTCCCGAACGTCCCATCGTCTTCGACCGTTCGTCCCCAATCACTGCTCGATGCAATGCGTTTGCCATCAGGCGACCACGCCACACTCATCACCCCTCCGGTATGACCGCTGTAGATACAGATGGCCTCTCCCGCTGTTGCATCCCATACCTGCACGGTCATATCCTCTCCGCCGGATGCGATGAAGCGGCCATCCGGTGACCAGGCGACTGCCTCAATGGACCCACGGTGTCCTTGATAGGTCAGAGAAACTTTCTTCTCCACGTCCCAGACCTGTACAGTACCATCCTCGCCGCCAGAAGCAATGCGACTCGCATTGGGCGGGGAAGATGAAGAGGGACTGGATGCCCATGCCAGCGATGAGATGGCAGCGCTATGACCACGATAGTCAGCGATTAGGTGACTGGTCGCGAAATCCCATATCCTGGCGGTCGTGTCCAGGGAGCCTGAGACCAGGCTCTGCCCATCTGGTGACCAGGCGACCGCGACGACGGGGTCGAGATGCCCACGACAGGTGGAGCGCAATTTGCCGCTGGCGGCGTCCCAAATCTGGAGGGTGTTGTCATAACCGCCAGAGGCAATGAAGCGGTTATCTGGCGACCAGACCACCGCCTTGACCGCACCGGTATGACCGCGATAGGTCACGACTTCTTTCTCCGTGCCTCCCCATAGCTTCACCTGTTGACCCTGACGCACAGAATTGCGGAGGCTTTCCTGCTGCTCTTTGTCTGCCTGTCCTAAGAGTTCCACAGGTGTAGTGGGGGCACGGCAGAGCAAGAGCCTGCCCCTGACCATGTCAGCAACGGCGACTCTGCGGTCCTCAAGACCCATGGCAAACGTGGTCGCGTCGAGGTTCCACGCGAGGGGCATCGCCTTTGCCTCGAAAAGGTGGGGAAAGGTAAACAATGCAACATGTGCTCCGTTGTGTGCGTCCCATTCTCGTATCGTGCTATCCCAGGAACCGGACCTGACGCGCTGGCCATCGCGTGACCACCCGACGACCATGACTCGTTCGCTGTGATACCGATAGGTACAAATTGGCTCTCTGGTACCGGCATTCCACACCTGGACCGTTTTGTCGTCACCACCCGAGGCGATAGACGTTCCGTCCGGCGACCACGCGACGGCATTCACGCCACCAAAATGGCCAAGATAGCGACAGATGCTGGTCCCGTCGCTGGCATGCCACACCTGCACGGTCCCGTCTAACCCGCCTGAGGCGATGCGTGTGCTGTCCGGCGACCATGCCACTGCCCGGACCATTGCGACTGCCTGTCCGTGATAGGTATGCCCGTGATAGATGAACTCCAGCTCTCCTGTCAATGCCTTCAAGAGATGAACCGCGCTTCTCCCAGTGCCAAAAGCAAGGTGCGAACTATCGGGGGACCATGCTAAAGAAATCACCCCCTCTTCGTCACTCCGAGAAAGAGAGACGAGCTGCCCGCTTGTTGCTTCCCACACCTGAATATCCGCAGTCACCTCCCCGCTGCTTGCGGAAGCAATATATATGCCATCCGGCGACCACTCAATGGCGCATACGGCGCATACAGGGTCCTTGTGCCCGCGATAGGTCAAACTTCGTCCTCCCTCGACCAACTCACACACCTGGATCGTCTCGTCCCACCCTCCGAAGGCAATCCATTTCCCATCCGGTGATACGGCTAAAACGCGCGTTCCGTGCGGGTGATATGTAAATCCTGCGGCGAATGGGTTGTTTGTCTCAACTTTTCTGAAAGAGAGGGAACTAAACCCTCTGACCTCATTGACGTCATCGTTCATGTCTGCTTGTCTCCCCCATTTTTCGTCTTTTTATCGCTTATTTTGCATCATACCGAAGCATACCCGAATTTGGCAATACAGGCAAGCTAGCAAGTGCTCGCTCATAGCTGGGAATGACAGGAGTCCTGAAATGTCTTGCGACAGGAGAACATTCTACTTGCTCTATCCAAGCGAGAGATTCCGCTCTTCGCCGAGTTCGATAGCATAGGCTTCTATCTCTCGTTGATAGTTTGCGCGTATTTGGACAAACAGTTCATCGAGCGAGATCGACTCGAAAAGCTGTTCGGATAGCAGAAAAGGCGCGCCGACCTGTGTCATTACTACGAATAGAGGAAATCGTTGCAGACGAAGGGGCTTGTGCTGTCTGGCGAATACCTCTTGATCTCTCAGGGTGCAAGATGCACTATTTGATCAGCGATATACGCGATCACCTGTTGCCCCTGAATACGGATGTGGTACTCCGTGATAGGTGGTTGGCCAAGGTGCCTATAAAGATCAATGCTCTGCTTAAGCTGTTGTTCCGCCCACGCATTGTTTCCATAAATGGTGAGCACATCATCCTTTACCTGTATAGCGGTATCATTTATCAGCAGGTAAAGCTGTATTTGACCATCGCTACTCCGATACCGTTTCGTGACGCCCGTTAAGAAATTGTGAAGCAGCAGGCTATAGGCTGGATTCTTAAGCAACGTCTCAAAACACTCTGAAAGGTGAATGCTTGTGCGGGGAAAAGAATCATAGTACTTCCAATCGACCCTCGTTTTCGGCGGAAGTGTACCTGTATGCATTGGCATATACGTTGCTGCGAGATCAAGAAATCCCCCTTCGAGGTTTCCCAGCTCGTTTTTTTCAACACGCACAAAAAGACTGGCTAAACTCGTAACCATATTGCACACCAAAAGACCTTGGGGTTTCAGTTGGTCAACCCAGGCACGAGGAATGGACCCGACACTACAGGTCGCAAGGATTCTGTCATAGGGGGCATAAGCGAGGCACCCCACAAACCCATCTTCTTGGAGGACACGGACATTGGTGGCTCCTGCGCGAGCCAGCATCTTGCTCGCCTCCAGAACCAGGTCAGCATCGATGTCAATACCGGTAACCGCTCCCCCCTGACCAACCAGGACGCCCATGAGAGCTGCGTTGTAGCCTGTGCCGGCGCCAATCTCCAAGACGGAATGACCGCTCTCTAAATCCAGCGCCTCAAGTTGAATCGCCATAATCGATGGCTGTGAACTCGAACTCGTTGGCCTGCCTCGCTGGTCAAGCTGGATCACTAATGGCTGATCTCGGTAGACTGACTCCATCGTTGCCTGTACCAGATCCCAGGTCAGGCTGCTGCCTCTTTGTTGATAATAGTGCTCTATGAAGAGATGCCTTGGTACCTGGAGGAACGCCTGTCGCACGAGTGGGTACAGAGATCTTCCCAGCTCTTGCTCGATTGCTTCGACAAGTCGTTCAATCTCGTGCAGTTCGATCATCCCTCATCTCCTTAACTGATAGACGTTCCTAAGAGTTAGTATAGCAGATTGGCTCATAGAGGATAGGGATCATACAGTGGCACAAGCATACGGCGGTGAATACCTCT
>Ga0209647_1002389_pt1 | contig 15255 bp, 15 predicted proteins | sample GraSoi_2013_60cm_FD_185827 | JGI IMG/M metagenome (GOLD analysis project Ga0209647, IMG submission 185827) | Grasslands soil microbial communities from the Angelo Coastal Reserve, California, USA - Sample 9_17_2013_60cm (SPAdes) (version 2) | ecosystem: Environmental > Terrestrial > Soil >...
CATCGTGCAGGATGGAAAACTGATGCCGGAGGCGCTGGCGGCGAAGAAGCGCGGCGTGATCTTCGACATCGGCCACGGCGGCGGCAGCTTCGACTTCACGGTCGCGGAAGCCGCGATGCAGCAGGGCACGATGCCCGACACCATCTCGTCGGACATCCACGTCTTCTCCGGCAACTCGCCGGGCATGCCTTACCTCACCTGGGTGATGAGCAAGTTCATGGCGCTCGGTTTCACGCTCGAGCAGGTGGTGCGCATGGCGACCAGCGTGCCCGCCGGCATCATCAACCGCATGCCGAAGCTCGGCACGCTGCAGGTCGGCGCGCCGGCGGATGCGAGCATGGTCGAGCTGGTGCAGGGCCCGGTCGAGTTCGTCGATACGCGCAACAACAAGCGCTCGGGCAAGGCCTACATCAGGCCGGTGCAGTCGGTGCTCGCCGGCGTGCCCTTCGGCCGGCCGTACAACGCGCCATTCTCGGTGCGCTGATGAACCGCGCGACGGCTAGCCTTTAGCCCTGCCCAACCACCCGGAGAACCATTTCCGAAAGAACGGAAACAGGGCTGCCAAGGGCACGATGATCGCCACCTGCATCCAGTCGATAACGTCTTCCCCCACTACCGGATCGAGACGCTCCAGAACGTAGAACAGGACCAGCCAGATGGTCCCCAGAGCCCAAACCGCCAAAGCGGTTGCTGGCGCGATGTTCAATCAATCCCCCTGAAACGGTCTTAGTTGTTCTCGTCGGCGGTCGTTTCGCCCGCCGTGGTACGCCAAAATAATATCGTGTTTTTTTGACGGCCGGCTCAGTGGCCGGGGGCTTCTAGTAACAATACTCCGGCCGAACGTAGCACTTGAACTCCACCACGTTGCCCGAGGGATCGACCACCATGAAGGTTTGATGCTCGTGAGCGCTGTCAGGGAATCGAACTGCGGGGCGCACCAGGAATTCGATGCCCAGTTGCTCGAGATGATCTTTCAGCCTGGAAAAATCTTCCATGTGCAACAAGGTAAGGCCGTGATGCCGGGGGTAGGCGCGCGGATTGGGCGCGATCGTACGCCGCTCCAGGTGACACACCAGTTGCAGCACGCCGCCGAAGCTGAACGTGACGCGGTCCTTGAGGATACGCACGGGCTGTGCCCCGAGGACTTCCGCGTACCAGCGGGCAGCCTCCTCGAGGTCGCGGCACGGCACGGCGATGTGCGCGATATAACGTCCCGTCGTGATCGGGGTGTTGTCCAGCAGGCCGGCGGCGGGCTTGAACTGCGTGCTGCCCAGCTCGGCTACGGCTTGTTCAGCGCCCACGGTGGTCAGTTCGCGACGATCTTCGCGTCGCGGATGACTTCGGCCCACTTGCGCAGCTCGCCTTTTACCACCCGGTCGAGCTCTTCGGGCGTGGAGCCCACGGGGTCGCCACCCTGCTCGAGCAGCTTGTGCTTCACGTCCGGCAGCTGGATCACGCGCGCGATCTCTTTCTGCATTCGCGCCACGATCGCCGGGGGCGTCTTCGCCGGCGCGAACATCGCGTACCAGGAATCGACCTCGTAGTCCGGAATTTTCAGAGCCTCGGCGACCGTGGGAATCTCGGGCGCGCCAGGGTTGCGCCTGATGGTGGTCACCGCCAATGCGCGCAGCTTGCCGGCTCGCACGAGCGACATGGCCGCCGGCATGGTGACGATCAGCAATGGCACCTGCCCACCCAGCGTGTCGGTGACTGCCGGCCCGCCGCCCTTGTACGGGACATGGACGATGTCGATCCCGGTCCTCAGCATCAGCAGCTCGCCGGCGATGTGCGACGGCGTGCCATTGCCGACCGAGGCGAAATGCAGGCGGCCCGGATCTGCCTTGGCCATCGCAACGAGGTCCGCCATGCTCTCGATATGCGCGCCGGGATAGGCCGCGATCAGCTGCGGCACGCTGACGACCAGGCTGACCGGGGTGAAATCGCGCTCGATGTCAAAACTGAGCTTGTAGAGCAGCGGGTTGATGGTGTGCGAAGAGAGCGTGAACAGGAAGGTATAACCGTCGGGCGCGGATTTCGCCGCTGCCTCGGTGCCGAGCGCACCGCCGGCGCCGCCGCGGTTCTCGATGAGAATCGGTTGTCCGAGCGCCTCCGACAGGCGGCTCTGCACGAGGCGCGCGATGACGTCGGTCCCCCCGCCCGGCGGGTACGGCACGATGAAGCGCACCGGCTTTGCCGGCCAGTCCTGCGCCGACGCCGCGATCGCGGCGCACAAACCCAGCACGAGAACCATCGTCTTCTTCATCACAGTCTCCCTTTACGCTTTGCTGGCAGCCAGCAATTCGAATTCCGCGGTCAGCGCGGTCTGAACGGAGGTATGTTCGGTCTCGATTTTCGCCAGGATCTTGCGCGCTGCGTCGGTGTCGGCGCGGCGCGCCGATGCCTCGAGGTCCTCGCAATACCGGCTCAACATGCTTGCGCCGAGGTTTGCGCTGCACGATCTGAGCGAGTGAGCGGAGCGCTCGATCTGCCGCGCATCGCCGGCACCGGCGGCGTGCTTCAGTTTTTGTATCAGCTTCGGCGACTCGACCAGATAAAGATTGATCACGCGGGCAAGCATTTCGGGCTTGCCATTCGTCAGCACGTTGCTTAACTGATCGAGCACCTGCCGATCCAGAACCTCGGCGGCTTTCGCGGTAGCGCGCGCTGCGAGCTCGGCGGCCTGCGACTGCGTGGACGCGGCTTGCGGCATCCAGCGCTCCAGCATCTCCAGGATGCTCTGCTTGCTGAAGGGCTTGCTCAGATGATCGTCCATGCCGGCGTTCAGACATTGCTCACGATCGTGCGCCATGGCATTGGCAGTCAGGGCGATGATCGTCACGCGCTTGCCCGTCGCAGACTGCTCCAGTCTGCGGATTTCCATCGTGGCCTCGAAGCCGTCCATCTCGGGCATGTGGCAGTCCATCAAAATGAGCTCGAAGGCGCCCTGCGCGTGGGCCTCGAGCGCTTCCCTGCCATTGTTGGCGACGGCCACGCTGTAGCCGTGGATCTGCAAGATGCCGAGCGCAACCTGCTGGTTAATGAGATTGTCTTCCACCAGCAAAATATTGCCGCGCATCCCGCTCGGAGCCTGGCTCGCCGCTGCGGGCAGCGCCGGCGCGCTGACAGCCTCCTGCGGCCGGCCGGCCATGATGTTGACCAGGCATTCGTAGAGCACCGTCTGACGCACCGGCTTGATGAGGCAGGCGTCGAAGCACGCGTCGCGCGGGTCCTCGACATCCAAATGCCGGCGGGTCAGCATCACCAGCCGCACTTTGGCGATGTCGGGGCGCGCCCTGACGCTGCGCGCCAGCTCGAGCGCCTCCGTGCCCGCCGGCCCGAGGTCGATGACCACAAGATCGTAGGGAGCATGGCGTGCCGTCGCCTGCGCCAGCAGGTTGATTGCCTGCGTCGGCGTTTCGGCCACCCGAATGCTCATTTCCCAATTGCTCATCTGCGCCTGGAGGATGCCGCGATTGACGGCGCTCGATTCGACGATCAGCGCCCGCACGCCCGTAAGCAAGCCGATCGGCACCGCAGACGGGTCGCCCAGCGGTTGCCCAGTTTGCTTTTCGAAGCGGGCGCTGAACCAGAACGTGGAGCCGGCGCCGAGCGCGGATTCGACATGAATGTTGCCGCCCATCATTTCCACCAGCTGCTTGCTGATGGCGAGGCCGAGGCCGGAGCCGCCGTGCTTGCGGGTGGTTGAGCCGTCGGCCTGGGCAAACTCCTCGAAGATGCGCGATTGCGCTGCCCGGCTGATGCCGGCACCGGTGTCGCTCACTTCGAAGCGCATCGCGACGTGCTTCACGGTCTCGTCGAGCTTGGCCACGCGGATCACGACCGCGCCTTGCTCGGTAAACTTGATCGCGTTGCCCACCAGATTGGTCAGTATCTGGCCCAGACGTAGCGAGTCCCCCTTGACGTGGGTCACCAGATCCGCGGGGATGCTGCAGGCGAGCTCCAGTCCCTTGGCGTGGGCGCGCTCGGCAAGCAGCTCCACCATGTCTTCGATCGTCTTGCGCAGGTCCATGTCGAGACTCTCGAGCTCGAGCTTTCCGGCCTCGATCTTGGAGAAGTCCAGCAGATCGTTGATGATGCCGAGCAGGTTCTGGCCCGAGCGCTGCACGGTCTCGGCGTACTTGCGTTGCGTGCTCGTGAGCCCGGTCTCCAGCAGGAGCTCGGTCATGCCCAGAACGCCGTTCATCGGCGTGCGGATCTCGTGGCTCATCCTGGCGAGGAACGAGCTTTTCGCCTGGCTTGCCGCTTCGGCCGCTTCGCGCGCCAGGCGCAGCGCGTCCTCGCTGCGCTTGTGCTGCGTGACATCGCGGGCTACGGCGATGCTGCCGACGCATTGGTTGATATCGTCGAGCAGGGGCGCGACGGCGACCTGAATGTCGATTGCCGCGCCGGTGCGCGTCACCGCTCTGGCGTCGTAGGAGAATTTGTGTCCCGCAAGCAGCCGCTGCCTGCGCGTTGTGCCCTCTTCGGTAGTCGACTCGCCCACGTTTAGCGCCCGCCCAACGGCGTCGGCCGGCGGGTAGCCGAACATGGCGGCGGCTCCGGAATTCCAGCTGGTAATGAAGCCGTCCAGATCCTTGGTCCAGATGGCTTCGCTGGACTGCTCGACGATCGTCGCCAGCAGCTTGTTCTTCGATTCGCTTTTGCCAAGCGAGGCGATCAGGTTCTCGGTGTTGTTGGCCATGTTGTTGAACGCCTCGGCAGCCAGGACCACTTCGGGCGCACCCTCGGGCTCGATGCGCACCGCATGGTCGCCTTGACTGAAACGGTTCGCGCCGTCGGCAAGCATGCGCAACGTTCCGAGATTGCCGCGGAATATCAGCCAGATGAATTGCAGCATGAGGAACAGCGTCACGGCGACGATCTGTACCTGCTTGACGAACTGTTGCCAAAGCCGGTTCTCGGCGTGGATCGCAGTTACGGTGGAAGCGAGCTTTCCATAGGCCACCCCGCCGGCCGTGACATCGACGCTTTGTTTGCCGTGCTCGATGGCGACAACCCGTGCGAACCACTCCGGCGCCTCGCGCTTAGTCTCCCGGTCCTCAGCGGCCAGTGTCTTGCCGTCCCGGTCGACCCACTCGAATCGGTCGACCTGGGCCCTCTTGACCTGCTGTTTCAGCAACTGGCGGATCGCCTCGTAGTCACCGACCAGCGCCTGATCGGCCACCAGCGGCGCGAGGAAGGCGAGCGTTTCAGTTTGCTCGCGCAGCAGCCGGGCAGAATGCTCGGTCGCCCCTTCGGCCACGAGGAGCGCGGTCTGCACGCCCCCCGCGGCGACGATCGCCGTGCCCACGGCAAGCATCAGCCGCGAAACCAATCCCCAATCCTTCCAGAACCCGAAGATGCGGATGTTTTTCATGTCGCTCACCCCATGTCTTCCGCGGCGGACTATTTGACCTGCGTCGCCCTGAAGAACTTGCGGTAGTTGTCGTATTCGCGGTTTTCGGCCGCGACGAAACCGAGCTCGCCGCCGCTTTTCAGCAATTCGGCACCCGCCTCGAGTATCTGGCGGCCTTCCGGGTCCTTGAGCATGTTGATCAAGGCGGCCCTGACTGCGGCCACTTTGTCCGCGGGTACCTTCGGATTGGCCATGATGCACAGATCCTGGTAGACCTCCGAAGTCCAGAGCGCGCGGTACTCGAACGATTCGCGCCGGGCGTAACGCGCCATGACCGAGCTGTTCACGCCGGCGGCCGCGATCTTGTTGACCTTCAGCTGGGCGGACGAGGCTTCCTGGTTGCCGGTGAACACGACCTGGATCTTCACCTTGGCTTTCAGGAGCGCGTCCATCGGCAGCCAGTAGCCGGCAAATCCGTCCGGCGATACGAACGCGACGTCCTTGCCGTTCAGGTCTTGCAGCGATTGAATCGGCGAATCCACCGGCACCACGATTTGCGAGCTGATGCCGGGGCCGGCGGGGCGCGCGATCACCTTGTAGCCGAGCCGGTCGCGTTCCGGAGTGAAGAAGTGATTGGTGTAGAGAAAGGCGTAGCCGCCCTTTTCGGCCATGGCGTTGCCGTCTTTGGCGGTCTTGGCCAGTTTCAGCTCCAGCGGCACGCCGCTCGTCCTGCTCACATGAGTGAGAATCGGATTCCAATATTGCGCGGTCAGCGCGATGCTGCGCTGGTTCAGGACGTAGAAGGCGTGCGCTTGCTGCGCAGCCACGCCCGGCGAATGCACGGCGAGCGCCGCGGCCAGCATGGTCGCCGCGCGCCGAATGATTGTCCGTATCATGAGCGTCTCCCCTGCCTCACATCGCCACTTTCAAGAACAACATCGAGCCGCTCAGCACGAGCAGCGCGCCCACCACTCTCAACATGCCTGCGCTGGTGATGTCCAGATGCACCCTGTTGCCGATCGACAGACCGAGCGCCATGGGAATCAGGCCGAGCACGTATGCGAGCTGGAGCTTGTCATCCAGGAGCAGGCCGGCGAACAGAAACAACGCCAGCCGGAATCCACCCTCCATGGCGAACAGCCAAGAAAACGTGGCACGCACTTCGCCTTTGTCCAGCAGCCGGCGCGACAGGTACATGATGTAGGGTGGACCGCCGGTGCCGAACAGCGCGCCGGCACCGCCTCCAGCCAGCCCTGCGGGGATCGCCCAAAAACGCGACAAGCGCCCCTCGGCTTGCAGGCCGAAAATGTTGCGAAATCCGAAGAACATCGTGAAGGCGCCCAGCGCCACCAGGATCGGCTTAGTCGGAAGGTTCAGCAAAGCTATGGCGCCGATGCTCGCGCCTATCATTCCGGCCGGCAGCAATATCTTGATCTCTCCCCAATTCGCCTTTTTGTTGTTGGTGCTGCCCAGAACCACCGAGGCGGTGAAATCGAGCGCCAGCACCAGCGGAATTGCAAAATGCAGCGGCTGAGAAAGCGCGAGCAACGGCACCGAAATCAGGCCGGAGCCGAAACCCGTGATGCCGCGTATGAAATACGCGCTCATCAATATGCACATCACTAGGACGATGTCCGCCACGCCGGTTTCCCCCGATCAAAAGAATGTCGCGGCCGGCAGTATCACCTCGCCACCTCCCCGCAAACCCGATCGTAACCGAGTTTTGCAATTGCGCCTCCTATGTCTTTGGATATCAGGGAAAATGTCACTGTTGACACGAGCGCATAGGGAGCCCCATGGCAGCTGTCCTCGACCTGAAAATCCTGCCCCTCGGAAGCGGACTCTTCGGCGCCGAAGTCCAGGGCATCGATCTCGCCCGCGCGAGCCCCGTGCAGATCGATGCCATCAAGAACGCGTGGTACCGGCACGACGTGCTGTTGTTCCGAAAGCAGCGTTTGACCGACGACGACCTGTTGTCCTTCTCCAGGCATTTCGGCACGCTCGACTCGCCGCCGAACCAGGGCGCCGGACGCAAATCCCCTCGCGGCTACCCCGAGATCTATATCGTTTCCAACGTACTCGATGAGAAGGGTGAACCGATCGGCGCGCTCGGCGATGGCGAAGCCGCTTGGCACACGGACATGAGCTACGCCGCGCAGCCGCCGGATGCGTCGATGCTGTATTCGCTCGAGATTCCGGCGGCGGGCGGCGATACCTGGTTCAGCAGCATGAAAGCGGCCCTGGCAAAAATGCCCAAGGCCCTGGTCGAGCGCATTCGCAACCTGGAGATCAAGCACGACGGCACCTACGATTCCGGCGGCTACGTGCGCAGGGGATTGACGCCGTCGAACGACCCTCGCACTTCAGTCGGTACGCCGCATCCCATGGTCATCGAGCATCCCGTATCGGGCGAAGCCGCGCTTTACCTCGGACGGCGGCGCAATGCGTACGTCATGGGGCTCGAGCTCGACGAATCGGAGCACCTGCTAGACGAGATCTGGTCGTTCGTGGAAACCGCCCTCTACCGGCATCAATGGGCGCTGGGCGATTTGGTCCTCTGGGACAACCGCACGACCATGCATCGGCGCGATGCGTTCGACGGCAAGGCGCGCCGGGTGATGCACCGCACGCAGATCAAAGGCTCCGGCGCGCCTATGCGCGCTTCAGCGCCTCGAGCGACTGCGCGATGATGCTGGCGCCATCATCGAATTTGCGCTTCGCTTCGACATAATCCCCGCGCTTGGCGCTGTTTTCGATCTCGCCGAACAGATCGCCCAGCGCCCGCGCGCCGAGCTGGAGGGATATGCCCTTCAGCGTGTGAGCGGCGCGCTCCGCACCCTTTGTATCCCCACAGGCGATGCAGTCGGAGAATGCGACGCCGAAACCCGCCAGGCTAGCTTCGAGCTTACGGACGAATTCGGAAAACATATCGTTCCGTCCGGTGGCGCGCTCAATGAGCCTGATCTGAGCGACGAGTTCGCCATCGAGCAATAGAGTTTCCATTTGTCCCATCCCCCCCGCTGCGCCGACAGCCGCTATGGTGTCTGACGAGAGCGCTTTCCGGTCAGTGGAATTATGCACGCCGGAGCAGACCGCTGGTCGGGCTGCATGACGTTCTAACGACTTCTTGCGCATACGACGGACGACAAATTCACGCGGCGGCGAGGCCCGGCGCGTGACCATCGGCAAGCTGGTGCTCGCGATGCCGAACGTGATGCTGCCGTCTCGTCGCTCGCCGCGCGCATCATCGAGGAATTCCTGGAGCGCCAGCCGGCGGAGCTCGAAGCAACTCCTTTGCACGGTTCTTGCGGTGTCATGTTGCGATGGCCACCACACCGCGAAAGGACGGCTATGAACCGCGCAATCAGTGCCGCATTTAGTGCAGCCCTCGCATGCATGCTCCTGCTCGGTGCAGGTGTCGCGCGCGCGCAGGATCTCGGCAAGCCGCTGCTGCTCGTCGCGACGCCAGACTTGCAGGGACCTTACGCGCACACGGCGATGCTCGTGGTGCCGTTGGGCGACAAGCATTTCGGTTTCATCCTGAACCGCGCGACGGGGGTGACGCTCGCGAGACTGTTTCCCGAGCACGCGCCGTCGGCGAAGGTGGTCGATCCGGTCTATCTCGGCGGCCCGGAGGTGCCGAATGCGCTGTTCGCGGTCACCAAGCGGGATCCGGGTCAGCCGTCGATGCATCTCTTCGGCAGCCTGTACATGACCAGCCACGCCGGCATCATCGACAGCATCATCGAGCAGACGCCGAACGACGCGCGCTATTTCGCCGGCTTCGTCGGCTGGATGCCCGAGGAGCTCGCCGGCGAGATCGAGCAGGGCTACTGGTACGTCGGCAAGGCCGACGAGTCGCTGGTGTTCCGCTCCGACACCTCGTCGCTATGGGAGGAGCTGGTGAAGCAGCTCGGCGAGGCCGAGCACGCTGCGGTTACTGGAGCTTCAATCCGCTCGTTCTGACGATCTCGCCGTACTTCTTCAGCTCGCTCTGCACGAAGCGGCCGAATTCCTGCGGCGTGGTGCGCACGACGTCGGAGCCTTGCTCGCCCATTTGCGCCTTCACTGAAGGCTGGCCCAGCACCTGCAGCACCTCGCGGTTGATGCGCGTCACGATCTCGCCGGGCGTGCCGGCGGGCGCGAAGAAGCCGCCCCACAGGCTGAAGTTGTATCCGGGGATGCCGAGCTCGGCGACGGTCGGCGTATCGGCCGCGCTGCCGGCGCGCTCGAGCGTGGTCACGGCGAGCAGGCGCACCTTGCCGCCCTTCACCTGCGGCGTCACGCCGGGCAGGCCGAGAAAGTAGGCGTCGAGCCGTCCGCCGATCAGGTCGAGCAATGCCGGTGCGGCGCCCTTGTACGGCACATGGATGAACTTCGTGCCGGTCTTGCTCATCAGCATCTCGAGCGCGAGATGCGCCGGCGTGCCGTTGCCCGAGCTCGCGAAGGAGAGCTTCCCCGGCTCGCGCCGCGCCGCCTCGAGGAAATTCTCGAACGAGGTGTAAGGCGACTGCGACGAGACGATGAAGCCGAGCGGCACGTTGTGGATCAGCACGATCGGCACGAAATCCGCCAGCGGATCGAAGCCCATGTCCTTCATGAGATGCGGGTTGATCCCCATCTCGCCGGTGTTGCCGTAGAGCAGCGTGTAGCCGTCGGGCGCGCTCTTCGCCACGATCTGCGCGGCGATGTTGCCGCTCGCACCGGGGCGGTTGTCGATCAGCACCGATTGCCCGAGCGCCGCGGTGAGCTTGTCGGTCATCATGCGGCCGAGGTTGTCGGAGGTGCCGCCGGTCGAGTAGCCGAGCACGATGCGGATCGGTTTCGACGGATAGCTGAGGGGGTAGCTCTGCGCCGCAGCAACCAGCGGCAGCGCAATCATGAGCAGCCATCCTGCGATACGGGAAACCATGGGCATCCTCCTGATGTAATGATATCGGCTCATGAGCGAGCTCGAGGTCGATGAACAAGGCCGGTATCTAAGCGGCGACATTCCGTACGGCTACGCGCTGTGGGGCGAGCGGCTGATCGAGGTACCCGCGGAGCTCGATGCCGCGGTCACGGCGATTCGCCTGGTCAAGCAGGGCAAGGAGTACGACGCGATCGCCGCAGCGGTGCGCCGCGACTATGGCGTCGAGCTGCCGCGCGCCAAGTTCGACGCGCTGATGAAGAGCGTGTATCGCCGCTACGGGCCGATCGTCTGATGCAGCTCGAGCTGAACGGCGAGACGCTGAACTACGTGAAGGAAGGCCGCGGCCCGGCGATCGTGTTCATCCATTTCATCGGCGGCTTCTCGGGCTCCTGGCGCCATCAGTTCGCCGCGCTCAAGGATCGCTACACCTGCATCGCCTTCGACACGCGCGGCTTCGGCTTCTCGACCTACAACGGCCGCTGGGATGCGGCCGCCGCGGCCGCCGACGTAAGGGCCGGCATGGAGGCGCTGGAGGTGGACCAGGCCCACATCGTCGCCTTCTCCATGGGCGGGCCGGTGGCGCTGACCTTCAACGCGCAATGGCCGCAGTGCGTGCGCTCGCTGATCCTGATCGACACCTTCGCCAAGAACCACACCCATTCGAAGGACCGCATCGCGGAGTCCGAGAAGTGCCTGCGCTACATGTCGATGCGCGAGTACGCGCGGCAGTACGCCGCCACGCGCCTGCTTCCCACCACGCCGCTGTCGAAGTCGGACGAGCTGGTGTCGAGCATGTGCCTCTCCAACAAGCAGGCCTACATGGACGTGCTGCGCGGCATCCTGATCCCGGACTTCACCGAGCACTGCAGCAAGGTGAAGGCCCCCACTTTGGTGCTCTGCGGCCAATTCGACCGCACCACCCCGGTGACCATGACCAGCGACCTCACCCGGCTGATCAAGGGGGCCGAGGAGCGCATCATCCCCACCGGCCACCTCGGCTCGTTCGACGACCCGGTCGGGTTCACCCAGCCGCTGGTGCAGTTCCTGGATGCCCAGCCACGCTAGGCGTGGTAGAGTGCGGTCCGCAGGATTTCAAGCAGTGAACGCCGACCTCCTATCGCCGCCAAAAGCGGTCCCTAGTCAAAGTCGATTCCCTTCCTGATCATCGTGCCCGCAAGCGAAGCTCGGTTAGCCTCGCGCAAAGTTAGGAATGAAAAGACATGGCTACAGGTACCGTAAAGTGGTTCAACGACGCGAAGGGTTTCGGGTTCATTACGCCGGATGACGGCGGCAAGGACCTGTTCGCCCATCACAGCTCGATCCAAGGGTCGGGCTACAAATCGCTGAAAGAGGGCCAGAAGGTCTCTTTCGACGTGACGCAAGGGCAGAAGGGCCCGGCCGCGGCCAACGTAAAGCCGCTGTAATCGCCTTTCAACCTCGGAAAAGCTGGCTTCGGCCAGCTTTTTCTTTTCCAGGACACTTCGTGTGATCGTCGCTTCCGGCATCGCCATGCAGTTCGGGGCCAAGCCCCTGTTCGAAAACGTCAACGTCAAGTTCGGCGGCGGCAACCGCTACGGCCTGATCGGGGCCAACGGCTGCGGCAAGTCGACCTTCATGAAGATCCTCGGCGGCGATCTCGAGCCCACCGCGGGCTCGGTGGCGATCGATTCGGTCGAGCGCGTCGGCAAGCTGCGCCAGGACCAGTTCGCCTTCGAGACCGAGCGCGTGCTCGACGTGGTACTGATGGGCCACAACGAGATGTGGCTGGCGGCGCGCGAGCGCGACGCGATCTACGCCAACCCGGAATCGACCGAGGCCGACTTCATGCGCGCGGCCGACTTCGAGGCGAAGTACGCCGAGTACGGCGGCTACACCGCCGAGGCGCGCGCCGCGACGCTGCTGCTCGGCCTGGGCGTGCCGGCGGCGCAGCACGAGGGGCCGATGAGCGCGGTGGCGCCCGGCTGGAAGCTGCGCGTGCTGCTGGCGCAGGCGCTGTTCGGCGATCCGGAGATCCTGCTGCTGGACGAGCCGACCAACAACCTCGACATCCACAGCATCCGCTGGCTCGAGGACATCCTCAATGCGCGCTCGAGCACGATGGTGATCATCTCGCACGATCGCCACTTCCTCTCCAGCGTGTGCACGCACATGGCGGACGTCGACTACGGCAACATCCGCGTCTATCCGGGCAGCTACGACGACTACATGGAAGCCACCACCCTCGCGCGGCAGCAGCAGGAGAACTCCAACGCGCGGGCGAAGGAACGCATCGCCGAGCTCGAGGACTTCGTGCGCCGCTTCCGCGCGCACAAGGCCAAGGCGCGCCAGGCCACCTCGCGCCGCAAGATGATCGAGAAGCTGAAGGTCGAGGACGTGAAGCCTTCGAGCCGGCAGTACCCCTTCATCCGCCTGCTGGTGGACGACAAGGAAAAGCTGCACCGCATCGCCGTGGAGGCCAAGGGGCTCTCCAAGGGTTACGACAAGGCGCTGTTCAAAAAGCTCGACCTGACCATCGAAGCCGGCGAGAAGGTGGCGATCATCGGGCCCAACGGCGTCGGCAAGAGCACGTTACTGCGCTGCCTCGCGGGCGACCTGAAGGCAGACGCCGGCACGGTGAAGTGGGCGGAGAAGGCGCGCAGCGGCTACTGGCCGCAGGACGCGACCGACGAATTCATGGCGGATGAGCCGCTCACCGAGTGGCTCGGCCGCTGGCGGCGCAAGGACCGCGGCGACGATGACCAGATCGTGCGCGCGACGCTCGGGCAGCTGCTGTTCTCCGGCGACGACGCCAAGAAATCGGTCAAGGTGATCTCCGGCGGCGAGAGCCAGCGCATGATGATCGGCAAGCTGGTGCTGTCGATGCCCAACGTGCTGCTGCTCGACGAGCCGACCAACCACCTCGACATGGAATCGATCGAGTCGCTGAACGGCGCGCTCGACAAGTACAGCGGCACGCTGATCTTCGTCACGCACGACCGCGAGTTCGTCTCCTCGCTCGCCACGCGCGTCATCGAGCTCAAGCCCGGCGAGGCCGGCAAGCCGGCGACGGTGATCGACTATCGCGGCAGCTACGAGGACTATCTGGTCGGATCGACAGCCTCTCTGGCTGCCTAGCGTTTCACTGCATAATTCGGGGTCAGACCCCTGCACGAAATATGGCGATGTTCGCGGAAGCGATCAATGCCTACCTCGCCGGGAATACGCTAACCGGCAAGGCGATGCTGCGCGATCTAGTGAACGCCACCATTGGCTAAGAGCCTGCATCGAATGCTCGCTGTGCGCGGTGCCGTGCAATCGGGCTTCTAAAGGCCTCTTCCGGTAGCTGACCCGGGGACAAAACGCCGCACGGTCTCGACGATATCCACGCGCGGCAAGCCGGCTTACATTGCCCGGCAGTCCTGATTACAGCCAGTCAGCCACCCGGGGGCCCGAATGCAAAACCAGTTCTTCGATCTCTATCGCAACGGCATCACGACGGCGACGCAAGTCGCCACGATGTCCCTGCAGAACGCCGCGCGCCTGCAGGAAACGCAGCTCGGCATGGTGCGCGACATCCTGGACGAGAGCACGCGCTCGGCCGAGCGGCTGAACAATGCCAAAAGCATCGACGAGCTGCTGGCGCTGCAATCGCAGCTCGCCGGCGCCCAGCTCGGGCGCATCGCCGAGTTCTGGTCGAGCGTGTGGCAAGCGGCCGCCGAGAACCAGCGCTCCCTGTTCCAGCAGGTGCGCTCGCAGTCGCGCAGCTCGGAGGACGTGGCACGCGCGGCGGCCAACCAGGTGTCACGCGCCGCCGGATCGGTGCGCGAAGCAAGCGCTCCCGCCCAGCACGAGCGCAAGCACCAGGAGCAGCAGCGCAAGAGCGCCTGACCGGTCTTCCAGCCCGCCGCCTTCTGCAGCACCGCTCGTCGTCGTAGGTGCCGTGGAGCTTCAGCAAACAGCGCGCGGCCTATACGAACTCGGCGCAATCGACGGAAAGACGATGCGCGATCGGCGTACGAGATCAAGCGCCTTCGCTTGAAGGAGAAGGCGAGTCAGGCCGTGTGTTCGCGGCCTACCTGAACACCAGCGTCTCGACAGTGCAGAAGTGATATCGTCGAGCGCAAAGGCCTGAAGGCTCTTGCATGACCCGCACGCCGAGCCGGCGTCTGCGCCGTGCGCGTCGAGTCGTGGCGGCGCCGGTCCCGCTGCAGCCGGCTTCGACGACGCTCCCGCCATGAGTGGATATACCATCGTGCCGGTCCAGCCAAGAAAAAGCCGCCAACCGTCGAGGGGAAACTGAAATGTCAGGACGACTGCAGAACCGCACTGCGCTGGTGACCGGCGCCAACCGCGGCATTGGTCTCGCGATCGCGAAGGAGTTCGCGAAAGAGGGCGCGACGGTGCTGCTCGCCGGCCGCAAGAGGGCGGCGCTCGACAAAGTGAGGAAGGAAATCGAGGCGGAAGGCGGCAAGGCGCAGGTCTACGTCGTCGACCTGGAGAAGGAGACTTCGGTGCGCGCGTTGGCAAAGGCACTGAAGAAAAAATTGAAGTCCCTGGACATCCTCATCGCCAACGCCGCCTCGCTCGGGGCGCGCGTACCGCTCACCAAGTATCCGCTCGCTACCTGGCGGCAGACGTTTCGCATCAACGTCGACGCCAACCTGGTCCTGCTCCAGGAGCTGGACGCAGTGCTGAAAAAGTCCAGCGCGCCGCGCATCGTCATGCTCTCGGCGCGCGTCGCTACGCAGGGCAAGGCCACCACCGGCTCCTATGCCGTTTCCAAGGCGGCGCTCGAGGCGATGGTGCGGATCTACGTCGCGGAAGCCGGCAGCTCGCCGGTGCGCATCAACACCGTCAGCCCGGGCCCGACGCGCACCGAGATGCGCGCACGCGCCGCGCCGGAAGAGGATCCGATGACCATCAAGGCGCCCGACAAGATCGCGCCGTTCTTCGTGCGGCTCGCTTCAGCCGAAGCCGTGCCGCAGGGTCAGTGGTTCGACGCCGACGA
>Ga0209647_1002391_pt1 | contig 15241 bp, 11 predicted proteins | sample GraSoi_2013_60cm_FD_185827 | JGI IMG/M metagenome (GOLD analysis project Ga0209647, IMG submission 185827) | Grasslands soil microbial communities from the Angelo Coastal Reserve, California, USA - Sample 9_17_2013_60cm (SPAdes) (version 2) | ecosystem: Environmental > Terrestrial > Soil >...
AGCGCGGTTCGTTGCGGGACCGCCGTCATCTGCACCCGCCCGAGCGGTACGCCGATGATGGTACCGAGCACGAGCGCGATCGCAATCAGGCGGTAGTCGACGATGCCGTGGTGCAGCAGCGTGCCGCAGATGGCCAAGAGCATGCCGACTTCGCCCGCCCAGATGCCGTGGCGGGCCGTGGTCGGTGAGCTCATCCACTTCAGCGAGAGGATGAACAGCACGCTCGCGATGAGATACAAAAGCTCGATGATGACCTGGCCTCCGGCGAGTTCGGTTGTCATTATTTCGCCACCGGTTTGGCCGCGGGACGGCTGGATTTGAACATCTTCAACATGCGGTCGGTAATCAGGAAGCCGCCGACAATGTTGCTGGTGGCGGCGACCACGGCGATGAATCCGAAAACGGCGGAGAGCGTGCTCTTATGCTCGCCCACGAGGAGAATCGCACCCACGACCGCGATTGCATCCAGGGCGTTGGTGAGCGACATCAACGGAGTGTGCAGCAGGGGCGAGACTCGGCGGATCACTTCAAAGCCGATGAATCCAGCGAGCACAAAAATAAAGAGTGCGTTGATCAGGTTCGAACTGCTGTTCATCTTTCCTCCGTCGGTCTACTCGGTCAAATGGAAGCGTATCCAACGATCCTGCGCTTTTTATGCGGCCCCCATAATAAGTAGGACGCATCCGCCTGCAGCGAGAATAATTCCGATTCCAAGATATAGAAGCTGGCATCCCTGCTCTCCGATACGCAACCAGAATCCAGCAACGAAAGGACGACTGGACTGCGTCTTCGCAAAGAACTTCCGGCCGGTTTTCTTGTAAAAGAGCGCATTGAGCGCCCCAATGGCGAGCAAAGATCCTCCGAGAAATTTACCTCCACCGGGGAGATGCAACTCCACATAGAGCATGTAGACCATCCAGGCAGCGAGCACTGCCAGGAAACCTACTACCCAGCGCGTGGATTCGACAGCCGGTTTCATCCGCAACTCGTTCGTCCGAAACGCAGCTCATCATTGTTTGACAAGTGCGGGCAACGTGAAGAACTCTCGGACCCGGGCGTTCACAATCTCGCCACCGCGGGTGAGCAGAGTCTCACGAACAATTTCATCTTCGAGATTCAGATTCAACTTTTGATCTTTAATCACGTGGGTCAGGAATGCTGTGATAGTGCGGGCATACATCATGCTCGCGTGATAAGGCACGCCGGCCGCCAGGTTGATCGCTCCAACGATGGTCACACCATGCTTTACAACGGTCTTGCCAGCTTCCGTGATCTCGCAATTGCCCCCGCGTTCGGCAGCTAGATCGACGATTACCGAGCCGAACGCCATTCCCTTCACCATATCCTCGGTGACGAGCACCGGCGATTTTTTCCCCGGAATCACCGCTGCGGTAATCACCACATCGCTTTCCTGCACGGCTTTTCCCAGCAATTCGCGCTGGCGGCGGTAGAAGTCCTCATCCTGCGCCGTGGCATATCCACGAGCATCCTGCGCATCTTTCGCCTCGATGGGAAGCTCGACAAAACGTCCGCCCAGACTCTGTACTTGTTCCTTGGCCGCGGGCCTTAAATCGTAAGCGGAAATCACAGCGCCCAGGCGGCGCGCGGTAGCGAGCGCCTGCAGTCCGGCAACGCCGACACCGATCACGAACACGCGGGCAGGAGTAACGGTTCCTGCCGCCGTGGTAAGCATAGGGAAAATGCGCGGGTGGGAATCGGCTGCGACCAGAACCGCCTTGTATCCGCTCACGGTTCCCATCGCAGAGAGCGCGTCCATGCTTTGGGCGCGGGTAGTGCGCGGCATCAACTCTATGGCGAACGCGGTGACGCCAGCATTTGCGATCTCCTGCACCACGTCCCTGGTTCCGAAGGGACGAAGAAATCCGACGAGGATCTGATCGTTGCGGAACAACGGCAGATCCTGCTTCCCCGTCATGTCATTGGAGCCATAGCAGAGAACCTGGACGATAATGTCGGCAGCAGCAAACACTGCGGCACGGTCGGCGACGAGCTTCGCGCCTTTGTCGGCATATTGGGAATCGGGATAGCCGGCCTCGATTCCAGCGCCGGCTTGTACGTGGACTTCGAAACCCGCTTTGGTCAGCGTCGGTAGGACTGCCGGCACGAGCGCAACCCGCCGATCCCCCGGATAAATTTCTTTCGGCACACCGATGATCACGAGACCCTGCTTATGTGGCGATTTTTCTATATCGCAATTAGGAGATTCGCAGACGCCGGCTCACATCGAGCCTGCGCTTGCGGGCAACCTTCAGGAACCGAGGATTTTAGTTGAGTGGATGGGTGCGTGCAAATGGGTCAGGTGTCAGGTGTCAGGTCTCAGGTGTTAGGTGTTAGGTGTTAGGTGTCAGGTCTTGATTCTACTGAGGCTTCAGACGTTAGTACCTGAGACCTAGCTGGAGGCCATCGTCATCGCTCGATGCCGCAATGTCAGCGCAGTTCTGAACGATCCAATCGGGCCTCGCGTCCTCGAGATCGTGGCGTGGCATGGTTGTAAGGACTGCAATCACTCTGGCGCCAGCGGCCTTTCCCGCGCGAATTCCAGCCGGCGCATCTTCTACCACGATGCAGTCAGAGGCGGAAAGGCCGAGATTCGCTGCCGCCTTCAGGTAAGGCTCGGGATCCGGCTTGCCAATCTTCACGTCGCTCGAGGTGATCATGGCCTTGGGGATGGGGAGGCCCGCAGCCCGCAAACGCACCTCGGCCAGAGGACGCGTACATGATGTGGCGATGGTCCAGCGATTCGAAGGCAGGTTGTCGAGGAGTTCCCGAGCACCCGGCAGGAGGATGACACCATCTAGGTCCTCCATTTCCCTGCGCTCAACTTCGCGATCTTCCCGTTCAATGTCGGCATTGGGCAGCAGTTCGCGGATTGTGGCTCGACTCGGGCGCCCGTGCGCCATGCGGACCACGGTATCTGGATCAAGGCCACGTTCAACCGCCCACCGCTGCCACACTCGTGCAACGGCTGGAGTGGAATCGATGAGTACGCCGTCAAGGTCAAACAGAAGAGCACTACAGCGGATCGCGATCATTTCATCTAATTTACATTGCCGTTTTACATTGCCGGGGAGAAATGAAGGCGGGAGTTCGAAGTCCGGTTCGTGGGTCAGCGCCCGGAAAACAAGTTGGATTGGTGAGCGCGGCAGGATTCGAACCTGCGACCCACGCCTTAAAAGGGCGTTGCTCTACCACCTGAGCTACGCGCCCCACCAATTTCAATCTAACATATTTTCCGCGCGCATTTGAGTGGGGGGCGTTCTCAAGAGCCATGCGCTAGGCGGGACCGCCTCCTCGGTGGATTCGGTGCGGCCACTATCCCGCGAGCCCACGGATCTCGTGACGTTGGCAGCGCAAAAGCGATACACTTTGCCTTTATGCCGGGTTCCCGCCTCTTTTGGGTAAAACTTGCGTTCGCGGTTTGCACGATTCTGTTGTCGATGCCCGGTCACGCGGAGAAAAAGAAGCAGTTGCCCGCCATACGCTGGACCGCCGGAGCGCCCGGCTGCGCATTCGAACGCGGTGGTGATGGACGGTACCGCTGGACGATGACAGGGAACGACCTCTCAATAACGCTCCTGGTCGATTCGCAGGAACTTACAAAGAGCCGCCGCCGCTTCTATCACCTCCTCGGCGTGTATGTGAGCGCGACTTACACCGGTCAGGACAAATTTGAGTTTCCGGCGGACGCGCGAATCGATTTCGTTCGTCATCACGACGTTCTGGAAGGCTTCCTGGATCCCACGGAACTCGCAACCAAATTGCAGAACGACGTGGATACACTGGTCTTCGAAACCGAGCGCCAGATCAAGAAGAATCCCAAGATCGCCGAAGAAAAGACAGCTCGCTTGAAAGAGTACGAAAAGGAAGCCGCCGAATTCATCGAGTTTCTGAGTACGCAAAGCCTCGAGCCCGCCACGCTGAATCCCGGCAATCCCGAAACCCATGGCTGGGTCTTCTTCGGGACCAGCAACAAGTGGATCGGCCCTTGGAAGGAGCGGGAAGATTTTATTCTGGGCGTTTGGATGAAAGATAAGGTCTGGCAATTTCCCTTCTCCCTGCCGCCGACGGAGGGCGACCTGATCCTGCGGAAGCCGCCGGAGTAACGCGCCGGCGAACACATCTGAGAATTGTGCTACAGTTTCGTGCTCATAGTTCATGCTCATGGAGATCCCTTCGAAACCGGCGCCAGAAGACCGGAAACCCACGGCAGCGTTGTACTGTCCCGTCTGCGCCGTGGAAGTCAGCGATCCACTGATCTGCGGTGATTGCTCCGCCGTGATCTGCCGCCATTGCGGCACGCCGCTGGAATCTTCGGATGAACTGGGGATGGGGTAAATCGGTCGATGGTCGTTCATCGATTGTCGTTGGTCGTTGGCAACAACGGGTAACATCTTCTGCCGGCGGCACGACGGATCGCGAACGGCCAACGACTAGCGACCAACGACTTGATCTGTGGATGAACAACTGACCGACAACTTGATGAACACCGCTCCCGTTTCCCCGGCTTCCGAAGCTGAAACATCCGGTCAGCAGCCGAGTCTCGTCCGTGGGTTGAGTTTGCTTGACTCCGTGTTGCTGCTGGTGAGCGGCATCATCGGTTCTTCGATTTTTCTTACCGCCAAAGATATTGCTGGGCCTTTGCCGAACCCCACATTGTTTTTTCTGGTGTGGGTGCTCGGCGGGGTGATTTCGCTTTGCGCCTGCGTCGCCTTTGCCGAACTCGGCTCCATGTTTCCCGACTCCGGTGGACAATACATTTACCTCCGCGAAGCCTATGGCGACCTGGTTGCGTTTCTTTACGGTTGGATGTTGTTCACGGTAGGAAATGGCGGCACCATCGCAGCGCTTTCGGTCGCTTCCGCGGCTTACATGGGGAATATCATTCCCGTCATATCGCAGCAACATGTCATTTTTTCGTTGGCAGGCATGCCGTTCACGCGCGCGCACGCGGTCGGGGTGGTGCTGATCGGCATCCTCACATGCGTCAACGTTTTCGGGCTGCGCTGGGGCGCGCTTCTCCAGAATGTTTCCACCTGGACGAAGTTCACGGCCATGGCAGTTTTCATTGTTCTGGGGTTCGCCATCGGCAAGGGACACTGGTCGAACTTCAGTGCGCAGGCGCCGGGCGGATTAGGTATGGGACTGAGCCCCGGACAGTTGATCTCCGCTCTCGGCATCGGTTTGATCGCCGTCTTCTTTGCCTACGACGGCTGGGTCTACATCACGTGGGTTGCAGGCGAAGTGAAAGACCCGCGGCGGAATGTGCCGCTGGCCATGGTTCTAGGCGTGCTCGCAGTGGGCGTGATTTATCTCGCCATGAACATGACGTATGTTTACGCCCTACCGCTGAATGAGATCGCCAAGTACGAAACCATCGCCCACGCCGCTGCGACGAAACTATTTTCGCCCGCGGCCGCCGTCTGGCTCTCGGCCATGATCGCGATTTCGTGTTTCAGCGCGGCGGCTGCATGCACTCTCTCCGGTTCTCGCGTCTACCTCGCCATGGCACAGGACGGCGTGTTCTTCCGCCGCATGGCCGCCATCCATCCCCGGTGGCGCACGCCCGCCTTCAGCCTGATCGGCCAAGGCATCTGGGGCGCAGTCCTCACGATGAGCGGACGCTATGACCAGCTTTATACCTATGTCATTTTTGGCATGGTGCTGTCGTACACGCTGACCGTCATCGGCCTGTTCGTTTTGCGTTGGAAAAGACCCGACGTTCCCCGCCCCTATCGCTGTGCCGGATACCCGTGGCTGCCCGCGATCTACATTCTGGTCGGCGTCACCTGGACGCTCAACACCATCATCCACCGGCCAGGCGAGGCGCTGGGGAGCGCCGCGATTGTGCTGCTAGGTGTGCCGGGATATCTCTACTGGAAGCGCGGGAGCCGTAGAATAATTGCTCCGGAGTAGGTCCCAGCTTTCAACCGGACACGGACGTGAGCAACTACACGGGCACGGCCGTCTTCCGCTTCGGATTGAAGAACGGTAACGACACGACCGTCGCCGTCGTCTTCATCCGCTGCGCTTCGATGGTCAATTCCATTTGCAGTTTGGTGCCGGGCCTTGAATACTCGGTGCCCACGCTGGCCAGCGCTATCAATTTTTTGAGCAATGGAGAGAATGCGGTCGTTGTGGCCTTACCGACGTATTTGCCGTTGGAATTGTCATAGACAGGAACCGCAACGCGGGACGCCTGGCTGGGCGCTGCTGGAGAAAGTCCGAACTTGTCGAACTGCTCTTCCACTTCCACCCAGTCCACTTCCAGTCCAACCAACTGCCGCGCTACGCCCTGCTTTTGTTCCCGCGCCAACGCGCGCTTGCCGATGAAGTTTTCTTTATCAAGATGCACCATCTTGCCGAAACCTAACTCATACGGCGAATACTTCTGCGACGGAATCAGCGCCTTCTTGGAACTTGTATAATCGACTTCGATCAGAAGTAGTCCCGCCTCTACGCGCGCCACATCCAAAGCCAGCATTCCGGCGGCATGGATGTCGAACTGCTTGCCTCTGTCCATCAGCGTGTCCCAGATTTTGACGGCGTCATCCCTTTCATTTAGCGGAATCCATATTTCGTAGCCGAGGTCACCGGTGTATCCGGTGCGCGAAATATCCACTGGCACCCCGGCAATCTTGCCTGTCGTCCTTCGAAAATACTTCAGATTCGCAATGTCGGCATCCGCAACCGTTTTCAAAAGCTTCGCCGAGGTCGGCCCCTGCAGCGCCAGAGCCGCCGTCTGCTCGGAGATGTCTTCGATCTGAACATCCATATTCAGGCCGTTCTGCCGGAACCAGCGCAGGCCCGGATCGGCAGCCGTCCAGCGATATTTGTTTTCTTCGAGACGGGTGATCGTGCCGTCGTCGATGACCTTGCCGTCTTCATCACACCAGCAGGCATACATGACCTGCCCCACGGCGACTTTGTTGACGTCGCGCGTGATCACGCGATTCACCAGTTTGGTTGCATCCTTGCCGGTGATCAAATACTTGTAGAGCGGCGAAATATCAATCAGCGCGCACGCGTTGCGGATCGCGTTGTACTCGTGTTCGTGATGCACTTCATACACGCTGACCGTGTAGTATCCCGACCACTCGCGGTAATTCAAACTCTGGCAGAGGGCGAAAGTTCTCTCGTGAAATGCAGTTCCGATGGGCAAGGCGACCTCGTGTATCTTTCCCCTGTGAACCTCTGTGGCCTTCGTGGGTGAGAAGATCTCTGCCACAGAGGCTACAGAGGTTCGCAGGGGAAACATAGGAAATCTAAACTATCCTGACGCCGGATTATATGCACCCGAATACTCCTGCGGCAAGCCCCGAAGTTTGTTGACCCTGAGTCAGAAATAGCGCGTAAGTAGCGACAAAACGATACTTTCTCGATAGAATGGCGAGTCACTTTCTGAGAGAGTTCACAGTCAGTCTGGATCAACGTATGCCTGCTGGTTCGCGCGGTCCGAAATACGACGTGATTGTGATCGGCGGGGGCCACAACGGCCTCACCAATGCCGCCTACCTCGGTAAGGCGGGGAAAAAAGTGCTGGTGCTCGAGCGGCGCCACATCCTCGGCGGCGCGGCTTGCACGGAAGAGGTTTTTCCCGGCTTTAGGTTTTCCGTCTGCTCGTATGTCGTTTCGCTGCTGCGGCCCGAGATCATTCGCGACCTCGATCTTCCCCGTCACGGACTTGAGATCCTACCGCTCGATGGAACTTTCACACCGATGCCAAACGGGGACCATCTTTGGCGCGTGAACGACCACGGCAAGACGCATCGCGAAATTGCCCGCCATTCCCGCGTAGACGCCGAAGCCTACGACGAATTCGGCAAGGCAATGCAGGCGATGTGCCGCTTCGTAAAGCCGATTCTCAGCATGATTCCGCCTGATCCGGCGACGCTGAATCCGAAAGAATTGATGAAGCTGCTCTTCATCGGACGGCGCTTTCAGGGCATGTCGAGCGAGGACAAGTACAACCAGGTCCAGCTCATGACCATGAGCGCCATCGACTTTCTCGAACAGTGGTTTGAGACGGATGTGCTTAAGGCGACGATGTCGGCGTCGGGGATTATCGGAACTTTTCTTGGCGTACGCTCACCTGGCACTGCCTACGTTCTGCTGCATCACTACATGGGTGAGATTGACGGAGCATTCCGTGCCTGGGGATTCGCTCGTGGGGGCACTGGAGCCATCTCAAATGCGATTGCAGGCGCCGCTCGCGAGGCCGGAGTTGAGATCCGCACCGAGGCTCCGATTGCGCAGATCATGATTAAGAACGGACGCGCCATCGGCGTCGTGCTCGGTAATGGCGACGAGATTTACGCCGACGTTGTTTCTTCAAGTGTCGATCCGCGCCTCACGTTTACCAAGATGATCGAACCTGGCAATCTGCCTGATGAATTCATGGACGGCGTGAAACGCTACAAATTCCGCGGGTCATCGGGCAAGGTAAACATGGCGCTCGACGGTTTGCCGAATTTCAAGTGCATGCCGGGGGTTGGCGCGCATTTGCGCGGCGCAATTTCGATCTCGCCCAGCGTCGAGTACATGGAGAAAGCTTACGACGAAGCAAAGTACGGGCACTGGTCTTCGCATCCCTACATCGACATGGTAATTCCGACGCTTACGGATACGTCGCTCGCGCCGCCGGGCAAACACATTCTCTCGTGCTTCGTGCAGTATGCGCCCTACAAGCTGGCACCCGGCCTTGACTGGGACACAGAAAAAGAAAAGTTCGGCGATAACGTCGTCAACACCATCGCTGAATATGCGCCAAACATAAAAGATATCGTCCTGCACCGCCAGGTGGTCACTCCGCTTGACCTCGAACGCACGTGGGGATTGACTGAAGGCAACATTTTTCAGGGCGAACTCTCGCTCGAACAATTGTTTTTCCTCCGCCCGGTTGCCGGGTGGGCGCAATTCCGCTCGCCGATTAAAAACTTATATATGTGCGGATCGGCCACGCATCCGGGCGGCGGCATCATGGGCGCGCCCGGACGCCTGGCGGCTCTCGAAATTCTGAAAGACGGAGCCGCATAGGCCTATGGCCGAAACGCGCGATGTCATCATCGTCGGTGGCGGGCACAACGGTCTGGTTACCGCTTTCTATCTCGCCAAAGCAGGCTTCAAACCGCTGGTGCTCGAACGCCGCTCCCAGGTGGGCGGCGCGGCCATCACCGAAGAATTTCATCCCGGGTTCCGTTGCTCCACGCTCGCGCACAATGCTGGACCACTCCGCGCGGATATCGCGCGCGACATGCAACTGGAGCAGCATGGGCTAAAGTTCACAACTCCTGACGTGAATACTGTCTCGCTGCTGCCCGACGGCCGTGCGCTGGTTCTCTACTCCGATACAAAAAAGGCCGCGCAGGAGATCACACAATGGTCGCAGAAAGATGCTGCCTCCTACGTGGATTTCGGCGCTGCCCTGGGAAAGATTGGCAAGGTCATCGGCGAAGCGCTCGTTCTGACGCCTCCGAACATTGACAGCCCCAATAGCGGCGATCTCTGGGGGATGCTGAAGACGGGCCGCTCAATAAGGAATCTCGGTAAGAAAGATTTGTATCGCGTTCTGCGCTGGGGACCGATGGCCGCCGCCGATCTGGTCGCTGAGTTCTTCGACACAGAACCGCTGCGCGCGACCATCGCCGCGCGCGGCATCTTCGGGACATTTCTGGGGCCGTGGTCTGCGGGCAGTGCGCTCGTGCTGATGTTACGCGCGGCCGGTGACCCATCTCCCGCGGGGAGTGTCCAGTTCCCTGCCGGTGGTGTCGGCGCCATCACTCTGGCCATGGCTGCAGCGGCGAAACAGGCGGGCGCGGAAATTCGCACGGACGCTGATGTCGCTGAAGTTCGCGTGAATGACGGCGTCGCCACCGGCGTCGTGCTCACCTCTGGCGAAGAGATTTCTGCGCCAGCCGTCGTCTCGAATGCCGATCCCAAGCGCACGCTCATGCGCCTGGTCGATCCGGCGCATCTCACACCGGACTTCGTTCAGAAAATCAAGAACTACCGTTGCATGGGAACAGTCGCAAAAATTAATCTCGCAATCTCTGCTCTGCCGGAATTTACCGCGCTTAAGGAGAAGGGTAACGGCAACCTGCTAAAGGGCCGCATCCAGATCAGCCCCGAGGTCGATTACCTCGAGCGCGCCTTTGACGAATCGAAGTATGGCAACTTCTCGCGTCATCCGTATATTGAAATTACGTTTCCGTCTCTTTCGGATCCATCGCTGGCTCCGGCAGGCCAACACGTGATGTCAATCTACATGCAATACGCTCCGTACAAATTGAAAGACAGCGACTGGGAAAGCCAGCGCACCGCGCTCGGCGAAACCGTGGTGAAGACGATCGCGCAGTACGCACCGAATCTGCCGCGAATCATCCTGCGCCACCAGATCATCACGCCCAAGGATCTCGAAGAAACCTACGGCCTCACCGGCGGGCATATCTTCCACGGAGAACTCGCGCTCGATCAGTTCTTCACCATGCGCCCGCTGCTTGACTGGGCGCGCTACAAGACTCCGATCGAACACCTGTATTTATGCGGGAGTGGAACGCATCCGGGGACAGGGCTCACCGGCGGCTCCGGCGCCAACGCCGCGCGCGAGATTGCAAAGGCGCTGAAGAGGTAGCGCCGCCGTCACGGCGGCCGGAGTAGCCGGCGAGGACGCCGGCGCTACACTTGTTTATGCACGACTCTGCCATCCTTCTCGTCTCCTGCCCTGACCGCAAAGGCGTGGTCGCGTCGATTGCCGATTTCATCTTCCGCCACAATGGCAATATTCTGTTCGCCGATGAGCATGGAGACGAGGAATCCAATCTCTTTCTCACCCGCGTTGAGTTCGACCCGTCAGATTTTGATTTCGACTTGGCCCAGTTTGCGGAGCGCTTTGGTCTCATCGCCCGCGACTTCCAGATGGACTGGCGGCTCGCACACACCGCTGACCGCCCCCGCATCGCCATCTTCGTCTCAAAGTATGACCACTGCCTGCAAGACCTGCTTTACCGCCATCAGAGCGGCGAACTGCGCTGCGAAATACCGCTGATCGTTTCCAATCATCCCGACAACCAGCACATCGCTGACTTCTACCGCGTCCCCTATTTCGTCGTACCTGTGACCAAAGAAAATAAACAGGAAGCGGAACAGAAACAAATCGCGCTCGTGCGCGAACACAAATGCAGTCTGGTTGTTCTCGCTCGCTACATGCAGGTGCTTTCGAACGAGTTCATCGGCACCCTGGGCTCCAGGAACCTGATTAACATTCACCACTCTTTCCTGCCGGCGTTCGTGGGCTCCAAGCCTTACCACCAGGCGTTTCAGCGCGGGGTCAAGCTGATCGGCGCCACCGCTCACTATGTTACTCAAGTGCTCGACGATGGCCCCATCATCGAGCAGGATGTTGTCCGCATCTACCACCGCGACGTCATCGACGACCTGGTTCAGAAGGGCCGCGACATCGAGAAAGTCGTCCTGTCGCGCGCCGTCCGCTGGCGCGTGGAAAACCGCATCCTGCTGTATGGGAATAAAACGGTGGTTTTTCAATAGCCGTACGGGGCAACTGTTTTCTCTAGAGACACGGGGCAAGACCCGTCTCTACAGGTGAGTAGGAGTGCAGACACTTCCGTAACCAGGTAACCAATTGCGCTGCCGTCACCTTTCGGTTTTACTAAACGAGAACCCCCATTTGGAAACATTAGCGTGCAATCTCTAAGGAGAGCTGACTTTGGTTGAGGATCCCAAATGGGAACTGGCGTTGCTCGCCACGGTGCAGAGCTTCTACCAGCGGCTGCTTAGCGATCAACTTAGCGGAGAGCTGCCCGCGCCCGCCGAACTCGCCCCTGACGTCATCAGCCGCGCGGAGGACGTACGCTCCACGCTCGCTCAAATGCACCTCTGGATCCAGCTCCTCGACATGGCAATCACTCCCGCCATGCTGCGACTTGGCGTGCAATCCGACCTTGATCCCGAGGTTGCGGAGGCGCTGCTGCGCTACTTCGCGCGCCACCGCGACGACTCCGGTGCCAATCGTGACAAGACCGATCTGGTCGCGACTTTTCTATTTCGCCATCCGCGTGTGGCTGGACAGTGGGAGCAGCGCGGCTATGGGCTTGACGGTTCGATTCCTCTGTCTCCGTTTGAAATCGCGCTGCTGGAAATCCTGTCTGAGTCCGACGTTCCCGTACTCCCGGAAAATCATGTGCAACTACTGCGCGAATTCGGTCCCTTGCTCGACCAGGCGAATCGTTTTCAGGACTTCAGCACGCTCATGGATTCCGGCATCATTCCGCGGGTCCGGGAATTGAAAGCCTCGCTCGGCGAATCGATTTATCACCCCGGAGTACTGGCTACTCTCGCGCCTTACAATGCCGCATTCGGCGATCGTTTCCACACGCTGTTCGCCGCCGCCACGGAAGAAATCAAGAATTTCGCCAACCGCCTCGAAGAACTCGGCGGCAGCATCCTCAGTACAGTCGACGGCGTCGAAGTCACCGTTGAGCATGTCGCCGCCCTGAACCAGGAGGCCTTGCTGAAAGTTGACTACGGCGCAGCCTTGGAAAAATTTCGCCGCGTCTCCCGGCTGAAAAAGGAATTGGAACGCCGGCCGCCTATCCGGCGCGCCAATGCAGACTCCATGACATCCGTTCACGCAGTAGGCGCAGGGGGAGCGGCGGCCGCTCCGGCGCTCGCTCCGAAGTATGTGGCCGTCGCCATTACGCCGCAGGCGCTGTCGGTCGAAGAAGCCAAGTTGCGGAGAGTGGAAGAATCCATTCGGGTCTTCGTGCGGGTCGCCGACCCCAAGTTTCGCCAGGTTGTGCCCATGCGCTATTTCAACCTGATGCTAAGTTCCGCCGAGGTTGAAGCCTATACCGCCGATTATCTTGAACAATCAGGATCACGGGCGGACGCTGCCCGAATGCTGCTCCGCGTAGTGGCGGTAACCGCGCGCGTCACCACCGAGATGGAGGAATTAAAGCGCTCGCGGAATTCCCATTCTGTGTGGAAGCTGCACGCCGATTCCCTGGTCGTACTCATCGACCTCGCCAAGCGCCTCGCAGAAGCCGTTGAACGGCTCGCATTGAACATCGGCCAGCAGACGGAGACGCAGGAACGCAGTGAGCCCCTACGCAGTTCGCTTGAAAGGCTACGCGAGCGCATCGCTGAAGGCGCAAAGCTTATCGATGCAGCGTGAGAGTCCGCTGGACGGGCGAGACGCCCGTCCCCACCTTGACCCCTTAGTGAATATCGAACTGCTCCTGGTGCAGCGCCGGATCGGACTTTATGATTACGGTCTTTTTCGTGAGCTCCTCCATTTCGTTCAGGAGCCGCGCATTGTTCACCTTTAGCGCTTTTGCGACCTCCGGGTTCACTCGCAACATCACGTCGGTGTGCTCGAGATGAGTCGCGATCTTGCGCATCTCAACGTAGATCTCGTTGCAGATGGTGTTCACTGATTTCACAAAGCCCGTGGACTGGCAATAAGGGCACGGCGATCCAATCGTGCGTTCCAAGGATTGCTTCACCCGTTTGCGCGTGATCGCGACCAGACCGAAATCATTGAACTGCAGCACCTTCGACGGAGCGCGATCGGCGCGCAATGCTTCTTCCAGCGCCTGCATCACTTTCTGCCGGTTGCGCCGCTCATCCATGTCAATGAAGTCGATGATGATGATGCCGCCCAGGTCGCGCAGCCGGATCTGGCGCACGATTTCCCGGATCGCATCCACATTGGTCTTGACGATCGTATCTTCAAGACGAGCAGTTTTGCCGACATACTTACCGGTGTTTACATCGATCGCGACCAGAGCCTCGGTCTGGTTGATGACGATGTATCCCCCGCTCTTGAGCCAGACTTTCGACTTCAGCGCCTTGTTGATTTCCTCGTTCAGCCCGAACTGATCGTAGAGCGGCGTCTCCTTCGTGTAGAGCTTGACGCGCTTGACCAGCCCCGGCTGGAAGCGATTCGCGAAGCGCACGATACGCTCGTATTCCTGTTCGGTGTCGACCCAGATGGCGGAGAAGTCGGAGCTCACCTGATCGCGGAGTACACGCTCCACTACATTCAGATCGTGATAGATCAACGCCGGAGCCTTGCTGCCATCGGAGCGCGACTTGATTTCGTTCCAGAGATTTTTAAGAAAACGGATATCGGCTCGCAGTTCCTCGTCCGACGCACCAGCCGCTGCAGTGCGCACGATGAAACCGCCACCGTTTTCGCGCTCGCTCTGGATGATCCTCTTCAGCCGTTGCCGTTCTTCTTCGGACGCGATCTTGCGCGATACGCCGGTGTGGTTCACCGTCGGCATGAACACCAGGAATCTTCCCGGCAGCGCAATGTGGCTAGTGATGCGCGCGCCCTTCTTCGCGATCGGCTCCTTGGCAATCTGGATCAGTACTTCCTGGCCTTCCTTGAGCAGTTCGCTGATCTGCGGCACCACCTGGTTTTCGCGACTGCGGAAGCGCCGCCCACCGCGCCGTCCGCGGCGCCGGTCAATATCCGAAGTGCGGTCAGAAGTGCGGTCAGAACCGCGTTCCGGTCCGCGACGCTGGGTCCGCTGCAACAACCTCGCCTCGGGTGCCGGGCCACGAACTTCCGCGCTCGCATCCACGGTACCCTCGCCAATCGCCTCGGCCTCAAGAAGGGCCTCAGCTTCGGCCTGCGCCTCTTCGAGTTCCAACTCCTCAGCTTCCCGCTCTTCGGCTTCCAGAACGGCTTCGGGAACTACGTCGCCAGTTGCTGCCTGCTCGCTGGCGGCTGCCAGCCCCGGAGCAACCTCTCCAATACCGGCCTCTGACAGCTCTCCACCGGCTGCCCGCGTCTCTTCTTCCAGTTCTTCGAAGCCCGCGTCATCTCCGGGCTCTTCCCCGTAGGACACAAGGTCAGCTTCTTCTTCCTCGATCTCCTGTTCCTCCACCGCGCTATGCGCAATATCGTGCGTAACCTGCGGTGCCGATAAGAACTCCGCTTCGCGCCCCCCGCCGCGCACGGTCATCTCCGGCGTCGAGTAAGTCTCCGACGCCGCTCGCGGCTCATCCTCCATATCTGCAACTTCCGACCCAGCGTTTGAAACGGTCTCGCGCACTTCTTCATCACTTTCTGCGTGCAGCACGTGTTCATGCTGTTCGTGTAGTGGCTCGGAAGCCTCCGCCGCGAAGATCGGCTCATCGTCGGGAAAGTTCGTCGTGATCGACTCCGGCATAATTGGTGCTGGCCGCCCCGCCGGTT
>Ga0209647_1002392_pt1 | contig 15241 bp, 13 predicted proteins | sample GraSoi_2013_60cm_FD_185827 | JGI IMG/M metagenome (GOLD analysis project Ga0209647, IMG submission 185827) | Grasslands soil microbial communities from the Angelo Coastal Reserve, California, USA - Sample 9_17_2013_60cm (SPAdes) (version 2) | ecosystem: Environmental > Terrestrial > Soil >...
GATAGTAAGATCGAGCAATCCCCTCCCCTCCCCCATCGTAGCACAGGCGGCGAGCAGAGCGAAATCGCGCACCGCTGACATGTTGGTGATCGGCTTGTACTGCATTTGCTTCAGGAGGTGCAGGCTGTCTGATATGTTCATTTGAACAGCTGCTCCATGAAGCGTCGTTCGGAGAAAGCGTTCAAATCGGTGGACTCGACCGAATCGTTCGCGTTTCTCTGTCCAGTTCATAGCTTCGAGCAGTCGGAGTACCGCCTCGTTCGTTGAATTGTCCGCCACATGGAGACAGTGAGACACGCGTTTGGCAGCCCGCAGGTAGATTGCGCGGGTCTTGGGAGCAAGACCGGAGATGCTGCGCTCGAAATCTTGAAGCGTCGGAGTGACTACCTTAGAGAGTGGTATTCCTTTTCTTGGTTGCGGAACCGAAGGTGCAGATTGGTGAAGAGGCACAACCCTCCTAGTAACGTCTACTGCCATAGCATACTAACCCTCCCGCGGTAAGAGTTCCTTGCCGTCCGGCTATCCGCCTCCGGTGAGGCCGTGCTTTGGGGATAATTCATGCCGAATCGCCCTCGCTTGGCGAGCTCTCAAAAAAGCGAGCTTCCCAGTGGATGATTATTTAGAGGGTCAGAGGCGACCCGAGCAAGAGAAAATGCCAGGACTACACTGTTGCACGATCGAAGTTGCCAGCTGGCAACTCCCCGCCTGCTAACGGTCATTAGGACTTTTGGCACGGTATGGGTATCATTAGCCTGATCCAACGAGACAGACCTGGCCCGTGCTCGCCGCTGAAGGGCTAAGCTGTTGCCAGCTGTCAACAGGCCCTATGATGAGAAGCAACCCAACTTCTGCATAGTGCTTGATTTTTTTGCGCTTTAGCGCGACGCATCCAACGCGATTGCCGGAGTTGCCAGCTGTTGAACTGAACCAAATACAAGAGATGATCATTCCGGCACGCCAAGGCAGTGGCTGGATCTCGGGTTCCGCTCTTCCCAGTGATGATCTGGCCAGACCCAACGAGAGCGGCGCTCAGATTCTTCTTAATACCGCGACGATCAAGCCGAGTACGCCAATCCTCGCTTCAATCTCCTTAGCGGTGCAGGTCTGAGCGCTGTATTTCTGATTGTCGCCGGAAATCTCAAAGCCGGACGTTAGGACGTTTGCCCTTCGCACCAATTGCCGGCCGCGAATGCTCAAAAGGTACAAGCCGTCTGAAAGCGTCTGGATTGCCATATTCACCATCACGAGTTCGCCAGGCAGAAGTGTTGGTAGCATGCCATCACCGTTGACCAGCACGTAACCAACGTGTCGTTGTCCGTAACCGGCATTTCGGTGCCGTATCTCGGCATTGATGATCCGAACGAGGATCTTGAGGAGATCATTTAAGGCCGCGACGTTAGTTGCAACTGATCGAGAACCCTCTTGTTCTTCGCCCTCGACTAGCCATTGAGCGGCTGAACTTTGTGGCCCGTGCAATCGCGCCGAGGCTAGATACTTTCGGCTCTCCGCCGCGCAATCGGTAACGAATGGCTGTCTCAGACACTCCGGCGGATTCGTGAGAAAGCGTAGATACTCCCAAAGCGCTCGACACAGAGTTGAATTCTTTGTTGAAAAGCAGTCTCCTCTAACAGGCTCTCAACTGAAGACACGGCAGGCATTCCTACCTCCGTTGTTGATCGATTTGCGAACGAAATTGGCTCCGGAGAGCGCGAGCCCAGATTTAGTCACGAATGCTAGCTGCGCTGATCACAGTTGCCAGGTGTCAACGCGGCTAAGATGAGAGATAGATCACTCCAAATGGCGGACGGCACTACTCTGGACGGCGGAACACGGTGAAAAGGCTGTCGCGGAAACAGGACATACAATATAGGAACGTGGCGAGAACGTTTGGGAGAACGATCTATTCCGGGGCGAGCAACCGGCCGTACTATTCGCGACACTGTCGAATAGTTAGGCATCAATATCCTCATGTTGCCCTAGCCGAATCGCTTCCTCTCGCGAGGCACCCAGACCGAATAGTTGACAGCTGGCAACTCCGCGGGCTGCACTGTGACGTGTGGTTGCACCCAACCTTTAAGACGACTCGGAAGTCTGCCTTTCGTTCGTAACGGATCCACGTTTCAGCTTTTAGTGTTCGAATGCGTGGAATCGTCGCGACCCGTCTCTCTTGCCAGCTGGCAATTCACTAGGTCCCACTTTTACCAGGTGTCATCAACGGCCGTTCCGATCTCGGGAAAGGTTACGGATGAAGGATTCTGGGGGCAGTGTCGCCGTTTGATCGCTCTCACTCCTCGGGGCAATTGGAATTGCCAGCTGTCAACAATCGCAGCGCTTTCAGTCGTGAAAGTACGGAGCGTGCACTTTAGAAAGCAACCGCTCCGGCAGTAGAAACGATCCGCCATTATCGCCGCGCGAGGAGAGGGGAGAACCGAGACAATTGACCCGGCTTTTGGTATCTATGTTCAGAAGAACACTTTTCCGCGCGGACTATCGCAAGTTGTCAGCTGGCAACATACTTACCGACGGAATTTTGTTGACGTGTGTCACGGTGTTTATGCTATATCACAGAAAATACCGTGATTCGCTCGTTGTTTCGTCTACCGCCGAACTTTCCTCAAACACACCAAATATCGTGACTCACACACTGAAACCGGACTCTCTAAAAAAGGCGCCTATTGACGCAGCGATTGCGGCTGACGCCAAAATCTTGAGCGCGCAACTTCACTCTTTGCGTCAGCGGCTCTTTCCGCCAGAGGCAAAAAAACACTTACGGCGTTTCTCGATTGGTGAGGTTGCCTCAATAATCGGCGTATCAGATTCCTACCTTCGCCATTTGTCCTTGCAGCGGCAGGGCCCTACCCCGGAAACCACCGCGGCTGGCCGGCGGTTTTATACGCTGGAGCAGATTAACGCACTGCGACACCACCTAGCGACTTCTAACCCCGGGCCTAAAGCTCGATCCTATTTGCCTCATCGGCAGGGGGGCGAACATCTTCAAATAATAGCGATTTGCAATTTCAAGGGTGGTTCGGCGAAGACGACCAGTGCGGTTCATCTCTCTCAAGGCCTCGCCCTGAGAGGCTATCGAGTTCTCGCAATCGACCTTGATCCGCAAGCGAGCCTCTCGTCGCTCTTCGGGCTCCAACCAGAATTCGATGTTAAGGAAAATGAAACGCTTTTTGGGGCTCTTCGCTACGACGACGGGCAGCGCCCGCTTAGCGAAATAATTCGGCATACCTATTTCCCAGGAGTTGATCTCATACCGGCCAATCTCGAGCTGCAGGAATTCGAACACGACACGGCGCGAGTGTTGGGAGCTGGAGGAGCCAAAAGAGGTGATCTCTTCTTCGCGAGGGTGGCCATTGCACTTTCCAGTGTCGAGGATCTCTATGATGCCGTCGTGATCGACTGTCCTCCGCAGCTCGGTTTTCTGACCCTTGGTGCGCTATGCACGGCGACTTCTGTCTTAGTGACGATTCACCCGCAAATGCTTGATGTAGCTAGCATGGACCAATTTCTGGCCATGACATCCGATCTATTGAAAGTGGTCCGCGAGTCTGGCGGCGACTTACGCTACGATTGGTTTCGCTACCTGATCACTCGCTACGAGCCACACGATGGTCCGCAAACTCAGATCGTTGCGTTCCTCCGCGCCCTATTCGGCGAACGCGTATTGACCAATCCGATGCTCAAAAGCACTGCTATTAGTGACGCTGGATTGACGAAGCAAACCCTTTATGAGGTGGGAAGGGAGAAATTTTCAAGGGGGACTTTTGACCGCGCTATCGAGGCGATAGAGGCAGTGAATGGTGAAATAGAAGCCCTCATCAAGCAGGCGTGGGGGCGCCAAGAATGATGAGCAGGAAGATCGATCTTTTAACTCCTTTGAACTCCGAATCGGAGGAGACTCCAAATCCGGAACGGACAGGAACAGGGGCAGTACGGCTCTTTGGACGTTCATTAGATAAGCTAGCTAGGGAAGTGGCGGATGCCGACGAATTGCGTTCTCAACTCGCGGGTGGGACGCAGGTGATCGAGTTGGAAACCGCAATTATCGAGCGCGCACCAGTTGCCGACCGCCTCACCCAGACTGAGGACGACGCGTTTCGCGCATTGGTTAAAAGCATCCAAGACCATGGACAACAGGTCCCGATCCTTGTTCGCCCGCACCCAAAGAATCCGGAACGTTACCAGGTTGCCTATGGGCATCGCCGATTGGCAGCCGCGACTGAACTTGGACGCAAGGTCCGGGCGGTGATCCGAACAATGACGGATACCGAGCTCGTTATTGCCCAAGGCAAAGAGAATACCGAACGCCGAGATTTGTCCTTTATCGAACGCGCCTTGTTTGCTAGGAATCTTGAGGACGCCGGGTTCGATCGAGGCACGGTCATAGCGGCTCTTTCAGTCGACAAGGCTGAAGCAACCCGCCTCCTTGGTGTAGCCCGCTCCATCCCAGGCGAACTAATCCATGCTATCGGACCCGCTCCCAAAGCCGGCCGTCCGCGCTGGATGGAGCTTAGCGAACTACTTAAGGGAAGGGGAGCGATCGTAAAGCGCGTGCTCGCCGAACCAGGTTTTCTTCAAGCCGATACCGACGATCGATTTTCTAAACTGTTTGCGGCGTTGTCCTCGCCGAACACAAAAGGGAAGGTTTCTGCATGGCTGGATCCGCAGGGCCGTCCCGTCGTAAAAATCGAGAGAGGAGCGACTAAGACGCAACTGACCGTGGACGAGAAACTCGCGCCACAGTTTGGCGCTTATCTCGAAGACAATTTGAATGAGCTTTACTCGGCCTTTTCGCGGCGTCAAAGCGAAGAGAGAGGGTAGGACGTTAATGCGAGAGCTATTCTTGCTCGGCAAGCAGCGCTGCTTGTTTCAGAGAGAGAGAGAGATCGAGCTTTGAGTTGAGAAGAATTTGTCTGGATCCTCGCAGGAATGCTATAAGCGATCTGATGAAGGATCCGCTGCTGTGCAAGTTGAGCGCTTAAAGCTTCTACTCTCAGGGCCTCAAGCAGAAAAACTGCGCGAGGAATTTGAGGACACTATCGCCTCCGAGCTGCGCAATCCCAATACCATAAGCGCGTACCTTTACGCCTGGCGCAATTTCGCTGATTGGTGTCGGGAACAAAAACTCGATCCCTTAAAGGTAAGAGCTGCGCATATCGGGGCGTGGATTGCGCAGCATAAAGGCAGCCCTCGCACGCAGCGCCAACATTTGTCGGCGGTGCGCCGCCTTTTCGACATTTATCTTTTCCGGGGGCTCATCGAGACCAATCCAGCAGCGAGGGTCAGAGCCGCCAAATTTTCTGACTCGCGCGCTCGGACTGAGAGCTTGGATCCGGACGAGGCCAAGCGGTTCTTCGCGCAATTAAAAAACGCATCGCTAATAGAGCAACGCAACATGGCGATCGTCCGGGTATTTTTTCATCATGCGCCTCGGGCCACCGCTGTCGTCAAGCTGGGCGTCGCGGATTACTTTCTAAAAGGTAACGAGCGATGGCTTCGTTTCGGTGAAAAGCGAGGGAAGGTGCACGAGCTACCGGTTCATCCCAAGGCCAAGCACGCAGTCGATACATGGCTTGCTAACAGCGGATTGAGCGATCACTCCGATTGGCCGCTTTTTCCGGCGTTCTCGCGAGATAGAGAGACACCTATTTGCCGGCCAATCAGCCGCCGCAGTCTCTACAAACTTCTGCGCCGGTTTGCGACAAAAGCCGCGATTGATAAAAAAATTGGCTGTCACTCTTTTCGCGCGACTGCGATAACTTTCTTCCGCGAGAATGGTGGCTCGCTCGAGGACGCAGGCCGGCTCGCCAATCACGAGAGTCTGGTCACCACCATGCTTTACGATCACACCTCCGACAAGGCTCTGGTCGGCCACGTCTTGCGAGTGGACATCCCAGAGGCATGAATTAGTTCACGTGAATGGAAATGGTCCAGGTTCGTTCCGAGCGTCGATCAACGGCGGAGAGGACAAAAGTGAGCATTTTACGCTTGTATTGTGCTCCCAGCCCTTCGTTTCCTTTGGTGAGTTTCTCAAGAACCAACCCAGAAGATCGACGTAGACGACTGATTAAATTCTTCTTCGTTTTCCTTTTTCTTAATTACTTTTATTTGTTTAGGCAGGAACCATGCCAGTTGTACAAAGAACCGATATTTCCACCGGTATAAGTGCTTCAGCCCCAGTTCACTACATCTTTGACTGTGATCCTGTTTTGTATATTTAGCTAGCCTGAAATGCTCTTGAAAAGTGAGCTTCTTACGGGCCAAAGTGAGGTGGTTGCGCTGATTGGCACGCTAAAGTGAGGTTTTCTCGCCCAAAAATGAGGTTCTTACGCGCGATTGATGAATTATTGTGACCTCTTTACGCCACAAAGTGAGCTCTCCACGCAGAGAAGGACATTAGGCTGAGTGTGGCGCTTTTTCAGAAAGCCGCAGTGAGATCCATTTTAAAAAAGCGACTCATGCGGAGCAAAAGTGAGCCATTTACGCATCAACGTGGAATAACTCCGAGCTCCCGGAGCAGGGACTAGATACGGTTCCCACCTCCGGAGTTGGGACAAAAGTGAGGTCTCTACGCATACGTGGATTTAAGGCATCTATCTCATATACCAGCCCTGGCGAGAGCAAGAATCTGAAGTGGCTCAATCAGCAAATACCTAGTCATCTGTTGAAAGCTGCTATCTTGCCTAGCTATCTACACCGGAGTGACTTAAGCAACTTAAGCAACGCGTAGCGGCTAGTGTAACGGAGCAAAAGTGAGTCCGATACGCACCTGTACGGGCGGCGAGACAGATTTCTCCTTCGGAGCAAAAGTGAGGGCTTTACGCATTCTCTACACGGGCTCCGGAAGCTTCTGAACCGGGCTCGTGTAACGCCCAGAGTTCCGCGAGACCGGCAAAAGTGAGCCCGTTACGTATGACCAGACGGGAGTCCTGTTGACAGCTGTCAACACGGAGCCTCGCGGCTCTCACCGTACGCTAAAAACCTCCTCTTCCTTGTGCCGCCATAGACTCTTTTCGCCGACCGAAGCCCGACTAAAGTGAGGTCCCTACGCTAAGTACTGGCTGCTGGCGTGATGAAATAAAGCGGGGTCAAAAGTGAGTTCTGTACGCAACCTCAGCAACATACATCCAATATCACGGACTATTGGTTTGCTAGCCGCTCTAGGTCCCCTGCGTCCTGTAGCAGGCTAGGCAAAGTGAGGTTTTTACGCAGCTACGCAGAAACACATTCCCGAAAATGAACGGCTGGAGCCCAAGCAAACTTCCCCTTTTTTTGCACTATCTACCTGCCCAAAGTGAGGAATTTACGCAAATTTGGAAACAAGGTCTTTGTAGTGCAAAGCGGGCCTAAAGTGAGCATTTCACGCAAGGGTATTTGTGACCCATCTCCATCGGGTGATCTGCTTTGGGCTGTGCGTCTTGAATGGCGGCGCTTATAATTAAAACAGTGGAAAAGTGAGGTTTATACGCGCACCGCGCATCCTACAAATTTCGGGAAAATGTCTTCACTAAAGTGAGAAAAATACGCATTTATTGAGATCATAAGCGCCTGCTATTTTGTGCTTTACATAAAAGTGAGTGAGAAGTACGAAGATCACTTTAATGCAAGATGAGATCGAGCCAGCTTTGATTCCGACGGTCGTCAGGCATGGGAATCGAATAGTAGTTCAACACAACGCTTTAGCCGAAGCACGATACAAACTATCGCTGAGGGCCCAAAAGCTTTTGATACGATTGATTGCAGAACTAGATCACCGCTCGGACGATTTCACCGAAATAAAACTTTCTTTGAAAGACTTTGCGGCTTTGGCTGCCCAAGAGAGTAATGACGTGACTTTTGCCCATTTTGTGGAGGCGTCGGAACAATTTCTCGGACGATTCGTTGCCATCACCCAACCGCCGGTAGCTGGCGAAGAGCAGGCTCGCCAATTGGTCTGCCACTGGATCTCTTCGTTTGAGAAAAACCCCAATGACAAGAGTATTACGTTTAGCTTCGACAAGAAGTTGAAGCCATACTTGCTCGGTCTTAAGCGGACGTTCTTTGTATATCGGCCTCTCTATGCATTTAATCTCGGGTCAACCTACTCGATAAGGCTTTACCAATGGGCGAAGAGCCGCGAATACCTGCGAAGGCCACAGCAGGTCTCAGTAGACGAACTGCGTCTCGCCCTGGGCACGATTGAGTTCGATGGTCGTGGACGGGTGCAAAAGGAAACACTCAAGCGCTATGCGGACTTTAACCGCGTCGCCCTTAAACCAGCGAAAGAGGAAATAAATAAGAAGACAGATATCTCGCTAAGTTTTCGCGAAGTTAAGCAACCTGGCACTAAAATCGTATCCGCATTAGTTTTCAGCGTTCGGCGCAACGAGGCACAGGCGTTGCGCGGTTTCGAACTTCCGCAGGATCCCCAATTCGAACTGTCGTTTCGTGACAAGGAAATCGGCGAGGCAATTTCCGATACGGATCTCTTACTCAACAATGTCAGAAACCTGTATCAGCTGAATGATGAGCAGATGGCAAAGGTGAGTGGATACATCTCAAAAAATGGGATCGAGTATGTACGTGAAAAGGTCACTTTGACTGAGTTGGAACCCCGCGAAAACGTGGCGCGATACTTTATGGCGGCGCTCCGAGACGATTTCAAATTACCGGTACGTCGCGTAGCGGAGCCTAAGCGGCCGCGGAAAACGGCCGCCGCAGCGCTTCCAGCCGAGCCAGAGCAGACAGATGACGAGCGTGTCGCTGGAGCGCAACGGCTCCGAGATCTTCGACGAAGTCTCGCCTCGGCGAGACAAGGCTGACCCGATCGCCAAACCAGCCTCGCAAAGCTGCTATTTCGACTAATGATTGCAGCAAGTACAAAGTTGTTCTTTGACGAAAGGCTCGAGCCCAATTTCGGCGCGCACGTTGTCGAGAATCTCAGCAAGCTTTACAGCGACTTTAAGAGCAGGGGAGGGGAGGACTAAAAGGGGTGCGTTCAAATCCATCAGCTCCAGCAAGAGTGGGCTCAACCGAACCTTTCGAGAGGTCCTTGAGCACTCAAGGGAAACACCAAGCGGAGGATAAGAAGGGTTATTTACAGGTTGTTCACACCGCAGGGAAGGAAGTGCCAAGATCACTGCCGTACAGTGAAGACGCGGAAAAAGGTGTACTCTGCTCGCTCTTACTTTCGCCAAGAGAAGTCGGCGACCTCTGCATTCTTCGGCTGCAGCCTGACGCTTTTTATGCTCCGGCTCATAAAATCATCTATGAACTGGTGATCGAATTCAGCGATAAGAGTAAGCCGATTGACTTCATCACAATGAAGCAGAGCCTGAAAGACCGGGGCTTCCTGGAAGAAATTGGCGGACCCGAATTTCTCAATGAGCTGTACAATTTCGTACCCACCGCCGCCAATGCCGGGTATTACGTCGACATTGTTCGGGAGAAGTATTTGTTGCGTCGTCTGATTCTGGCCTGCAACTCCTTGGCCAGTCGTTGCTACGATGATCAGGAGAACGTCGAGCCATTGCTCGACGACGCCGAGCGCCAAATTTTCGAAATCACCGGTGACCATGTGAAGATCGACGTTGTGCCCGCCAAAGACTTGGTGATGCAGGCGATCGAACAAATTGAGAAGGTCTACGAGAATCGCGGTTCGGTCACAGGTTTGCCGACCGGTTTTACCGAGTTCGATCAGATGACTAGCGGCCTGCATCAGGCCGAAATGATTGTAATTGCCGCGCGGCCCAGTATGGGCAAGACAGCTTTGGCGATGAACATCGCCGAGCACGTAGCGCTCGTTGAGGGTAAGCCGGTAGCCGTATTCAGCCTGGAGATGAGCAGCCAACAACTTGTGCAAAGGTTGCTCTGCTCTCGAGCTAAAGTGAATCTTCAACGAGTGCGCAATGGCTTTCTATCGGAGCGGGACTTTCCGAGTCTAACAGCAGCAGCATCGCGCCTGGCCGCTGCAAAGATGTTTATTGATGACTCACCTGGATTGAGTATTGCGGAGCTTCGAGCCAAGGCTCGCCGCCTGGTTGCGTCGCACCAGGTACAGCTTCTCGTAATTGATTACTTGCAACTGCTTCGTTCGACCAGCCGGCGCGCGCAGGACAATCGTCAGATCGAGATTTCCGAAATATCTGCAGGAATTAAATCGCTCGCCAAAGAGCTCAATATTCCAATCATCGTGATTGCTCAGCTCAACCGGCAGCCGGACGCTCGAGCCAAAGAAGGTGGTCGGCCGCGCCTGAGCGATCTCCGGGAATCTGGTTCGATTGAACAGGACGCCGACGTCGTGGGACTGCTGGTTCGCTCGGAATATTACGAGACCGATGAGGAGGCCAAGCAGGAAAAGGCAGGTGAGGCAGAATTGATCATTGCCAAACAGCGCAATGGCCCGACCGGCAACGTGCCGCTTACCTTCTTAAAAGAATATACACGGTTTGAAAACCGAGCACGTGAACATGCTCAGTGAGATAGTTTCGGAGCAGCTATTGAGCCTGCCTTTGCGCTCGCAGCGATCAGGTGGCTAATTGAGCGATGCCAGATACATGGCATCATGACCACATGAGCGGTAGCGACCATCAAGCCTGGTCAACGTTGCGAACTTTTCTCGCTGAGAAGAATCTCACTGTCGTCGATCTGCACGAAAAGTTACGTGAGCAGGGGTTTGAAGTGAATAAGAAGAGCTTATATCGGCTCGCTGCTTCTCACCCAATTCAGAAGATCGATACAGCTATTGCCAGGGCCGTATGCGAGGCGCTGGATGTGGGTCTCGAGGACTTGATTCAATTTCAAAAGCCGAGATTTGAGCTGCAGCGCCTGAATCGGAGATCGGAGAAGGAGCTGGATAGGCTTATGGACAAGAATAACGAAGGCAAGCTCACAGAAAATGAGCGGGCACGATTCAAGACTCTGCTTGATGAGGTGCAAAGGATCACTCTCTACAATTCCAAAATGTTGGTGGATCAGAAGAGGCGTCGTGAATCAAAGCACGGTAAGGTTGTGGCTGCTCGCTGATTGCGCAGAGGACGCGAGAGGCGGAACGTCGAGCGGACCGTAGATGTGAGTATTGCCGTGCACCTCAGCCAGTCACTGGCGTTCGATAGCAACCTAGATCACATCCTACCAGAATCGTTGGACGGAACGGATGATGGACGTTTGGCCTTGGCCTGCCAACTCACTTAGAATTGAACGACACGAGGAGCGCGGGGAGAGAAGGGCTGAATTGACATAGCTAGCTGAAATGGCTATCTTGGACGGATATGCAGGTCAGTGTGGCAGAAGCTAAAAATAAGCTACCGGAGCTAATCAAAGCAGTCGAGGAGGGCGAACAAGTAACCATCTCTCGGCGCGGCGTACCGGTAGTGGACCTCGTTCCGACCAAAGCTGGTGAAAACCTTAAGCCAAAATTTGGCACCGGTAGAGGCAAGATCAAAGTCAATGATGCCGATTGGTGGAAGCCGATGACGGACCAGGAAGTTGAGGCATTCCTGGAGGGTCGTTATTAGCTCCCATGCGCGTACTGCTCGACACAGTAACTTTCCTTTGGGCTTACAGCTCGCCGGAATTGCTTTCGAAAAAGGCAATCGAAGCGCTCAATGAAAGTACAGTCCGTGAACTGAGTGCGGTATCACTGTCGGAGATTGCAATCAAAACTGCTCTTGGCAAATTGGACTGGCAGAAAGAGAACGCAATTACCGGTCTCTCCGATCTTCGGCTGCGAGTACTGTCCTACACGGCGACCCATGCCTATGCACTCTTCGATTTGCCGCTGCATCATCGTGATCCATTTGATCGGCAAATCATCGCCCAGGCAGTAGCGGAGGACATTCCGATAGTAACCTCCGACAAAGTTTTCCGGCGTTATCGCGGGCTGAAAGTTATCTGGTGAGCGGACTTCCAGAGCCGGGATTCGAGGAAGCGCTAGCTTAAGAGCGATGAATCGGTACCTCGCGGTGCCGTCTTGGCGGTGCTTCTCGTCTGGGGAGCAGCGGTCGTCGCGGATTCGCCGCAGTTTTCGGCGCTGTCAGCAAAGGCCTGTTCGCCCAGAACTAGTCGGTAGCGCGCTCGCCATTCAGAACTCGGTCGCCCCGGAGATTTAGCAGTTTTGCTAGCCGCAGTTCTAGATTTTTGAGAACATCCTTTCGACTTCACTTCCTCGCGAGAAACTGAGTTACTGATGCAGCAAGGACAAAGCCCGATGAATCATAGATTTTCTCCGTTCTTGCTTGTCTTACTAGCTTCGCTGCCGTTCGTTGATGTCGTTGCCGACTCGACGGATGAGGCGCTGAACCAGTTCTACGTTGAGAACATGGCGAGTCAGCTGACCTCACAAGCCGTCGGCACAGCGAACGAAAAGCCGGCTGATAAATCAGCTAGAGGAAAAGAACGAAAAGCGCACAAAGAAGCTAAAATCCATCCGAGCAGCAAAGTCCAGGTTCGCTCCAACCAGACCACAAATAGCTTTTTCAGCTATCGCTCGTCCGCCGCGGTTACCAACACGGTCTACGCCAAGTATATTTCATCCATTGACCCGAGATTCCCAAACGTCAAAGCATTCGCGGCGAGGGAACTCGCCGAAAAAGGTATCGAGAAACGATTCGACGCTCGATTCTCTCGATACGGTTTTTCCAGTCACGATTCATCTGATTCGTATGCCGGCTACCTCATTGTGATGTGGGAAATTATTAACAATCAAAACGCTTCGGCTTATCCTTCCGGCATTCGGCAAGTTCGTCAGAAAGTGAATGGACTTTTGCTCGCCAAATTTGGGTCTAAGTCAATCCCTGATGCGACCAAGCAATATTATTCTGAGTACTTCAAGTTGTTGGCTGTCTGTTACGCCGACGCGATCAAACATCCGGAATTCGTGGCTAGCGAGGCCCAAGGAGTACGCAATTTCGCCTACTATTACACTCGGAAGCTCGGCATTGATCTAAAAAAATTCCGGTTAACCGACGCGGGTTTTCAACAGATTTAGAACCAAGAAGAAAATATGCTCGTCATCGTATTCAGATCCAACCTTACACCCGAAATCCCAGAATGAGAGCGCCAGCGTGTCCCCCTGGGCTCGCTGGTTGTCTGACCACCCATCGATAACAGGGCGTAACTAGGGTGGAGAGTCTCTAGCTAGTGGTGGAGTGACGCTTATGGTGCTCGAGAGCTCGGTGTTATCGGGCCGGCGGTTCTGGGCGTTCGCTCAGCTCTGGTGTACGCCCGGGGGGTGGAGGAGGAGTTCGGCGTTCTCGTTGGATCTTCCGCTCAGCCTTCGCTCGAAGGTAGGGTTCGATCTTATTGGGGAATCGTGGACAACCGGCGGACTTGGCAATTTGACCCTTGGGGCCAAAAAACTCGATGATGTTGTTCTGATCGCACATCCAGACCTCGCGGGCGCCGGCGCGAAAGTAGGCAGCTTTTTTCTCAGCGAGTTCTTCGAGACTATTACCGGGTGAACGGACCTCTACACAAATGTCCGGAGCCGGCTCAATCGGTTTGGTACCATGGATTTCATGGGCGCGCGATGGGTTCAACCAGATGACGTCCGGGATTTTTATTCCTTGATCAGTGAGAATGCTTCGTTCTGTGACCGCTCCATCGCCTGGGAGGAGATCTTCCAAAAGTCGAGTGATGCGATAGCTGCGTTTTTGATGATCGCCATCCGGTGGAGGACTCCTGAGAATATGGCCGTAGGCGTCAGTTTCGATGCGTTCAGGAGCTTCGACCAAGTCGTGATCGCTGCTGATTTCCTGCCAACGTTCAAGTAAAGCTTCTCGAGACAGGGCGGTGAGCGATGGAGTAGCCATAAGCCCCTAGCTGTCAATGGATGTCAACGCTTATCAACAGTTGTCGACGCATCGGAAGGAGGTGTCGAGTTACCTGGTTTCGCACTCTTAGCTGGAAAGTTACGCCAGTCTGGTCCCAGGACACGAGTGTAAATTTCATCGACGAACTCTTTAAGTTCATCGATTTCCTTACTTTTCAGGTCCCGGATGCCAACGCGTGCTCGAGCTTCCTTCCGAGTCATAGCCAGGGGAGTATACCATGGGTCATCGCTCGTGTGCAGGCGGTTCTTTCGGAGGTTCCTGCACGCGCGTAAGATCGGTTTGTGAATGCCTTTGCGAGTGTTCGGTTCTCCCAAGGCTGTAACCGATGCCATAGATAGCCTGAGCAGCTTGAATGAGCTGCAGCATGGTTTCGGGTGGTTGCTGCAGAAGAAATCGGGCTTCCCGGTTGGTCCAGCATTCTCCAAAGAAGCCTAGTGTTTCCGCCAGATCGCGATGGGCGTTGTAATGATGTTGGTCGAGTTGTTCGCGGATTGACTCGGGTGGTTTGAGCTTCGTGGATCCGAAAGCTGCGGCCAGACAGGTGCAACCGATGGCAACGGCACGTTGCTGGTGGATCCAACCCCGAAGATCAGCAATTGTGCTTCCAAAGGTTACGACGTCATCAACAATTAGAACGCGGGCGTAGGGGCGAATCTTGCCGCTGAATGCGGGTTGGGCAAGGATGCGGGAGGGAGCATTCGCGCTTGTGTGGGCAACATCGTTGCTTTGTGTGATGGTGCCGACCGGCTCGAGTCCAAGGCGCTGGGCAAGAACAGCGGCGACCGCAATGGGAATGGCATTTTTCCGACCAGCGTCAGGCTGCACTACTGGAACAATGGCGTCTACAATCGGAAAAGTGATCTTCTCGGGTTTAACCAGCTCAAGCGCTAGGCGGATGCCGGCGCTGGGATCGCCGGCTTTAGCGCTGGCATAGTCAGGATGGGCTTTGAGCTTGCTGACGGTAGCATGGACTATCACGTCGGGAAAATCGCCCCAGGGGAGACGGTAGATCGTTGGCATCTAGGGTCTTTGATGATGGCTTGTCGGCGGCCGGCATTCAAGTCCAGCAGAAGAGACAGGTTATGTTTTGCGGGTGGAAAATTTCGCTGAGGCACGAAGCGAAATTCTTTCGACCGCAAAAAGCAGAGACCTGTTAGCCTGAAACGACCGCTGTCAAGAGATCCCGGAGGAGAGAGGGGGAAGCGGGGGAAGCCCGTAGGGGAGCGAGCTGCACAACGAACGACGGACAGCTCTTGACAGTTTAGGGAGTGGAAGGCTTGGGGCGATCGCGCATCCCCCAGCGGGGACGCTGGGGGCAGGGGGGCGCGATCGTTGTTAAGGGCGAGCTCGCGAGCGTCGATGATATTTTGGCCGCAGCGGAACCGTAGCGAAGCGGAGGTGTAGCGTGAAGCGGCATTTAG
>Ga0209647_1002393_pt1 | contig 15241 bp, 8 predicted proteins | sample GraSoi_2013_60cm_FD_185827 | JGI IMG/M metagenome (GOLD analysis project Ga0209647, IMG submission 185827) | Grasslands soil microbial communities from the Angelo Coastal Reserve, California, USA - Sample 9_17_2013_60cm (SPAdes) (version 2) | ecosystem: Environmental > Terrestrial > Soil >...
CCTGGTCAAGCCCGGCGACAAGGTTGCAACTGGCCGCGACAGCACCGCGATCGTGGTGATCGGCAAGGATGCCTACCTGCTGCGCGCAAATACCAGCGTGATTTTCGAGGCCAGTCGCGACAATTCCGGCGTACTGGGCACCATTGCCATTTCCGCCGGCAAGCTGCTATCGGTGTTCGCCAAGCGCACCGATGCCGGCATTTCGCTGCGCGCGCAAGCGGCCACCATCGGCATCCGCGGCACCGGCTGCTATCTGGAAATCCATCCGGGCCGCACCTATTTTTGTCTCTGCTATGGCGAAGCCAGCATCAGCGGCGGCGGCATGGCGGCTGCCGCGACCATCCGCACCACCCATCATGAAAACCCGGTGTGGCTGGACGAGAGCGGGACCACCATGACGGTTGAAAAAACCGGCTTCGTCAATCACAGCGACGAAGAGTTGATCATGCTGGAAAAACTCACCGGGCGCGAACCGCCCTTCGTGAAATTGGGTCTGACCGGACGCTACTAACCGTCGACTCGAAAAAGCAAAGTCCAGCATTGGCGCGGCTTCCGGGGCAAAAATGCCCCGAAACGCCCATCAAATGGCGTTCTGCGATTTCTTGAAACGGCCCGGCTAAGCCATCAGGCCGTAATAAATTCGCGTGTCGTATTCGAAGCTCACCTTGCCGCCGACGGCGTGTGCCGCAAAAATTTCGCTGGCGCGCGCCGTCATCTGCGCGCCGTCGGGATGGTCCCTGGCCGGCATATAACTGGCCGAGTGCAGACGGCCCATCAGCCCGTCAAGATCCAGGCTCCGATTGTTGTCGAAGCTGGCTTCAAAAAATTCACCGCCGAAGAAAGGCGCCAGAATTTCCCGCTGCTGGAATTTCTTGTGGTCGATATCGCGATAGTCGCTGCCGTACTCCCGCAGCAGCGCTTCATAGTCGCGCATGAAGGGCGTCGAGTCGAGACGGCGGTCGTTCCAGATCAACGCCAGCACGCCGTCCGGCTTGAGCAGGCGCAGGAATTCCTTGCGCGTCCGGTCGCGATCGAACCAGTGGAAGGCTTGCCCGGCGACGACGAAATCCATCGCATGCACCGGCAGGCGCGTGGCCTCGGCGCTGCCGTCCATGCTGGTGAAGCGGCCATACGCGGCCAGATATTTTTCGCCGGCGGCACGCATTTCGGCATTCGGCTCCACGCCGATCACCGCATTTCCATTGTCGAGAAACAGCTTCGCCAGCATGCCGGTGCCGCTGCCGATATCCGCGATCACACTCTCCGGCGTCAATGCACATTTCGCCGCGAGCAGGTCGAGAATCTCCGGCGGGTACGGCGGACGGTATTTGACGTGTGGTGAAATTGTCGACGGACATGGGCGCGAAAGTTAGAGAGGGATGATCCGAATTTCGCGCCTTTCATCTTGCGCGCGGACAAATGCCCGGGCCATCCGCAAAGGGGAAAATACGGTGGGCGCGAAATTTTTCACGCCAATCATTTTCACCGGGCAGCCAATGGCTGCTGACGCACGCGCCTGAGTCATCGGTTCAGCGCGGCTTTCTGGGCATGCGCGTGAACAGCCGGTCGTACAGCCAGTTGGGCAGCAGGCGCAGCACGCGTGCCGCGATCCCCATGTTCCAGGGAATCACCGTAAAGCTGGTTCTGCGGTCGATGGCGCGCGCAAAGCGCGCCGCCGCATCGTCGGCGCTGATCAGAAAGGGCATGCGGAATTTGTTGACGTCCGTCATCGGCGTCCGGATATAGCCGGGGCAGATGGTGACCACCGACACGCCGGCCTCACGCAGCTCCACGCGCAGGCTTTCGCAGTAGCGGATCACCGCTGCTTTCGAGGCGGAATAGGCACTGGCACCGGGAATGCCGCGGAAGCCGGCAACGCTGGCGACGCCGACCAGGGTGCCGCCGCCGGCGTCTTTCATCGGCTGTGCGAAGGGATGGAAGGTGTTGATCATGCCCATCACATTGGTGTCGAAAATATCCTGGAAGGCCTGCAGATCGTCTGCGTTTTCGGTCAGCGTGCCGCGCGATACGCCGGCATTGGCAATGACGATATCGGGAACGCCGAAGCGCGTGATGAAATCGGCCGCGGCTGCGCGTAATGCAGCCGCGTCGCGCACATCGCAAGCATAGATAGCCAGCTTGCAATCGCCGGTCGCGGCCAATTCCTGCTGCACGCGCTCCAGAAAATCGCTGCGGCGCGCAACCAGGCCGAGCTGCGCGCCGCGCGCGGCATAGAGTCTGGCGAGGGATTCGCCGATACCGCTGGAGGCGCCGGTGATGAAAATTTTTTCCATCGCCGGATGGAAGCGTTACTGCTTGGCCGGGGACGCAGGCGCAGCCGCCTTTTTGCCGGACCCGCGCGCATCAGCAATCAACCGATCAAGCGTAAGAAACATCTTCTCGGGGCCGTCCACCTGCACCACATGGAAGCGCCCGTTCACGACCATGGTCGGTACGCTATTGATCTTGTAGTCGGCGACCATTTTACGAGCGCGGTTGATCTTGCTATCGACGCTGAAAGATTTTTGCACTTCTTCAAATTTGCGGGAATCGACGCCGTTTTTTTCCAGCCATTTATTGAGCACGGCAGGGTTCGCCAGAATCAGGAAGTCGACATGAATGGCGTCAAAAATTTTTGCGTGCAACCGATCAAGCTGGCCCATGGCTTCAAGCGTGTAGAACAGGGCCGCCCCATTGTTGAAGCCGTTGATGCCGTCCATGGGAATGCGTCGGACATTGACGTCAGCCGGCTGACGTTTGATCCAGGCCTCAAGAAAGGGGTCGAGATGCGCACAGTGCGGGCAAGCGTAGGAGAAAAATTCCAGCACCTCGATCCTGCCGTCGTTTTCCACCGGCAGCGGCGGGTTGAGCGGGATCACTTCGGTCGGACGTTGCGCGAATGCCGACGACGCCAGCAGGGTCAGGGAGGCAAACATCAGCGACTTGAGCCATTTGTGCTTGAACATGAGTGTTCCTATTGATGAGGTTTCATCCGCGAAAGCGGAAAAACGGGTTTGGTGAACGGGATGGAGGACTATTCCGGCCGCACCATGGCGGCATTGATGCCGTTCTGGGACAGCGTGGCCTTGATTCTGTTCGCTTCTTCGAGACTTTTATAAGGTCCCAGGCGCACCCGGTATAACGTCCCCTTCTCCGGCAAGTTGACGCTCCTGACGTTCGCTTCCAGGCCCGCGAAGGCAATTTTGGCTTTGAGGCTCTCGGCATCGCCCTCGTTCTGGAATGCGCCGGCCTGCAAAAAATAGGTTTCCTTGCCCGCCGGAACCGTTGCCGCCGGTGCCTTGGCTGATGCGGCGTCGCGCTTCGTATCGGCCGCATTGGGCACGCTGGAAAACTTGCTGGCGGCCGACTCTGCCGGTTTTTTGCCTGCGGACGGATCCTTTTCACCGGGAAGAATCTGGTAGAACTCGAAGCGCGGCTTCTCGCCATCTTTGCCGGTGGCGCCGGCGGGCGGTGGCGGGCGCAAGGCATCCGCTTTGGGAGCATCGGTCCGCGGCGCAATCGTCGGCAAAGCATCCACCGGACGGGTTTTTTCGACGAAAGGATTCGCGCTGCGATTCAGGAACAATGCAATTCCCAGCGCGAGCAGGATACCCAGCAGCAGGCCGATGATGATGCCCATGAACAAAGGGTTCATCGGACGCCTGCCGCGGCCGCTGGAACCCGAGTCGGATTGAGCAGGCCTGTAATGATGGCTCATGTTTACATTTTCTCCGGGGCGGATACGCCCAGTACGGCCAGGCCGTTCTTCAATATCTGGCGCGTCGCCAGGATCAGGGACAGACGGGCCAGCTTCAGCTTTTCATCGTCGAGTAGAAAGCGTTCAGCATTGTAATAGCTGTGCAGGCTGGCGGCGAGTTCGGCCAGATAGGTGACGACAATATGCGGCGCCAGCTCGCGCGCGGCGTGGTTCAGGGTTTCCGGGAAATCGGCCAGTGTGCGCAGCAGCGCGGATTCGTACTTGCTGGTCAGCGGGGCGAGATCCACACTTTTGAGGGCGGCTTCGTCCCCGCCCCATTGCGCGAGCACCGAGCAGATGCGGGCATGCGCATACTGTACGTAATACACCGGATTTTCTTCCGAACGGGAACGCGCCAGATCGATATCGAAAGTCAGTTGCGAATCGGATTTTCGCATCACGAAAAAATAACGCGTGGCGTCGCGGCCGACTTCATCGATCAGATCGCGCAGCGTCAGATAGCTGCCGGCGCGCTTGGAAAGCTTCACTTCCTCGCCGCCACGCATCACCGTGATCATCTGGTGCAGCACGTAGTCGGGGTAGCCGGCCGGGATGCCGATTTCCATGGCCTGCAGGCCGGCGCGCACCCGCGCCAGCGAACCATGGTGGTCCGCGCCCAGCTCGACAATGGCGCGCGTGAAGCCGCGCTCCCATTTGTTGACGTGATAGGCGACATCCGGAACGAAGTAGGTATAGCTGCCGTCCGATTTGCGCATGACGCGATCCTTATCGTCGCCATAATCGGTGCTGCGCAACCACAATGCTCCATCCTGTTGATAAGTCTTGCCGTTCTGTTCGAGGCGCTGCACCGTCCTGTCGACCAGGCCTTCGGTATACAGCGAAGACTCGAGGTAATAATTGTCGAAGAAGACGTCGAAGGCCTTGAGATCGAGATCCTGTTCGTGACGCAGTGCCGCCACCGCAAAGCGGCGCAGGGCATCTTCGTTATCGCCTTTGGCATCCTGCGGGAATTCCTGCGCATAACGATCGGCGATTTCACGAATGTAGTCACCGCGGTACCCGTCCTCGGGAAACGGCGCATCGATGCCGGCCTTTTCGCGCAGGCGTGCCTGCACCGACAGCATCAGATTGTTGATCTGCGCGCCGGCGTCGTTGTAATAGAACTCGCGCGACACCGCATAGCCCTGTGTTTCCAGCAGACGCGCCAGGGTATCGCCGATCGCTGCGGCGCGGCCATGGCCGACATGCAGGGGGCCGGTCGGATTGGCGGAGACAAACTCAACCATCAGTTTCTTGCCCCCGCCCATATCGTTACGGCCGAATGAACTGCCGGCGGCAAAAATGCCGGCCACCACACGGGTTTCCGCCGTTGCGGACAGGCGGATGTTGATAAAGCCGGGGCCGGCAATTTCCGGCGTCGTCGCCAGCAGATTGGAAGCCGGCAGCGCGGCGACGATGGCCTCGGCGATCTCGCGCGGTTTTTTGCCGAGTTTTTTGGCCAGTTGCAGCGCGGAATTCACAGCAAAGTGACCGTGCTCGGGATTCTTCGGGCGTTCGATCTCGATGGTGAACGGGTCGGCGGCCAGCGCCGGGAAAGCCTGCACCAGCGCTTGCTGGAACAACGTGGCAACCGCACTTTTATTGTCGATAAACGTGGACATGGTCATTTCAAAAAATTAGCCTTGCATTATAGCGGCAAGCGCTTTTCCAGCCTAATCGCCGGTGCGGTCGCCGCGTTCAGACATCCAGGGGATCGACATCGATCGACCACTTCACGCTGCGGACCTCGACTGCCCGCACCGCCGGCAGCCACCGCGTTAGAAATTGCTGCAGCGCGCGGCGCGAATTCGCCTGCACCATCAGCTGGCGGCGCTCGAAGCCGGCCTTGCGTGCCAGCGTGGGCGGCACCGGGTCCCAGACTTGCACCCCGGCATCCATCGCCTGCGCATGAGCCAGCCCGGCGGCGGTGTGCATGAAATCGGTCAGGGTCTGCGACTGGTGCGACTCGGCGCGCAACAGGGCCAGGAAAGTGAATGGCGGCAGATGTGCGTGACGACGTTCTGCCATGGCGATTTCGGCAAAGCGGCGATAGTCATGCTGGGCCACCGCCTGGTACAGGGGATGATTGGGAAAGCGCGTCTGGATCAGCACCCTCCCCGGCAGATCGGCACGGCCGGCGCGGCCCGCCACCTGCATCAGCTGGGCGGCGAGGCGTTCGGCGGCGCGGAAATCCGCAGAGAACATGGCGCCGTCTGCATTCACCACGCCAACCAGGGTCAGCCGCGGGAAATCATGCCCCTTGGACAGCATCTGCGTGCCGATCAGCACATCGAGCTCGCCGCTGGCCGCCGCGGCGAAAATTTTCTCGGCCGCGCCGCGGCGTCGTGTCGAGTCGCGGTCCACGCGCGCCATGCGCACCTGTGGCTGGGTCCGCCGCAACGCAGTCTGCAGCGCCGCCTCGACCCGCTCGGTGCCGTGGCCGGCGGCGATCAGTTCGTGGCTGCCGCATTTTTCGCAGCTTGCCGGGACCTTCGCCTGAAACCCGCAGTGATGGCATTTCATGCGCTTGTCGCCGCGATGGAACACCAGGCGCGCGGTGCAGCGCCGGCATTCCGGCATCCAGCCGCACTGGGCGCAGGTCAGCGCCGGTGCATAGCCGCGGCGATTGATGAACACCAGGGCCTGCTCGCCGCGCGCCACCGTGGCATCGATGGCACGGATCAGGCTGGCGGTGAGGCCCTCGCTGGCGCGTTCGGCATTGAGGTCGATGAAATCCACGCACGGCAGCAGCGCATTGGGAGCGGCACGCTGCAGCAGCGGCAATTCGGTGAAACGCTCGCGGCCGGCGTTGTACAGGGTTTCCAGCGAGGGCGTCGCCGAGCCCAGCACCACCGGGCAATCCGCCTCACGCGCGCGGAACACGGCAACATCGCGTGCCGAATAGCGAAACCCCTCCTGCTGCTTGAAGGAGGCGTCATGTTCCTCGTCGACGACGATAAGCCCGAGGCGCGGCAGCGGCGTAAATACGGCCAGACGGGTGCCGATGACGATGTCGGCACGGCCGGTCTGCGCATCGAGGTAGCCGCGCATGCGTATTGCGTCGGGCATGCCGCTGTGCAACTGCACGACAGCCGCATCCGGGAAGCGCGCTGCCACCGCACGCACAAAGGCCGGCGACAGATTGATTTCCGGCACCAGGATCAGGGCCTGCCGACCCTGCGAAAGCGCGCGGTGAATCGCATGCAGATACACCTCGGTCTTGCCGCTGCCGGTAATGCCGGCCAGCAGGGTCGGCGCAAACCCCGCAGCGGCCGAAATTGCCGCCACTGCGGCCGCCTGCTCGACATTGAGCGCATTGGGGGCAACAAAGGCGCGAGGCGTCGGTGCGACCGTGGTTTCAAGCCCCTTCGCGGCCGCGGGCGCCCCTATCGCTACCCAGCCTTTTTTCAGCAATGCATTGAGTGCCGCTGCGACACTGCCGTGGCGGGCTTTGAGCGTCGCCTCCAACTGCGGGCCCTGGCTTTGCAGGGTATGCAGAATGGCCTGTTGGACAACCGCGCGCGCAGACACGGTCTCGATCGCCTCAAATCCGGCAACGGTCAGCGCGACACTGCGATGGACCGGCAGCGCAATCGGTTTGGCGACACGCATGGCCGGCGGAATGGCATTGGCAACGATTTGCCCAAGGGGGTAGTGGTAATAACTTTCGCAAAAACGGAACAGGGCAAGGTCCCTGGCCGAAAACGCCGGCAAGGCCTGCTGGATATACAGCACCGGTTTCAGTTTTTCCGGGGGATGGGTCGAGCCTGCGGCCATCTCGACAATCAGGCCGACCATTTTTTTGGAGCCGAACGGCACCACTGCCAACCACCCCACCGGATTCGCCCCCACCGCCGGCGAATTACCGGCGGACTCAGTCCCCGCAGGCGGCAGGAAATCGAACAAGACCGGCAGTGGCAGGTCCAGGGCGATGCGCAGAATCGGCTTGGTCACGTTCCGCTGGCCTTTTCAGCAGCCACTTGTCGGAACGCCAATACTGGCGCGGGTTTGCGCAATTTCGGCGGCCGCCAAGCTGTGGATAACTTTGTGCATAGCTTACTTTTCGCGCCCTCTCGCCACTGAGTGCACTTGCCTTGCCTCAATAGTGTTGCATTGCAAAAAATAAATTTTTAAAATTAATCAATAATTTACGACGCTGTGCAAAAGTCAATTCCAGCATTGAGGACCAAATTCGCGAGAGCATGCTTTCTGTGCATAAGCAAGCCCCTCTTTCGGCACTTTGCGTAAAAATTCCTTTGACACACTGCGCCGCGATTGCTCAACGAGCACTGGCGCGGTGGACGGCGTGAACAAGCGCTTCCACATGATCCGGATTGGTGAACTGGGAAATGCCGTGCCCCAGGTTGAAGACGTGGCCATCGGCGTTTTTGTCGTGGGCAAATTCGGCGAGAACGCGTTTTGCCTCGCTTTCAATCACCGCCGGCGGCGCAAACAGGGTGGCGGGATCGAGATTGCCTTGCAGCGCCACCTTGTGGCCGACACGCCGCTTGGCCTCGGCCAGATTGATCGTCCAATCAAGGCCCAATGCGTCCGCGCCCATTTCCGCCATCGATTCCAGCCACAAGCCGCCGCCCTTGGTGAAAAAGATGCGCGGCACCACGCGTCCCTCTCGCGTGCGCGTGATGCCGGCCATCACGCGCTTCGCATAGGCCAGCGAAAACGCCTGATATGCTGCATGCGACAGCGCACCGCCCCAGGTATCGAAAACCATCACCGCCTGCGCGCCGGCATCGATTTGTGCGTTCAAATAGGCGATCACGCTCTGGGTGTTCTTCTCCAGGATCGAATGCAGCAAATCCGGGCGCTGGAACATCATCGTCTTGATCAGGCGGAAATCGTCCGAGCCGCCGCCTTCGATCATGTAGCAGGCGAGCGTGAACGGGCTGCCGGAAAAGCCGATCAGGGGCACACGACCGTCGAGCGCATCGCGAATCTGCGCCACGGCGTCGGTCACATAGCGGAGCTGGTTCATATCGGCGACGGCCAGGCGTTTCACCTCGTCTTCGCTGCGCAGGGGGCGCTCGAATTTCGGGCCCTCGCCCTCGGCGAAATAAAGGCCCAGGCCCATCGCGTCCGGAACGGTCAGGATATCCGAGAACAGGATGGCCGCGTCGAGCGGGAAGCGGTCAAGCGGCTGCAGCGTCACCTCGGTGCAGTAATCCGGATTCTTGGCGAGGCCCAGGAAACTGCCGGCCTTCTTGCGCGTGGCGTTGTATTCGGGCAGGTAGCGTCCCGCCTGACGCATGATCCAGATCGGCGTATGGGAAGTGGGCTCACGCATCAGGGCGCGAAGGAAGGTATCGTTTTTCAGATCGGTCATGAGGTGGGGGAGTAAGACGGCGCGGGTTGAGGCCGCCGCAGGATTATCGCATTGACACCCGGTCCGATTGCGGCAAGCGCATCGGCGAGTGGGGGCAAGCGAATGAAATATGAAACTCCAGTATTGACGCGGCTTTCAAAGCATTTTTGCCCCGGAAGCCGCGTCAATACTGGAGTTTCATTTTTTTAAAAATGCGCCCCCGGGATCGCAGCGTCGACTGCCGCGACCGGCAATCCCTTCACCCTTCAGGCCTTCAGGATCAGCGCGGCAACTCCGATGCGCCCATCAGGTACTCGTCCACCGCGCGCGCGCACTGGCGCCCTTCGCGAATCGCCCACACAATCAGCGACTGTCCGCGGCGCATATCGCCGGCGGCGAACACCCTGGGGTTGGTGGTCTGGTAGGCGCCCTTGCCTTCCGTGGGCGCCTTGACATTGCTGCGCGCATCTTTTTCCACACCCAGTGCGGCGAGCTGCTCGAGCAGGCCTTGTTGCAGCGGACCGGCAAAACCCATCGCCAGCAGGACCAGATCGGCCTTCATCTCGAATTCCGTGCCCCGCACTTCCTGCATCTTGCCGTCCTTCCATTCAACTTTCGCGGCCACCAGTTTCTCGACCTTGCCATTGTTGCCCACGAACTTCTTGGTGGCGACCGACCAGTCGCGTTCGCAGCCCTCTTCATGCGACGACGAGGTGCGCAGCTTGATCGGCCAGTACGGCCATACCAGCGCCTTGTCTTCCTGCTCCGGCGGCTGCGGCAGCAATTCGAATTGCGTGATCGAGGCGGCGCCATGGCGATTCGAGGTGCCCACGCAATCGCTGCCGGTATCGCCGCCGCCGATCACCACCACATGCTTGCCGCTCGCCATGATCTGCTTCGCCACCTTGTCGCCGGCCATCACCTTGTTTTGTGCCGGCAGGAAATCCATCGCGAAGTGGATGCCGTCGAGCTCGCGCCCCGGCACCGGCAGATCGCGCGGCCATTCGGCGCCGCCGGAAAGAATCACCGCATCGAAATCCTCCAGCAGCACACCGGCCGGGGTATCGACGCCGATGTTCTGGTTGACGCGGAACTGCACACCCTCGGCTTCCATCTGCGCGATACGGCGGTCGATGTGCGATTTTTCCATCTTGAAATCGGGAATGCCGTAGCGCAGCAGACCGCCGATGCGATCGTTCTTTTCGAACACGATCGCATCGTGGCCGGCACGCGCCAGCTGCTGTGCGGCTGCCAAGCCCGCAGGCCCCGATCCAACCACGGCGACGCGCTTGCCCGTCTTGTGTTTTGGCGGCTGCGGCAGCACCCAACCCATTTCCCAGCCCTTGTCGATAATGGCGTGCTCGATCGACTTGATGCCGACGGGGTCGTCATTGATATTCAGCGTGCACGAAGCCTCGCAGGGCGCCGGACAGACGCGGCCGGTGAACTCCGGGAAGTTGTTGGTCGAATGCAGGGTATCCAGGGCTTCCCGCCAATTCTGGCGAAACACAAGATCGTTGAAATCCGGAATGATGTTGTTGACCGGGCAGCCCGATTGGCAAAACGGAATGCCGCAATCCATGCAGCGCGCGCCCTGGATCTTGGCCTCATCGTCGGTCAGATGCAGCACAAATTCCTTGAAATTCTTGACCCGCTCCGCACGCGGCAGCGACGCCTCGGACAGGCGCTGGTATTCGATGAATCCGGTAGGTTTTCCCATGGGTTTGCTTTTTCAGTGTTTCGGCCGACATCGTCTTGCTGCGGACGGTCCGACGTCTATCGTCAAAAAGGGTACGGGCACCGGGGACACCGGCACCCGCGAATACGAATTGTCCTAGGCGGCCGCGCGCTGCTTTGCCACTTTGGGAGCGGCGGCTTTTTTCGCCGCCAGTTCGCCAAGCGCGCGCCGGTATTCAGTCGGCATCACCTTGATGAATTTCGGCAGCCAAACGCCCCAGTTGGCGAGAACGGTTCTGGCACGTTCGCTGCCCGTGTAATTGGCGTGATTCTCGATCAGCGATCGGAGCAGTACGGTGTCGGCCATGCCCAGATGCGATGTTGGCAAGAGCACCTCGGACAAGGTTTCCAGTTCCACCATCGCCGTATTGCAGCGTTTGGCAAACATCCCGTCCTCATCAAGCACATAGGCGACGCCGCCCGACATCCCGGCGGCAAAATTGCGTCCGGTCGCACCCAGTACCACCACGGTGCCGCCGGTCATGTATTCGCAACCATGGTCGCCGGTACCCTCGACCACGGCCGAGGCGCCGGAGTTGCGCACACAGAAACGCTCTCCGGCCACGCCGCGGAAATACGATTCGCCGGCAATCGCGCCATACATCACGGTATTGCCGACGATGATGTTTTCCAGCGGGTCGCCCTTGAATTCGGCATTGGGCTTGACGATGATGCGGCCGCCGGACTGCCCCTTGCCGACATAGTCGTTGGCCTGACCGGTGAGCGATACGGTTACGCCCTGTGCGAGAAAGGCCGCAAAACTCTGGCCCGCCGTGCCGGCCAGATCGATATGAATGGTGTCCGTCGGCAGCCCGGCATGGCCGTAACGCTGCGCCACTTCGCCGGACAGCATCGCGCCGACCGTGCGGTTGACGTTACGGATGTTTTCCGCGATCACCACGCGCGTTTTTTTGTCCAGCGCCGGTTTGGCGCGCTCGATCAGGCTGTTGTCGAGCGCCGCCTCGAGGCCATGATCCTGCGATTCGCAGTGATGGCGCGCCACTTCGGCCGGCATGGTCGGCAGGTAGAAAATTCTGGAGAAGTCCAGCCCCTTTGCCTTCCAGTGCTCCACGCCCTTGTGCGTATCGAGCAGATCGGCACGACCGATCAGTTCGCTGAAGTTGCGCACGCCCATTTCGGCCATTAGTTCACGCACTTCTTCCGCCACAAAAAAGAAGTAATTGACGACATGCTCAGGCTGTCCGGTAAATTTCTTGCGCAGCGCCGGATCCTGGGTGGCGACGCCGACCGGGCAGGTATTGAGATGGCATTTGCGCATCATGATGCAGCCTTCGACCACTAGCGGCGCCGTGGCGAAGCCGAATTCGTCCGCACCCAGCAGAGCGCCGATCAGCACATCGCGGCCGGTTTTCATCTGACCGTCGACCTGCACTGCAATGCGGCCGCGCAAGCGGTTCAGCACCAGCGTCTGCTGGGTCTCGGCAAGCCCCAGCTCCCAGGGCGTGCCAGCGTGCTTGATCGACGACACGGGCGAGGCGCCGGTGCCGCCGTCGTGCCCGGCGATGGTGACGTGATCCGCCTTGGCCTTGGCCACGCCGGCGGCGACGGTGCCTACACCGACTTCCGACACCAGCTTGACCGAGATCGATGCGCGCGAATTGCAGTTTTTTAGATCGTGAATCAGCTGTGCCAGATCTTCGATTGAATAAATATCGTGGTGCGGTGGCGGCGAAATCAATTCGACGCCAGGGGTCGCGTAGCGCAGTGCGCCGATGTATTCCGAGACCTTGTGGCCGGGCAGTTGCCCGCCTTCACCGGGCTTGGCGCCCTGCGCCATCTTGATCTGGATCTGATCGGCGCTGTTCAAATATTCGGCGGTGACACCGAAACGCGCGCTGGCGACCTGTTTGATTTTGGAGCGCAGCGAGTCGCCAACCTTGAGCGGGAAATCGCTCTCGACCACATCGCCCAGGCGCGACTTGAGCGACTCACCCGCCTTCTGAATCGGCACAAAGCGTTTGGGATCTTCGCCACCCTCGCCCGTATTCGATTTGCCGCCGATGCGGTTCATCGCCACCGCCAGGGCCGAATGCGCCTCGGTGGAAATCGATCCCAGTGACATGGCACCGGTCGCGAAACGTTTGACGATTTCCCTGGCGGATTCGACCTCATCCAGCGGAATGGCGGGACCGGCCGGCTTGATATCGAACAGCCCGCGCAGGGTCATGTGCCGGCGCGTCTGGTCGTTGACCAGCTTGGCGTACTCCTTGTAGGTGCTGAAGGAATTCGTCTTGGTGGAATGCTGCAGCTTGGCGATCGTATCGGGCGTCCACATATGCTCCTCGCCACGGGTGCGATAGGCATACTCGCCGCCGGCATCAAGCTGCGTGCGCAGCACCGGATCGTCGCTGAAAGCCTTGCGGTGCGTCTGCATGGCTTCCTCGGCAATCTCGAAAATGCCGATGCCCTCGACATTGGTGGACGTGCCGCTGAAATACTTGCCGACGAATTCGCTGGACAAGCCGACCGCCTCAAAAATCTGCGCGCCGCAATAGCTCTGATATGTGGAAATGCCCATTTTGGACATCACCTTGAGCAGGCCCTTGGAGATCGCCTTGATGTATTTTTTCTCGGCCTCGGCAGCATCGTAATCGCCGAGATAATCGTGCATATTGTGCAGAGTCTCCAGCGCCAGATAGGGATGCACCGCCGCCGCACCATAGCCGCCCAGCAAGGCGAAATGATGCACTTCGCGCGCGGAACCGGTTTCAACCACCAGGCCTGTCGAGGTGCGCAAACCCTTCTGCACCAGATGCTGGTGGATCGCGCCCACTGCCAGCAGGGCCGGGATCGCGACATTGTCGGCGTCCACCAGGCGATCGGTGACGATCAGCATGTTGTAGCCGTTCTTGATGGCATCTTCCGCATGCGCGCACAGCGAAGCCACCGCAGCCTCGACGCCTTCCGTTCCCCAGGAGGCCGAATAGGTGATATCGAGTTCATGGCTTTTGAAATAGCCGCCGGTGAACATCTCGATATGGCGAATTTTTTCCATATCATGGGTGGTCAGTACCGGCTGCGGCACTTCCAGCCACTGGCCGGGATCGGTATGGTGAATGTCGAGCAGATTGGGGCGCGGACCGATGGTGATGGCGGTCGACATCACCAGTTCTTCGCGAATCGGATCGATCGGCGGATTGGTAACCTGCGCGAACAGCTGTTTGAAGTAGTGATACAGATTGCGCGGCTTGTTGGACATGATCGCCAGCGGCGAGTCGTTGCCCATGGAGCCGGTCGCCTCGATGCCGGTCATGGCCATCGCCGACAGGATGAATTTCAAGTCCTCCTGGGTATAACCAAACGCCTGCTGCCGGTCGAGCAGCGACACCCTGGATTTTTCAGCCGGCGCGGGTTCTGGCAAATCGTCGAGACGAATGCGTGCGCGCTCGACCCATTCGCGATAAGGCTTGGCGGTGGCGAGCTCGCGTTTTAACGCGCCGTCATCGATGATGCGGCCCTTTTCGATATCGACCAGGAACATCTTGCCGGGCTGCAAGCGCCATTTTTTGACGATCTTCGATTCGGGAATATCGAGCACGCCGACTTCGGAAGCCAGCACCACCATATCGTCGTCCGTCAATACATAGCGCGCGGGGCGCAGGCCGTTGCGGTCCAGTGTGGCGCCGATCTGGCGACCGTCGGTGAAAGCCATGGCTGCCGGGCCGTCCCAGGCCTCCATCAGCGTGGCGTGATATTCGTAGAATGCGCGCCGGTCCTCATCCATCAGCTTGTGGCCGCTCCACGCTTCGGGGATCATCATCATCATCGCGTGTGCCAACGAATAGCCGCCCATCACCAGCATCTCGAGGCAGTTGTCGAAGCTGGCCGAATCCGACTGGCCGTCATAGATCAACGGCCAGATTTTATCCAGGTCGTCCTTGAGAATCGGCGAGGCAATCGCCTGCTGGCGTGCACGGATCCAGTTGACGTTGCCGCGAAGGGTATTGATCTCGCCGTTGTGCGCGATCATGCGAAAGGGATGCGCCAAGTCCCAGGTCGGAAAGGTATTGGTCGAAAAGCGCTGATGCACCAGCGCCAGCGCCGTCATCATCGACGGATCCTTGAGGTCGCAATAATAGTGGCCGACCTGATCGGCCAGCAGCATGCCCTTGTACACAATCGTCCTGGTAGAGAACGACGGCACGTAAAACTCCTTGCCGTGACGCAGACGCAATGCCTGAATGGCATGTCCGGAACGTTTGCGAACGATATAGAGCTTGCGCTCAAGATCGTCCTGGGTCATTTCCCCGGAACCGCGCGCCACAAACACCTGGCGAATCATGGGTTCGACCGCGATGGTGGCCGTCGACAGGCCATTGTTGTCGGTCGGCACATCGCGCCAACCCAGCAGGATTTGTCCCTCGGCATGAATCGCCCGCTCGATCTCCTGCTCGCAGGCCATGCGT